>Ga0182030_10000599_pt1 | contig 69224 bp, 52 predicted proteins | sample 812S3MmetaG_FD_121299 | JGI IMG/M metagenome (GOLD analysis project Ga0182030, IMG submission 121299) | Permafrost microbial communities from Stordalen Mire, Sweden - 812S3M metaG (Illumina Assembly) | ecosystem: Environmental > Terrestrial > Soil > Wetlands > Permafrost | place: Sweden...
CACAACCACCGTAACGTCGGGTACTCCGGGACTGGCGACCTGTACAACGTCCATCCTCCCGGTGGGCAGCAGCGACACCGTCACCGCCAACTACTCTGGTGACAGCAACCACAGCAGCGGCTCTGGTTCAGTAAGTCAGGAAGTGGATGCGGTCAGTTCGAGCACTAGCGTTTCTTCCAGCTTGAATCCTTCAAGCTATGGTCAATCCGTGAGCTTCACCGCCACCGTAACGGGTAACTCCCCGACGGGCACTGTGCAGTTCTACGTAGACAGCGCGTTGTTCGATACCGAGACACTGTCCTCTGGATCGGCAACGTCAATCGGCACTTCGACGCTCGCGGCCGGAACGCACATCGTGACGGCGACCTACTCGGGCGACACTAATAACTCTGGCAGCACGGGCACGTTGGCGGGCGGCCAAGTAGTCAGCCAGGCCACATCGTCCACGGCCGTTACTTCCTCTCCCAATCCCTCGACCTACGCGACGTCTGTAACGTTCACAGCCACGATCAACGGCGCAAACGGTCTGGTCAAGGGCCGCAAACAGTCGGGCAAGAAACCGCTCGATGTAACCGGAACGCTGGCGTGGAGCTCGAACACGGGCTGCACGACGACCACGGTGACGCCGACGCCTCCAGGCAGCGGCGTAGGAGTCGCAACCTGTACCACTTCTTCGGCCACCCATCTGCCGGTCGGGACGGACCCGGTAACTGCCACCTACTCCGGTGACAGCAACCACTCCGGAAGCTCGGGCAGCGTGAATCAAGTGGTGAATGGCGGGATAGCGACGTCGATCAGCGTGACCAGCGTGAGCCCGTCGAATGAGGACTTCGCTGCGGATACGCCGGTGACCATCACGGCAGTCTTGTCGTGGACCGGACACGGCGTTGCCCCCACGGCGAGCGATGTGACCATCGGCGGCACCGGCAACGGCGCCTACGGAGCCACAAGCTGCTCACCGCGTTCCGGCGAAACCATCACCTGCACGGCCACATATACTCCAACCAATACCGATGTAGCGGGCAACTATACCGAGAGTGCATCGTTCTCGGGAGATACAAACTACGCTGCTTCGAGCAGTTCGCAGACCAACAACTTCACCATCAATCAGGCGAGCGCAACCACGGCGGTTACGTCCAGCCTCAATCCTTCCACCTACGGCCAGTCAGTTACGCTGACCGCGACGATTACCGGGGAGAACAACGAAGTAAAGGGCCGGAAACCCGCGGCCAGGAAGGGCGTGAAGCCGCTCGATGTAACTGGAAGCGTGGCGTGGACCTCGAACGGCGTTGCAATCCCAGACTGCGGCACGGACGGCACCACGCCGGTCACCTCCGGCAATCCGGGCGTCGCTACCTGTACAACCTCAAGCCTGGGTGGCGGCACCGATACTGTTACCGCCACGTACTCCGGAGATAGCAACCACGGCGGCAGCTCCGGAACACTCTCCGGCGGGCAGGTCGTCAATCCGGCCAGCCAGGTGATCGCGCTGAGTTCGGTTCCCGCGAGTGCGGTGTACAACACCAGCTTCACGGTGGTGGCATCGGCGAGTTCGGGATTGCAGGTTGCCTTCAGCAGCAGCGGTCCATGCTCGAACTCGGGCGCAACCTACACCATGACGAGCGGCACCGGGAAATGCTCGGTGATCGTGAATCAGGCTGGCAATGCGAACTACACGGCGGCGCCACAGGTAACGGTGACGCTGAATGCGGTGAAGGCGCTCCAGACCATCACCGTAACCGAGCCGGCTCCGGCAAGCGCACCGAAGGGAACCGTCTTTACAGTGGCGGCTGTCTCGAGCGTGGGCCTGCCGATTACCTACGCCAACCAGAATGACGGGCTCTGCACCAACTCGGGGCCGACGTTCACTCTGACCGGCAAGGGCGGAACCTGCTTTGTGAGCTTCAACGCGGCAGGCAACAGCGACTACGAGCCAAACTCAGTCTCCGAACAAACGATGATTCAGGCGGCAGCGAAACCGACGGTGAGCTTCACCGGCGCACCGCCGAGCGCGGCCTACCAGTCAACGTTCACTGTCTCCGCGACGTCGAATTCGACGAGCACTCCGGCCATCACAGCGGCCGGTGCTTGCTCGATCAGCGGCACGACTGTCACCATGACGCTGGGAACGGGAACCTGTACGCTGACCGCGAAATGGGCGGCCAACGACCAGTATCTGGCGGCTTCTGCCACGCAGAAAACAACGGCGGAAAAGCTGACCAGCACTGTCACCTGGGCTACACCGGCTCCGATCACCTACGGAACGAAGTTGAGCGCAACGCAGTTGAATGCCACTGCTAACGTTGCGGGCAAGTTCGTGTATTCCCCGAAGAGCGGAACCACACCGGCAGTGCCAACCCCGCCAGCGACCTGCGATACGCTGACCGTTACGTTCACCCCGACACTTGCCGAGGACTACACAACGGCGACTGGGTCGGTATGTCTGGTGGTGAACCCGGCGCAATAGCGCAACAAGTAGCATGACCGCCAGCGCAGGCGGCGCCCGGCGGACAACACGAAACAATCGCAAGCGCGGCCCAGGATACCCTGGGCCGCAAGTTTTTTTGTGGGGCTGGACTTGATCGACGCGAGCTTGGGTGCGAGCCTTGAAGATCGGCGTGCTCACTCGAAACGCTCGAATCCAAATGTCCGCCGCCCTGCGCGAGAGCGCAGAACGAAGAGGCTATTTCGCCGGCTCCGGGGCAAGCGTCCTTACAAGCCACGGGATAATGACTTCCTTGAAGATGCGCGGATCGGGCCAAACGCCAACCTGGCGTCCGAGATGGCCTCCCTGGGGATTGATCCAGGCAGTTTTGGGCACGTCGCCTTTGTCCATGAGCAGATAAATGTCGGAGATCGGCACCTGCGTATCGTTCACGCCGGCCAGAATGAGCATGGGCGCCATCGGCTTGCCCAGCAGGCCCTGCTTGACAAGCGACATTTTGGGCAGCACCTCCGCCATTTGTTCGACAGTATGAACGTTGTCAAAGATTGCCATCAGCGCCGGAACTTGATCGAATAAGTATTCGCGATTGCCAAGCAGATTGCTGATCAAAAAGTCTCTTTGAAAAAAGGTATCCACTGGAGGCGACTGAGCGCTCGCTCCCTTTAGCCGCGAGCGCTCGACAATAGCCATCTTCGTCGCCCAGTACGCGCCCCAGCTCACACCGTGCATGGCGACGCGCGTCTTGTCGATCTCGGGACGAGTGGCAATGTAGTCGAGCACACGCGAAAGCATGCGATCTGCGTTCTCGCTCACCTTCACCGGATTCTGGCCTGTGCCGGGACCGTCGACCGCGAGAAAGCCGACGCCGAAAGGCAGAATCGCGCTGAAGCTTTCGGAGAGATCCTCCTTGCGGCTATCAAGCCCATTCACCGCCAAAACCAGTGGCACGGGTGACGCACTCTTCGGCAAACGCAAATAGCCAATGATTTCTTTCCCTTCAAATGGAATCCTCACGATCTCCAGTGGCGGATCCCAGAATTTTGCGTGCGCGAGGAAAGCTTCAATCGCTTTTTCATAGGAGCGTTGCTTGCCGGGCGAGGCCGGGACAGGCCAGCGTCCGAACGAATAGAGCCGCCAGGCGCGGATATAGTCCGCGTTGGCCTTTGCTGGATCGGTTTTCTCGATCGACTTAGCTTCGTTCATATAGCGGTCGGCCACGCCCATGAACGCCGCTGCCCATTCGTCCTTGTCTTTGGTGTGAACGGTCGAGAGGGCTTCCCTCACATCGGCCGGATCAAGCCCAATCAGCGGATACTGGCCGACCTCTGCGCGATGCACGGCTTCGGTTTTGATTTCGTCGATGGTGCGCTCTTTTTTTTCGAGGTCCTGGTTTTCAAAGTTCTGCGCGAAGCACAAAGCGCTTGCCACCATGAGCAGCAGCCCTGCCAGCCCGAAGTGGATGTGCCGATAGCAGAGATTCGGAGTTGCCGTTCTTAGAAGTAGAGCCTTTGCAGTTGCGACCATGGAGAGATTTCCTTTCAAAAAAAATGGGGCCGGATGGGAGCCGGCCCCGCCGCTAGGGGGCGCGGCTTTCTCAAAACGTCAATTTCAGTCCCAGTTGCACCGCACGGCTGCCGCCCGATCCGATGACGGGGTTCGATGCCGCGACGTCAGGCGTAGCGCACGAGCAACCAAACGATCCGGTCGAGGGATCGTTATGGGCCCATCCATTTTGGCCGCCGAACGGATTGGCAAAATTAGGATGGTTGAAGATATTGAAGAACTCGGCTCGGAACTGTGCGGCCAGTCGTTCGCCAGCTTTCCAGTTCTTGGCGAGTGAGAAATCCACGTTGCGGAAGCCCGTATCGCGGAAAATATTGCGGCCCATCGTGCCCTGAGTGCCAAACGCGGGCGGAATCATGAACGAGTTGCCGCTCGCATAGCAGCCAAAAGCGTTCAGAGAAGAGGTGGAACCGTTGGCCGCGGCCTGATTTACGCAAGCAGCGGGCAGACTTCCTGGAGCGAAATACGGGATCCCGGCCGGCGTAGATTTAAAGTCATTTGGATTTCCATAGAAGTCCCAACGGTCGTTCAACTCGCCCGTCAAGCTGACATCCGTACCTGCATCCATTACGCCAAACGGCTGGGCGCTCTGCAGGGTAATGATCGAGTTGATCTGCCAGCCCTCCAGCAACTGCGCGAAACTCTTTCTGCCAGGAAGCAGATAAGTCATCGAAAGTGTGAAACGCTGGCGAATGTCAAAATCGCTGCTCGCATATTCGCGGTTGGGATGCGTGCTGTCGCTCGGGAGCCCAAGGCCGGCCCCGAAGTCCCAGTTGGCGCCCACCTGATCCAGAGCATGGGCCCACGTGTAGCCTGCGATCATCGAGAGGCCGTGGTAGTTGCGCGCGGTCAGCGTCGTCTGCAAGCCGTCATAGTTCGACCGGTAGATGTTTTCCATCTGATAGACGAAGCTCAAATAGTCGAAGCAAGGCCCACCCGCGCCGGCTCCAATTGGAGCTGGACAGCTGTAGGTGAACGGCCTGCCAAACTGCTCGCTGCCGTTATCCAATTGAGGGTTTACCTGGTTGATGTCACGGATCCCCACCAGGCGCGATCCGTGATTCCCCACATAACCCAGCTCCAGCACCAGGTTGGGCGTGAAGGAGTGTTCAATGTTGAAATCCCAACTGATAACGTAGGGTGTTTTGAGATTGCGGTCGACACCCATGATCGTGCACGGATTCCCGGTCACCGGATCGCAGTCGACGGTATTGTTGCCGGGGAAAACAGTTCCGAACCAGTTCAAACTCGATCCGGGAAAACTGGCGACCGCGGTGGCGATCGAACCGCCGGAGGTCCCCCCGCTCGAGTCGATTTGCGCTCCGGTTGGAACCGTGGCCAAACCCAGGGAATTATTCAACGCGAGGAACGATTCCCAGTTCAGGGTCTCGTACATGATGCCGGCCCCGCCCCGCAACACGGTTCGTCCAGTTCCAAACAGATCCCAGGCGAAACCGCCGCGCGGCGCAAAATCCTTGCGATCGGGATTGTAGGGGCCGGTTATCCCGTTCACTCCAACCTGAATCAACGCTTTGTCCGCCGGCAGCGTCGGATCGAAGTTCCCGAGAAGATTGTGCGCTTCCTTGATGACGGTATTCACCTCATACCGCACGCCGAAGTTTAGCGTGAGACTCTTGGTCACGCGAAAATCGTCCTGGGCAAATCCCGCATAGCCCCAGTTGTGAATGTGCCGTGTAGGATCGCCAACCAGCAAGGTGCCATTGGTGGGCAATCCAGCAAAGAAATCTTCAATCCCTTGAGAGTTTCCACCCTCGAAGTTGCCGCCAATGAACTTGATCCGGCCGCGCGAACCGCCATAAGCGCCGCCGCTGAAGGAGTCGCGGTGGAACTCGCCGCCAAATTTAATCGCGTGCTTTCCCGCGACGTAGGAGATGTGATCGATGAATTGAAAGCGCGCATCCGGGCCTTGAACCTTCGGCCAGTTGAAGCCCCCAAGCTCCTGCGGAAAGATGTAGTAGGGCCAGACGCTGATGCGAGGCAGGCCCCCGTAGAGGGGATTCGTAACTCCTGTATCCAGACCGTATGCGCTCTCAGGGTTTGTGTTGTGGTCATTCGTAAAGGTGGGCTGGTACAGACGGTTGTAGCCGAAGCGCGCTTCGTTGACCCATCGCGCACCTGGCACATAAGTCCAACTTTCGCCAAAAACCTGCGCGCGTGTGTGAATCTGCGTGAGCCATTTCGTTTGCAACTCGCTGGCATCGGAAACTGTGCCATTGTTGTTGCCAAAAAAATACATGCTGTCCAGCGTATTTCGCTCATTAAGGTGGTAGTCGACTTTGCCCACCGCATTATCCGCGCTCACCGTGTTCGGCAGCCCGAAGTTGATGGAACTGCCCCCAATCGTGCTCGGGTTCAGCGGAAACCCTGTTCCGTTACACGTCACACTATTGGGAGGGCTAAACGAGCAGCCGCCAATATTCAGGCTGGCTGCGCTCACGTCGTTGGGAATCGCCCCCGCCAGAAACGCGTCGTGGACGTTGACGATAGCGTCTGGGATGCTGTTGAGACAGTCTCCCACTCCTGAGTATTGGCAATAGCCAGCTTGACCCGAAGGTACTGTCGGCAGGGAGACCGTGGACCAGGTCTGAAGTGAACCCGTGTTGCCGACCGTGTAGCGTTGGCCTTCATAGCCGCCAAAATAGAAAAGTCTGTCTTTGATGATCGCTCCGCCCGCCGTGCCCCCAAATTGCTCCAGGTTCCGCGGATTCTTCGCCTGCCCCACTGGATTGAAGTAATTGCGCGCGTCCATAGGCGTGTCGCGGCCAAAGGCGTAAGCGGTTCCGTGGATATGGTTCGTCCCCGATTTCAAGCCCACATTCACGATTACGCCCGGCTTCCACCCATATTCAGCCGGCGGGTTCTGCTGCACGTTGAACTCCTGGATGGAGTCGACTGGCAAGATCGTCGCCGAGTCTCCCGCAATTCCCGCGCCGTTGATGATGCTCTGGCCAGAGAACGGTTCGCTGTTGAACAGTCCATCGATCAGGTAAGCATTGTCCTCCGCACGCAGGCCGTTGCTGCTTGTAGTGGAGAACCCCCCGCCGGGATAACGGACTACCCCCGGCCGCAACTGGAGCAGGTTTTCATAGTTCCGGCCGTTGAGCGGGAGATCGTTGATCTCCTGGTTGCTGAGCGTGCCACCCAACACCGATGAGGTGGTATTCACCAGCGGAACCTCGCTGGTCACAACCACTATTTCTTTAACATTGCCGGGAGAAAGCGAGATCTCTACCGGCACGTCCGTAGCAACTTCAATCTGAATGTCAGGCCTCTCAACAATCTTGAAGCCCTTCGCCTCGGCACGAACGCTATACACGCCGGGCGGGAGGTTGGAAATGACGTAGCCTCCGGAATCGTCGCTGATCGCGGTGCGCACCGTGCCCCGCTGGACGTCGGTAATGGTGAGGGTTGCGCCCGCCACGGCAGCGCCGGATTGATCGTGCACATTGCCGATGATGCGGCCGGTGGTGGTTTGGGAAATCGAAGGAACCGCGACAGCAAGCAGCAGAAAGGCCACGGTGAAGGCGTGCAGGGCTTTCATGCGACAAGGCATTACGACCTCCAGATGGATGCCCGTTGCGCCGGGCACGGCTCTTGCAAAAATATCGGGCGTTCGAAGGTATAGCCTTGACGTGGCCCACCCGTCAAGTAGTATTGTGGTCCGACCACTGAACAGCCCTCCATTTCGCGGGTGGCTGGCAAGCGGCGAGCCGCCAACGCGGTCTTCCGGAGGAGGTATTCTTCTACTTATGGCGATCGCGACGATAAATCCCGCAACTGGCGAAGTATTGAGGACTTTCGAACCCCTGACTCCGGATGAGATTGAGAAAAAGCTGCAACTCGCAAGCGACGCATTCCGGGCGCATCGCCGCACTTCGTTCGCGGACCGCGCCGCAAAAATGATCCGTGTTGCGGAAATCCTGGAGCAGGAAAAAGACGAGTGCGCCCGTCTGATGACGCTTGAGATGGGCAAGCCTCTGAAAGCCGCGGTGGGCGAGGCGCTCAAGTGCGCCACCGGCTGCCGCTACTATGCCGAAAATGCCGGGAAGTTTCTGGCTGATGAGGTTGTCGAGACGGGCGCCCGGCGCAGCTTTATTCGCTATCTTCCCATCGGTCCCGTCCTGGCGGTCATGCCCTGGAATTTTCCTTTCTGGCAGGTCATGCGTTTTGCCGCGCCCGCATTGATGGCGGGCAATGTGGGACTGCTCAAGCATGCGTCCAACGTTCCGCAATGCGCCTTGAAGATTGAAGAAATCCTGCGCCGCGCCGGCTTCCCGGAGGGAGTGTTTCAGACTCTTCTCATCGGTTCGGGGCCGGTGGATGGCATTCTGAACGACCCACGCGTTGTGGCTGCGACCCTCACGGGCAGCGAGCAGGCCGGCATTCAGGTGGGCATCTCGGCCGCTAAACGCATTAAGAAAGTGGTTCTCGAACTCGGCGGCAGCGATCCTTTTGTAGTCATGCCGAGCGCCGATCTCGATGCGGCGGTGGCGGCCGCGGTCGAAGCGCGCATTCAGAACAACGGGCAGTCGTGCATCGCAGCCAAGCGGTTCATCGTGGCCGAGAAGATTGCCGAAGAATTCGAGCGGAAATTCGTGAGCCGCATGCAATCGCTTCGCATCGGCGATCCATTTGACGAGAATACGCAACTGGGCCCGCTCGCCAACGCCGACGCAGTCGCAACGCTCGATGCCGACGTGAAGAAAACCGTCGCGGCTGGCGCGCGGGTGCTCACCGGCGGGCGCCCATTGAACCTGCCGGGCAGCTACTACGCGCCTACTGTGCTGACCGATATTCCGAAGGATTCGCCGGCTTACAAGGAAGAATTCTTTGGCCCGGTGGCGTCGATTTTCCGCGTTAAGAATATCGACGAGGCGATTGCGCTGGCCAATGACAGCCGCTTTGGGCTGGGGGCGAGTGCCTGGACGAAGGATCCTGCGGAAACCGAGAGGTTCATCAACGAACTTGAGGCCGGCATGGTATTTCTCAACAAAATGGTCGCATCCGATCCACGTGTGCCGTTTGGCGGTGTGAAGAGTTCCGGCCATGGGCGCGAACTTTCGGTCCAGGGCATTCGCGAGTTTGTGAATATCAAGACGGTCTGGATCCAGTAGTAGCCCTGGCAGGCTGCTGAAAAACTCGGCTTGGACTTGATTTTGGGTGGCGCAGCGGTTCACCGCTGCGATAAGCATTGCGCGAAAAGCCAGTCATGGTATAGTGGTCGTACCGCTATACCTTCGGGTAAGCAGCCGACTTGAAAACCAGAATGCGAAACTCACACCTCGATCCTCTAACGGCCGATCCCCTCACCACCGAACCGGTCTACCGCACGGTCCGTACCTCCCGGCTCTTCGAGCAAATCGTCCAGCAGGTAGAGGAATCCATCCTTAGCGGCCAGCTCAAGCCGGGCGACCAATTACCCGCCGAGCGCGATCTGGCCGAGCGATTCGGCGTAAGCCGCACCGCTGTGCGCGAAGCCGTCAAAACGCTGCGCGAGAAAGGCCTGGTGGAGGCTTATTCCGGCCGTGGCACGTTCGTCACAAACGGAACGTCTCAGGCAATGCGTCAGTCGTTCGATCTGATGATCCGCATCAATCAGCAGGAGGGTTCGGCCCATCTTGCTGAACTGCGCCAGGTCCTGGAGCCGGAGATTGCCGCGCTGGCTGCGCCTCGCATCGAAGAGCAGTTGCTGGCGACCATGCGCGAGTCGGTTGCGACCATGGAGCGCAATCTGCATAATCCCGAAGCTTATGTTGAGGCCGATCTCGATTTCCATCTGGCCCTCGCCGAAGCGGTCGGCAATCCGCTCATTCTCTCGCTGCTCGACTCCATCGTCGGCCTGCTGCGCGAGCAGCGCAGCCGCATCTTTAATGTCGATGGAGGCCCGGAGCGCGGCCAGTTCCATCACAAGAAGATTCTCGCGGCGATCGAAAAGCGCGATTCCGGCAAGGCTCGCGAAGCCATGCGCGCTCATCTGAAACAGGTTCTTGCGGATTCGTCATCCGCCGTGCATGCTTCGCCGGAAAAGAAACCGGCGCGTTCGCGGCGATTTTCCTGACGATAACAATTTCGCGGAAGGCGGCGTTCTCTCATGGCTAAACTCGGATTCATCGGTCTCGGCGTGATGGGCGGCAACATGGTGAGCCGCCTGCTTGAAAAGGGCCACACCGTCACCGGCTATAACCGGACTCGCGCCAAAGCGCAGTGGTTGATTGACCGCGGCATGAAGTTCGCCGATTCACCCAAGGCGGTTGCCCAAGCCGCCGACGTGACCTTCACGATGGTCACGAACGCGGCCGCACTGAACGCCGTAACCGAAGGCCCGGATGGCCTGCTCGCCGGCATTTCTTCCGGAAAATATCACGTCGACATGAGCACGGTGAGCCCGGAAACAAGTCGCGCGCTCACCGCCAAAGTGCGCGAAAAGGGCGCGGATATGATTGACGCGCCGGTCTCCGGCAGCGTGATCACATTGCAGCAAGGCAAGCTTTCGGTGATGGTCGGTGGCCGCAAGGAAACATTTGAGGCCCTCAAGCCTCTGCTTCTGGATATTGGTCCGAAAGTTACTCGCGTCGGCGACAACGGTCTCGCCCTCTCCATGAAGATCGCAGTCAATCTCAGCCTGGCTGTGCAGATGCTTGCGTTTTCGGAGGGCGTGCTGCTAGCCGAGAAAAGCGGCATCCCGCGTGAAGTTGCCGTCGATGTTCTGGTGCACAGCGCAGTCGCATCGCCCATGATCCAATATCGCGGTCCCTTTGTGCTTCAGCAGCCGGAAGAAGCGTGGTTCGACGTCAACATGATGCAGAAAGACATGCTGCTGGCCCTGGAGATGGGCCGCAAGCTGAACGTGCCCGTTCCCACCACCGCGGTGAGCAATGAATTCCTGACCGCCGCGCGAGGTATGGGCTGGGAGAAGCTCGATTTCGCGGTCGTATTCGATGTGTTAGCGCGCATGTCGGGGGTCGAAAAATGACGGGACCGCAAATGACCGGACCGCAAAGCACCACTGCCGCCAACCTGCGCGAAGCGCAGCGCGATGCCGGCTTGTGGCTGAGCATGTATCGCAAGATGCTCGCCATCCGCTTGTTTGAAGGGCAAGTGAACGAACTCTACACGCGCGCGCTCATGCCGGGCCTCGCGCACCTTTATATCGGAGAAGAAGCGGTCGCCGTGGGCGTGTGCGAAGCGCTCGACCGCAGCGATTACATCACCAGTACGCATCGCGGCCATGGACATTGTTTGGCGAAAGGCGCCTCCCCCGATCGAATGTTCGCCGAACTGCTGGGCAAGAAAGCCGGGTACTGCAAGGGCAAGGGTGGATCCATGCACATTGCAGACCCGGCGACCGGCAATCTGGGCGCGAATGCAATCGTCTGCGGCAGCGCTGGCATCGCTACAGGCGCGGCATTTTCCGCCAAGCGATTAGGCAACGGCCGCGTTGCCGTTTGCTTCTTTGGAGAAGGCGCGCTTGGCCAGGGTGTGCTTTACGAGGAAATGAATCTCGCCCAGCTCTTCAAGCTCCCCGTGATTTACGTTTGCGAAAATAATCTCTACACGGAATACACCCACTACACCGAAACGACCGCCGGCGATATTTTGATGAGAGCGGGCGCGTTTGGTCTCGAAGCCGCGAGCGTCGACGGTCAGGATGTGCGCGCCGTTCATGCTGCCGCATCCAAACTTGTGGCGCGGGCGCGCAGCGGAGCCGGTCCTGCGTTTTTGCTTTGCAATACCTATCGCTACCACGGGCATCACGTCGGCGACATCAACCGCGAGTATTACCGCTCCAAAGCCGAAGAACAAACCTGGAAAACGGATCGTGATCCGATTGCGAATTTTAAGAAGTGGCTGCTCGCGCAGCAGATCGCCGATGCAGCCGCGCTCGACCGGATGCAAGCTGAACTCGAAAGCGAAATGCAGAAGGCTGTTGACTTCGCGATTGCGGCGCCCTACCCGGCTCCCGGCGAAGTGAACGAGGACGTCTATGCCTGAAGCCGCCGTGGGCGCGCGGGAGATCACCTTCGCGCAGGCAATTCGCGAAGCGCTCGCCGAAGAAATGCGGCGCGATCCCACCGTTTGCATCATGGGAGAAGACGTAGCCGAAGCGGGTACTCCCTTCAAAGTGCTTTCCGGCCTGGTAGAAGAATTCGGCAAAGACCGCGTGCTCGATACGCCGATCTCCGAGGCGGGATTCACCGGCCTCGCCGTGGGCGCTGCCATGACAGGGCTGCGTCCCGTGGTCGACATCATGTTTGGCGACTTCATCACGCTGACCATGGACCAGATGGCGAATCAGGCCGCAAAAGTTCACTACATGTCGGGCGGCAAATGGAAAGTTCCAATGGTGATGCGCACTACGATGGGTGCCACTCGGCGCTCCGCCGCGCAGCATTCGCAATCGCTGCATGCCTGGTTCTGTCACGTTCCGGGATTGAAGGTTGTGTTGCCTTCGACGCCGTATGACGCCAAAGGATTATTGAAGGCCGCCATTCGCGACGAAAATCCAGTCGTATTTTTCGAAGACAAAATGATGTACAAACTCAAAGGCCCGGTGCCGCCCGAGGATTACACGGTCCCCCTGGGCGGCGCCGATATCAAACGCGTGGGCGAGGACATCACTTTGATTGCGACCAGCAGCATGGTGCAGGTTGCGCTCGAAGCGGCGGCGTTACTGAAAGAAATCGGGATCAGCGCTGAAGTTGTCGATCCGCGCACGTTGTGGCCGCTCGACGAAAAGACCCTGATTGAATCGGCGCAAAAAACGTCGCGGGCGATTGTGCTCGACGAAGGCTATGAACGCTACGGCGTCACCGCCGAACTTGCATCGGTGATCGCCACTGGCGCTTTTTACGATCTGGATGCTCCGGTCAAACGCATGGGCGCAATGCACGTTCCAATTCCGTTTTCACCGCCATTGGAAGATGTCACCGTGCCCACCGAGCAAACGGTATTCGAAGCCGCACGCGAAATGTGCAGGAAGTAGCAAAGATTGAGTCGGAGGTGCGAGGTCAGATTACAGAGGAAAGAACGCTGAAACGCGAGGCCCTCCCCCATTGGTTTTTCACCTCTGCAATCTGACCTCTAACCTCCGACCTGTTCTTTAAGGAGAATCTATGGCTCTGCCAACTTATGGAACGATGGCGGTGGATTGGGAAAACCGCGTGGATTTCGACCGCCTGCGCCGCGAACGCCTGCAAAAGGCGAAGGATCTGCTGGCCAAGTCGGAGATGGGATCGCTCCTGTGTTTCGACATGAATAATGTCCGCTACCTGACCGCGACGCACATCGGCACCTGGGCGCAGGATAAGGCGAATCGGTTTACGCTGCTTCCGCAAAATGATGAGCCGATCCTGTGGGACTTCGGTTCGGCGGCCAGACATCATCAGTTGCACTGTCCGTGGCTGGGCGAGCGCTCGCGCCCGGGCATTTCCATGCTGCGCGGCGCAATGACGCCAGAGATGGGGCGTGCCGAAGATGTCGCTAGGAAGATTCGCATTGAACTCGAAATGCGCGGCCTGCATAAAGAGCCAGTCGGCATCGACATTATCGAGCTGCCGGTGCTGTTCGCGCTGCAAAAAGAAGGAATCAAAGTCGTCGATGGACAAGCCCTCATGTCGGAAGCGCGCCTCATCAAAACACGCGACGAGATCGCCCTGCTCAATACTTCGGCCATGATGGTCGACGCCGCCTATGACGAGCTGTATCGCGCAATGAAGCCGGGCATGAGCGAAAACCAGGCCGTGGGACTGGTAAGCAAGGTCCTCTACGATCTCGGTTCCGAATACGTAGAGGCCGTGAATGCGATCTCGGGCGAACGCTGCAATCCCCATCCGCACGTTTTTTCGGATCGTGTGCTGCGCCCCGGCGATCCCGTGTATTACGACATTTTGCATTCCTACATGGGTTATCGCACCTGCTACTACCGCTGCTTCACCATCGGCTACGCTTCGCACGCGATGAACGATGCGTATAAGCGATGCCGCGAATATCTCGATGCGGCGATTGAGCTCGTGCGCCCGGGCCGCACCACGGCGGAGATTGCCGCCGTATGGCCGAAGGCGCAGGAGTTCGGCTTCCCCAATGAAGAAGCCTGTTTCGCACTGCAGTATGGGCACGGCATCGGGCTGGCCATTTGGGAGAAGCCCGTAATCAGCCGGCTGGTTTCGTTCGATCATCCCTGCGAAATCAAGCCCGGCATGGTGTTTGCGCTGGAAACGTTCTGGCCCTCGACCGATGGCTGGAGCGCAGCCCGCATAGAAGAAGAAATCGTTGTCACTGAAACCGGCCACGAAATCATCACGCGCTTCCCGGCCGAGCAACTGCTGGTGGCCGGAAGACACTACTTCACCGTGGACGGTCCCCTGCCGGCGATTCGCGAGACCGAGAACGGCCCAAGCAAACGCGTGCGCGAGATGATCGAAGCAAGCTCGCGGCAGGAACGCGTAGTGGTAGGCGACTGATTCATAAAGACGAGGATTGACAGGTTGCTAAAGAACTCGATTCACGGCGGTTTTGGGAAGGGCACGTGTTCCACTCGTGCCGCTAAGCCACTGAGCATAGACTCGCGCTTCAGCGCCTGGGGGCGGATTCTGACGCCTACAATCGCTTTTTCAGCAAGCTCTTGATGCGTCTGGTGCGAACGGCGCGTTGAGACGAGACAACCTCGTCTTGACAGAAATTCCAAGTCTGCAACCATGGCAATCAGCGTCGTCATGCCCGCGTTCGAAATGGCCCAGGAAACTGGGAAGCTCATTTCGTGGCTGAAAAAAGAAGGCGAGTCCGTTGCCAAAGGCGAGCCGCTGCTCGAAGTCGAAACCGACAAGGCGGTGATGGAGGTCGAGTCACCCGGCGAGGGCGTTCTTGCCGGTGTGAAGGTCGAAGCCGGAGCGGAAGTTCCGGTCGGGCGCACGATCGCATGGATCGTTCGTCCCGGCGAGGTCCCGCCCAAGGATGATGACGCTACGCAGTCGGGAAGAAAGATGACGGCCGCCGTCGGAACTGCAGCGCCGGCCGATCATCGGTCCGCGAATCATCCCTCAGCTGGTCATCCTGCAGATGCGAGCGCTTCGGCACCGTCATCCGCATCGCTGTCCGCCAAAATTTCGCCGAAGGCCCGTCGTCTTGCCAGCGAACAAGGTGTCAATCTCGCCCGTATTCGCGGCTCCGGTCCAGGCGGAGAAATTCTGGCGTCCGATGTTCTCGCAGCCGCGGAAACAAAAATTTCGGCGGTCGCGGAGGGTGGCACACAAGCCGGCGCGAGTCCCGCCGCGTCGACTCCCGCCGCCGGCAGCGCTACGGCTCGTCTGATGGCCGAACGCACAACACAAAGCTGGACGACCGTTCCTCATTTCTTCGTCGTGCGCGAAGTGGATGCGAGTGCCCTCCTCGAGGCGCGCCAGCAATTGGCTTCTGAGATCGAAAAATCCGATGCGGTGAAACTCACTCATTCGGATTTGCTTGTGGCGTTAGTGGCGCGGGTTCTGCGAAAGCATCCCCGCGTGAACTCGCAATGGAATGCAGCCGCAAGCAACATTCGCGCCAACGACGATATCGACATAGGTCTCGCCGTCGCAGTGGAGGATGGAGTGGTAGCGCCGGTGATTCGACATGCCGATCGGGTTTCGCTCGGCGAAATCGCCCGCCAGCGGCTCGATCTGGCGGATCGCGCCCGCAGCGGCAAGTTGCGCCCCGCCGATTTGACCGGCGGCACCTTCACCATCAGCAATCTCGGAATGTTCGGCGTCGATTCCTTCACGGCGATCATTATTCCTCCGCAGGCCGCAATCCTCGCAGTCGGAGCCATCGCGGATCGCGTGCTTGCGATCGACGGTCAGCCAGCGGTTCGCGCCATGATGACCTTAACGTTATCGAGCGATCACCGCGTGATCGATGGCGCGCGCGCCGCCGTTTTTCTGCGCGACCTGGCCGGGGCAATCGGCGATCCGCGGAAATGCCTCAGCGAAACCGAGGCCGGCAAATAGTGCGTATGACGGTTTCTTCTTCACGTTTCGCCGTGTACACTGCGCCTGCAAGAAAAACGGCGGCAACAACGAAGAGGCCGCTCGGCGCTATCGTCAGTATCTTGCGGCACGCAAAACTACCGGTCGCCAACGGCATAGCACACGCGCTCATCCTGGCCGCGCTCTCGCTGCCACTCATGGCGCAAGGAGGTCCGCCCTTCATCACCAACGATCCCGGTACTCCCGGCGATCTCAACTGGGAGATCAACGTCATGACCTACGCCGAGCGCCATCCCGCGGCGCGCATCTTCAATGCGCCCATTCTCGACCTGAATTATGGCGTCGGCTCGCGCGTCCAGCTCACATACGAGGTGCCGTATTTGGTCGAAGGCGCCGATGGCAGCCCCACTCGCACTGGCCTGGGAAAGTCGTTACCGGGTGTGAAGTGGCGCTTCTATGATAGCGACGAAAAAAAACTGGCGCTCTCGGTCTTTCCCCAGCTCGAATTCAACAATCCAACGGATTCTCTGCGCCGCGGTCTTGTCGGCTACAACACGCGATTCTATCTTCCGGTTGAGATCTCGAAAAAAGTCGGGCCCATCGAGGTTAATCCCGAAGTCGGTTATATCTTCGCGAGCCACAGTGGTGCGGCCTGGTTTAACGGATTAGTCGTTCTGCGGGAAGTCAACAAGCGCATGGAATTGGCTGGCGAGTTCTATAACTCAGCTAACACCGATGGCACGAACCACTGGAACACATTCGATGCTGGAGGCCGTTACATTCTAGGCGAACACTACATATTGCTCTTTATGGCCGGCCGAAGTCTCACCGGAGCATCGCCCAGTCAGCCGAGTTTCTTCGGCTATCTCGGCATGCAGTTTTTGTTCTCGATGAAGCATAAAAAAGATATCCCTGCCCAAATTGGCCGCCACTAGCGTAAAGGCAGCGTTGCATCGCCCCATCTCACCTCTTCAATCCGGCCTCTGACTCTCGCTCATCGTCCTGAAGAAAGCCCATTCGATGAGAAACGACGAGCTTCCCCCGCCTGTATACAATCGATGTGCGAATGGGCCAAGGCAAAACTCCCGCGAACACCAGCATGCGGAGCCGGAAAGCGCGCGCCACCGCTGCGCCCGGCAGGTTGCCCCCGTCGCCGCGCGGAATTCTCAGCCGTCAAGCAAGAATAAGTTTCCTCCTTAGCGCAGTGCTCGCCCTCGCGACCCTTGCTCTCTATCGCCCGGTTGCCGGGTATTTGTTCGTCGCCCTCGACGATTACGATTATGTCACCGGGAATGCTCACGTCCATTCGGGCTTGGCGTGGAGCACGTTCAAGTGGGCGTTCACCACCTTTGCCGCGGCGAATTGGCATCCGCTTACGTGGCTTTCGCACGCTCTCGACTACCAGCTGTTTGCCATGAACCCGCCCGGTCATCATTTGCATAGCGTACTGCTTCACGCGCTGAATGCAGTCGTTCTGTTCTTGCTGTTGAACTGGGCCACGAAGCGAATGGGGCCCAGTCTTCTGGTCGCGGCGCTGTTCGCTGTGCATCCGCTGAATGTGGAGTCGGTGGCCTGGGTGTCGGAGCGGAAGAATGTGCTGAGCACCCTGTTCTTCTTCCTCGCGATTGCCGCGTATGCGTGGTACACCCGGAAACCGGACTGGCGGCGATACCTTCTGGTGGCGGGATTGTTTGCGGCAGGCCTGATGGCGAAGCCGATGGTGATCTCGCTCCCATTTGTCTTGCTGCTGCTGGATTATTGGCCCCTGGCGAGAATACAGACACACGAAAACGCGCTGGCGAATGGCATGCCACGAGTCGAGTTCTCTCGACTAATTGCGGAGAAAATACCGCTGCTCGCACTCTCCGCGGGCAGCGCCTGGATCACGCTGAAGGCGCAGCGCTCGGGGATGGCAGTTCGGAGCTTGCATCAGTTTCCGCTTCCCATACGCATCGAGAATGCGGTCGTTGCTTATGGCCTGTATCTCTGGAAAATGCTGTGGCCGGCGCGGCTTGCCGTGTTCTATGCGCATCCGGCTAGCGCACTCCCGGCATGGCAGTCGATCCTCTCCGCGCTGGTCTTGATCGCCGTCACCGTGCTTGTAATTGCTTTTCATCGCAAGCGCTATTTGGCCGTCGGGTGGTTCTGGTTTCTGGGCACGCTGGTTCCTGTTATCGGCTTGGTGCAGGTGGGCGACGCCGCGATGGCGGATCGCTACGCTTACATTCCCCTGATCGGCATCTTCGTGATGATTTCATTTGGGCTCGCCGATCTGGCGGACGCCAAGGACGTCGGCGCCACATGGCGCGTGGTCCCGGCGTTGTGCGTGTTGGCTGCCCTCGCTTTCGTCACCCATCTCCAAATGAGCTATTGGAATAGCGATTACGACCTGTGGGCGCATGCGCTGGCGATTGACCAGACAAATCCCATCGCGCATGACTCGATCGCCTCTTCGCTGCTTGACCCCGACACGGCAATGACAGCCAATGACCTTTATAGTCTGGATACAGAGCAGAAGCGGATGGATGAGGCCCGCAAGCATTATGAGCGGGCTTTGGCGCTTCGGCGGGAGTTGACGCTGCAGAATCCCGCCTTGTACCTGCCGGATATGGCCAGCACCTTGAACAATCTGGCTAATCTGGATCGGCGCCAGAATCGGCTCGACGAGGCGCGCCAGCTCTATGCGGAGGCCCTGAAAATTCACCGTCAACTGGCGCAGCAGAATCTCGACACGTATCCGCCCGAACTCGCCCTGGCACTCAACAACCTCGGATTTTTGGAAAGAGCCGAGAAGCGAACGGATGACGCATATCCGCACTTCGAGGAGGCGCTCGGAATCTATCGCCAACTGGTGCGCGAGAACCCCGAAGCGTATCTCCCAGGTCTGGCCGTGACTCTTAATAACTTGGCGGTCTGTGAGAAAGATCAAAATCGTCTTGTGCTGTCGCGGCAACACTACGAGGAAGCTCTGAATGTTCGACGCCAGTTGGCGCAACAGGCATCCGAGGATTACTTGCAGGACGTTGCCATGACCCTAAACGACCTGGGCAATCTGGATGGAATGGAGAACCGGAGCGGCGACGAGCGTGCCCACTTTGAGGAGTCGTCGGGCATTTACCGCAAACTGGCTCAGCACGATCCGGATAGGTACGCGCCCTTTCTTGCGGGAACTCTGAACAACCTCGGGTTCCTCGACAAGAACCAGAACCGGCTTGATGAGTCCCGGGCCAGCTATGAAGAGGCTTTGATGCTCTATCGGAAGCTGGCCGAATCGGACGGCAAATATGCAGCCGATGTGGCCCGAGTGGAAGGGAGCCTGCAAGAACTCAATTAGCCGGAACTGAATAAATAAGAAAGTTCCGCGCCAGCAGGGGAAATGAGTAGAGCGTGTTTCATAAATCGGATTTGGGAAGGCCACGGCTTCACAGGCTGCGGAAAAACTTGAGTTCGAGCCGGTTTTGGGAAGGGCACGAGTTCCACTCGTGCCGCAAGCGGCCCAAAATCAACAGTGGCTTCCAGCCGCTGAGGGAAATCTCGCCGCGCAAATGACTTTTTCCGCAGCCTCTGTAGCCGCGCTTCCGCGGTGAGAGCCTGCCCCGAGCAAAGCCGGGTGGACGGCGGGGAATCTGCATTCGTCCGCCTTTCATTCCTTAACCCGCGTACACGCAAGCTGCCGTAACCTTTTCCTGTCTGTATACAATCGATGCAGGAATGGCCAAGACTCACACGAAAGCCACTACGCAGAACCGCAAGGCACGGCGTGAACGCGAGCATGGCAGCATACCTCCATCTTCCACCGGAAATTCGAATCGCCATTCGACAAAACTGATCATCCTGTCTTTTTTGCTCTCCGCCGCTACCCTTGCACTCTACAGTCCCGTGCTTGGCTACTCCTTCATTGTGTTGGACGATCACGATTACGTGACTGCGAATCCCCATGTCCATGGCGGCTTGTCGTGGTCGACGATCCGCTGGGCCTTCACGTCGACGGAGGCGGCGAACTGGCATCCGCTGACTTGGCTTTCGCACGCGTTCGATTACCAGCTGTTTGCCCTGAATCCGATTGGCCACCACTTGGACGGTGTGTTGCTCCATTCGCTGAACGCGGTGGTGTTGTTCTTGCTGTTGAGTTGGGCAACAAAGCGAATGGGGCCCAGCCTGCTGGTTGCGGCGTTATTTGCGGTACATCCGCTGAATGTGGAATCGGTGGTATGGGTCTCGGAGCGGAAGAATGTGCTGAGCACCCTGTTCTTCTTACTTGCGATTGCCGCTTATGCGAGGTACGCGCGGAAACCGGACTGGCGAAGATACCTGCTGGTCGCGGGATTGTTTGCAGCGGGCCTGATGGCGAAGCCGATGGTGATCACGCTGCCGTTCGTCTTCTTGCTGCTGGATTATTGGCCCCTGAACCGGATGACGCTGGAAACGCCGCCGGACACTGTAGCCTTGAAAAACGCACCTGCCGCAGAGGCCATTCGGAGCGAATCGTTTTCGCGCTTGTTCATCGAGAAGGTTCCGCTGCTGCTGCTTTCCGCGGCCAGCGCGTGGATCACGATCAAGGTTCAGCACGCTGGCATGGCGGTTCGCAGCCTGCATCAATTTCCACTGGGCATACGAATCGAAAACGCCATTGTGTCGTACGGACTGTACCTGTGGAAGATGGTTTGGCCGGCGCACCTTTCGCTCTATCCGTACTCTCCAATTGCGCTCCCCGCATGGCAATGGATTTTGTCGGCGCTGGTCTTGATTTGTGTGACGGCGCTTGTCGTGATGTTCCGCGGCAAACGCTATTTGCCGGTTGGATGGTTTTGGTTTCTCGGGACGCTGGTTCCGGTGATCGGCCTGGTTCAGGTGGGCGACGCATCCATGGCGGATCGCTACGCGTATATTCCGCTGATTGGAGTCTTCGTGATGATTTCGTTTGGACTGGCTGATCTTGCGCAGGCCCGGGCAATCGGCGTGACGTGGCGCGTGATCCCGGCGTTGTGTGCGTTGATTGCGCTCTCCTTCGTCACCCATCGCCAGATGAGCTATTGGCAGAGCGACTACGATCTGTGGGCGCGCACACTGGCGATTGCCGAAAATCCTGTGTCGCATGACGCAATGGGATCGGCTTTGCTCGATCCCGGCCTGCACATTACCGCGGAGAATGAGGCCGATCTCGATACGCCGGAAAAGCGCTTGGCGGAAGCTCGCCGGCACTTCGAGCGAGCCTTATATCTGCGCCGGCAACTCGAGCCGCTAAATCCGGCTGCGACTCTGCCCGATATCGCGGCGACGTTGAATAACCTGGGGAACCTGGATCGGCTTGAAAACAGGATGGACGACGCGCGGCAACAGTATGAAGCGGCATTGAACATTCACCGGCAACTGCTACAGCAAAAGCTGGAACCTTTTCCGCCCGACCTGGCCACAACGCTCAACAACCTTGGGGCCTTGGAGCAAAGCACGAAGGTTGACGACGCGCGCCGGTACTTCGAGGAGGCGCTGACCGTCTATCGGGACATGGCCACGAAGCACCCCGATCAGTTTCTTCCAAAAGTTGCACAAACGCTGAACAGTCTGGGCTATGTGGAAAGAGCGTCGAATCGATTCGACGAATCTCGCCGGTGTTACGAGGAAGCTTTGAAGATTCGCCGCCAGTTGGCGCAGGAAGATGAGAATACCTATCTTCCTTATCTGGCAATGACGCTGAACGATTTGGCAATACTCGACGCCGCCCAATACCGCGCCGATGACGCGAGCCGCCATTATCAGGAAGCGTTGCAGTCGTACCGTCAACTGGCCAGGCAGGATCCGGAAACGTACACACGTTACGTGGCGGCAACGCTGAATAACCTGGCGTTTTTGGACGAACAGCAGGGCCGCATCGAACCGGCGCGCGCGAGCTATCAAGAGGCGTTGGATCTGTACCGTCAGCTAATGCAGAATGATTCCGAGACTTACGCGGCCGACGTAGCCCGCCTCGAAACCAGCCTCCAGCACCTCAATAAAGAGCACCTCAACAAGTAGCTGACAGTGTTTTGAAAGGGCGCGGCTTTCAGCCGCACCGCTAACCTAAAATCTTTGTCATTCCGAGTTGTCCGCGGCCGCGCTTGCGCGGTGGGAGCCTGCCCCGAGCGAGCCGAGGGGATGGCGAGGAATCTGCATTCCTCGGACTCTTTTTCGCAGCCTCTTCCACCCGCCGCATCTCCTCCGAATTACAAGAAGAAGGGCGCGTCGCAAAATCCCAGTCTTGAAAACCGCGAAAGTAGCGCACACATCGGTCGCGAAGGGTCCTCTGGAGCCGCTGGGGAGCTTTGAACGCTCTTGTCCAGAATGTCATGAAATGATGGAAGAAGTCTGTGACGGCCGTCCTTGACTTTTGGCCTTCTGGAACCCCCTCTTATTTCGTTCTGGAGGCCAAAACTCGGCGTTTTGCCCATCCCAAAAACGCCCCAGAGATCGCGTTTTTTGCCTTCTATTTCTGCGCCGCCGCATACTGGTTCTTCACCACTTCGCCGCCCTTCATCACAAACTTCACGCGCTCCAGCGTAGTCACATCCGCCAGCGGATCTCCTTCTACTGCAATAAGATCCGCGAACTTGCCCGGCTCAATCGTTCCCACTTTATCCGCCCATCCCAGCAGATCCGCGTCATTAATAGTAGCCGTCTGAATCGCCCGCAGCGGCGTCATCCCCAGCTTCACATACACGTTGAGTTCATGCGCGTTCAGCCCATGCGGATAGACCGCCGCGTCCGTTCCGAACCCAATCTTCACCCCCGCCTCAAAAGCCTTCTGAGCATTGACCTTAGCCGTCTCCGACACAAGTTCCATCTTGTGTTTTAGAAAATCCGGAAGGTTCGCCTGCGCCGCGTTCTCGCGCTGCCAGTCGATCAGATACAGTGTCGGAACCAAATAAGTGCCGTTCTTTTTGAGCGTCGCGATGGCTTCATCATTCATCAGGTGTCCGTGCTCCACGGAATCAACGCCTGCCTCCGACGCCCAGATCACTCCCTGCGCGCCGTGCGCATGCGCCGCCACTTTGCGGCCGAGCCGGTGTGCGTCCGCCACAATCGCCTTCATTTCTTCCAATGTGTATTGCGCGGCATTCGGATCGTCGCCTTTCGAGAGCACGCCGCCGGTGGCGCAAATCTTGATCAAATCCGCGCCATACTTAATGATCTCGCGCGTCTTGTGCTGCACCCCCTCGACGCCGTCGGCGGTGCCGTCGCTCACAGCGTGATACTCGTAGGGCAGGAGATCGTTGTCGCAATGGCCTCCGGTGATGCTCAAGGCCGGGCCGCTCACCAGCATGCGCGGACCGGGTACGTCACCGGCATTGATGGCATCGCGGAGAGCGACATCGGAATAACCTCTCGCTTCCACGTTGCGTACGGTCGTAAATCCGGCTTCGAGCGTCACGCGCGCATTTCGAGCCCCAATCAGCGCCTCCCGCGGCACCGAGATCGCCAGCGTGGAGTAACCAAAATCCGGGTTGAACGTGAGGTGAGTGTGGGCATCGATCAATCCCGGCAGCACGGTAGCCTTCGATAGATCGACAACCTGCGCTCCCGGCGGAATCGCCGCGTCGTCACCCGCAATGCTCGCGATCTTGTCGCCTTCGATCACAATGATCCGATTGGCAAGCGTCTTGCCGGTTTTTACATCAAGCAAATGCCCGGCGCGAATCACAACTGTCCGCGGCTTTGGCGCGGAGTCCTGCGCGTTCAGAGCCACGGCGAAAGCCGCCAGCACAGCAATGATCGAAATCGTTCGCCGCATGCGCGCTCCGTTCATCAGAGAGCCCCCTTTGGTTTCGATTGAGCCAGTACCTTACAACTTTCTGCGTAAACGCCGCAAGCGGGAAGGCATTAGCGAAAAATGCGGGAAGTGTCCGCGGGAAACTCAACAAAGGTGACGCCGGCGTTGCCGCGATCGAGATCCTCTTCGTTCTTGAGAAATGGATAACGTGCGCGAAGAGCCTGAGAAGCGGCATCGAAGATGCTCCAGTTCTCGCCATGAACGACGGAAACAACCTTGCCCTCGCGCTGCCACTGCGCAAGAAGGTCTCTTACGGCCGTTCGTATCGAGCCGCCGGTGCCCGACGAACCATAACCGTGAACAATTTTCATCAAAGGGCCACTCGCTCCGCGGGGTGCATAGAGAGACTCAAGCAGCCGCCGCTTGGCTTGCTCAACCGTGGGCATGCCCGATTTCAGATTGACGACTACGAGCCGGGTTTGAGGTGGAGCAGCCATGATCCAGTATGAGGCGATGCAATAATCGTCGGCCCAAACGTTGCGAACCCGATCTTCGCGAACCCCGTGTGCGCAATCAGAGGCAACTAAAGTCAGGCGATTGCACGTAAGGTTGATCTATTCTAAAGCGTGATCGGCGACGCTCAAAACGAGGTTCCGGCGGGCGTTCGCGCTGTAGCGGCTCTGTTCGCCCTGTGTGCAATCTATCTGGGTGTCGCTGGAATTTCGATGATGGCCAGGCCCGGAAGCGTGCCCATGTCGTCGGGCGCATGGTTGCTGTTCAGCCTGGAATTGGCTGGTCCTTACATGTTTTTGCTCACGGCGGCAGCGGGCTTCGCCGTGTCCCTGGGTCTGATGAAGCTGAATAACATCGCCCGCCATGTCGCCATGCTGATTGCGATCGCTGGCATTGTCATGCTTGTGCCTCCGGTGTCGGACGCGGTGGCGCTGGCAAATGTGAAGGGCCTGATCGCCGGCGGCCTCGGAATTATCGTGCGCGTGATCGTGGCCTGGTACCTGGGACGTGCCGAAGTCGCGGAACAATTTCAGCGGCCGAGGTAGGCGACAGCCGCCCCTGGAGCGCTCCCGCCGACCCCTGCAACCCCTTGCTCACGCTGCTCTTCACAGGAATCCCACGAATGGATGCCGACCCAGGCTGCCGCACGCCTGTGACCTCGCTCACCGTCTTGATGGTCAACACGCACATTGAACCGTGATTTCTCTCATATTCCCGTTCGCCAATCTGACTCAAGATGCCTTGGCGCGGCGAAGTTCTCTTCGCGCAGCGCGATGAGCTGAATCCGGGTAGTGCGCAATTGCGCGCCCTCCCACAATTGAACAGGCGGTAAGCGATGACGAAATCTGTGAAGCCTGAGAATACTATCCAGTCTCACCTGGAAGCGGCGGGGGTGTCTCGCCGCGCTTTTTTGCGTTTGTGTTCCGTGATCGTCGCCACCGCCCCTGCGGGAATGGCCTTGGCGAAGGCCGGCTCGGTAGCGGAGATAGCGGCGAAAATCGGCAAGGCTCGCCGGCCTTCGGTTATCTGGCTGCACTTCCAGGATTGCACGGGGTGCACGGAGACGATGCTGCGCACGTCCGCGCCCGACGCCGCATCCTTGATTCTCGACATCATCTCACTCGACTACCACGAGACTCTGATGGCGGCATCGGGTGCGCAAGCCGAGGCCGCGCTGCAAAAGGCGATGACAGACAACGCCGGCAAATACGTCCTCGTGGTCGAGGGCGCAATTCCAACGCGCGACGACGGTATCTACATGCAGATGGGCGGCCGCCCTGCGGTGCAGGTCGTGAAGGAAGCCGCGTCAAAGGCTGCCGCAGTTATCGCCATGGGATCGTGCGCGTCATGGGGCGGCGTGCCCTCTGCCGATCCCAATCCGACTGGCGCAGTCGGAGTCGACACGGTGATTTCCGGCAAGCCGATTGTGAACCTGCCCGGCTGTCCTCCCAATCCCTACAACCTGCTGGCGGTGGTTCTTGAGTACGTGACCATGAACCGGCTGCCCGAACTCGACGATCTGCGGCGCCCCATCTTTGCCTACGAGCGCGTGATCCACGAGAACTGCCCGCGCCGGGCTCACTTCGATGCCGGCCGCTTCGCCAATGCCTTCGGCGATGAAGGCCATCGCAAAGGGTGGTGCCTTTACAAGCTTGGCTGCAAGGGCCCAGTGACTCATGCGGCCTGTTCGACACGGCACTTTAACGAAATCCCGGGCACGTGGCCGATCGGGCTCGGCATCCCGTGTCTTGGATGTACTGAGAAAAACGTGGTCTGGAAGATCCCGACGACGGAGACGGTGCCCATCCACATGGCCACGCCGCCAGATACGTACCCGCCGATCTATAGCGGCGCAGGAGAAATCAAGACGGGCGCAGCCGTGCTGGTCGGCGCGATTGCGGGAGCGGTCGGAAGCGCGTCGTGGGTGGCTTCGCAGCGTTTCCGGAGCAGCAGCGAAGCGGGTATGGAACGAATCTCAGCCGATCGAGCACACGCCGAGAAGGACGCTTCCGGCACCAGGAAAGAGGACTAACGTGGCCATCACCCGGCGAGAACTGATGACAAGGGTCGCGGCGGTGAGCGTTCCCGCGGCCGTGGCCGTGACGGTCGGGACCGATGCTCTGCATGCCGGCGACGAGAAGCCGCTCATTCCAAGCGCAGCTGTCGGTCTTCTCTATGACGCGACCATCTGCATTGGCTGCAAGGCCTGCGTGGCCGCGTGCGCGGAGGCGAACGACACGCCTCCCGATACCCGTGGCGATGGCCTGCACCAGGCTCCCACCGATCTGAACGAACTCACGCGCAACGTGATCAAGCTCTACAAGCCCACGGACGGCTCGCCAGCATCGTTCGTCAAGCGGCAGTGCATGCATTGTCTCGATCCAGCCTGCGCGGCCGGATGTCCCTTCCAGGCACTGCACAAAGACCCCGAGACAGGCATCGTTTCCTGGGTCGCGGAAAGGTGCATTGGTTGCCGTTACTGCACGATCACTTGTCCTTATCACATTCCGCGCTTCCAGTGGCAGGGGTACAACCCGCGCGTGACCAAGTGCGAATTGTGCAGCCAGCGTCTTGAGCAAGGCCTGAAGCCGGGCTGCACGAGCGTCTGCCCCACCGGCGCGGTAATTTTTGGGCCACGCACGGTGCTGTTAAGCGAAGCCAAACATCGCATCAAGGAGCATCCGGGACGCTATTACGAGGACAAAGTGTACGGCGAGACGGATAACGGAGGCACGCAGTCGCTCTACCTGTCGCGCGTGCCGTTCGAGGATCTGGGGTTGCCCGAACTGGGGCCCGAGTCGGTGCCGGCGAGAACGCTGCGCTGGCAGCGGCGCTTCTACCAGTACTTTGCTCTGCCCGCGCTCTTGTACGCCGGATTGGTGCAGGTGATCCGCACCAGGTTGAAGGGACATGAGGCGGAAGCTCACGAACACGAGAAGGAAACCGGATTGAGGGCGCAATTATGAGCGCAATAACGAGCAATCAATTTAAAACGGAAGACCGGTGGGAGCGAGCGATTCCCGTCTATGGGTTTCCGGTCGTCACGCCTTTCTTTCTCGTATTAGTTGCGCTGACTCTGGTGGCTTTCCTGCTGACGGGATATCGCGAACTGGCGGGCCTGGGGCCGGTGAGCGGCATGAACGACGCGTTCGGCTGGGGAATCTGGAAGACCTTCAACGTGATGGTGCTGACCGCGCTCGGCTCGGGCGCATTCGCGGTGGGCATAGCGGCTTGGGTATTCAAGCGTAAGAAGCTGCACTCGCTCATGCGGATGGCGCTGCTGACTAGCTTTCTGGCGTATGCCTGCGGCCTGCTGTTGCTGGGTATCGATGCAGGGCGCCCGTGGAACTTCTACTGGATCGTCTTTCCCTGGAAATGGAATATGCACTCGCCGCTGGCGGAAGTTGCGATCTGCATGTCGATCTACGCGATGATCCCACTGGCGGTCGAAAACCTGCCTCCTCTGCTGGAGCGGCTCTGGTATTTCGATTCGCGGCTGAGGCCGGGCGTCGAGAGGATGGAAAAGCATCTGCATTCTATTTTCCCGTTCGTGATTGCCGCTGCGTATCTACTTCCCGGCATGCACCAATCGTCGCTGGGCGCGCTCATGTTGCTGGCTGGTGAGCGGGTTCATCCGTTGTGGCAAACGCCGTTTCTGCCGTTGCTCTATTTGGGAGCGGCCAGTTTCATGTCCTTTGGTTGCGTCGCGGGCACCACGATGCTGTGCTGCCTGCTCTGGAAGCGCGCTATGGACATGGAGGTTCTCGACGAAGCGGCGAGCATTACCTCATGGCTGATCTTCGGGTGGGCGGCCTTGCGGCTCATCGACATCGTTTTCCGCGGCGTCGTCGGCACGGCCTTTCACTTCGACCGCTTCGCGTTGGTGTTCTGGCTGGAGATGGCCTTGACGCTATACGGCGGCTGGCTCTTGTGGCGTTCCGTGATCACGCATGAAAAGAACAAGATGTTCCTGGGGTACGTTCTCAGTTCGTTTGGCGGAATGATCTACCGTTTCAGCCCCACGACGCTCGCGTTCCGGCCCAATCCGCAGGCTCTCTATTTCCCGGCAACGATCGAGGTGCTGGTGTCGCTCGGTTTTATCGCGATGGGTGTCGCAGGATTTCTGGTTGCAGTCAAAAGACTCGCCATTCTCCCCGGGCCGCTTTATCTGTGGCACGACATGGCAAGCTACTTCCGGTTCCGGCGGCCGTATATCCGCTGGACCGGGTATTTCAAGTACGGGCATTTCGGCGAAGACGAAAAGATCACCAACGATAACTCGAACTGACAGCAGGTACTATGTCGACAAAAATCACGATTGATCCGATTACGCGAATTGAAGGCCACCTCCGCATTGATGTGGAGGTCGAAAACTACGCCGTCAGTAATGCATGGGCGTCCTGCACCATGTGGCGCGGGATTGAGACCATCCTGCGCGGACGCGATCCGCGCGACGCCTGGATGTTCACGCAGCGTTTCTGCGGCGTGTGCACAACCGTGCACGCCATGGCCAGCGTGCGCGCCGTGGAAGACGCGCTCAAACTGCCGGTGCCCGCCAACGCGAACTATATTCGCAACATGATCCTGATTGCGCACGCTCTGCACGATCACATCGTGCATTTCTACCAGCTGTCGGCGCTCGATTGGGTCGACATCCTGCAGATCCCGAAAGCCGATCCGGCGGCTGCGTCCAAGCTGGCGGAGACCATTTCGCCCTGGACACGCAATTCGCGCAACGAGCTGAAAGCCGCGCAGGATAAGGTGAAAGCGGTAGCGGCGAGCGGCCAACTCGGCATCTTCCAGAACGGCTATTGGGGCCATCCCGCGATGCGGCTTTCTCCCGAAGTGAACCTGCTGGCCTTCACACACTATGTGCAGGCGCTTGAGTATCAGCGCAAAGCGCTGCAGGTTGTGGGAATGCTTGGAGGGAAGACGCCGCACATCCAGAATCTGGTGGTGGGTGGCGTAGCCAATGCGATCGATCTCGATAGCCAGAGCGCACTCGGGATGGACAAACTGGAGCAGATTCGCGTGCTGCTGGCCGAAGTCGCACAATTCATCCGCGAGGTTTATCTGGTCGATGTATGCGCGGTCGCAGCCATGTATCCGGAGTGGTTCAAGATTGGCAGCGGCGTGACTAACTATCTCGCGGTTCCGGACCTGCCGCTCGACAGCAACGCGGGCTCGTACGATCTGCCCGGCGGCGTGATCATGCAGGGCAATATCGGCGGAGTGCAGCCCTTCAAAACCGCCTCCGATGCGATCTTCCGCGAGTCGGTCACCGAGGATGTGACACACGCCTATTACGAGGGCGAGAAACCGCTTCATCCTTGGCAAGGAGAAACCGAGCCACAGTTCACCGGATGGGACGGCGAGAAGAAATACTCCTGGGTGAAGTCGCCGCGCTACAAAGGACAGCCGATGCAGGTTGGTCCGCTGGCGCAAGTACTAGTCGGCTACGCGCAAGGACATCAACTGACTAAGAAGTATGCCGACCTCGCGCTGGGTCAGGTTTCCGCCATTGCGAAAGTGAACGCCACGCCAGCGCTGATGCATTCGACGCTGGGACGCCATGCCGCGCGCGCCATTCGCGCCGCCATGCTCGCCGAATTGGCCGACAAGCACTGGCAGCTGCTGGTCGACAACATCGCGAAGGGCGATCTTACGGTTCACAATCAGCCGGTATTTCCTTTCGGCGAAGTCGAGGGCGTGGGAACGCACGAAGCTCCGCGAGGCACGTTGTCGCACTGGATCGTGATCAAAGGCGGGAAGATCAAGAACTATCAGGCGGTTGTGCCCTCGACGTGGAACGCCAGTCCGCGCGACGAAAACGGCGCGCATGGACCTTACGAAGCGTCGCTGCTGCATACGCCGCTGGCTCGTCCGGAGGAACCGCTCGAAGTGCTTAGAACCATTCACTCGTTCGATCCGTGCATGGCATGCGCGTGCCACACGTTCGATCCCTCGGGACGGCAGATCGCTCGCGTGAAAGTGCTGTGAAGTAGTGCGCGTGTTTGCCGTTGAATGCGCGCTGAACAACGACGCAATGTGAAGGTGTACAGATGAAGATCACGATTGGCGGAATTGGCAGCGTGCTTCTGGGAGACGACGGCGTTGGTCCGTTCGTCGCGGGCATACTGGACTCCGGCTACTGTTTCGGTGAGAGCGTGACAGTGGCGGATTTGGGCACGCCAGGACTGGATCTGGTCGCGCACCTTTCGGGTATCGACGCGCTTATCCTTATCGATTCCGTCAAGAACGACGCTCTTCCTGGAACTGTGACGTTGTATCGAAAAGACGATATTCTGCGCCATGGCCCAGCGCCTGTGCGCATGGATCCTCATTCCCCGGCGCTTTCGGAATCGTTGCTGATTGCCGAACTTGCCGGCGAAGGTCCAAAAGATATTTTGCTGATCGGCGTCACGGGCGAACAGTATGAAGTTGGCGCAGAGCTGAGTGTGGCTGCAAAACAAGCCGCATCGCAAGCCGTGGACCAGGTGTTGCTGGAGTTGGACCGGCTTGGGATTTCCTATTGGAAAAGCCGCAAGAAACCCTACTCGGCCTGGTGGAGTCCCTTAGCCGAGGCGCATCCGGCGAGCGATCCGCGCCCGAATACGCTGCCCGTCCTGACCGCAGTTTAAGCGGAGTGTCCCGCTACCGCGTGCCGAGCACGGACTTCACGCTCGGCGACAAACCAATCCCGATTCGGATCGCCTGCCAGGCCATTGCGCTGAAGGTAAAGCTCATACGCGCGGTGGCGGATTTCCTCATCCAGATTCGCGCCATTCGTGTTCGCACTCGTCTTGCCACCATTCACAGGCTTGGCGGATGCGGTTTCGCGGACTTGCTGCGCTGCCGGAACCGTCGTGGCCTGAACTGTCGCGGGCTGAGTCGCCGCAGGCTGAACCGTCGTAGCCTGAGTAACGGTGGGGTGAACAGCGGATGTTTCCGCCGCTGGAGCGGCTTTCTTGGTGCGGGTGGTGCCAGTGTTTTTTCTAGCCATGCAGTACTCCTTCTAGGAAGTTCGAGTAATGGTTGTTATGGCACAATCCGTGACCCAGACGCGGACCGCCTGGCGAAATGTGCGCAATGAATGATGCTTTTACTATAACGCGTATGCCTGTGGAAGTGATGTATAGCGTGTAAAAAACGTATAAAGATAAGCACTCTTTGGGACGTGTCTGTGCGTGTCGGCGGAGAGAAGCGAACGCCAGTACCGTCGTAACTTGTAGAACCATCTCGCCCCGCCGCAGGATAGACGGGGAGAAAATTTATCAATTCCTATTATGGCATCCATCAATAATCAAGGACTCGGAGTCAAGACGGCCAGAGCGGAGATCGCGGATCTGGAACGCATGGTTGCTGACGCGCCCAGCGTAGAGCGGGCGTGTGCGAAGCTGGCACAGGTGCTCCACGTCCATCGCGGTGAAATCGCTCTGCTGAGATTGGAAAAGGGCAGTCTGCGCTTCATTTATCCGGTGGAGCTGCGTTCCGCGGGCGAGTTGCCGCTGAGCGGATCGGCGGTAGCCGCGCGCACGGCCGCGACGCGCACTCCGTTGCTCTCGAATGCGTTCATGCAGGTGCGCCATGCCAGCTTGTTTGAGGCGGTGAGGCTCACGACCGAAGAAGACAAGCGCATGGAGCAGATGCCGATTCAGAAAATCATGTCGGTCCCGGTCACAGGGGAGAACGGAAGCACGATCGGCGTGGTGCAGGTTTCGCGCAAAGGACTGGACGCGTCGCTCGCAGGTCCGGACTTTTCTTCCGACGATTTGAAACTTCTCGAAAAAGCCGCCAACGTTCTGGCGCGCATGCCGTTCATGCAAGAAGGCGCTGCGCTGTAGGCGTCTGGCAAGTATTCTTAGCAAGGAAATCGCTGAAGCTCCGTTTTTCGGCTCTCGCTTTTCGGCGCTCGGTATATCCCAACACCCGTTTATGGATGGTTATGAATGCGTTTGGGGGTCCCCCCCTATAGTCGGTCTATTGGAATCAAGACTTTAGCGGCGAATTTTTTCAAAGTCTTGATTCGCAATGAGTTATCAGTAAAGTCTTGATTACACATTAGTTGGAGCGAATTCCTGCTCAATCTTGTCATTCCCCTCGTTGTTCCTCACCCTTTTTGCGTGAGCGCGGACGGCGGATTTCATCCTATCTGTGCCGCCCGGTTCCGGTCGCAGTGCTGGATCGATTCTTTCCTTATTCGCTCGAGTTGTCTATGACGTGGGACACATTGAATTTGTGATGAATCGGGCGGGCAGAGCGTGGGCGCGTTTTGCGGCGCGCAGGCTTTAGTGTGTGCGCCAGAACTGGGCCGTCCCTCTGGGACTTTTGTTGCTTTTCCCACTTTAAGCGCGGGGCTAAGGTGGCTCGCCCCTTCGGGGTTGTATTTCGGCGGTTGCAACACCGATGGTTGTAATACCGCATTTCCGATGGTTGCAACACCTCCGTATTCTTCGGAGATGAGCTATCACGCACACACTTTAACCCGTCATCAGGCGGAAGCCTTGGATGCGGTCGGTTTGGCAGCTTCTGCGTGAGCAGGCGCAGCAGTCTTAGGAGATGGTGCTGGCGCAGGTGTGGGTGCCGCGGTTGCGACGATTCCCAGGTCGAGATCAACAAGCGACACCGAAATACCAAGGCTCACGGCGATCTGGGAAGGAGTCTGGCCGTGTTGACTCAATTGGCTAACCTGTGCGGACTGAGAAAGGGTGACTTGATCCGAAGGCTGCGGCTCCTGGGGCGGCGGAGTTGCCGCGGAGCTTGCGGCCGAGGAGGATGTATAAGCTGATTGAGAAGGGAAGGTGCCGGACACCGAGATTGTCATGGAAGACCCCTTTCTGTGCATTCTGCTAATCGGCACATAAAAGCCATTTCAGTAGTCCCCCGGAGAGTACTCGATGCATCGCAGGACCAGGGCCTCATGACTGTTTTTCATGGCGACGATCGTCGGCGAAGCTTAGGGCCATGACCGCATGTTTTTTTCCACTTTGGTTGGCTGCGCGAAGAGCGAGGCGCCCGTTCGACAAGCTCAGGGCAGGCTCTCGGAACAGTCGGCAAGGTGCCGGCGCTACGCTCCGAATGTGCGGCAATAATCTAGCGGTCTAAGCACTGGTTGTTGCAAAAGCCGATTACACGTATTGACCGACCCGATCGCCGCTCATCGGATTCTCATCACCATCCTCTTAGGAAGGCTTGCGGGTAGGTCATGAGATCGGACAAATCTCTACTCTTCTTTGCGTTAGGGGCCTTTCTTGCCTGGAGCTGGACGGCTGGACTTTGGTAGCTCAAGTGCTTCTCCCTATACCCATGGGTAACGGATTTCTTTTGGCGGAAACTGCAACTCCGGCCTTTCCCGTTGGCAGGGCGGAGGCGGGCGCGGTTAACCGCCCGCGGCAGATACCGGAGGCAGCAGCGCCGTCGCTCGACGATCTGCAAAGGTTCTCGCTAGGGCTCCGTCGCCCCACTGGATATGTTCCTCCAGAAGAGCTAGTGAAAACCTTCGACAGGGAACTGGAATTCTGCTCAGTCGTTTCCTTCGACATCTTCGATACTTTGTTGATTCGATATGTGGAGCACCCGGAAGATGTATTTACCCACTTAGCCGATCACCCCGCCTTCAAAGCGCGCGTGTTTGCGGCTCCCATAAGCGCGATGAGAAAGACTGCCGAGGCTCGGGCCCGGCGAATCGCCCTCGAAAAGATAAAGTCTTCGGAAGTTAATCTCGAAGAAATCTACGGCTGTTTCTGCGACATGAATGGTCTTTCACGAGATTTGGTTCCTTGCTTTATCGAGGCCGAAGAGCAGATCGAGCGAAAGCTATGCGTGGCAAACAACGTGATACTCGGCCTTTATCGCAAGGCGGCGGCATCAAAGCGCATCATCTATGTTTCCGACATGTATCATGGAAGCGCTTTCCTGGCTTCCCTCCTGCAAGAGAATGGGTTCGCAGTGAATCCCGGGGATCTTTTTGTCTCTTCCGAACATCGGGTGACTAAGTACGATGGCAAGCTCTTTAGATTGGTCGTGGAACAACTTGAGGCGCCAGTAGAGCAGATTCTTCACGTTGGAGATCATCCGCTTTCGGACTATCGGGGAGCTAAGCGGCTTGGTTTGCGGGCTCTGTTGCACCCTTTTCGTGCTTCCTCGCAGAATCCGCCGGCCGCCGATAACCGTGCGACGGCTGCTCTTCAGTCGTATCGCCGCGGAATGTCCCGCGCGGCGAACTGTAACTTTGCCGATAAGACGTTCTACTGGAAGATCGGATACCGGACTTATGGACCCCTGTTGACTGGCTTCTGCCAGTGGCTTGGAACGCAGTTGCGCGAGGATGGAGTCAAGCAAGCATGGTTCGTCTTGCGAGACGGCGAGATACTCAAAAAAGTCTTCGAGGCTCTGTTTGCGAACGACGAGGGCATGCCGAAAGTATCGACGTTGCTGCTCTCTCGCCGGGCTCTACTAATGCCGATTGTGGAGGCGGCTTCCGAGTATGCGGTTCCCAAACTGCTCTACGGCGCGACGACGATTCGGGACCTATTCGAACGATTGTGTCTTGATCCGCAGCTCTTCGCAACTGAAATCGCCCAGTGCGGTTTCTCCTCACTGAATGCCGTAATCGACCCGAGCAGGGGCGATCAATACAAGATCTTTTCTCATCCGGTTCTCATCAAGGCGTTGGCAGACCGTTCTGTGCAGGAGCGCACAGCGCTGTTGGCATTCTTGCGACAGGAGGGGGTATTAAACACCCAGAATGTTGCGATGATCGACGTCGGATGGTGTGGAACCATCCAAGCGGCATTGCAAGTGTTGCTTTCCGGAGCCGCTCCCGAGGCACAGGTTACCGGATATTATCTTGGAACGACCAAACTTGCCTCCGGACTGCGACAGCGATCCTATGCGGTGAGTTGCGGTGAACCAAGACAGTTGATCGAACTGCTTTACCCTCATTCATTTCTGCTGGAGAGTTTCACCACAACCAGTTCGGGAAGCCTGTTTTATTTCGAGCTACAGGGTAAGCGGCCGGTACCGGTGTTCCAACCGCGAGATATCTCGGACGAACAATGCCGATTCCTCAGCGAAATGCACGAGGGCGCGGTTGCCTTTGCCCAGGAATTCCGCGAGCGCTCTTCCGATTTCCACTTCGCTTCCCTAACGCCAGAAATAGCCCTGGAGAGCTATTTGCAACTCCTTACCCATCCAACAGCGGAGGAGGCCCTTAAGCTTGGGGCACTGCAGTACGGTGAGAGCATGGGTTCGAAAAAGGTCAGCTATCTGGCGCAGTGGCCGGCGTCGGCGACAACTGTCGAGAAAATGTGGGACAGCTATGAGAATAGCCTATGGAAAATGGGCATGATTAGACAAGTCAACAGTCAGTCCGCCGCGGTGCGAACCCTGCTGTGGATCAATCAGGCAGACTAGAGCCGATCCATACGTTGCCCCCAGGAATCCTTCTACATACTTGTGCTCTGGGTAGATGCTTAGAGAAAGTAGTTGTATTTTGCAGGCCGCAATCGGCCCGAGGAAGACCCTTTTGGAAAATGCACGCTGCTTGCGCTGTAACCGGGAACTGGAGTCGGGGCGGAAGTTCGTTGCGATCTATATGTTCGCGCAGACGGTTGGGATCAAGCCGCGGCAAAAATCGGCGGCGCATCGGATCGTCTTCTGCCCGCAATGCTCGGTCTCATTAGCACTGGGGCTTTCGCCGGAGGGCGCGCTCAACGTCGCGGCCTGGGATATGATTCGCGATCTGGTGAGTTCCGACCCAGCATTGAATCAGGCAGCATGGGAGAATTTGCGCGGAGTCGTTCGCTTATTGGAGGCCGACGAATCCGAATCCGAGCCGGAGCAGCGATCGGATGCGTGGGTGAACTTCAGCCGCGCGGTATAGCTGGGCGAGCCGTTTTTCGGGGGCAAACGGCCCGCGTTGATTTGTGGGATCGGAACGCGCTGACAGCCCGCCCTATCCCCGTTTGGCCTGAATGCGCAGCAAAGCCGCGACCAGCGCGTCGATTTCTTCGCACGTGTTATAAAACGCGAGCGACGGACGCACGGTGGACTCAACCCCCATACGGCGCAGAATCGGCTGAGCACAGTGATGGCCTGAGCGCACCGCGATTCCTTCCTCGTTGAGTGCGACGCCTACATCTTCTGTGCGAACGTCGTCGAGAACAAAAGAGAGTACACCAGCCTTTTCATGGGCGGTGCCGATCAGCTTCAAGCCAGGCACCGTGAGCAGGCCTGCGGTGGCATAGTTCAGAAGCTCGTGCTCATAAGCGGCAATGCTCTCGATGCCAACCTGTTCGACATAGTCGAGCGCGGCGCCGAGTCCAACCGCATCCGCGATATTCCCAGTGCCCGCTTCAAAGCGCGCTGGCGGAGTCTGGTAGACGGTTCTCTCGAAGGTGACATCCACAATCATGTTGCCGCCGCCTTGCCATGGCGGAGTGTTTTCGAGGACCTCGGTTTTTCCGTAGACCACGCCGATTCCAGTCGGGCCGAAAACCTTATGTCCGGAAAAGACGTAGAAGTCGCAGTCCAGGGCCTGCACGTCAGTTCGCATGTGGGAGACGGCCTGCGCACCGTCGACAACCACACGTGCGCCATGCCGGTGAGCCATCTCGACCATCTCGCGTGCGGGCGTGATCGTTCCGAGGGCGTTCGAGACATGGCTGAATGACACGATACGGGTGCGCGGGCTCAGCAACTTTTCATACTCTTCCAGGATCACTTCACCGCGATCGTTGACGGGGGCTACGCGGAGGCGTGCGCCCTTCTCGGAACACAGTTGCTGCCATGGCACGATGTTGGCATGGTGCTCAAGCCAGGTGATAACGATCTCATCGTCTTTCTGAACATGGCGATGGCCCCAGCTCTTGGCAATGAGGTTGATGCCTTCGGTTGTACCGCGAACGAAGACGATCTCCCGCGTGGAAGAAGCGTTGATGAATCGGCGTGTCTTTTCCCGCGCGCTCTCGTAGGCGTCGGTGGCTCGCGCTGCGAGCGTGTGGGCGGCGCGATGGATGTTCGAATTCTCGTGACGGTAAAAGTACGACACGCGATCGATGACCGCATTCGGTTTCTGCGTGGTGGCGGCATTGTCGAGCCAGATCAATTGCCGGCCGTATACACGCTCCTGCAAGATTGGAAAGTCCTGCCGGATCAACCGCGGATCGAGTGGCCGCTTGGCGACTCCGAGTTCAGCCGGCTCCAGATCTGGACGGAACTCGAACGACTCCACGCCCGACGGCAGACCATCGGCCGGCGGCGCGGCTTGAACACTACTCGGTGCAGCACCTAAGACCTGAATCCCGGGGACCTGTGGCGCGAATACCGACTGACCGAGCGGTGCGCGCAGATCGGTTTCCGCAGGAAGTTGCGTGGGTATCGACGACGGCAGGACTGGAAAACCGGGGGCCGACTGCGCTCCGGGGACTCCAGGAAAAGAAAACAGCTCGCTGATGGATGGAAAATCCGGCGGTGCCGTGTAATTGGCCGCCTTTTCAGGAGCGGAGAAATCGGTGTTGGTTTCGGGCTTGGCAAGCGACGGAACGGGCAGGGGAATCGCCGATTCCGGAGCGTTGGTTGCTGGGACAGCAGGAGCTCCTGCGGGGAGCGTGCCGAGCACGGGCTCGGACGCCGGAACAGACGGCTGCGAGGGGGCGGCTTCCGGAACGCCGGGAACAGATGCTCCCGGTACGCGCGGAAAAGAGAACACGTCGTTCAGACCGGCAAAGTGGGGATCTTTCGCCCATGGATCCGTTCTGCCTGAACCGGCAGAGTCTGTTGCAGACGGCGTTGGAGAAGTGGGCGCCGCTGCCACGTCCGATCCACTGGGCGGAGCTGTTGGTGGTGACGAGGGCACTGCTGGGACGCCGGGGAAGGAATACATCTCAGCGGCTGGTGGAATCTGTGGCGACGTGGCCCATGGTCCACCTTTTTGTGCCTCGACCGACGATGTCGCGGGACCGGGAAGTGCCGGAGGCGCCACGGCAACGGAGGTGGGAACGAGCGCGGTTGCGCCGGAAAGTGAGGCGGCAATTGCGCGGAAATCGGCCTCGTTCAAAGCGCCGGCCGGCGACTGCAGCGGCGGCGACGGAATGCCTGGAATTACCCGCGGGTCAGGAACAGCGGGGAATGAAAACATTGCCCGCGGGAAATCCGGAACAGCGGTTGGCGGCGCGCCGGGAATCGCAACCGGCTGGTTGGGCGAAGCCGACGGCGATTGCGCGTTCGCGGGCGACGCCGCTCCCGGCAGTGCTGCGAAAAACTCGTTGGCGAGTTTTTCGATCACTGCCGGATTAGGGACTGCCGACATAAGGGCAGAAATGCCCTCGTACCTCTGCCCACTTTCTGGCGTGGATGACGATGTCGGCGAGTCGGCCGCCAGGCGATCACTTGTACTCGTGGTATTGATCGACATTGACGCCCTCCAGCACGCCGATTGCGTCCTCCGTTAGAACTGCAATCGAGCAATAGAGCGAGATCAGGTAAGAAGCAATCGCTTTGTGATTGATGCCCATAAAGCGAACCGACAGGCTGGGTGTCACTTCTCCCGGAAGACCCGGTTGGAACAGCCCGATTACCCCTTGCTTCTTCTCGCCCGTCCGTAGCAACAAGATGTTCGTCTTTTCGCCCTTGATCGCCAGCTTGTCGGAAGGAACCAGCGGGATGCCGCGCCAAGTGAGGAACTGGGTACCGTAGAGGTTCACCGTCGGTGGCGGAACGCCGCGGCGAGTACATTCGCGGCCAAACGCGGCGATTGCTCGCGGATGCGCCAGAAAGAATCCCGGTTCTTTCCACACCCGCGAAATCAGCTCGTCCAAGTCATCGGGTGTGGGTGCGCCTTTGCGGGTCTTCACGTGACATTCCGCGGCAACGTTGTTGAGCAAACCGTACTCGGCATTATTGACCAGCTCGTTTTCCTGACGCTCTTTTACCTTTTCGATCATCAGCCGAAGCTGTTCGCGAATCTGGTCGTGTGGGCTGCGGTACAGATCTGAGATGCGCGTCTGCACGTCGAGCACGGTGGTGACCGCGTTCAGCGTGTACTCGCGTGGCTTCTCCTCGTAGTCCACGTAGATTTCGGGTAGATCGACTTCTTCATCGGGACTGCACTCGATTGTCCGGGTGCCGGGGTGGGTGGGCTTTACTTTGTTGACACGGTAGGTGCCGGCTTCGACCGGTACCCACGAAAGAAAAGTCACCAGCCAGCGCGGCGTGATCTGGTCCATCATGGGGACGGTTTTGGTGACATTCGCGAGCTGGCGTGCCTGTTGCTCGCTCAACGTATGACGGACTTCGGCTTTCTCGGCCATGCTATTGCTCCTTAGAGATAGGACAGGAATCGTTAAAACAGAATATGCAGCGTTGAATGAGCGAATCTTGCAAGTGCTTAGGCTTTCCTTCTGCCTGGTACTAAACAATCACAGCGAACCATGATCCCATTTCCGTGACACAGCTCACGTCAAAACGTGCAATTTTCCGCGTGGCACAAATCGCCACGACGCTTATGCGGTCGCAGAACGCTTGCACAGATTAATCAGAGTTATGCACAAGATTTAACTTGCTCAGGCAAGCTGTGTCAAGTCGAAGGTCGGATTGTAGATGGACATACTTCCAAATAGGCTGCCCAGCGCCGCTTTTCGTCAAAATTTCGAAAATGCCGCTTAAGCGCCTACTGCGGTGGAATATGCCTTGTAGAACTTCTTCTTTGCACGGGCGCGAATTTCGTCCAATTCCGCGTGCAATCTCCGGATCTCCGCATCCAGTTCAATGAAGCTCAGACACGGCGAGCTAACCAGTTTCGCCGCCTTGATTCCATCGTAGTCTTCTCTGCCGCCTGTTTTCAGATACACGCAGGCGGATGGCAGTGTGGTTCGCGGATCACTTTCCAGATAGGCGAAATCAAGACTTGTAGTCTCCATAGTGCGGGGATTATGGCACGGATTCCTGTGAAAATTTACACAAGCTTCACGATCCGGAGTTACTCGGCGGAGGCTGCCAAGTCACCGAAGCATGCGGGGGCTTTCATAATGCCCGCCTAGAGCGCGAAGGACGCCAAAGCCAGAGTTTTCACGGTGCAGTAATTCCCCTCGCCATAGATAGGGCTTCACTTTCTGCCTGGGGTAGAATAATGTCTATGATCGCGGTAGACATAGCGAACGAGGTCTTCGCCGTTGAGTAAATCGCAATTTGACGTTCTGATCGTTGGTGGCGGGTTCAGCGGGACGATGCTGGCCGTACATTTGCTCCGCGACTCCTCGTCTATGTCTGTGGCCATCGTCGATCGCGGGGCTTTGCCGGGGCGAGGCTTAGCCTACAGCAGCCCTCATCGGTTTCACCTCCTTAACATACCCGCGGGGGAGATGAGCGCATGGCCTGACGCGCCCGACGATTTTCTGCACTGGGCTCGAACCCACTACGATGGCGCCGTGCAATCGCGCAGTTTTCCCCCGCGATCCGTTTACGGCGCATATATGGGCAGCTTGCTGGAAGGAACTCTGGGCGAGGGGGGCCGCGAGCGCTTTCGATGGATTCAGGACGAAGCACTCTCGCTGCATCGCCGCAAGGGTAAGCTGGCTGTGCAAACCAAGTCTGGACCCGAGTTGCTGGCACGGTCGGTGGTGCTGGCCACCGGAAATTTTCCACCGGCCAACCCGAGAGTGCCCGGCCTCAAAGCCCCGGCCTCTTTCTATTTTCATTTTCCCTGGGCTGGCAATGTATTGGACAACATTTCTCCGGATGGCAGCGTCTTGTTACTTGGCTCCGGGCTCACCAGCGTGGATCTCATCATGGCGCTTAAATCGAAGGGGTTTCGCGGCGTCATTCATGTTATTTCTCACCAAGGACTGTTCCCGCGCGCGCGCCGCCATGTACGTCAGGATGAGTCTTGGCCGTCGTTCTGGGGCAAGACATCTCCGCGAAGCGTGCGAGGTTTGCTGCGGTTGATTCGCCGCCAGGTACAAGCAGCTGCCGACAAGGGTATCGACTGGCGCGCGGTTATCGACAGCCTTCGGCCGGTGACGCAAAACATTTGGCGATCTCTGCCGTATGAGGAACAAAGAAGGTTCCTGCGTCATGGACGTGCTTATTGGGATGTGCATCGTCACCGTGTCGCACCCGAGATTGGCGACGTATTGGCTGACATGGAGATGGAAGGCCAAGTCCGCTTGCATACAGGAGCTGTCACCCGGTATTCGGAAAACCGCCATGAGGCCGAGGTCCATTACTGGGATCGCAAAAGCAGAAGCGACAAGATATTGCGCGCCAGCCGCGTGATCAATTGCACGGGCTCCGAATCCGATTGCCGCCGCATCGATGAATCGTTCATCGTCAGCTTGTTTGTGCAGGGGTTTGCGCGGCCCGACGCGCTTTTCCTCGGGCTCGACGTCGACGATCAAGGCGCGCTAATTGACCGCACGGGAATACCATCCCGCGTCTTGTACGCCATCGGGCCAACGCGCAAAGGCTGTCTCTGGGAAACCACGGCGGTGCCGGAGATTCGTGTCCAAGCGGCCGCTTTGGGGCAACGATTAACTGAGACGCTCGGGCACAGCGGAAGGCAGCGAGGCGTTCTCAAGAGTGCTTAGTCCGCCTCAGCTACAGAATGCCCACTTGTCTCTAAACCGTAACTGGTGACTCGGTCACGACAGATAGCTTTGCCTTTTCCCATGCGGACAAGCCGCCACTGACGTTGGTGACGTTCTCGAACCCCGCCCGCTGCAAAAAACTGCTGGCAATCAGGCTGCGATAGCCGCTCCTGCAAATGATGGCAATCGGCGCTTTGCAATCAATCTCTGGCAACGAGCTTTTAAAGTCGTCAAGAGCAAGCCAGGCCGCTCCCTGGATATGCCCTGCCTCCCATTCCGGCTTGCGTCGCACATCCAGCACGTGGGCCTTATCCTTCCGTAAGAGCTCACTCAGAAGTCGTGGATTGATCTGCGGCAATTCTGCCAGCGGTAATCCGGCATTGGTCCACCCCGTAATTCCATCCTTTAAGTATCCGCGCGCGTCGTCAATTCCGACTCGGGCCAGCCGCGTTCGCGCTTCGGCCAATTGCTCCTCCGATGCCGCGATCAACACCGGCCGCGAACTTAACCCCAGCAGGCTCCCCGCCCAAAAAGCAAAATCTCCCGAGAGAGGAATACCGATCGAGCCCGGCACATGCCCAGAGGCAAAATCGTCGCCGGAACGGATATCAAGCGCGAACGCTCCTTCCCTTAGTAAGGACCGCAGCTTTTCTGCTGAGAGCGGTTTCAACTTGGGTAACTCTGACAATGAGGGAGCACCCACGCGATTGATCGCCGCATCCTGAGGGAAATATTCAGGACGAGGGGGCAAGTTAGTCGTCAGCTGGCAGATGAATTCCTTCTTACTGTCGATCTGCAATGCATAGTTAGTGAGTCGTTCCGTCCGAATAGTCGAGGAACGTTCCGCGCGCATGTTCTTGCCGCAAAGCGAACCAGCTCCGTGGCCGGGATAGACGACAACTTCGTCAGCGAGCTTGAGAACTTTGTTGTGCAGGCTGTCAAAAAGCATGCCCGCCAATTCCACGGGAGTATGCGTTCCGGATAGGTCGGGGCGACCGACATCTCCGACGAACAGCGTGTCCCCTGTCAGCACTGCCCAAGGCTCGGAGGATTTTTCTTCGTCGGTAACAACCAGGCAGATGCTCTCCGGGGTGTGCCCCGGCGTTTCCAGAACCGTGATTCGAATTTTTCCCACACGCAATTCAAACCCATCATGGACCTCGATGTGGGAAACCTTGGCTCCGCCGTTTGGCCCAATATAGATCTTTGCGCCGGTGCGTGCGGCCAGTTCCTTGTGTCCGGAAACGAAATCGGCATGCAAGTGGGTCTCGAAGATGTGTTTGATCTGCACGCCGTGCTGCTCAGCGGCTTTCAGGTAAATGTCCACATCGCGCTGGGGATCGACGACGATAGCCGTCCCCTCCGATGCCAACATGTAAGAATCGAGGGCTAGGCAGCACAGGTGAAATTGCTCAAAGTACACGACGGTTACCTCTGAAGGGATTCAAGTAAGAAAGCAGTAAGTCTATCACATTGATCGTGATTGCAATTAGCGAGCCTCCGCACGGTCCGACGCTAACTCTATTGTGGTGTAAGGAGTTAAGCTGACTCTCGGAGACAAAACCGCAGCCATCGTGCTGCAATAATTTTCACTTTATTAGGCCACGGTGCGGCACGATGTAGCCACGGAACCTTTTGACGAAGTCCGGGGACGATTGGTCGATATCTTTGCGGCCGGGGTATTCATGTAGCGTAGCTGTTTGCCGGGGGCGTGGATTCAAATCGAAGCAGCGGCAGTCGTTTGGCTGACCTTATGCACGTACTCCGATCAGTGGGCAAAACATGATCGGGCAAGACATCTTGGCCGTCGATTGTTCGCACATGGGCAATCGCCGACAGGTGTCTGTCAGAACTTTGCGCCGACAGCTTTTTTACGACGTGGTTATTACGATTAGGGAATGCCATGAGTTGCCGAAGAAGAATGCCTATGATGTCCCCAAGGTACCAGTGCTAAGTTGTCGCTCATCACGTAGACAGCCATCGCCGTAAGCATTAGAAATAAGCCGACCCAAACGCGCCAATCATGATGGGCACGTCTCCAGTAAGGAACATGGCCATGATGGCTCTCACCCATAGGGTGCGGGTGCTCTGTGTTGTTCAATGTAGTCTCCAGTTCCTTTGGAAGGTAACAGCTGCGAGCTCGCCGTTCTGAGCAAGAGTGACGACTCTATCAAGGGTTGCCGGATCTAGTTTTCAGCAGGAGTATCAATGGCTCACGCTGAATCAATTCGAAAGTCTGAGCAACTAACCCAAATAGGTGGACAACCAATTGAAGGTGATTAAGAAGCACGCCAGGGAGTTCACAGCAAATCAAACAGAACTGAAGACCCACGAACTCTCGTGATTTGCGGTTTTGTTTTCCTCAGCTTCGGCTGCCAACAATTTCCGATCCCGATGAGGTTCGGTGCGCGGAGCGCCCGAGTTCAGTTCACAAACCTCTCCAACCCCTGCACCGCAAGTGGTGCAAGGTACGGACAATATCTGCTTTGCGGTGAGATCTTTGCTTTTCACAATCGCATGATGCGGCTCTCCATAATTCGAAGATGTTCAATATTGATCAATTCATAAAATTTATTGGTCACGGTTATGACCTCGAGGGAGGCGCTCCTTAAATTTCGCGAATTGTGTGCAAAAGTGAGCATCTTTGGTGGTTCAAGTATGGCAAGCTTTTGAAGCGTGTAGTTGCCTCTAGGAAAGGCTTTTTTATGGCATCCCTCATCGCAGTGGCCAAGAAGGAACGCTACCTGGACCCGAAGAGCTTCCTTGCCACGATCGGCGCGGGCAGGAAAGTCGTGTCTTTTCCTAAGAAACAAGCGGTTTTTACTCAGGGCGATGCGGCGGACGCAGTCTTTTACATTCAGGAAGGCAAGGTGCGACTTACGGTCGTATCCAAGATCGGCAAGGAAGCGACCCTGGGCATATTGAGCGAGGGAGAGTTTTTCGGAGAAGGGAGCCTAGCGGGACAGGCTTTGCGCATGGGGTCGGCCACTGCCATGACGGATTGCGAACTTCTGCGCATCGATAAGATAGCGATGATGGAAGCGCTGCATCGGGAACACGAATTTTCCGACATGTTCGTGGCCTACTTGCTGGCACGGAATATCCGGTATGAAGAGGACTTAGTCGATCAGCTCTTCAACTCCAGTGAAAAAAGACTCGCTCGGGTTCTACTTTTGCTTGCTCATTTCGGCAAGGAAGGCGTCCCCGAAACGGTAATCCCCAAGATCAGCCAGGAGACTCTTGCCGATATGATCGGCACGACACGTTCCCGTGTAAGTTTCTTCATGAACCGGTTCAGGAAGTTAGGCTTCGTCGACTATGGCGAAGAAGGACTGCAAGTCCATAGTTCGCTGCTAAGTGTTGTTCTTCACGACTAGCTGCTGGCTGCCGCGCCGGAACGTGCATCTGAATTCTGCAACCATTTGCAACGCTTACTGCTGCTAAGTTTGCAGTTGTCCGCCTGCATCAACCTCAATCGAAGACCTGCATCGGCTCGAAATTTAATTGCCAAAACTGTGCAGTGTAGACCAGTCAGCCCGTTCGTGAGAAGCCTATGCTGAATTTATCGAGAAGATGACTCGGTGTAGTTAGACGCGCTTACGGACCTCCTGGAAGGAAGCAGTTGAATATGACCGATGTCACCAATCACCCGATAAGAAAACTACGTAAAGCTGCCCAACCTCCGTTGTCACACCGCGGTGCAACCCCCGATTCGGAGCGAGCGAAGAAGCCTCGGCTTGCCGAGCCCTCTGCCACTGGCCAGCAACTGGGGCCGGGAGATCGAGTCGAGGGTTTAGGCGATTTCGGTACGCCAACCGGAGAATTCGGGACAGTTGAGCAAACGAACGAAGATGACGCAGTCGTCAGATGGGATGATGACGGCCGCATCAGAATCCACAAACCCTGGCTCAAAAAGATCTAGGACCACTCCGGCAACAAAACTGGAGTGAGCAATTCAGACCAGCTATTTTCCCTTGTATTGAGCGATCATCGCGATAATCGGAAGTAGCCGCTTATAGATGTGAACTAAATCTGGACACCACAAAGGACATCATCATGGCGAAGGCAACTACTAATATTGCAGAAGGCAGGAATGGACGTATTTCGGCTCAGCCACGGCTGCATCAGCGTGCGGACGAGATTCAGCCCTATGGCACGGTAACCCCAATGCTCACGCTTGATCTCGAGGAGCCGGTAAGGCTTGAGATGACCGAGCAGCTCAATCAAATCGTCGCTGACACCATGACCCTTCGCGACCTGTACAAGAAGTCGCACTGGCAAGTGACGGGACCAACCTTTTATCAGCTTCACCTTCTCTTCGACAAACACTTTGGCGAGCAGGCAGAGTTAGTCGACGCGATTGCGGAGCGTATACAGCTTCTGGGTGGAGTCAGCATTGCGATGGCTCCAGACGTGGCGGAGACAACCCACATCGAGCGCCCACCGCGCGGGCGGGAAGAAGTGCCTGTACAACTCTCGCGCCTGGTCGACGCCCACCAGACAATTATTTCCCAGGTCAGGGTAATGGCGAGGCGTGCATCCGAACTCGGAGACGATGGCACGAACGACCTTCTGGTGAGCCAGGTGCTGCGAACTAACGAACTTCAGACATGGTTTCTGAGTGAGCACCTCGTGAATATGCCTTTGACCGAAGCGGAGAAATAGGACGAGCGCTGTTGAGCGCAACCACGCCCAGGAAGAAGGTTGTGAGTCTTATGAAAACATCTTTGAAATCTGTCGTTGAAACACTGAATCGGGATGCGAATGAACTGGAACGCTGCGCTCAGAAGCTGAACTCTATCTCTCACGATCTCGCGCTCGATCTCGGCTCAGATACCGAGCTGATAAATCTGAAAGTGGCGTCGATTAGAAAGCGAGTCGAGAGTATGGAGCGCTGGGAGTAGTGTTCCCAATAATTCCTTGCGGGCCAAGGTTGAAGAAAGAGAACTGACGATGACAACAAATGAGCGGAACAAGTGTGCGCACATTCCATGTTGGTGTTTAGCGCAAGCCAGCGAAGAGTACTGTAGTCAGGCCTGTAGTGAAGCGGGATCCGACGAAGTCGAGATTGCGTGCAAGTGCGACCACGGAACTTGTCCACTTGCCGCCTGACGGACAGTAATGCCGCAGTGTGCAGGCCAACCCTTAGAGGCTGGTTGACCAGAAAGGATCCCGGAATGAAGGTAAGCCGACTTATGTTCCTGTTGTTGGCGATCGCGAATCTCGCAGTTTTGCCGGGGTTGGCGAGGGCGCAATCACTGGTCGATGCGAAAGACGCCTCCAGCAGTAGTGTGGATTGGTCGGTAAGCATGGAGACGACACAACAGAATCCTAACTATGTACTCCCGCCGCAAGCAACGAAGGTTCACAACTACCTTTTCGATGCATTCGGTCCTTATCCCATCGTAGGCGCTGGACTTGCCGCTGGCATTAACCAGATGCAGAATTCTCCGCCGGAATGGAAGCAAGGCGCGAATGCGTATGGCAAGCGACTTGGGTCCGACTTTGGCATCGCGGCCGTAACTACGACGACGCGCTACGCGCTTTCGGAAGCCTTTCACGAAGATACTTTGTATTACCGTTGTGAATGTAAGGGCGTGTTTCCACGGCTGCGACATGCGGTTATTTCTACTTTTACCGCGCGCCGCGGCAACGACGGACATCGCGTTTTTTCTTTTCCCGATCTGGTTGCACCGTATGCCGGCACTATGACGGCAGTCTATGGGTGGTATCCCGGGCGCTACGATTACAAGGATGCATTCCGCATGGGCAACTACAGCTTGCTGGGCTATGTGGGCGCAAATATTTCCCTTGAATTTCTGTATAGCGGACCTCATTCGTTGCTGTCTCGCATGCACCTCAACGATGCGCATGGAGCGCCAGATCCTGGCCCTAACCCATGATCGACAAATCCATACTCGACCGGAAACTCAGCCCGGTTGCGAGCGGGTTTCCCCCACTTTCCGGCCTGGGGACATCAGTCTTGCCCTCGATCGTAAGTTTCCCCCTGGACCAGATCAACAAGTGTTGTGAGTGGTTCGGAAATCTAGGCATATTTTTCTGGCAAGTTATACGCGCCGCGGTGACGCCTCCGTTTGAGTTCCGCGAATTATTCCGGCAACTCGACGAGATCGGCTCCATGTCTCTGCCTTTGGTCGCTTTGGCCGGTGCCGCCACGGGTGTCGTACTCTCTTTGGAGGCTCGCTTCAGCCTGACTCGATTTGGCGCGAAATCGCTGCTTCCCGCCGCCATCGTGTTCTCAGTTATTCACGAGACTGGACCGATCATTACAGGCCTGGTAGTAAGTGGCCGCGTCGGCGCTGGTATTGGCGCGGAGTTGGCGTCGATGAAAGTGACCGAGCAGATCGATGCCATCGAGGCATCCGCGGTGAACCCTTACAGGCTACTAGCGGCGCCCCGCATCCTGGCTTGCATCCTGATGCTGCCTTTGCTGACTCTGGCGGCCGATTTTTGTGGCCTGCTAATGGGCTGGGTTGCGCAGGCACTGGTTGAGCCGCTCTCATTACACCAATTCATCAATGCAGGTTTCAACGGCGCAGATTTTAACGATTTCCTTCCTCCTACGCTCAAGACTGCCGTATTTGGCCTGATTATCGGGCTGATCGCATGTTTTCAGGGAATGCGGACAAAGGGAGGCGCGGCAGGCGTGGGGCGTGCGGCTACGAGCTCGGTGGTTTTATCGTCGCTATTCGTGATCCTGGCCGATGTCGTGCTCGTAAAGATGATCATCATATTTTTCCCATGACCGTTGGAATCAAGCACGCGCGAAACAGATATGGAAACAATCGACCAAGTTACGATGGCGCCGCAAGAGGACGAGAAAGACAGCGGTGCGACAGTTATTGCCGTTCAGGACTTGCATAAGTCCTTCGGAGCTCAAAAAGTCTTGAACGGTATCAACTTGAGCGTGAACCGCGGCGAGACCCTGGCAGTGCTAGGCCGCAGTGGTACAGGTAAGAGCGTATTGCTCAAGCTCATCATCGGTCTGGAGAAGCCAGATTCAGGATCGATTCGCATCCACGGGCAAGACATCAGCGGCATGGGGCTCGACCAACTTGGCGAGATCAGGAAGAAGATGGGGTTTCTGTTTCAGCATGCTGCGCTCTACGATTCGCTGACGGTCGAGCAGAACGTGGCTTTCCCGCTACAGCACCACAAGAAGACGATGTCGAAGTCTGAGCAGGCTGACCGGGTTATGGGACTGCTGGCGGAAGTAGGCATGGAAGGCGACCTCAAGAAGATGCCTTCGGATATCTCAGGCGGCATGCAGAAAAGAGTGGGCTTGGCCCGTGCACTAGCGCTCGATCCGAACATTCTGCTGCTCGACGAGCCCACTGCCGGTTTGGATCCCATCAGTTCCGGGGAGATCGATGATCTTGTGATTAAGCTTCAGGCGGAACATCACATGGCATCCGTCGTGGTGACTCACGATCTGCACAGTGCGAAGACGATCGCGGATCGTCTGGCCCTGCTTAATGAAGGAAAAGTGGTGATCGAAGGCAGCTTTGAAGAACTTCAGAAAAGTGACATCGCATTTGTCAGGGAATTTCTAGGGCATTCGTAGGAGGACATATGTCGAGAGCGGCGCGGTTGGGAGCTTTCATCATCGCGACAATGGCAATTCTGGTGACGGGGATTTTCATCATCGGTGGCAAACAGTATCTCTTCAGTTCTACATATCAGTTGAAGGCGCAATTCGACAATGTCGCGGGCTTGGATGCCGGAGGCGATGTGCGTGTGGGCGGTGTGCACAGTGGAACCGTGCGAAACATCACGTTGCCCCACAAGCCCGGCGACAAGGTCACGGTCCTCATGGATCTTGGCAGGTCGACGCACGAGATCATCAAGCAGGACTCCATAGCCACGATCGAAACCGAGGGCTTGCTGGGTAACCAGTTTCTCGCGATCTCGTTTGGGTCGGCTGGATCGGGCGGCGTGCGTGATGGCGACACCATCGCCAGCCAACCGCCACTCGAAATGGCGCAGCTGCTTAAGAAGACGAGCGAGATTCTGGATGGCAGCCAGCAAGCCATTCAGAACGCTACTCAGGCGACGGCGAATCTCCAGTCGATCAGCGCTAAGATCGATAGCGGTCAGGGAACCGCCGGAGCGCTGGTTAACGACAAACAGCTCTATAACAACCTCGAACAGACGACAGGCACCATGCGGGAGACGATGGTTCAGGCGCAAGCGGGAGTCACGGATTTCCAGGAAAACATGGAAGCTCTGAAACACAACTTCCTCTTGCGCGGATATTTCAAGAAGCGCGGCTACGAAGATTCCGCTCAGCTGGCGCAAAATGCGATCGAGCGGCTCCCGCAGGCCACGACGATAAAGCAGTTTACCTATTCGGCGAAGCAGCTTTTCGACAAGCAAGATTCGGCCAAGCTGAAGAATCAGAAATCTCTAAACGCCGGTGGCGAGTTCCTTGCCAATAATCAGTTCGGGTTTGCTGTGATTGTGGCTTCGGCGGGGATGGAAGGCTACACCCAGAAGGACTTGGTGCTAACCGAAGCACGGGCCATGGTCGTGCGGGAGTATCTGGTCGAGAACTTCGGCTTTGACGATAGTCAGCTTAAGACGTTGGGAATGGGCAAGCAGGCGGATGCGAACTCGGATGCCGGGTGGGGCAATGTACAGATCGTCATCTATCCAGTGGGAACCGAAATTCCACCTAACAAGGAAGCGCAAGCCGCCATCCTATCGAAAACCACCTCAGAGCAACCGGTTCAGGCTTCGGCGAACGCAACCCCGAAACCACAGTAGCGACACGACCGGCCACGCGGCAGTGTGAATAACGCGGTCCATTGGGTGAACCTCGCCCAATCACGCTTTGCTGGTTGTTGCGCCCTTCGTGGCCAGTTCTTCGGCAAGCTTGTGGACGTTCATGGAGTGCTCATGCGCCTTCTTGGTGAGTTCGTGCGCGGCCATGTGATCTCCTTTGCCGTGTGCTACCGCAGCCGCCTCGTGGGCGTGGGCAGCGAGGTTGTGGAGTTCTGCGATTCGATTGTGCGGACTCTGTGGCATGGTGTTCTCCTCGGCCGATTGGATGATGGCGGCCGCTCCCAGGGTGGGCCTTGCTTTACGTGACGTGCCTAGCTGGCGTTCCGATATTCTTCCGGGACGTCGTCCTCCGGCACCTCGCGCGTAGTCACTTCAGAGACATCCGCGTCCTTAGCGTTCTCCACGCCATCCACGACTTCGCCTTCGAACGCATTCCCCTCTTCTATGAGCTCTGTCAGGCTCTCAGAATCGACATCAGCTACGTCCGAAATTCCCTGAAGGTCGCCAGACTGCCCAGCCGAATCCGGCCCAAGTTCATTATCGTGATCGTGGCGGTTATTTCTTGCAAGCATAATTTCCTCCTGTAACTCTGATGCGGCCCTCATTACCCATGATGTCCTGGTAAGGCTTAGCTTAATCAAGCCAGCAAAGCTCTGAATTGTTTAACAACGTCAGAGCTGTTGCCGGCCGAGAATATCCTTTAGACGCAGTCTTTCAACCATGGGCGCAGGAAATTTTCCGCCCTATGCCGCTATGGGTTCGGCTGTGTGCAGTGTGCAGTAAAGAGGATGTGTGCTTTCAATGATTTCCTTCGCCTTGGCAACTTCCGCAGCTGTCCCATGGGCGATCACCAGGAATTGATCCGTCTTGAGCGCTGCTTCGTACTTTATGATGCTGTCCTTCGGAATTCCAATGCTGTAGAGACCGGCGCCGAGAGCGCTCAAACCCCCAACCACCACCGCGCTTTCCAACGCTCCCACAATCCACGCCACCAGCGGCCCAGCCACTAGAATTGGTCCCAAGCCTGGGATCATGAAAAAAGCGGACCCGAACAGAAGCCCCCAAAAGCCTCCCCAGAACGCGCCCATCTTGCCCCAATACTTCATGCGATCGCCGGTGTTGTAATAACCGACCGCCTGCTCGTCGGTGTGGTAGCCCTTTCCCACGATCGACAATTTGTGCATGTCTACGCCGCCACGCTGAAGCTCTTTCACGGCTAAATCGGCATCGGTATGTTGGCTATAGATCGCAACCACTGAATTTTCTTTGGACATTCGAATTGTCTCCCCGGCAGCTTGCCGTCATTCCTCGGAACGTAAGATAAGTCCCCACTGGAACTATGACAGTGCGTGAACGGGAAAACTGTTCGCTATTGCTCAGGCCGTGGGCAAAGTGGCGCGCCATCGTTCCTTGAGCCAGTCCGAGGGTGCTCCAGACCGAATCGCGGATACAATCGCGCTCTTCCACTCCGACATCGCTGAAGATCGTTTCCGCGAACACGCTGCGTGCCGCGCACGTCAAAGGCGAGGTTCACTGCGTCAGTTGAGTTTACCGATAGCTTTTACCGCAGCCTCTAGTATCTTGCCGTCCTTCGCCACTTTCGCAAGGGTGTTGATGTCATCGTAGAGAGGCCGGTCTTCATCGAGTCTCTTCACATGACTGCGGATGACCTGGTACACCGCTTCCGAGGCAGGCGAAGGTTTGACGGGGGCACGCATATCGATGGCCTGAGCGGCCGCCATCAATTCGATAGCGGCGATATGCCAGGCGTTCTCGAGAATCTGGCGCGTCTTGATCGCCGTAGTCATGCTCATGGAGACAAAATCTTCCTGGTCGGCGGCGGCTGGGATCGAGCCCGTGGCGGCGGGAGTCGAGAGCACGCGGTTCTCGCAGACCAAGGCTCCCGCCGTGTACTGCGTGAGCATCAGGCCAGAGAACATTCCGGCGCCTTTGGTCAGGAAAGCCGGCAGCCCCATCGACAGGTGAGGATTCATAAGGCGATTCAATCTGCGCTCGCATAGAACGGTCACCGTGGTTACCGACATGCCGACCATTTCAAGCGCGAAGGCCAGGGGAGTGCCCTGAAAATTGGCGCCTGTGAGTACAGTGTCTTCGTCCGGGAAGAATACGGGATTGTCGGCGGCGTGGTTGAGTTCTATCTCCAGCATATGGCGGCTCCAGACGAATGCGTCTTTGGCGGCGCCAATGACTTGCGGGCTGGAGCGAAGCGAATAGGCGTCCTGCACTTTCTTGCCGGGCCGCTCGAGGAGCGGGGAACCTTCGGTCAGGCGGCGAATGTTCTCGGCACAGGCCTGCGCTCCGGGATAACCGCGCACTTCATGAATGCGCGGGTCGAAAGCGACCATGTTGGCATTGAGGACTTCGAGCGTCATTGCCAGACAGACTTCCTGCGTCTTGAGCCAGCGCTCCGCATCGAAAAGTTCCAGGCAGCCTATGCCGGTGGTGAGGTCGGAGCCATTGATAGTGGCCAAGCCATCGCGTTCGCGGAACGCGATGGGCGCGATGCCAGCGGCTGCCAGCCCGTCTTTTGACGGCAAGCGCTTGCCTTTGTAGAACACCTCGCCCTCGCCCATGAGCGTAATGGCCATTTGCGCCATTGGAGAGAGATCTCCACACGCACCCACCGAGCCTTTTTGGCAGACGACGGGAGTGACGCCGGCGTTGAGCATCTTGATCTGCATTTCCACGATCTCGCGGCGAATGCCGGAATGTCCCCAACAATGAGTGTTGAGGCGGGACAACATGCCCGCGCGCACATCCTCTTCGGCGCAGGGTTCGCCACAACCCGCGGCATGGGAGTAGAGCAAATATCTCTGGAATTGTTCGACCTGTTCGGGAGTGAGCGCGACTTCCGCGAGTTCGCCGATACCAGTGTTGACGCCGTACATAACCTCACCGGCAAGGATCTTCCGCTCGAGAAGGCCCCGGCACTTGTCGATCCGGGCAACGGCGTTGGGATGTAATTCGATTGGCTGACGATGGCGGGCGACAGCAGCGACATCCTCAATCTTCAACGAATGCCCATCCAATACCAGACCGATTCCCGCTTGGTTCGACCGCACTTCGTCTAGAACAACGGCCATACAGTTCCTCCGCAACGCGAATGAATGTCTCGCCGCAAAAGTACCGTGTTTCCGCACAACCGGGAAGGACAGATGTCACCGGTTGGAGTGATCTCGTCCGCCTGTCATTGTGCCCGGATCACCGGTAAAGACCAACGAGGCACTCATGATTTCCATGGACAGCTACGCAACTCCGTGAACTCTATCTTGGCTTCGGGGACGGACTTCCCATACTTCGACTCGAGAGGCCGCAGGGGCAGGACGCTGTTTCAACCTGGGACCCTGCGGCAGCAAGTTGGCTCGATGTGCGCCGAGAAAATCGAACCTAATCGACGCTCGGTTCGTATCTATGGGGTCCAGTTCAAGTTCGCGACGCCTCCTCCGGGCGGTACGCTCCAGCAGATTAACTGAATACTATCTCCAGCAGCCGCAACGTCAACGACGGTGTCGTAGATTTGGAGCGGCGCGTTAAAGCTAATTGCTGTCCCGCCAGTGGACGATCCTTGGGTACCTGTATAAGCGTAGGTTTGGCAGGAGAAAGTGTCCTCCTGATTTGTGCCCGACCAGTAGTCTTGCACGAGAACGGATTTCGTTCCCTTCGTATCGATAGGCAAGTCGAATTCAAGGCTGACAGGGTAGGTGCAGTTATTGACGACCGCCCCGTTGTTTTCACTGAGGCAGGTGCGGGGATTGGAACTAATCGGGCCTTCAACATGATGAGCGCTGAACGCGGTTGTGGCGCGTCCGTACTTTGGAGTGGTAAACGGCTGGGTTATGGGCGAACCGGAGCCGGGACTTAGCGTTCCATAGAAAGTATTGGAGGTTTCTCCCGTGCCATTGCCACTCGGACAGGCCGCCGTCTCGGTTCCTAGCTTGCCGTTCGAAACCTGGTAGGTGAGATATCCGTCTCCGGAAGAAAATGTCGATCGCTCCCAATTGATGGGGCCCACGACATCAAGCTGAAAGGTCTGGATTGGAGACAGCACCGGCGTATTCGTGTTGGGGTAAGTCGGCATGGGCATATCCAACGTGGAGACGTTTCCATCTTTGTCGGTCACGCTAAACGTCGTGGCCGTTATATTTCCATTGCTATCGTTCGCGAGCTGAATCGTTAGCACCGAGCCGGCGGCGATTGTGTTCGAGGGCAGGTCAACGATTGTGGGCTGGTTGTGGTTATTCACACCGGTGCCGTTCCAGTACTGGATGAAGCCCAGAGCCTGGTTGTTTTCGATGATGATGCCATACTGCATCCAGAAGACTGGCTCGCCGGCTGGCGGATTGGCGTTAAGTTGCATAGCGAAACCTCCATTGGGCGTACCGACTCCACCACTGCCAGGGGTCACATCTGCAACCATATCTTTCGTGACGTGCAAAGAAACGGTTAGGCCCTGAATGTTGTTGCAACTGTTGGAGAGCAAGTAGTTGTTGTTACCGCCCAATGACTGGGCAGCGGCGGTGCCGGCAGCCAGGAAGAACATGGTTGAGGCAATTGTCAAAATTATGCATTTTCCGTACGTCCGAGCGTTTAGTGGTTTCATTGCAGTCTCCTTTGTTGATTCTCAATATCGACGCTGAAATCGCTGGCCGTGCTCAACTCCTGGGCTAGCGGTCGGAGCTTTGTCATCCTGTAAAGCGAAATTTTCCGGAGAATTGGTCGCTTGGGCGGAAAAAAAGTTCTCGCTATCTCCACACGAGATGTTGAAAAACCCATGGCCGATTCCGAGTCTGGCGGCGGACCAGAAAAAAGAACCGCGGGGTCAGAGCGCTGGTTTGCGCCCTGATCCCCGCGGCAACAACGTCGTCGGCGTACTCGGTTTTGAGGTCAGCCCACCATCGCGATGGAGCTCGTATTACTTGGTCCAATTCAAGTTGGCCACACCGCCGCCGGCTGGAACGTTCCAACAAATCAGCTGAATACTCATATCAGTCGAAGCGGTGACCGTGCTGATCTTCGATTGGAGCGGCGCGCTGAAGTCAATGGTTGACCCCGTCGTGGAAGACCCTTCACTGCCGGTATAGGCAAAGGACTGACAGCTAAACGTGTTCTCCGCATCGGACCCGGTCCAGTAATCCTGCACGGTGATGGTCTTGGTTCCCTTGGCATCGATGGGCAGGTTGAATTCCAGGCTGACCGCATAGGTGCAGTTATTGACGACCGCCCCGTTATTTTCGCTGAGGCAGGTGTAAGGGTCGGAACCGAGCGGGCCCTCGACGTGAAAAGCGCTGTAAGCCGTGGTCGAGCGTGCATGCGCGGGGCTGGTTGCTACGGCTAGGATCGCGAGGCAAAGTCCCAGGAAGAGTGAGGTAGCTGTGCGTTTCATTGTAGTCTCCTTTATTTCCGGCAACTTTAGTGCCGGTGAATTTGTGACCGGATCGTTGACGCCCGCGAAAGCCGCGCCGCGGAGCGTCTAAGTCTCGGTCACTTGGTAAAGCGAAATATTTCGGAGAATTGGTCCAGGGAACGAAAAAATAATCTTTGCCAGGCTGGTACCGTTGCCGCCGGGGAGGCGCTGGTCATTTTGCTCGCGAAATTCAAGTGATTTTCAATTGGTTGACATTGGTTTCGGTTGAGGCTACCTTGTCAGCCAAGATTTCTCGATCACGATTTGGGGTTCAGTCTGTCGGAACTTTCGCCCAACACGGTCAGTGAGTTACTGGCGAATTGGCATGCCGGTGACGATGAGGCGTTGCGTGCCGCGCTTCCACTTGTTTATGAAGAGCTTAGGCGAGTCGCGCGTCATTACTTAAGACAGGAACGCCCCGGCCACACCCTGCAAGGCACAGCGCTGGTGCATGAGGCTTATCTCCGCCTGGAAAAGCAAGGCGCGACCGACTTCAAGAACCGTGAACATTTTCTGGCGATCTGCGCTCAATTGATGCGGCAAATTCTGGTCGAGCACGCACGCAGCCGGGCTGCGGCAAAACGAGATGGCGGATTCAGGCTGGAACTGGATGACAACCTGGCTTTCAAGGCCCAAAGTATGGACTTGGTTGCCCTCGACGACGCTCTGAAGGAACTGGCCAAACTCGATCCGCAGCAAAGCCGCATCGTGGAGCTGAGATTTTTCGGCGGCCTTTCCATTGAAGAAACGGCGGATGCGATGGATCTTTCACCAACCACCGTGAAAAGACATTGGGCGACGGCCAAGCTTTGGCTGCATCACGAGATCAGCAAGGCGAGCTGAGCATGACGCCGGAGCGCTGGCAACAGATTCGCAACGTGCTGGAGAAAGCTCTTGAACTGGTGCCCGAGCAACGCTCCGCCTTCCTCGAACGAGCCTGTTCGTCCGATCCATTGTTGCGGCAAGAAGTCGAAGTCCTGCTGGCCTCCGTCGACGAAGCAAACTCCGGTTTTTTGCAATCCTCCCTGCTACGCGGAACAAACGCGTCGGACACAAAATTATTTCGGAAGGGCGAAACCATCTCGCACTACCGGGTCATTGAGAAGCTCGGAGCCGGCGGTATGGGCGTTGTCTACAAAGCGGAAGATATCCGCTTGCAACGCTATGTTGCTCTGAAATTTCTCCCCGACGATGTCGCGCGAGACCCCAAAGCCCTACAGCGCTTTCGATGGGAGGCCTCTGCTGCCTCATCTTTGAATCACCCAGGTATCTGCACCGTTTACGAAGTGGAAGAACATGATGGACAGCCCGTAATCGTGATGGAGTTGCTGGAAGGGGAGACTCTGAGAGAGCGACTTTTTCATGGACCTCTTGTCCCCGCCGTCCTCCTCGATCTTGGTCTGCAGGCGTCCGATGCCTTGGCGGCCGCCCATGCGCAGGGGATCATCCATCGGGATATAAAACCGGCCAACATTTTCATGACACCTCAAGGCCGAGTGAAGATTTTGGATTTCGGGGTGGCCAAAGCCATCGCGGCTCCTCGATCGGAAACTGGCCCTGGCGAAGAATCACTCACTGGCGAAGGCGTGATTGTCGGGACCACTGCCTACATGTCCCCCGAGCAGTTGCGAGGAGAGGAGATCGACGTTCGGAGCGATCTGTTTTCCTTCGGCGTGGTGCTTTATGAAGCAGCGACTGGCCAAGGGCCCTTCATGGGCAAGAATCGCGTGCTGTTGATGAACGCCATTCTGAATGAAGAGCCGGTTCCGCCTTGCAGGGTAAATCCGGGGTTGCCGGAAGCGTGGGGCATAATCATTGCGAAGGCGCTCACAAAAGACTGCAAACAACGGTATCAGAGTGCGGCAGACATGCGAGCCGACCTGGAGCTACTGACACGGGAATCCCAGGATCGTTTCATTGCTGCCTTAAAAGGGACAGTACGAGGGAATGGGAAGTCCGCACCCGTTCCTATGCTCATGGTGCCGGCGGAATCCAGCCCAGAGACCGTGTCAAGGTCATCGCGTCCCTTCATTCGAACGGTCCCGGGCGTTGCGCTCCTTGTCATTGTGCTTGTGTCAGCCATGATCGCCTCGGGACTGTGGTATCGGCAGGTTCGATTAGCCCGCAGGCTTACGGAAAAAGACAGCATCGTACTCGCCGACTTCACGAATACGACGGGTGATGCCATCTTCGATGACACGCTGAAAACCGCGCTCAACATTTCGCTGCGGCAATCGCCTTTCCTCAACGTGCTCTCCGATCGCCAAGTCGCAAAGACCTTGAAACTGATGACTCGTCCATCGAGTACAAAACTCACACCCGAGGTGGCGGGCGAGCTTTGCCAGCGCGCAGGCAGCAAAGCCTATGTTGCCGGGTCGATCGGAAACCTGGGAAGCGAATATGTGGTGGGATTGAAGACGGCAAATTGCGCGAGCGGTGATACGCTCGCCGAGGAGCAGGTGACCGCTAAGTCCAAGGAAAAGGTGCTCGACGCTCTCGGCAAGGCGGCCTCCAAGATGCGCGGCGAACTGGGCGAATCGCTCACCACGATACAGAAGTTCGATGTTCCGCTTTACCAGGCCACTACGCCTTCGCTGGAAGCCCTGAGAGCATACAGCCTCGGCGGTAAAGCGTATGCGGAGAAGGGTGCGGCGGCAGCTTTGCCATACACGACACGTGCCATCGAATTGGATCCGGAATTTGCCATGGGGTACTGGGCGGTCGGCGGAGACTATTCCGACCTTGGCGAATTTGGCCGGGCGAGCGAGTACTATACCAAGGCCTTCCAGCTGAAGGACCACGCCAGTGAGGGCGAAAAACTGGACATCGTGGCCTTTTACTACATGCACGTGACGGGAGAACTCGATAAAGCCACCCAGGCTTATGAGGAGGAGATCGAGAACTATCCGCGAAAGCCTTTTGGATATGCGATCCTGGGAGACTTGTATAGCAGACAAGGACAGTACAACAAGGCCGCGGATCTCACGCGCCAGGCCCTGCGCCTTATGCCGGATTCCATGGTTTTCGCGAACGCTAACCTCGCCAACTATGAGCTAGCGCTCCAACACTTCGATGAAGCGAGAGAGATTATTCGCGAGGCGCAAGCGCGAAAACTGGATAGTGGAACATTCCACAACGCTCTCTACGCTCTTGCTTTTCTGCGAGCGGACTCGGCAGCAATGGAGGAAGAGGAACAGTGGTTTGCGGGTAAGCCGGAATATGAAAATTGGGGACTGGCTCTCACCTCCGACACGGAGGCGTACGTTGGTCACCTAAGCAAAGCGCGGGAGCTAACCAAGAGAGCTGTGGAGTCAGCCGTCCGAGCTGATAACAAGGAGTCGGGAGCAATAACGAAGGCGATTGCGGCCCAGAGGGAAGCGGCTTATGGCAATTCTGCGCAAGCCAGACGTTTGGCGTCGGAAGCTCTGGCGCTCGCTCCCGCGAGTCCAGGTGGGGCCGCGGAAGCGACACTCGCGTTTGCCATGGCGGGCGATACAGCCCGAGCAGAGTTGGTGACACACGACCTAAAGAAACGCTTCCCTCTCGACACTCAAATGCAATCGATTTGGCTGCCCACGATCCAAGCGCAATTGGCGCTAGCGAAAAAGAGCCCGGCTCTCGCGCTAAATGTGCTGAAAACGGCTTCGTCGATCGAGTTAGGGCAAATTCCGTTCGTCAACAATATCTCCTGCCTCTACCCGGAGTACATACGCGGTCAAGCATATCTGGCAGCCGGACAGGCTACTGCCGCTGCCGCCGAGTTTCAGAAGATTATCGGGCATAGCGGAATCGTGTGGAACTGCTGGACGGGAGCTGTTGCGCATCTGGGCGTAGCTCGGGCTAATGCACTGCAGGCAAGAACATCTAAGGGCGCGGATGCCGATGCGGCTCGCGTCCGCGCGCTCGCCGCCTATAGAGACTTCCTCACGCTCTGGAAAGACGCCGACTCCGACATCCCTCTCATGAGGGATGCCAAAGCCGAGTACACAAAGCTACAGTAGGTGCGAGGGCGAACGGACGCGGAGCACCGAGCAGAGCACCGCGCAAGGCGATGTAAGTCCTTTGTCTTGGCGGAAGCGAGTGCGAGTGCGAGTCGAATCCGCACTTGAACGTAGTTTCAACATCTTAGATCCGCGGCAGATGGCATCTATCGCGGCTAATTCGGTCTAGTTCAGTGGTAACGGCGGGCGAGAATACTTGAAGCTGACTATTTCAGTTTGCTGTATTCTATTCGAGCTTGCCTAAGCAGCGGGATGTCAGGATCCGCATCCTTCCAGATAGCAAAGAAATCCTGGTAGGCTGAACGCGCCTTCGCAAAGGAGTCGGCCCGTGTGGGAATGGAGCTGCCGTTGTGCTCAGGAGTCGATTTTGCGACGATCGGTATGACCGGGATTCCGGCTTACATCGCATATGCGCGGCCCATGCCCAGATGAGCCAGCGCTCCCAGAAGGCCATTTCCCGCCAGGCCAGGATGATCGAGGATCTTCTGGAATTCCGCTTGCGCTTTGTCGGAAAGGCCCATCAACAGGCAAGCTTCGCCACGCAGGTAGACGGGATAGAGCAGCACATTCGTGGGTAGTTGCGGCGCAGCCAATTCGTAGCGCCGGGTTGGTTCCAAATGCTGGATGGCTTCAGAAGGTGCGCCATAATCGAGTTCCACCGCGGCGCGAATCGACGGCAACCAGTAGTCATTCAACAACGTATCCTTGGGGAAGCGCCGGTTGAGGTCGCTCGCCAGAGCAAGCGCTTTCTGGAGCTCGCCCGCTCGCGCAAGCGCCAAAGCTCCAAGGAACAGCACCTGCTGCCCAGGATCGTGCGCGATCGGAGCGTCGGCCTGCCTTTTCGCCAACTGCCGTTCGCCAAACTCCGCTTCTCGTAATGCTCCCACGACCTCATAAGAGAGAGCAGTTTCTTCGTCGCCATCATGACGCGCGGAAGCGATAGCCCTCAGCGTGTATTCCCGAGCGCTCGTCAGTCGGCCATAGTAGGCTTCGGTGTCGCCTTGCAGAGCGAGCAGCCAGCTCTCGATTCCAGGTGATCCGACGGCAGCAGCAACCTGACGCTCCATTTCTTTTTGATCCTGTTGCACGAACGCCAACTGATAGCGCAGGCCAGGAAAGAAAGCATTCTCCAGTTTGTGTGCTTTGGCTTCGCTCAGGATTTCAGACGCTTTGTCGAACTGGTTTAGATTGAGGTAGACATTGGCAAGGTTTCCGTAACTCCTTGCGTTGCTGCCGCTAAGGCGCAGGGCTTCCAGTCCTTCAGATAGACTCTTGTCGTATTGTCCAAAGTTACTATAGATGGATGTCAGGTTGACATAAGGAACCAAGTCGCGAGGGTAGGTCTGTTGCCATAGGCGATATATTTCGATGGACTTATCCGTCTCCCCTGTGACCATATTGTAGTAATGGGACTCGATGTAAAGTCTTTCCCGTTCGCTAACTCCTTCCCGCAATTCGTACGCCTTGCTCGTGGCAGCCGCACCCAGGGCGGGCTGATTGAAGTTGAAATATGCGGTTCCAAGTTGCGCATAGGCCATGGCGAAGTTGGGATCAATATCGATCGCGTGTTTCAAGGAAGAAATGGCTTTGTTTTCGCCCTCCGCGCCCGTAACCTCCATCGCCAGGCTGTATGCTTGGAGAGCGCCGAGCGACGAGGTCGTTGCTTCGACCGGAGTGTCGTATTTCTGAATGGTCGCTAAAGACTCGCCGAGACGAGACCTCAACTTGGTTGCGGCTTCACCGAGAGCCCGCAGTACCTTTTCGCGGCTTTCCGCTTCCGCTTCTTCGTTGCCGAGCGCTTCCCCGGTTTGGCAGTTCACCGCCTGAAGCAGAACCACATACTGGTTGCCCAAGCTGGAAATCGATCCGCCGACGAATGCCTTGCTGCCACTCCGCAAACACAATTCCCGCACCACGCCGGTCGTGAGCTTTGTATCGATAGGACGGCCCATGTAGCTAAGTACAAGCCACGGCCAGACTACACCTTCACTGACTCCACTGGATTACAGTGGTGGTTGGTGGCTCCTGCCGATTTGGCGACGATTTATAACTTGAATCCGCTTTTTGCTAAGGGCATTTCGGGACAAGGCCAAACCATTGCGTTGATCGAAGATTCGGATATTTACAGCACAGAGGACTGGACGAATTTTCGTACGACGTTTGGTCTATCGCAGTACACGAACGGCTCGCTCACGCAGAGCCATCCTTCTCCTGTGAGCGGCCCCAATAACTGCATCGATCCGGGAATGACGGGCGATGATGGGGAGGCGACCCTGGATGTCGAATGGGCCAGTGCGGCCGCGCCCAGCGCGGCCATTGAACTGGTGTCTTGTGGCACAACCGCGACCTTTGGAGGTTTGATTGCGCTCCAGAACCTCTTCGCGAGCAGCGCGCCACCGGCTGTAGTGAGCATGAGCTATGGCGCGTGCGAGAGCGAAAATGGGGCGACCTCCAATGCCGCTTATAATGCGGCTTATCAGCAGGCAGTTACGGAAGGCATCTCCGTCTTCGTTTCTTCGGGCGACAACGCCGCGTCAGCCTGCAGCAGAGGTCAATCGTACGATACCTACGGTATCGGAGTCAGTGGTATGGCCTCGACTCCTTACAACGTAGCCGTAGGTGGAACAGACTTCAGCGATACCTATGCAAACACGAACAACACGTATTGGAGTAACACCAACACCAGCACGTACGGCTCGGCTCTTTCCTACATTCCCGAGACTCCGTGGAACGATTCCTGCGGCGGCTTCCTCGGAGCAAAATACCACGGCTATAGCCAAACCTACGGCACATCCGGCTTCTGCGCCAGCAGCGACGGGCAGCCATTCTGGAATACAGTAGGAGGCAGTGGCGGTCCTAGTGGCTGCGCGACAGGAACGCCATCGCAAAGTGGCGTGGCAGGAGGGACCTGCGCTGGATGGGCGAAGCCGTCGTGGCAATCGCTGGTGGGAAATCCCAGCGACGGCGTGCGCGATCTTCCGGATCTGGCGTTGTTCGCCTCCAACGGTGTTTGGGGACACTATTATCCGATTTGCTTTAGCGACCCGGTAGAGGGAGGTGTTTCCTGTGCAGCCGTACCCGACACATGGGCGGGAGGGGGAGGAACATCGTTCGCCTCGCCCATCATGGCGGCCTTCCAGTCCCTGGTGAACCAGAAGTCCGGCGAGCGCCAGGGCAATCCGAATCCCACTTATTACAGCTTAGCGGCCAAAGAATATGGCGCCAGCGGAGATAGCTCTTGCAATTCATCCCTGGGAAATACGATCAGCGGCTCATGCACCTTTTATGACATAACGCTGGGCGATACGGTCATCCCTTGCATCGGTGCAGATTGCTATCAGCCCAGCGGACCAGTCGGAGTGCTCTCTACGTCGACCACCTCGTGTGAACCAGCGAACGCGGACGGCGATTGCGGGGCGTACATTGCTACCACCGGCTGGGATTTCACGAGCGGCATCGGGTCGGTGAACGCCGCCAATCTGGTGAACAATTGGCCGACCAGCGCTGCCAACTTCAGCCTCCTGCCCTCGCCGAATACCATGATTATTTCGCCGGGCAGCAGCATGAAGAGCACCATCACCATTACTCCGGTGAACAAGTTCAGCGGCGGCGTGACGCTTTCCGCGTCGGGTTTGCCGAGCGGCGTAACGGCAGCGTTTAGCGCGAATCCCGCAACCTCGACGAGCACCCTGACTCTGACAGTTAGCGCCTCAGCAATTTATGCAAACAGCCACGGTGATCATTACGGGAACCTCGGGCAAACTGACAAACAGCATCCCCATCAGCCTAACGTTGGCAAAACAGAGCTTTACTCTCTCTGCCTCACCCAACGCAGTCACCATTGCTCCCAACGGCAGCGCGACGAGCACCATCGCCATCACACCTGTGAATGCATTTTCCGGCAATGTGACGCTGGTTGCTTCGAAACTGCCGGCCGGAGTCACCGCCGCTTTCAGCCCGAACCCGGCCACTTCATCGAGTGTCCTAACTCTATCGGCCGCGGGCACGGCGACCGTAGGGTCGGCGACAATAACGGTCACAGGAACATCCGGCAGCCTGAGAGCAACGACGACTATCAAGCTGAAGGTAAGTCTTGGAAACTTTACCTTGACCGCTTCGCCGAAGACCTTGACGGTAGCGCAAGGCAGCAGTGGTACCAGCGCGATCATGATCAACCCGACAGGCGGCTTCGATCAGAATGTCATCTTCAGCGCAAGCAAGGTGCCTGCTGGGGTGACAGCATCTTTCAGTCCCGCTTCGGCCACTTCGAAGAGCACGCTAACGCTAGCCGTGAGCGACGCGGCAGCAGTGGGGGCGACGACCGTTACCATCACAGGAACGTCGGGAACCCTGGTCCATACGACAACCATCGCACTTAAGGTTGTGATGCCGGACTTTACCATGACCGCGGCTCCGAAGACGTTGACAGTCGTACAAGGCAACAGCGGTACGACCACCATTACCATCAAGCCGACAAACACCTTCGATCAGAAGGTTACACTGGGTGCGACCGGCCTGCCGAGTGGAATCGAAGCATTCTTTAGTCCTAACCCGGCAGCTACGACGAGTCAGTTAACGTTACAGGCGAGCGATTCGGCAACAGTTGGGGCGGCCACCATCACAATTACCGGTACGTCTGGGAGTCTAAGTCATACAACTACTGTCAAGCTTACTGTCAAAGAATAAATTGGGAAGTAAACTCGCGCAGTTGCACTTTGAAAGGACGTCTATGAGTCGTAACCGGATGTATATCGCGTTCCTTTTGTCTACTATTTCAGGCTTCCTGTTTCTGGTTGCGAGTTCCGCTGCGCATGCTCAAAGTGGCCGTCCGGTTCTTATTGTCCAGAGTGTGGACGAGGCTAAGCTGGTCACGATCGGGGGGAATACGCGACCTGAAGCAAACGCGAAGTACGATCGCGGCTTAGTTACGGACAATTTTCCGTTAGAGCACATGATGCTCCAATTAAAACGTTCGCCAGAACAGGAACAGGAGCTGCAGCAGTTCATCGAAGACCTCACGGACTCATCTTCGCCGACCTTTCATCAGTGGCTTAGCGCCAAAGAATTCGGTGAACAATATGGACTAGCACAGCAGGACCTAACCTGGTATCGTAGGTGGAACCTGCGCCGGATGGCCCAAGCCTTCGTGGCAATCACTAGCCGGAAATCCCAGCGATGATGTGCGCGATATTCCTGACGTTTCGCTCTTTGCTTCCAATGGGTTCTGGAGCCACTATTACCCAGTCTGCTTTAGCGACCATTCCAATTATGGGCTTCCCTGTTACGGCCCGCCAGATACTTGGGTGGGAGCGGGCGGTACATCGTTCGCCTCGCCCATCATGGCGGGCTTTCAGGCACTGATCAACCAGAAATCCGGCGAACGCCAGGGCAATCCCAATCCCGAATATTACAGCCTGGCGGCCAAAGAGTATGGCGCCAAAGGCGATAGATCCTGCAATTCAACTCTGGGAAATACCATCGGCAGTTCGTGCGTCTTCTATGACGTAACGATGGGTGACATAGACTTGCCCTGCAGTAATACTGAAGCGAATTGCTTTGATGCGAGCGGATTGTTTCCGAACGGCGTAATTGGCATACTCTCCACTTCCAACAGCGCGCCTGACATCGCCTACGGAACCACCACCGGCTGGGATTTCGCAACCGGAATCGGTTCAGTGAACGTTGCCAATCTGGCCAATAAGTGGCCGGCCGGAACTACGCCCCACTTCACTCTTTCCGCCACGCCCAACGCACTCAGTATCGCAAGAGGCACGAGCAATACGAGCACGGTCGCCATTACTGCGTTGAACAAGTTTTCCGGCAGCGTAACGCTGGCCGCTACTGGACTACCCAAAGGAGTAACTGCCTCCTTCAGCCCCGACCCTGCGACTAAGAGTAGCGTTCTTACCCTGACGGCCAGCACCACAGCCACGTTGGGCACAGTGACGATAACGATCACGGGGACCTCTGGCAGCCTGAGCGACACAACAACCTTCGCTCTTACGGTGAATTTGCTGGGCAACTTTACCCTGTCGGCCGCGCCGACGGCCTTGACGGTCGCCGAAGGCAGCAGCGGAACCAGCACAATCACGATCAAGCCAACCGACGGCTTCGATCAAAACGTCACTCTAAGCGTCAGCGCCAATGAATTGCCGAGCGGAGTAACGGCGTCGTTTAGTCCCAGTTCAGTCACTCCGCCGGCTGGTACGAGCAGCGCTTTGACGCTGAATGCTAGCAGTTCGGCAACGGTCGGGACGAGGACTTTAACCATTACCGGCGCATCAGGGAGCCTTAGTCATACGACAAAGGTCGAGCTTACAGTCACGAATTAAGGCATTTCAGGAAGTCGCCGACTTGGTGGCGCAACTCCGTGACAATTAATGCATACAAAAGGGGGGGGACGGCAAGCGCCACAGTAAGACGCTAGGCCGTTTCCCTACTAAAAAAGCGGCTTGGAACGCGGCGCAGACGTTCCCCCTCCAACTGCCTCAACCGAAACGCCAACCATGGCTGGGCTGGTAGAGCAATACCGGGCCGAGAGAATGCCGACACGCTACAGTACGCGGCGAGCGTACGAAGTATGGCTTAGGAATTCCATCCTCCTCGGTGGGGGAGCCGTGCGCTATCAGACCTACAGGCGCGACCGGTCGAGCTTTGGCTACAATCGCTCCCGCAGTCACCGCGAAGCAACGGCTCGATTCTTGGCTTGCTGCATCTGCTGTTGGACTATGCGCGGTGGCGCGGCGACGTGTCATTGCAGCGTAGTCCAATGGAGCTTGTCACGATAAGGAACGCGAGCAAGAGAACGCACCATGCGCCTAGCTTAAGCGTCGCGGATTTTCAAAATCTGCTCGCACAGCTCCACGAACCATTCCATACTATCGCTCTTGTTTCAGTCTGCTTCGGGCTCCGAATTTCGGAGTGCTTGGCTTTGAAGTGGTCGGACGTGGATTGGCTGAACTCTAAGCTGTTCGTCCGTCGTGGAATCGTGCGGCAGCGAGTTGGCGAAACCAAGACGGAGTATTCCAACAGACCGTTGGCGGTGGACGGCGCGATGCTGGAAGTGCTCAAGGCATGGAAGCAGGCAACACTGTTCTCAGGCCCCGAGGATTGGGTATTTGCTTCGCCCGTTCAGCTTGGATGGTTGCCGTGGTCTATGGATGCGTTGGGCGATGCGTACCGAAAAGCAGCTAAAGCAGAGGGATAGGCCACGTGACTGCGCACACTATGCGGCACACCTACCGCAGTTGGCCTGATGCGGTTGGGACGCCCATTGCCGTGCAGCAGAAGTTAACGCGTCACGTAGGCAGCAGAACCACAATGAACATTTAGGGTGACGTCGTGAACGATGAAATGCAGCAAGCACATTCCAACGTTGTGGGCCTAGCCATTAACGGTACGGGACCGGCACGGAACGCCAGCTAAGTCCTTCGTTTTGGCGGAAGCGAGTGCGAGTCGAACGCACCGGCGACATCGAAGATGCCGCCCGCCGGTTTTGAAGACCGGGACGATCACCGGACCGCATGCGCTTCCGTACCCATTGTAGTGAACTCGAGGGCGCACGGCGCATAGCGCCGGATGACAGCAGCATGGCTATGGGAGGGGACTGCCTCGAACTGGAGCATCGCGCGGCACCAGACTTTAGCTGTAAGCACAAGACTCGCTACAATTTTGTCGACAGGGTGAAACTCAGACCTGAAGACTGACAGCTGAGTTTAGAGGCGCGGGTCGGGATTGAACCGACGAATAGAGGTTTTGCAGACCTTTGAGATCACGCGTAACAGTCCCAAAATCAATAGTGTTCCGATGGTTAACAGCCATTTTGTCCGCCGGGCAAAGAGGCGCTTGCGCCAAGCATATGACGGCGACCAAGAACTACGCTCTCGTCTTCGCCGAATCCTTCTCCGCGATCGACACTTCTCCTCGGATGCCAATGCTCGAAACTGATTGGGCGATCTTGACCTTGTTCTTGGAGCAGATGCAAATCCTTGAGAAGGCCCGTCCCGCAGTCTACCACTATGAAACGGGCAGCAATCTACGGCAGAATCAGCACGCCCGATCAGACAAACCAAACCAGCTACTTGATTTGGGCTCGCTCGGAATTCCCACTTTCGGTGCAAGCTCTTGCGCATTATGTGCTCTCGTGGGGCATGTGCCCGGTCCAACCCAAAATTTTCTTAGTTCGCGTGAGCTCTCTGGGCCCGATTTTCACATTTATACAAGTGGAGAGACAAAGCGCTAGTTTGAAGCATGTAGCGTCTTCTCCCAGAAATGGGCAATGCGCGGCGGGTTGCCGAGGGAAGGTGTGCCTTGAAGTTGAAACGTCCGATCGCGAAGTGGAACGTTCTTGTCCTGCTCGGCACAATCCTGCTCGCGGTTGCCGTTTTCGCCGGCACCGTACCAAGACACATTGAAACATTAGAGAAAAGAAGACACCATCCCCAAGAAGGCCGTTGTGCCTGCCTCGTCAACAACGCGCCTCAGCGCGAAGAAGTCAGATCAAGTAAGAGAAAAAACGCCGCAGCGCAAAGTGCGGCATTCCGCAACAGTAAAGGGACGGATCAGGGCAGGCGTACACAAGACTGTGCCTCTAGCCGGGCAAAGACCCTCTCCCAAATCATCCGGAAACATCGGCAACCCAGTACCGCAACCGGGAGGGCAGAAATGACCTTTCTGCCGCCCGCAGTCAGAACTACCAAACACCACGTGACTTATGCCATGCGTTCGGATGGCCGCATTTTCTCCATTCTACGTCTCCGGCGTGGAATGCAGGACGCGAGGTTGCCCCCAGGATCTCCTGGCTGAGGGCACTTGCACGCAGTGGGGTGGGGAAGTTGCCCCACTGCGCAGGCGGCGACGCCCGATTTTGGTCCGCAGAGGCGAGAGGACGGGATTTCGGAGAACGCTGGAGATTTGTAATTGCAAAGAAAAAGTTGCAAAGAAAGTGACAATGATGCGGTTCGGCGGGTGGGAGTTCTCGCCGGATCCACTGTTCTGGAGAGTTTGTTTGACTAACGGCCCGGGGGAAGATCCACCCAGGAAGCACGATGGCAAGGCAACAAGACCCTAAATTTGAGGAGAATGACGATGTCACGGAAAGTACTGAGGTATTTACCGGTTCTGTCGTTGGTGTTCTGCCTATTCTCTATGTGGGCGTTCGC
>Ga0182030_10000600_pt1 | contig 69170 bp, 68 predicted proteins | sample 812S3MmetaG_FD_121299 | JGI IMG/M metagenome (GOLD analysis project Ga0182030, IMG submission 121299) | Permafrost microbial communities from Stordalen Mire, Sweden - 812S3M metaG (Illumina Assembly) | ecosystem: Environmental > Terrestrial > Soil > Wetlands > Permafrost | place: Sweden...
TGGCAAAGTCACGTGACTTTGCCGCTTGGAAATGTCTAGAAGGTTCTAGCATTTACTAATACTATAGCTATAGTAGCATATAGATATTTCTAGAATGTACTAATTATAAATCAAGCAACAGGAGGTACCCTAGGTAGCGATTAGCTCAAGCTTTCCTTTGGGATAAAGGGGGCCATACCTTGTGGTAAAGAGGAGCGGTATCAACGGTGTAGTCGTTGGCTGGGTTGCGGACAATGACAATGTTGCCATCTGGGATAAGAGAATCCTCGCAGTTGATTTGCTCCTGTCCTCCATTGTCGGCTGGAGCACTTCCACCAGTCCAAATATCGATGTGGCGTTTCCCGCTGTTGTTGAAGTCATCGGTGCACTCTTGGCAATAGTCCTCATCTAGACTCATTAGTTTACTCTTACGGTGAGAGGTGAGAGAGATAAGGATAGCGTACATCGGACGTATTTCTCGAGATATGGGACGTAGATAATCTCGCATTGGTTGAACTCGCCTTGAGCGGTAGCCATGGTTACGGGGTTGCTATAGGTTCCATCTCCCTGGGAAGCAACATTGTTGCGTCCCCCGCAGTTGTAGGCGGTGTCTGCTCCTGGTGGGTCGTTGTCTGGCTGGCCGTAGAAGGTGATCTCCACGCTGCCTTCACGAGAGCATGCCTCTGCGGCTCGAGGAGAGAGAGGTCCAGCAGCGAGAGCAACGCTGGTGAAGGCAAGAATTGCGGCGGCGATGAAGGACTTCATTTTGAAAATGTGAAAGCTAGGTTATGAATATCGTTTGGTTTCTTGGAGTGCTTGTGAATCGAGAGAAGGAGATATGAGGGCGAACAGAGCTGTTTATATACTTGAGCATGACATCAAATTGACCACAGATTTGAAGACTACAAGAGACAGTTCAATTTCTTCTGTCGAAGATTTTATCACGTATCCACATCACTCATAAAAGTCAACCACGATCATCATCCCCAAAACACACCTACTCTGTCCGTCTAGTCTAGGAGAATGCACCACCTGAAGCCGTTGGGACCTCTTGACCATCTTCTTTCTCAAAACTGGCATGACACCTCTCCAGTCACCGACACTGCCCCAATATACGACTGGGTGAATTTACTAGATATTAGAAGAATCTCACTAGGGAAAGCTTATTTCTAGCCTCCGCACATGGTTTCCTTTATGGGTTTCGACGTCCAAATTCGGATGTTTCCCCACTCGCACCAACAGAGAGGAGTTGCACTTTAGCGAATGAAGAGCACTTTCCAACGCACTATGAATAATGAGAATGTTCTCGGATTCACGTAAAGCGCCAATCACCTGCCAACACAGGAATAACTGCTATGAAACCTTGTGGAGAAATAAACTTTAAGTGATGTTGATCAAGCCGTTCTATCGCAGCTGCCGTGTTGGATACGCACTTTAAAGTGTATCTGACAGCTCCAAGATCGACAAGTCGCCCCTTCTAACTGAAAGTGGCTTTCCGACCGCAGAATACTTCCGTTTTGAAATTGGGATCCTTTTAAGCTTGTCTCTTAAGGCTTAGCGAGTGCTTCGGCATGGTGGAGCTCAAGGATTAGTGATCGATACCCTGTATTTCCCCTTGGATAATTATTTACTCGTATCATAGAACCCAAATAAAGCAGAAAATACGCGACAAGAAATCCCATATTTGCAGAATTATGATTTGATGGTCTGAAATAATAACAAACAATCGAATCCAATACTTCCCGTGGCTAATCCTTCACTCGGCCCAATAGAGTGGAAACAGTCATCGAATTCATCCTGCAGCGTCCTGCAGGCCCACTCCACATCGCTAAACCAGTAGACTCTTCTTAATACCCGCATCTCACTGTATGAAGCAGCTGCACACTTGATATAGGAATACGAAGAGCCGCGGCCCGCTCATTAATTGCCGTCGGTAATTTGCCAGCAAATGAATACAGATTCTTCGGCCGCTCGGCGTCGAAGTTCAAGGACAGGAAAGTAGTAAGCTTCCTACCACGAACGCTTTCGGGTATGGGCCAAGGCCCGGAGGGAAATTGGTGGCGCATGCTAAGCTCACCCACAAGCTAGGACAACAGGATTACACGCAACTTGGCGCGTTTTATTCTAATGGGATCAGCGACGCATCTTACGTGAACAATCAATTCCAGTAAATATCACAAGGTAAGATGTCCCCATCGACATGCGGATTTACCTTTCTCCAACAGTTTTGCAATCATCATGACTTTGCTCCATTTGACATCTCTTTTCATGGTCGCCGGCAGCCTCGTCTCCTCAGTCACAGCAGCTAATTCTGGAGGTTGTGGAAAGGATCTGCCTACTGCCCAGAGCCCTCCAGGTGGAGCGAGTCACGAGACAGACTTCACTACTAGCGATGGAACTGCTCGTACCTACCTTATTCATATTCCATCAAGTTATGATAAAACACTGCGGTGCCTCTCATCTTCTCATTTCACGGCCATGGAAAGAGCTCTAGCGAGCAGGAAGGCCTAAGCTAGTTCTCGAACGAGCAATTCAATCCCAATGGCATCGCTGTCTATCCACAAGGTATTGATGTAAGAATTAACTGACCCGGCGGAATCCCGAATCAAAGCTGATATCTGACAGAATCAATGGGAAAGCGATCCCCGATCTAAGGGCGTGAACGATACTGGATTTGTGTATGACATGATCAACCACTTCAATGATCGATACTGCATCGACACCACTCGAATATACGCAGCTGGCAAGTCGAATGGGGGAGGTATGACCGGAGTCCTGGCGTGTGACGCCACCCTATCTACCCTCATAGCAGCTTTCGCCCCAGTCTCCGGTGCTTTCTACGTTTCTGGCTCCACAGAAAGTGACTAGCAACCGGAGACAATCACCATTCCCTGCAGTCCAGGTCGGAACCCATTACCGATCATGGAATTCCATGGATCTAAAGACACCACGATTCCTTATTCTGGAGGCCCGAGAAATGGAGCGTGTCTTCCCACAATTCCGCATTGGGTCAGAGAGTGGAGTAAGAGAGAGGGATTTGGTATTACAAATACGACGACCCAGCTCTACGATAACCATGTTCAAAAGTATGAATATGGTGGAGGAAGTGGAAAGCTTGGAATTGTGACGCATTATTTGACGGATGGACTCAATCATTCGTGGCCTAGTACGGTCCCTAATGATGACAACCCAGCGGGAACTTACTATAACGCTACTCCCATAATCATGGATTTCTTCAACAAATATCCGCTGAGCGGATAGTGAAATAGGGTATGTTGGCGCTGGATAGTGGTTCTAGAATTGGTTGGAAAATCAAAATTCTGGGATATTAGACTAGAAATTCTCACTTTGAAGACTCGAAATCAAAACAACTGTCTAAGTACTAGTAGGCAAGTTGAAATCAGTATTTATGGTCGGAATTGGGCCGCCACAATGGAAGGCGCTGCATTGGGAATCCTCTCGTGACCGAGCGACTACCTTATCCCCTGCGCATTTGAGGGCAAGGAGGGGAATAACAGGATGCGATGGGAATGCATATCATTGTATAGAACTTCTCGCATCTTCTAGAAGAAGAACTTTCTCCATTCTACACATTTCTTCTCATCAATCAATTTATTTTGCTTGGCAGTGAAGTGCGATTGATTTCTCTACAAAATACCCCGCATGTACACTACTCGAGTTTAGCGGTCAACCGATAATGTGCCCTGTGGGCCCGCTAAAAATTACAGGGAGTTATAGGGCGGTGACCACTAAAAATTCAGGATTATCGGTTGACCACTCTAGTAGACCTAAAACAGCCACGCGTTCCACCAGCAGCAGGCTTTCTGCGTTCCCCATTGGCATCATCATCCACCTGTCGAAGACGAGGCCGCAGGGACAAAAATAATCATAGCCATTGTTATGAGAACAAGCTCCAGAGGCGACTCCGATTTACGAGCCTGCAACTAGAATGCTGTGCAGATTCGGACGCGTCACAGAGATTCGAACTTCTCAGCTCGTATAGAGAACGTATCAACATTTAGAATCATAAAGACGATGACATAAACATATCGTCTCTGGTAGGACTTGATCTGATGGGCGTCTCAATTTCCATCATCTTCTAAGACAGTGGTAGCCTTCCAGAGCTGAATCCCGATGCCAAACCCACGAATTTCCCCATAAATTCTCACACACCACGGCGGTACACTTCAGACACCAACCGGGCAAAGTTTTCGACGAGCATGTTATGCTTAGCCATCTAGTCGAACTCGACAACTCACATTATGGATAGCAGATGGATAGGTCTGGTGGTGACGTGAAGTACGTTATAAGATGAGGTGGGCTCAAAGATACCTGGTCGGGAGACAACATGGTGGATATACAGGCTTTTGATCGCTTTAAGGAGCCAAGAGGTCTCAGAATGTCTTGCTTAGACATTCTACGATGAGATATCTTGGGCAAACTTTTCCATCTGGGGTCTCGAAGAAACCGATTCGACCAATGTTCCAACGAAGAGAAGCACGCATCCTCAAAACCGCTCGCGGTAATGTTCCTGGTGACACGACCTTAGATTTTAATGCATTAATTCATTGGGATTATTGGGACGCAGGGGCCTGGATTTTGCTGCTCTCCATCGCCCAAGAAGAATTATTGATCGCGATGTGGCTACGCGCAAGGAGATTAAATTAGATATATCTCATTTCCGGCGCCACCAGCTGGGAATGATTTCGATCTATCTTTCAATCGCCATGAGACAATCAGCCGCATTTTGAAGAACATTAAGCATTGCATCGCCAATATTATTCTTTTATCAAGGTGTGAAGATAAGGACTTTGGAGAGTGTTTTCTGTTGGATGAGGCGGTTGTTTGCCTTGATAATGGCTCACTCAGTAAGTGTTTTCCTCTTGAGTTTGGCTCAAGTTGAAAATTTCCTTCGATTGTTTTCACTTGATATAGCGATTTCGTTAAAGCTTTCGAGACTGGTGATTCATATGCATGCATGGTTCAATTATTTGCGTGACTATTCCGAACAATTGGGACATATTCTGTCGCCCTTACGGCAAGGCATTCATTGCAACAGCTTCCCGAAATGGGCCTATGGGGACCTCCAAAGTAAAGATTCCCTTTTCTCAGCTCCTCCATTGGCAAAGCGTTGAAACTCAATACTGATCTTCCCTCGGGTTTCCCGTCGGCTGTCAAAGACTTTCTATATCTGGAACCCTTTGCCTCCTGATCAAATTCGGAGTATCGTCAAGTATCCTTCCTTTTGCTTGAAGCTCTGCCATTCTTTCGTTGAAATTTAGCCCTTCAACATGCGGTCCTTTGGCATATTGCTGGCCTTTTTGGCCATCGCCGACTTGGGCGTTGCCAATGTCGTGGAAAGGCACAACACGAAGAGTTGCACAACAACTGTAACGTATGTGACTATCACGAGAACCTATGGTACCACTATCCAGAATAAGCCGACTAAAACAATCACTGTCTCTACCACAGTCTCTATCCCCGCTATCACAGTGTATATTACAGTTCCTTTGGGTTCAACGTCTTCACCAGCGTCTATTACTAGCAGCTCCTCGAGTTTTACACCTTCCTCAACGGAAGGCTCAACCTTACTTTCTACAAGCTCTTCTAGTAGCGGGCTTTTGATAACTGAAAGTTCAAGCTCGTTCATTACCAGCTCCTCAAGCTTGGAACTTTCCTCAACGGAAAGCCAAAGCATAACCAGCTCCTCAAGCAGCGAGTCTTTGCCTACACAAATCTCAAGCTCGTCTGATACGATCACTGCCTCAAGTGTCGGGCCTACGTCAACAAAAGGTTCAAGCTCATCAGTTACCGAGGAGAGCACTTCACTGCCTACCACGTCAAGCACGGTGGCAAGCACGAGCGGCCTGCTCTCTTCCATTGAATCCAGCACCGAATCAACGTCGAATGAGATTTCAACCGGCACAGCCACCATCAGCGAATCTTTATCAATTCAATCCAGCTCGCTGTCCACAAGCAGCTCAGTATCGGTCACGAGTAGCGAGCCTTCAACTATTCAATCCAGCTCGGAGCCAATTAGCAGCCCTTCTCCCTTATCTACCACGATCAGCGAGCCTACGGCTATTCAATCCACTTTACAACCTACAAGCAGCGCTTTAGGATCGGCCACAAGCAGCGAACCATCAACCACAGATTCCAGCTTGGAACCCACAAGCAGCACCTCGGGATTAATTACGAGCAGCCAATTTTCTAGTACTAGTAGCGATGCCTCTGAAAGTGTCAGCTCGATTCAGAAAGCGAGCACAACTGGCGAGGCATCGAGCGCGAGTTCCGACTATCCCACCCGTATTGAGTCTGGTTCCACCCCAACCACGAGCAGTGGGCTTTACATCCCTACGTCTGGTATTGAATCAGACACTAGTGGGCCGTGGTCCATCCCGGCATCGACGACAAGTAGCGACATCTCCAGTACCGGGCTCACTGTCGCACCCAATACAAGCAGCGAGGGTTCAACGCCTGGGTCGACAACGATAAGTAGCGAACCTCCTATCTCTGCTCCAAGCTCTGCACAAAGCACTAGCAGTGATCTATCCATTGCAGGATCAACCACAGAGCTAATTCTCAGCGCCTCGCCTTCTTCCAACTCCATTCTATCTACGACAGAGCCGGTTTATAGTGCACTATCTTCTACTAGTCAGTCTACGACTGATCAGAGTTCCAGCGCGTTGCCTACCACTACATTAGTGCCCGCTTTCAGCACCTTATCTTCTATAACAGAGCTTGTAAGCAGCTCTCCACCATCAATCATCCAGTCTACTACGCAACCGACATCCAGTGCCTTCACTTCCACCGCTCAACCGAACACAGAGCCGTTATCTAGCACGCTTTCCTCCACTGGTCAACTTATAACGGCGTCAATCTCCAGCGCAGTGCCATCGACTTCCCAGTCTACGACGGAACCAGTGTCCAGCACATTGCCCTCCGCCAGCCAATCCAACACAGAGCCAGTATCCAGTTTCGCACCTTCGTCAATTGAGGCTACGAGTGGCACGGGCAGCAGTACAGGCCCCACTGTTACGCCATCAAGCCCTGCAATTCTTCCAAATTATCAAGTTCATAGCGGAGAATATGCAAATCCCCAATGTTATCTAGATACGACCAGTGCAGGTTATCCACTTATTGTCCAAGCACAATATTCTCCCATTTCTACCGTGCAACAATGCTTGAACTACTGTTCATTCCATCATACCTACACATACGCTGAAGTCGAAGGCACTTTGTGCTATTGTGGATCCGCCCTCGTTACAGGGGCAACGCCATCTAATGGATCTTGCACAGGCTCTTGCAGTGGCAATCCAAGTGAAGTATGCGGCGGCTCGACTGCCGGTCCAAAATTTAGATTCACAAAGCGTACACAATCGTTTGGGTTGATCTATCAGGTAAGCCAGAATTTAATTGATCGTTTCATAGCTAACAAACCCATCAGCTGGTTTCATCATCCTCTAGCTCGACCTCTCAATCAACGACGTCAATCGGCGTGGGAAGCGTAGTCGCTTCTTCCACCCTAATCGAGCCAGGAAGCACTACATTTAATACTCTTTCACTGGTAGGATCACCGACAACGACTGTGGCTGAGAGTAGTTCATCTGCAAACTCACTTCCTGGCACAAGCTTGAATGAAGCTACTTCAACGTCTGAGATTTTGGCGTCAACGTCTGGTGAATCAAGCAGCACTTCACAATCTCTAGGCACAATTTCGAGTGAGCCAATCTTAACTTCAGCGGTTGCAACGAGCACCTTTGAAGAGCCAAGTACTTCTTCATCTTCTATATTTACCCTACCGGCAATATCTAGCATCGCATCTCCAAGCACGACATCCGGGTCAATTGCAGAGCCTAGCTCAACTGTATCGCCTTCTAGCATATCTACGGGTAGCTATGTTTCGACTATTTCAGAAACCACGAGCATACAAGAGCTTTCGTCTACAGCCGAGCTAACAAGCACGCAAGCACCTACCAACACCGTTGATTCGAGTACTGAGGCAACGACAAGCAGTTTAGTATCTTCAGCGGAGCTCTCTAGCAGCTCAAGTAGTTTCCCACTTCCGACTAATGGTGAATCCGTAAGTACGACACAGCCAACGCCCGAATCCTCAGGAGTACCTTCAACTATATCTGCTGAAGAGCCCTCGTCAACCATCGAGAGCACGACTGGGAGTATAACAGACATAAGCTCAGCTCCGTCTTCCTCTACTATCGGGAGTATAACAGATACAAGTTTGGCGCTACCCTCGTCAAGTATAGAAAGTACGGCACTCACATCTACTATTACCTCCCAATCTTCAAGTCTCCCTTCGATCACATCCGCATACTCTGTGCCGGCCTCCACAACGGATGAACCCACATCAAGTATTCAGAGCACGGCGGAGACCAGTTCAGCCGTACCTTCTTCATATATTGCGAGCGCAACGGAGACAAGCTCAGCTCCCCCATCATCAACGATTGGGACCACAACGCTCCCATCTTCACTTATTCCTTCGGCCACATCCGTGTATTCTTTCCCAGTCTCGACAGCTGGAGAGACTTCGCAGATTCCATCCACGACCGAACAGGCTATCTCTAGCGAAGCATCCCAAACTTCAGAGGCCACATCAATTGGGACACTATCCTCCGTGGCTCTTTCGACATCTGCAAGTCCCTCAACCACTGAGCAACCTAGTACGACGGTATTGCCCTCTACTTCAGCATCAGAAGGACCTTCGAGTACAATTCAACCATATACGATAAATTCCGGTACCACTGAGATACAGACAAGCAGTCTCACGGCTTCGACAGCTACGGAACCTTTAAGCACCTTAGAGTCATCCTCATATGTCCTATTAAGCAGCACGGCAAGTCTCACCAGCATTGTTGAACCGTCAACTATCGCACCCTCAAGCGCTGTCGGGTCATCCGTCTCCAGCCCTCCAAGTAGCACATCAGAGTTCTCAAGCACTGTCGAGCCCTCAACAAGTGAGGCGACCACAAAGGCGCCTTCAAGTACTGTAGAATCATCGACCTCTAATGCTTCAACTCAGCCAACGATTTTCTCTTCGACTACAGTTCTTTCAAGCATCCCCGAATCGAGCACCATTCCTTCCACTACAACTCTTCTCTCCACGGCATATACTTCAAGCACAATCACAAGTTCTCTTGAAACAATCTCTATTCCTTCGACCGCAACTCCTTCTCCCACCGCAGCTCCTACCTCCACCGCAGCCCCCCCTTCGACCACGATTTCGTCAAGCACGATCGAATCGATAAGCATTGTTAGCTCGAGCTCCTCAATATTATCATTGTCGTCCACACCAACAACCTTTTCGAGCTCGAGTCCTCCAACATCAACTTCCTCGCCTGCACCAACAATAGCTTCTAGCTCGGCCTTTTCAACATCACCTGCATCGTCTGCACCCACTTCATTCCCCACTCTAGTCTCTACAACTTCCACCACATCCTCTTCAATTTCATCCACTGGTTCAGATTGTGCTGGACCAACCCTCATAAATGGTGGCTTTGAGACAGGCTCCTTCGCCCCATGGACGCAACCAATCGGCCGTGATACACCAGCTACCCCGCCTCAAGTAGTTGCAAGTCCAGATGCATTTGGTCTCTATTATCTGTATGTTATACCCTTGCTATGATTTCACTACTGAAAATGTACAGACAAATTCAGCCCTACGATGGATCTCAAGTAGGAATCGAGCAAACAATCACTGTCTGCCCCAAAACTAAATATACGATCTCCGCCTGGGCCATCTCTTCAAGCAAGAAAGATAAATGCTGGCTCACAGTCTGTGAACCTACTGCCAACAAATGCAGTCGCTCAGCCACGATTACAACAAACGGAAACTCGATATCGACGAACTTCAAAAGTGGAAGGACGCAAACATCAGCAACGCTTCAGGTCTATATTGACTGCCATGGCGAAGATGCCACCCACGTCAACACCTTGTTCGTGGATAAGATTGAGTTTACTAAAGCAGCTTGATGGAAACTTCATTGAGCTACATGAATTTTCCTTAGGTTATCGAAGTTCGAGTTTTTTCTAGAAGCATTAGTTTAGGTTTTTTTTTTGGTACATTTATTACAGCTAAATTTTATTTGAGGGAATCCGCTCAGGACTCGTAGAAGCTATCTTAATGGCCGCAAAGACTAATATTAAATTTCAACAAAATCCTCCCTTCCTACAACCCCATGAAACTAACTCTCATCTTCAATGTAACGTTGTAAGCTCATCTCCTGAAAAGGGGTAAATATTTATCATTCCTCATATCCGGAAGTCTGGGTCCGAACGTCACCATCCCTAGACCCGGATATCGATCAATGTTTCATATGCGGACGTACCCTCGCATGAGCCAAGATATTGAGAGGCGTTATGAGGCTGAGATATGCAGGTACGATCTGCAGGTGCAAGAGACATCGATAGTCCCGAATTGAGCGTGTTTGGCGTTGTTTTCATGCAGGGAGGTCGGGAGATTTTCATGAGTGGAGGGGTATTTCGCACGCGTCGTTAACATGTTGACGCGAAAACCATCCTCAGGGCAGACGATAATCCGAGTCGGGATTTCTAAGGATGGCGATCTTTGCATCGTCGCAAACGGAACTTAGACTTTGAAATAAAGAAGACGCGCCTCATCCTTGTAGCGAGGCACGTGGCATGCAGTGAGTAAACTTGGGGAAAGGAGGGTCATCACGAGTTATCCCTCAGGTCTCCCGTTGGCAATTTTCCATGCGAGAAATATGCTTTCAAAAATATTCCACCACCTCGGCATGGTTGAGGATAATTGCCAGTTCGAAAGTTGTTTTACGTCCAATTCTTCATAATCCCTACGTAATGAACATCTGCTCCTTTCTCGAGCAACAGCTTCACGGCTGTAGTATGGCCGTTACAGGTAGCCCCCATCAACTGAATCACCCTCGTGATTGTTTTAGGATTTGTATTTGCTCCGTGATCAAGGAGGAGCCGCACAATTTTCAAGTTTCCTTTCCGCAGTACCATGTGCAGCGCGATTGAATTACTGTTACTTTAGAGCCCGAAGCGAGAAGCAATCTCGTAACCTCGAGCTGACTACACTCAGCAGCGCGATGTGATACTGTATACCCGAATCTGTCAGCAATATTAATTGTCACCCTTGTATAAATTTGAGGCTGTATTTCTCTCGAAGGTCTGCCTCTTTAACGAGTGCGTCCAAATATCACATCGTCCAAGACGAGTGATCCCTCCGGTTGACCAACGTCTACGCCTCCTTTATGTTCAACTCAGACCTCGTGGTCTTTGTCTCTAACTTAACTGGATATAAATTATTTCTTTCATCGATGGTATTGCTCTTGAAGGAGAATGAGTGCCCGCAGTCACTTGGAATCCGGGACGGCCCCATAGGAGTATATGAACCGGCCATCGACACATTCTCAAAAAACCGCCGTAAGAGAAATTAATCATCAGTTTCAAAAGACTCTGATCCACAGTCTAGCAGTAACGGTTGCGATCAAAAGTTTATCTTTGTCTCTGTCTCTAAGTTCCTTCCGAAGACTTCAAAGCGACCTCTCGTCTTGACTAAACCTGCACCTAGCTGGACTCTTATCGCAAGTTGGCTCCAATTATTAACAGTTGAATGGTTGTCTCTGGACTACACATACGATTTCATGATTCCAATGGCTATAATGAGGGTCGTGTTTCTTTGCGGTAATCGATTGCAAAGCTCCCCTGCTCTATCTCTCTTGAACGCCCACGTCAGGCATTTCCACTTAGAAATCTTTGGATCACCAGATGCCTTTACATGATTCTTAATCTCATCGGTGAGAGCCGCAAGCGTATCTAAGCATTTTCCAGAGGGGTTCGAGCAAAATGATAACTTTCTCTGGTACTCCATACTTCTGGATAAGCTCTTCAGCGATGACAGCAGGATTTCGCCGGCCCTCGCTTCCCTTGAAACTTCAAAGACTCCCTTCGGTACTTCTGGAATTCCGACTACAAGGGTGTAAAGCGATTTTGCAGCCTGAATCACGAAGCTGTAGCCTCATCTTTCATACTCTATATCTAACTTAAGAATATAGAAGTGGTTCCAATATTATGATCATCTTAATCGATATAAGATGAGATGAGATGAGGAAATTTTTGCGAAGAGTCAAGAAAGATTTGGCGCAGCGAGGCTCGGGATAGTCTAATTATACCTTGAAATTGAAGCTGCCATTAGGGAAGCAATGGGGACTTGATTAACGTTGTACACAACTGACAGACAGCTAACAAAGAAATGATCCAATAGGGATCGGAAAGCTACAGGATGCCCGAAGTCTAGCTTAAGATATTCGCATAAAATTTCTCCGTAACGCAAGACGAAGGTTCCCCGGTGAAACGAAGGACTACGGGAAGACTAGATCAAATACCACAGATCGAATTCGAATGCCCCGAGCTAGCTAGTACTTATATAGGGCAATCAAATTCAACTTAAATACTTTTAGAGCATATTGAACTAGTAAAATTAGCACCAAGACTACTTCTCTACACTAGAAACTTATTCCTCTGTAGAATAATAACAATAGATTTTAAATGATATCAATCTCCTCATAAACATAACTGGATTTATAGTCAAGACATCGTCGTTCGAAGTTCCAGCAAGTACCAAACACTTCAGTCTTCTCTTTCCATGTGCTTCCGGCGCACCTCATATATGTAGATGATGGTTCGCAATTGCTACTGAGACTACTTGCCCTCCTAAGGAACGAGCCGCGAGTCGCCGCAACTGTAGCTGTTTCATCGAAAGTAACAAGGAGTGAAATAACATATACACTGCCATCAAGTTCATCGGCAAGATCATCTGGCACCATTAGAATTCCTGGTATCCCAGTATTTTGATCATGCCATCGATGCGCCAGATAGCTGAGGCCGATGAAAATTTCTTTCTCTTTCCTATGAACGTGATAGTCTAGTCTAGGAAACAAATAGATGTCATCTCTGCATGTCACAAGTGCCAATTGGCATAGCCTACCTAGCTCGTTACAGCATAATATCGCACTGCACGTGGGTGTTAAACGAATAGTGAAAATGGGTGAAGAAATGAGACACAAATATGAGGTCGATGATTGATACTATGTGTATGTGCGGTAGTATGTTGTGTGTTAAGCCTATATGAGAAAGATATGAAGAGAGGTGCTTCTATATGCAGTCGTCATGTGATGTGATTGCTCCAGCCAATGAGATTCCTGCAGGCAAACCCCGGCGCGACACATAAGCTTGTCGCACCCCAGCTGACAACACCTCAGCCATGGATCTCAGCCTTTCTGCTCAGCGCAACATGCCAGACCCTTTCCACCTCAACGGCGCCTGCTTCACTCTATTCCAACTTCCCAAGCGCGCAATCGACCTGGACAGCGGATAGAGCAATGGAGCCAGCGTGGATTCGCATTAATCGGTCAAGAGGTCGGCAGCATGAAAGCAGCCAGCCACTGGCAAGCCTCAACCTTGGACTAAGGCCAACTTTAGACCGTTCATGTTGGAGCTAAACCCGATTGGTATGCATGCATGTCGAGCCGCAACATGTAAGTACAGAGCACATATCACACAGTTCTAACCAAGTCCGACCGGCAAGAAACGAATCTTCGCGGACGCCTTATGTACGTGGGTTTATATTTATCTCTCATTCACATGCAGAAAGCTTTCGTAATTGCACTAGAATGTATTTCTCTGCCGTTTGGCTTGATTTTCGTCAAATTTGTGCCTAATTGGTTGTAGATAAGGCCTCTCTGTGGACATAAGCTTCGTATTCACAACATCGGTGTTTCGTAGCCTTTCGTCGTCCCGAGCAATGTAGCCTATCAATATCTGCCCTAGTCCCACTTGCTGAGCCGAATAAAAAGCCATTCGACGACTTTCCCCACAAAGTCCTCATTAGACTATTGCGGGAGATGCGGGAGATGCGGGAGAGTCCATTTCATTCCATGCTTCGGTGAGGCTCCGGTTTACATCCAATGATTCCCCCGCCTCTATATCACGCTTCCAATGTTGAAAACGCCGACTTAGGCTCCGCCTACCAGAGGCTGCATGCTGCTTCACCGGAATCACAGCAATGCTGCAATGCTGCAATACTGCAATGCTGCCCGATATTCCCTATGTCCGGCAAAATTGTGCCGATATGATGACTTTGTCAGAAATTGCAGATTGCCCAGCATCTGAGGGGGCCACTCTGATGAGCGGGTGGGGGCAGATAGAAGAAAATTACTGCTTGGTTTCACCTCTGCTCTGCAATCTGACCTGAGTGCGATATCTAGCAACTGTGAAGATGTCGATTTTTGACGAAGCACGCAGAGGTACCCTCAACGCCGCCAGGCTGACTTACAATGAACTCAACTCCCAGGACCCCTCTACCGGCTGGACACTGCTTGCAACCGCCGTGGTGTCTGGATTCCCGAACCAAGTCGAGCAGCTCCTCGAGCGAGGCGCAAAGGCAACCCTCCACTGCAAAAATGGCGAGACGCCGCTCCTTCTTGCGGCTTGGAAGACGCCGAAGGAGCGTCCGCTGATCGTGCAGAAGCTTCTCATTCACGTTCCTAAGGAGAATATCGACGATACGTGCAAACCCGCAGAGTACAACACGCCGCTGATGTGCGCGATTGAGAATCTGGATGTGGATTCTGTACGGCTGCTGGCGAGGGCTGGCGCGAGGTTACATATCAAGAACGGTGATGGTTTCAATGTGGTTGAGGTTGCGAAAAATACCGGGAAGCGCTCGGTGCAAAACGCTCTGAAGCCGGAGGAGGAGCAGTCGAATCTCATGCGCCTTGCGTCCGGTGTCATAACATTTATGCGTCATGTTGTCTCGTGGGTCAACGACAAGTTTCAAAACGCCATGAGCAAGGTATTTAACTTCAAGGGAGAGCGCGACGAGAGCACCGAAAAGGTACCTAATTACCTTGGACATCCAAAATAGCACAACATCCGACATCCGCTGACATTGAACTTTATCTCAGATATTGAAGCGGATAAAGTCCGGCTCGGGGGAGCCCAGTCCGCAAGAATTCGTCAAACTCGTCGACGCCTATGTCAAAGAAAAGCCTATGCTGAACACCTTCAAGGACAACAAGGAGTTCATCCAGGACATAGCGAAAAAGGCAGTGTACCTTGCCAAAGACACCAGCTCAGACCTAGGCAGCGAGGAAGTCCTCCCCAAGACCATCCAAGTGACTATGCATCAGCAGGTCATCTACTGCGGTAATCAAGCCCGGTTTTCCATTTCATTACTCCTTCATGTGTCGTGTCACTAACAAAGCAACAGACGACAGCAGCTCCATGGTCAACACGAGAGGCACGGCTGAAAAACGATGGCCAAGCCAACTGAGCCTCGCCCAGCGCATTGCGCGGACCACAACCCGGGTCCTCCCTGATGGCGAGGGCGTCGCCCTCCGCTTCATCAACCAGAGAACCGACGAGTCCCCCAACCTGGACCTCGAAGGCATCGGGCGAGTCCTCAACTCGATCACTCCGCGGGGCAATACGGCCATCGGCACGACGCTGCGAGAGCGCATCCTTAAGCCGATGGTATACAACCCGCTCGCGGAGGGCACGCTGAAGAGGCCGCTGCTTGTATCCATTCTTACCGATGGGGGCCCGTCAGACGAGGACAAGGGCACGCTGGTGAATGTGATTGCCTAGTGTGGGGATAAGTTGGAGAGGAATGGGCGTCCGAGGGACGGTGCGTTTCCATTCCCCTTAGCTTTATATGGCATTATTTGTGTTCGGTTTGCTAAGTATGTTTTGCAGGCGTGAGGTTCTTGATTGGCCAAATCGGGTCGTCGGCCGAAGCCGTCGAATTTCTAAGAGGGCTCAAAGCCGCACGCGACAACAACCCGGCCCTTGCCAGCGTATTGCATATCTTTGCGGGTAAGTGCATTTTTGGGCTGGAAGTCAGGAACCAGTAGTACTTACAATCGGACAGGCAGGTTTGATGACGAGTTCAATTCATTTCGTGATGAGCGGAAGTTGGACCGATGGGTGAGTATCCTTCGCTATTGGCGGTTGGTTCTATGGGTTGCTAACTTTCTTCCAGCTGATTGAGACGCTGTTCAAGCCCCTAGCAACTGGCGAGAGTATCTAGGTAAGAAGAAGAAGGGGTAGCCATACTCTTGGGCTTCCTGTTCTGCTCGACGGTGTAATTCCTAAGGCGGAAAGCCTGTTTTCTAAGTTGTCAATCGAAGTTCTACACAAAGGTCTCGAGTCTGGGTTTTAGAGGAATTCCATTCATTATCCATCCTTTCAAGTTACAGCTTCCCATCTAATTCCGGCCGCCCTCTACCACCATCCCCAACAACCTCTCTACATACACGCCTGAGCAACTCCACCTAGCAGGAGCCGTGGCCCAAACTCATCTTCCAAAGCTTTCTCCTCATCACCTCCACCTTCTCCCCAACCTTTTTCTCCCCCTGCACCACCTTCTCAAGCAACTTCTCCACATTCACCACCATGTCCCCCGCCAATTCCAAATCCCCCTCCTCCGCCACCACCTTCGCTTTCTCCGCCTGCTTCCTCACCTTGTCCACTGTCGCCCCCAAGCCCCCCACCTCCTCCACCATCCCTTCTACTTCCTTCTTCACCTCCCTCACTGCATTGATAGTTGCTCTCGACCTCGCATCATCATCCTCATCGTCCACTACCGCAGCAGCCAGCTGCATGGCTTGCAACTCCAGCCCTTTTGCTTCCCGCACGTGCTCACCTGCTTTCTCAGCAGCCGATACCGCACGGTGGATAGCCTGATCGGCCCCCTCGGTCGCACCAGCAACACCGCTGCGGTACTTGGCCACGATTTCCCAGACCGCTAACACCAAAAGAAGCATTGCTGCGCGGGTGACGGGGAAGAGTAAAACAATGGGGATGGCGCGGGGAAGCCAGGTAGGGATGATCTTTTTGTAAGGGAGGTGATGGAAGAGGAGATCTCAGTGTAGGCATAGTAAGAAATGCCAGTGAGGGCGCGGGAAGGTGTGGTCAGGGAGAGGGATATCAGGGTGAGGAGGACAAGGGGGAGGGTGCTAAGTGAGAGAAAGGTGAGGTAGGATAGCCAGGAGCGGAGAAAAAAGGTCAGCCAAAGGCCGGCGACGATGAACCCGCCTGTAGGTAGTTATATATTGTTAGTGCGGTGTGAGAGGGTAAGGTGTGTGGGTGGTGACGGACTCTTGTGCTCTTCTAGGAGAGCGGTGAGCTTTTCTGGCTTGAGGTATTCAGTAGCCTTGTCGATGATGGCGCCCGTGTTAAGGTCGAATTGGATGTACTTGCCGAAAGTTGGCTGTGCGTCTGCGGTGGCCGTGGTGGGGTTTGTATCTACGATGATGCTTGGTGTGAGGTGTTGGAAGTTAAGTGCTTTCAGAGAGGTAGGTATAAAGGGTGGCGGAAAGCTGGGTGTAAGTACCGACAAAGGGATGGAGGGCAGAGGGAAGAGTATAATATCTTGCAAGCTGAAATGCATGTATATGCATGAGTAAGCCACTACTACCCCTGGATTTTCGGCAGTGTCGGTTGGGTAGACATGCATATTCTGGGGCGCAATGCTCTGGGCGTGGTCAACATGCGGGTTCCTTACACGAAGTACGTCCGAATGCGTGTCTTTATTGTTAGCAGAAGGATGAGACACCCACTTGGACCTTCCTGACTCTCCAGCATCATACACTGCCATACCTTAGATAAAACGCAGTATTCACCACATAGCATCCAAATCAAAAAAGGAGAATGGAGTAGGCTATCCAAGCCTTCAGGTCCCAGCAAATCTCCGTCCTGGTGCCCGGCCAGGCTGAGTACAGACAGGCCATCGCAACCTCCAACCTCCTCTTCCGCTTTTCTCGCCCCGAATGTGTCGTTCAGCCTGAAACCCCCGCCCAAGTCCAGACCATCATCAAAGAGGCAGCGGCTAGGTCGATCAAGGTTACTATCAAGGGCAATGGACACTCCTACGCCGGCCACTCGACCGCCTTCAGTGGCATCTCTCTCGACCTCCGCAGCATGAAGAACGCCGAGCTCGACATGAATTCTAAGATGGTCACCATGGACACCGGCTGCCAGTGGGGCGATGTCTACGAGAAATTAATCATAGGCCACCACGACGGCTATATCATCAACGGTGGTCGTTATCCTACCGTTGGCGTTAGTGGCTTCATCCTTGGCGCTGGCCTCGGCCCCTTCGCGCGTAGCTTCGGCATGGGCGCCGACACCCTCGCCGAAGCCACCCTGGTCACTGCCGACGGCTCCCTCATCACCGTCAGCGAATCCGACCCGTCCACCTCGGAGAAAGGCCGACTCTTCTGGGCCCTCCGCGGCGCCGGTGGTGGCAACTTTGGTGTGGTCGTGCAGATGAAGCTCCACGTCCAAAAACTCCGCAACCTCCAAGGCACGGTGGTCGCCGGACGGTACCAATGGTTCCCCGAGCCCGGCTTTACCGACGATATCGTGACCACTATGAACACCTTCTACCGCACCCCTTGGCCCCAAGAGCTCACCATCGACACAACCTGGATCTGCGACCTGCGCGAGACCTCCAACAAGGGCGGCGTGCGCTTCAACGTCTCCTTCGACGGCAACAAGGTCGAGTACGACCGTCTGATCACCACACACATCACCCATCCCGAACTCCAAACCCAGCTTAAACGCCGCGTCCTCTCGGAGAAATCCAGCCGTTTTCTCTACGAAACCCTCGTCGCGCAGTGGCTTGAAGAAGCCGAGCGCGCATACCCCTCCAACAAAACCTATGAGCTCTACAGCTCCTTCATCTTCACCAAGTCCTCTGATTTCGCAAAAATCACCACCGCCATCTACGAGCTCATGGCATCCTTTCGCCAAAAGTTCAGCGGCGAAAAAGTCAACTTCCTCGTCACGTGGATCCACTCCGGCGGAAAAGCCTCGGAACCTCAGCCCGCCGACACGGCCTTCTTCTGGCGCGAGGCCGTCTTCCATACCTATGTGACCGTCGAATGGGTCGACAAGTGGATGGAGCTGGATATGCGGCTCTTCTTAGCAAGTGTCAAAAAGGCGCTCCGCCCGCTGTCGCTAAACGAGAAGGCGGCATTCGTGAATTTCCCCGACAGGGATTTTCCGACAAAATTACATGAGAAGCGGTATTTCGGGGGCAATAAGGAGGATCTGAGAAAGGTAAAGCAGAGGTGGGATCCGAATGGATTTTTTAAGTGGGTTCATGGGGTGAGGAGGCCTGGGGATCTCGAGGAGGATGATACAGCTGAGGAGTATGCAGAGCAGACGGATAAGTTTGCCAGGGAGCAGTGGGCGGGTATGTTTTGATCTTACTCTCTAGAATCCTAGTCTGATTAGTCTAGATCAATGGAAGTATTACAAGGCGGATGACCTGGAAGTGGATCTTAATGATTTGGAGGAATGTTTAGGGGTTGAGTCTGATTAGGGCTGGCGTGATTTGTCACCCCGAAAATCGCAACTCCACGCTTCACAGCGCAATTCCACCACAATATCAAGTGTAATTTTCAGTTTTAAAGCTGGCCACATATTTTCTATGCTGTGAATTATAGCCAATATCAAAATAATAAATTTTAAGAGTGAGGGCAATGAGCTATTTAGAGTTGAAGTTTGCAACTACTCCGAACAAGTCACCAATTTCCACGCGCATTTTAACCACAACGCGGGCTAATTTTGTTGCTTTAAAACAGCAGGCGAGATTCTCCAAGTTCTAGAGCATCTTCTAGTATTTACCAAAAAAATCTAGCCCATGTTGGTGAGGAGTTGTGTGAGGTTGAAGTTAGCACATAAAAATTGGGGGGACAAATCTCAAAAACGGGGGGGATAAATCAACGCCAGCCTCTGATTAGGGCAAAGATCTCCCCTTCTTTATATACATCAGCAGCTTCAATGAAATGCTACTCAAGTGGTACCCGGCAGCCTTTTGCACCTAGGGGGGTTTTATGGGGGTATATCGTAGCTTTAGGGTCTTACCCTTTTAGTCTGCAGAGCAAAGGAAGCTCGGAGATTAATCGATACGCCCTCAACTCTAAGCTTATTTAGAATAAAGGGTTATGCAAGAAAAAAAGCCAATACTAATTAGGTTTGATATTAATTAGCTAAAGTGTTATATAATATATTACCTTTTATTTAAAATAGATTTCACTATTTATCTAGAGTATCTTTGATTAGGCTATAAATAAAGACTAAAGGCCCTTCTTTTTATTAGTATTTAAATAACTATATTAAGATCTAAATACCTATTAGAAGCAGTAAGAAAGTTAAAGGCTAGGGTGTGTGCTCGCAGCGCACCATATATATACTAGAGAGGTAAAGTGTCAGGTGAAGGCTAGCGACCGCTCGCCTAGGACGCTGCCGCAAACCTTAAATATAAACAAATCGCTAAATTCAGACTAGTATCTCGCTAAAGCTTTTGAAAGTACGTCATTTGTCTAAAAGAACACCCCTGCCTAGTCAGATGACCATACAAATGCATTAATAATGCATTAATCTAATTCATTAATCTAATCGAATCTAATCTAATGCATTAAGAGTGCATTATTAATACATTATTGGACTAATTTTTGCCTACACTGCTAAGAACACAAGTTTCCTGCTTAAATCTTCCTATTATTGCATGTCAAGTTCAAAGGTAATTTAAAAGCCAAAAAAAAAATAAGTTTTTATAACTAACAACTTCACTTAAAAAATATGTCAGATGAACTACATCCAGTCTCGTCTAAACCCCGTAGGGTTGCTTACGCTAGGTATATATATTCGATTAAGTCAGGGTGGTCTGTTTGAGGTCACATAGTTCTACTTTCAGGTCTTGATCTTCCAAAGAATTTTTTGTGAGATTCAGGTAGAGAGACAAAATTTGAGCCCAATGTAAAATCATATTAATCGATAAGAACACATTTCAGCAACTAACCTCTCCATTCGTGCCATCTTCCACGGTCAAAACTTGCTCCAATTGGCATCAAAAGCCTTCAACGTTGCCAGCGCAACCTCAGTACCTAATTGTATCGCTGCGGGCGCTGCAAATGGGAAATGAATCTGTTTCCGTCATGTTAGTCCTACTCCACTCCTCCGACTACCAACTCCAGACCAAGGAAGGGGGAAGAAGAATCACTAACACCACCAAAAACTCGACTCTGTCCATTCTCAATCGCAGTAGCTGTCAAATTCGTAAAAGTTCGCGTAATCACGCCGTGGTTATTCAGCGTCACGTTACTGCTGATAGTAGCATTAATAGTGTCACCCCCGACATAAGCGCGAAGCACAGCGGAAGCTGCGCCGCCGAACGTCCCATGCGTGGACACGTAGTCCTGGTGACTGGGCGTAGGAACCAGGAGCGGTGTCCAACCTGCTTGAAAGACGTTGTCACCGCTGGGAAGCCAGATGTGCGGATATTGGATGGCGGTCACGGGGCGCCAGGTATTATATTTGAACCTAATGATTTCGAAAAGAAGAAATAAAGAGTCAGTGACAATTACTGGTCCATATCACCTTGCTGAAGGAAAAAGGGAATAAGTACTTGATGTTCCAAGCCGCGATTCCTGCGTTTGTGAGCGCATAATTCAATTGTGCATAGAACTTCGCCGAAGCCGTGACATTCTTAACTAGAGTATTGCCAATGATGGCATTAGCAAGGCGATTCCACACCCTGCTGAATATTAGCTCTGTAGATAGCACTATTCAACTATCGTTTAATCACGTACACTGGGCTTGACTCGCGCCAAAATAATGCCGTGTCCGTATCATATGCCGTCCGGACAGTGGAGTTCTGCTCCCCTTGTGCTTTAACATATTTCAAATCCGTCTCATAAGAGGGATCACTGATGTTTGGCGGTGGGCTGACTTGAAATTGATTCACATCGCCAAGTGCGGCCCAAAGCCGTACAAAGCGTGCCTGCGGTGTATCTGGGACTGGCGAACCGCCGGGTGTGGCCTGGTATACGGGCGGGATATTGGGTCCAAAAGTGTAGTCGACAAAGTCGTTAAAGCCGTCGTCTGAGTGGGCTGTGGCAACTGCAGCCGCCGCTTTCTTACCAATTTGATGAGCTTCGGTGTAGGTGGTGGAATTCTCGGAAATACCAATGGGTGCGAGAATGGCTTTAAATGAAGCATCTGTTGCAGCAAAATTATGAGTGCCGTGGAAGGCCCAGGCGAGCGAATTATGAGCTGCATGTGAGACTGCGAGCTGCTGGAAGTCAAGGGGTTGGGTTTGTGAGTTGACTGCGGCGAGATAGATGGAACCTGTGACGATTCCTTGGATCCAAGCTGAGGGTGGAGATTGGAGCCCGTTTATGATAGTCCCATTTACTAGAATTGCGGCTTGATTGATCCTAGTGTTGTTATGTTACTTGATACTTTCAGACACATCTGCTAGAAGCCTACCAGTACTGTACAATGTCGCCAGAGTAGGCTGCATTAGCACCGACGGCCGCAGCTACGATCGCAAGGAATGAAATTCTCATTGTAATGAAATTTTATCTCAGACTTTTGCTACGCGGAATGTTAGCACAGCTCTTGTACTATTTATCGACATACTCAAGCGATTGCACCTTGTAGCACGATATGAGGTTATATATGTCAAGGTATAAAATGCAACTTCAAGGATTAAGTCTACCACTAGGAGACTCCCAGTGACATTAACAATATTGTATGTGGTGTGTGGTCTTATGCAGGTGCCAAGTCACGACATGCGAGAGGCTGATGATGTGCTACTACTGAAGGTCCCGCAAACTGTTAGTCGATATCGACGATACACCGATCTACCCACTTGCAGCAATTCGACCCGACTGGAAGTCGGAAAGCATTTTAGAGGTGGATGCGCGATCGAATTAAAGCACTCGGACCGGGCCTGTTCTATATATTTCAAGCCTTTGGGTCGGCGTCATGTCGGGTGGCGGGGCCGATCCGAACCGCAATTCACGGTTTGAATAGATCGATACAGTAAGTCTGGAACGATGGGTTGCGCCGCTAGGCTTTACTTTGACAGCATTGTACTACCTATGCCACCCACCGTGTATACAGTCACATTATCTTACATTATGATTCTGTCCCCCATCCCGCACCCCCGATTTCAAATCCAAAGCTTCGCAAAAAGTCCTGTTGATTTTTATTCTTTATTCTTATTTATGCAGTACTTCAAAAGAATGAATCTATGGGTCCCTTGGGCCTTCGACAAAGGGTATTTTCATGTCAATGGTATTTCGACCAGATCTAATCACCACTTGCTCCCCTATTTTGACTTTGTTGCCGTACAGACAGCAGCTTTAGGTCTCTTCAAATACGGCTTCCAATAATCCCCACCCTATAAACATTAGTTACATCCCTCAGTCTATGAGAATCACCTACCAAAGCATCCACTTCCTCCTTCTCAGGCAATACAACCTTCCATTCCAGCTTCCCTAAACCCGCCGCCTCCGCAGCCTTCGCATAAACCTCCTCCCTTAAAAAGAAAAAATCAAACTCGATCTTCGGCTCAGCAAACCCCCTAAACCTCCCTTTCCAACCCTCATCCACCCTCTCAATCATTTCATAGGCAGAACCAAGATGTTTCTCTCCTTCAATATCCAAATCATTCTCCTTCCATAAATCAATGGCAGCGACATTGGTTGTCAACCCCACGAACTTCCCACCTGGTTTCAGAGCCCGTTGAACATTTTTCAACATTCGCTGCAACTCCTCTCCATTAGCAGCATAATTCAACAACCAAACCGCAAGCACTATGTCAAAGGACCCCTCCTTCCCTTCTAACCCAGGAAGGTTCCACATCCCAGGCGACGCACAATCCATCACATGAAAAGAAACTCTATCATTCATATCTGGTGGGAACGAATCTTGAGCAGTCGAGACCATGGCTGGGGAGATGTCAATGGCTGTGACATGGTCTGCACCCCAGGAAACAACAAGCTTCTGGGTGTAGAGACCGGTACCGCATGCTAGTTCGAGGATGTTAGAGGACGGAGGTAAAGGTAGGAGGGCACTGCGGACGGCAACTTGTTGAAGCCTGCTAATGGGGAAGGAGATGATGGAGTTGAATTTTTGGCCAATGGTATCGTATTGAGTGGACATTGGAGCGGTGATAGGGGATATGAGGTTTTCGATGGATGGAATTTGGAAAGAGGATCAAAAGTAAGGATAAGAGGTGGCGTGGGTTAGCGTGGGAAGGATGACAGCTGCTTTGTGGACCGTCGAAAGTGGGGGTTGGGTAAGAACGATACGTCTTCATTATCAAACCGCTTCTGCAGATTAGATGGAAACCCTCGGGCCTTGAAATTGATCATCAAAGGTAAATAGTAGGAAATAAATCAAACCATAACATAACTTTTTTTGAACATCATAAGTCCTAGTCACCCTTTCCTCACTACCCCAGGCTAATACTTTAAGCCTGAAACACTAAAAGAATGATTAAGAAGTACTGCTTTTCAATTTTCAGTCTACACTCACTCCCAAATCCAAATAGCCCATTTTTGTACGGTTGGAGCTGTCAGGTCTAGAAACAAAGATTTCGCCTCGCAACTGCTCATTGCGATCCTCATCTGCTGACTGATCAAAAAATGCATGAGAGCCTAAAAGTGGGGCAACTAATTGCACATAAAGTAGTAGAAGCGGGTATTCGTTGAGGACTAGGACTATGAACTTATATCCACAGTTCTTCCATTTACTACCGAGTGTCTCATTTGAATACCGTTACATTGTTCAGAGGGAATGAGACGTGGTATATACACTCTCACATCAAGTGAAATATCTTGATCAATTTCTTTTCTAAATACTGGAAAGTTAAGAGATGAATTATTCATGAGAGAACCATAATTTCTAAGATCTTCCTACAAAGCGTGGGCAACAAGTAGGCATTTCCCCGAGTTCTAGCCGGTTATTTGGAATGCTTATACCTGCTTTATTCATCTCGCAGAGTAAATAGAGAGCGATTTATATTTCAAGATTCAAGAGTCCACTGATTATCAATTCTTAGGCTTAACATACACCTTTTTGACTTTTCCCGGAGCCCAAGAACCTGATATAGAAGCAAAGCTTCCGATGCGGTACAGACTTCAATAATGTACAAATATAATGGTAATGTGTCACGTGGCTGTTTTGGATTTAGAAGCAGTCGAAAATGCGAGGCTGAGAAATTCGGTTTTCTGGGAATATCTTCGGACTATGTTCCATTAAAATACTACAATTTTAATTTAGTCATTGATGGGATGATAGTGCTAGGCCCAATGATAATAGAGTACAATATTACCTGTCAAAATCCAACCATAAGGTTTACTTCGTATTCAAATCTTGACAATGTATTTGGGATTAAGAACAGAAGGAGTTCTGATGAGGGAAAGTGAAATGTTCTTGAAGGTAAGAATATCTTCCTAACCCACTTCTTACCTAGCTGCTCGATGTTCTTCACTGACTCCCTCCAGAGAGATTGATTTGTATTATACATAGATCCACATCCCAAAAGTAAATCCAAACCGATCATTCCCGGAACAGAATCAGCAAAAGATTGGTAAGTTTAGACTAGAAGAATTTGTAGCTCAATAATTCGCATGTATCCCGCTGAGGGGCGGAATATCTCCCCTTCCCTGCAATCAACAGAAATCTCAACTGTAAAAACTCAATCTCTGACTCCAATATTTTTCGGCCACGTTACTGATGCAAAAGCCACACTACAGGATAGTTTGTATGTTTAGGGATACATTATAACTCCTCTATAACTGCACTAAACTCTTGTAGAATTTAGAGTCTAAGATAGCATAAATGTAGATTGGACCGTAATTGAAATCTACTTTTAGGGCTGACGATAGCGAAAGTTTGAATGATAGCAGTGAAAAATGGACAGTGAACGTAACGCTGACAGCAGGTTATGCAATAACTATGCCAAGCTGTGACCGGGAGAGGGTAAGGAATGTAAAAAGCGCAAAATAATTCCGTGACTAAGGAAACCAAACTTGATTGATTAGTATTGCCCAACCCATTGATATGTCAATCTATTTTACTCATTCCTTTCACCATGACTGGGATCTCCGTAACCTTTCCTTTTTCTATAAGTTGAATACGAGGGGGTTGATGAGGATGATATATATGCAAATATAAAATCTGCTCTACAGCGGTGGGATAGAGATTAAGATACCTAAATCAAACTCTAAATTGCTAATCTTCTGCAACCAAATAGAGTATCTCAGTAAATAATCTCGAGCAGCACTCCACCCTGTTCTCTCAAGCTTATTCTCCGACTCCTTTCCTACTCAATCACAATTCAAACACACTTCGCAGGTACCTATCTTAGGAGTAGAAGGAGATTCGTGAGATCAAAAGCGCAAGCTATTTTTCTTGTACTTAAATCTAGCAGAGCTGCAATTGGTTGTTACAGTGGTGTTAGGTGTTCTCGCGTCACCAGGACTAGCGCTCCTTCAAATCACTTAAATAGCCTTCAAAATTTCTCTAGCTAGACTCAATACCATTCATGCTTCATTATATATTTCAGACCCCGTAAACTCTCGGACCTTATAGGGGTCTTCTTCAGTGTAAAACCAGATTAGTGAGGTGTATAAATTTGAGTTTGAAAGTAATGACAACAGGAGGTGGAATGACAGCAATACAGGAATGATAACAATAATCAAATTTCTGGACGCAGTACAGATATCAGGACGGAGCAAAGCTATAAGAACATATTCAAGATCATTCTGTGCTTCTTTATAAGACCCCGTAAATAATACACCAGCTTCTCTGGAAAACCCATGATGAAGTTGGCGACGAGTGCTGGAGATGCAGAAGAGAATGCTGATGAAGATGATGCTTTTATACCTGAAAAATGGGGTGCACTGGGCTCTTTTAATGCGGGGGAAATGAGATTTCGATTAAATTCATAGTTGTTGGTTTAAATTTACCTACTTCTGAGATGATTATTTACGAGCTGAAATATTCATACAATTGAGGGAAGAAAGTTCAAAAATTGGTCATTCACAGAAATTCATGCCCAGATTGCTGGCTATAAAAGACCACCCTCGACTTCCAATCCAGAGCAAGATTCCATCAAAGAAGAGCCCCTTTCTCTTCTTGTATTGATTTACTCACTGATCTTCATCTGTTTGCAGGACTCGACAAAGTCCGGAAAATGCAAATCGAAGTTCGGGATGTAGGTGTACTCTCATACGGGGAGGTCTAGCGACAGCAGACGGAATGATAATGGTAAAAGATTGACAATACTTATAGCAATGGCAGTAGATTGCTTGAATCACTTGCACTCCGTCTCAGTAAATCGCTCCAGTAGAGGTAAAATTATCAGAACCCCCTCATCCTAGCATCTTTCGATATTTCAGGGAGCTCTAACACAAGGCTGAACACTTTAACATGTCATTTGACCTGCTCTATCTCTGTGTGTTGTAAAGAGCTGTATGCATTTTGAACCCCCTCTATAGTTGCATTCCTAGCCAGTTTTCTCTCAGATCTAGAAACTTGCAAGGATTAAGTTATTGCTTGGATGAAACTGGATTGAAGGATTGGATCACTTCCAACTTTAATCTTATTGCGAATCCACAGCTATATAAAAACTACTCTGATCGCTGGACATTACTTTTCTCAACTTAGAGATAGTCCAAGAGACTACTGGTCCCATGGGAAGAGCAAGAATAAAACAAAGAATGGCAGAATTTCAAAAATATCCCGGTCATTCTATTCTCGTGTAAAAACTGTAATGAGGAATTGGAAGACAAAGGAGGATCCACAGTTTTAATTCAAATCAGAGGTGTTTGGGAGAAATGATAGCAGGAATTATCATGACGTTAATGAATAACTTGACAGTGTCAAAGTATTGACATTAACTGAAGTTTTGGCAGGAAGTTATGAGGTCAGTAAGAGGATCTGAGGAGAGCCGTTTAGAGAACTAATGCAGAAGAGTTGAAAGTTGGTAAGGAGAAGAGACTGGAAGCGCCTGTCACGCTCCCATCGAAGTAGTCACAAGTCATTTCTTCCTTGTCTCGGAGATCTTGAGAGATGGTGATGCTTTTATAGCTAGCCCCGAGGGGTACTTCTGCTTTTGTTTTGCATTTGGATTGAAGTGAATAAATTCGGAGTGACAGACGCCCATGAGGAAGAGGAAAACGATGAGAAAAAATCGAAAGAGAAGCTCCAGACTTAAATCTAAACATTGCTGCAGTTCACTATACTTCAGCTCTATTTCATGACATTATACTTTTACATTAATTGGCAAACATTGAACGCCACCATAAGTCTTGACAAGCCATTACACAGCCCATGATGCAACAGTAGATCTCTCCCGTCATTCAAATCAATAAATCCCCTGCCTCAACCTCTCCCCAATCCCTTCCATCGGCCCCTGTTCCCCCAGCACCCGTCTCTCAACCTCCCAATCCCTCCCCTCCTCCCCAATAACCACACACTTCCTCACCTCACCCCGCTCCCCAACCACACACCTCCCAATCCTCCCATCCGCCCACTCAATCCTAACCTGCTTCGCTTCCGCATCTGCAGCACTAATATCCACAATCACCTTCGCCCTTCCCTTCCCCTTCTTCCTCCCCGCCTCACTCTCAACCACATCCAACCCAAACTCCTTCCTCAACCCCTTAATCACTGTTATCCGATTATGATACCCTACCACCTCCCTCCTCAACGCCCTCACAAACCGGCGCAAATCCTGTTTCTTCCCTTTCACTAATCCTGCTTCCATTTTGGGAGCGGGGAGGAACTGGGATACGAGTGTTGAGAGCGGGATACAGGGCGGTAACGTATGTCGATAAACGCACAATAATTCAGATCCCGCAAAGGGTTTGTTTAACATGATATAGTACGGCCGTATAAATTTCCCTGAATTGCTAATATCGACCCGGATCCCTAGTACCTTGCCTCCATCCACAGCATTTGGATCTGGATCTTGTATTCGGAATGTTGTGATGCTCGCACATGCTCGATATAGATTCTCGCGTACATGTGCTTGTTGTGCGGATGCGGTGGAGAGGAGAGGATTTGTGTCGCTGGGGATGTCGGATGAGGGTTTGGGCTTGGATTTGATGGGGGCTTTGGAGGCGCGAAGACGGGAGAGGATGGATTGAGAGGTTTGGGAGGAGAGGAGCGCGGTTGCTTGGAGTTTGCGATGGGCTTTGAGGGCGTTGACTGGTGTTGTTAGTGAGGTATGAGGAGCGGGCGGGGTTGTTTACTTTGCGATTGAAGGGATGCTATTTCGTTATCGAGTTGTAGGCCGATAGGGTCTTCGGGGATGGTGGATGTGGTGGGATCAGTCATGGTGAATTGCAAGTATTCATTAATGAATAAGTATAATGATCAAACAAGAGGTCGTCGTCGTATTGATTTATTAATGTTGTTGTCGCGATGATGTTGCACGCGCCGCTTATCTTTTCCAGAGGCAGTGGAGCTGGAGGCCTCTCAGCGCCTTCTCACGTGGGGCTTGAGGCTGAACAGCCCGGGGGGGTACGAATCACGATAAGAAGTCCATGTTTGAGCAAATTGTCTCACCTTCTACATCCCTTATTTTCCCTTCAATTAATTCCAAGTTTATATCTTCATTTCCAGTTGTTCTCTGTTATTCAATTCCACACAATTGACCGTCTCAAAATAACTATTCATTCCTTTGAGTCGATCTCTTTTGCCTCCCCAAAAGGACACGTTCGCTTGATACTATTTTGTGCCTGGCGATCCACTTCACCCGCCAAGTGAGCGTTAACACAGCCTGGAACCAAAATTAGAGGCCAGCGAGTCCTCTACACATCACCACATGGATGCCTCCTCCATTCGACGATACACTCCCTTCTGTACATTCCACATTCCCAAGTAACAATTTACCTCTCCACCACGACCCTCAATTTCCTCACGCGCAAGAACTAGACAATCTCAATACTGCCGGTCAACGTCATAGCAGAACCCTATCTCGAACCAACAACAGTATACAAAACGAAGACTCCAGATATCTGTTAGGGGAGGAATATTCGGAGGACGAAGAAGAGGGTTCTATGGCTAAAACCCGAAGACAGAGATCCCAAGAGCCGCTTGGCTCGGCTTCCTCAACGGGAGGGGAGAACGGTCATTCGAACGGGAAGATGAACTCGTCGGTTGAATATAGGCGCAAGGGCGCTTCTATCGAATCTCCTGCCGTGACTGCAAATCTCATGGCGCGCTCTTCCTTTACTCTCGACGAACCTGTACCCCGAACACCGGTTTTGAACAATCATGGCTTCTTTCAGTTACCGAAGCAGGACCAGAGGAATTTTGGGCTTTTGGTACTTTTATACTTTTTACAAGGTGTGCCGATGGGGTTGGCGACTGGGAGTGTGCCATTCCTGTTGAAGGGGAAGGATTACTCATTGAGTTATAGTGCATTGGGAGTGTTCAGTTTGGCTTCGTACCCTTACTCTCTGAAGCTCTTATGGAGTCCTATTGTAGATGCAGTATGGAGTGCTAAACTTGGGAGGAGGAAGAGTTGGATCATGCCAATTCAGATGCTGTCTGGGATTGGTATGATCTGGCTTGGTTCCAATGTGAAACAAATGATGGTCTCAGCCGGTGCGAACGATGGGGCAGGAATATGGGGCTTTACATGGTGGTGGTTCTTCTTGGTGTTTATGTGCGCGACTCAAGATATTGCCGTAGATGGATGGGCTCTTACACTCTTGACTCCTGGCAATATCTCGTATGCTTCGACTGCGCAGACTGTGGGGTTGACAGCCGGCCAGTTTATGTCGTATACCGTTTTCCTCGCCTTCAACGCTCCCGACTTCGCCAACCGATGGTTTCGAAAGGTCCCTTCTGATGTTGGCGTCATGACACTGGGTGGGTATCTCACATTCTGGGGCTGGACGTATATCATCGTTACACTTGGACTCGCCGCTTTGAAGAGGGAAGAGAGGACCAAGAACGAGGACGGTATCTGGGATGTCTACAAGGTTATGTGGGGCGTTTTGAAGCTCAAGAATATCCAAACGATCATTATCATCCACTTGATTGCTAAGATTGGCTTCCAAGCCAACGACGCTGTCACGAATCTGAAGCTCATCGACAAAGGATTCAGTCAGGAGGATCTGGCCTTGACGGTACTCATTGACTTCCCCTTCGAGATTGGACTAGGATATTACGCAGGAAAATGGTCTACAACATATACGCCAATGCGCTTGTGGTGTTGGGGATTTGTGGGCCGTCTGATCGCAGCAGTAATTGCACAAGTCACGGTGGTGATCTTCCCAGCCAACGGAGTCGATACCTGGTACCTTCTTGTCGTAATTGCAGAGCACATCTTCTCGACCTTCACGAATACCGTTATGTTCGTGGCTATCTCCGCCTTCCACGCCAGAATCGCAGATCCTGTCATCGGGGGTACTTACATGACACTTCTAGCCACGTATGTTCCTCCCTTACCCTACACCCCTATAAGAAATTCTTACTAACAAAACCCCCAGTGTCTCCAACCTCGGCGGTACCTTCCCTCGCTTCTTCGTCCTCAAACTCGTCGACTTCTTTACCGTCGCCACCTGCATCCCCCCTTCCTCTACTCCGCCCCCTAAATCCCTCCTCGGCCCTCTAATAACCGAATCCTTCTCCTGTGCCCTCTCCGCCGAAAAAGATCGTTGCATAAAAGGCGGCGGCGTCTGCGATATCAGCAGAGACGGATACTATGTTATGAATATTGTATGTGTGATAGTGGGGGTGGTGACGTTTTGGGGGTTTATTAAACCAGCGGCGTTGAAGTTGCAGGCGTTGCCGTTGAGGGCTTGGAGGATTGCGGATGGGAATGCGTAGATTTGTGGGGGAAAGGGGAGGGGGAGATATGTATATTAGATAGATTGGGGGGATAAATGGAAATCAGAAATTTTTAGATTGTGAAGTTTGTCTGATGGTTCAAGTGACTGAACACAGAGATTTTGTTTCACACTCTCAAATCTTCCCATCTAGGTATAAATAAATACACTCGGACGTCTCATTTTCCCTTCCTATCATTTGGAATTCACCCACAAAACAACGAGGCTTATCTCGTACTTAGTCCCGCCACTCGAGCCACAGTCCCTTGTCCCACTTCTGTACGACAAGTTATCGAGCTCACAGATATAAAGTCGGCTATTCACTTTTTTCGCCAATACGAAGATGTTCTTGCACCGATCCTTGCCCGTATCTCCTTTATACGCATCACCTAAATGCTCTTAAATTTGAACTTCTTCTAGCTTACAAGACCTTTCCAAACACTTTCTATCAAGCGTATAATCACTGTCACAACTTCTTACTTTCATTTCAGTGACGTCTTCTCAACATACCTTCTTTTCACATTATACGTATAGGTTTAGAATATTTGAGGGCCTGTTTCAATCTCTATAATACTTCTCAGAATAAGTAAAAGATACTGCATTCATATCCCAGAATCTCTACTCCTAATCATAGTGAGGTAAGCGTCAATTGGTGGCATGTGGAATGCGGTTAAAGATCATCTACTGGAGTGGGTTTTTATATTTCCAATTTTTATGCAGAATTGAATTCAAGGGTAAGAGTAGGTAAGAAATAAAGAAAATAATCTAGGAGTAGATTATGTTCGATATTAATTTGTGATATTTGATATGTATAAATATGGATTTCTTTCCTTGCAGTTCGGCGGACAGAAAGAATGAAACATGCTCTGGAACAAGGATGCAGTTACAGTAGCTTCCATGGAACGCCCTTGATGAACTTTTTCCCCCATACTCATTGATATCATTTTCCGGGAAGGGGAACACTTCCCTTTATTGCTGGCTGAAGAAGCTACTATTGTGGTTGTCAGCTAAGTTGGCATTGTCACGCAAACACAAACTGTAAAAACGCTTCCCCCAAGCACTCCAGAATACCTCATAAATCCCCACCCATGGACTCCCACAAATAGAAATCATCTACCTAAGATTACATGTCTGCCCCATTGTCCTTGCGTATTCGCACTCTTTGGCTTCGACCGTTCTGAGTAGAGTTGCTGGCGATATTCCTGCTTAGATCTGTACAAAGAGAAGGACTCGTGAAATGAAGAAAGCGGGATTTGATTTCGGGGACTGTAATAGAGGTGAATGATATCCAGTACTTAGAGGATGAGGTTCGGTGGTATTGACCTCCACTTTTGACGCCTTGGGGAAAACGATTTAGTTCGAGGATGTGGATATAAATATTCCTCCTCACATTAACTTTCTAAATGCTAAACACCGTTATAAATGCGGTATTGGTAGGCATAGCATCCAGAGATACAGCGAGTCGTATCATTGGGGAAGTATATTCTTTAGGGGCTCAAATCTCCACTTCTAGTCTGCTAGGAAGGGTACAACAAGATTATGTACTTCGACTTGTAGTTTGCGAGGAGTTTTGGACTTGACAGCTAAAGTAATGTGACAACAGATCTCAGCTTGACAATGGTCTCTGGTAATTGAATTTGCTCTGCTAGGTTGAGGGATTTAACTGTAGCGAAAAAAGGTGCTTGTGTCCTAGGAATCGAAAATTTGAAAGTCTTATCTTTAGGTAATGACCATATATCACACCCCCATTTATGAGCTCCGAAGCCTGCACGTGTTCCTGTTTTGAAAAGTATGGAAGATCTTTGAAGATATTTATATTACCGTCTGAGATTTGCAGAGTAAGTTTGAGGTGAATGCAAAGCAACCGAATGAATCATCCTGAAGTGTTTATTATATTTTTTTCTTGAATACAAGAGCTAATAGAACGTTGAAATGCTTGGTTAGCTATAATAAGCGGCACTGGCTGTTGCTGGAATTTTCCAAAAGGCTATAAATCAATACATGCATTCAAAATCTTCAAAACTTCTAGCCCACTTACAATCACAGATAAATGATGGAACTTCGAGATGTAATATAGCTCTGCATAATAACATCCAATAGATAAGCATGCCACAGGTTTTCAAATATCCAACTACCCCTAAAATTTCCGCCGTGTCATTGCAACCCTAGGTTTATAAAATGTATAAAAATTAAAGCATTACATAAAAAATCATAGAACAACAATAATTAATCAATGAGTAAAAATTCTCCCCATTTGTAAAGCTATGATATTAATGGAATTAAACAGAAATGAAACCTGTTGCATTTGAAAATAAGTGTACTCCACAGCCTGCTTTCCTTTGACGAACCTAAAATTGCCTTCCTCCAACTAGCTAGTTGAAGCGTATTACCACCCATCCCTTGAGGAGATACCGCTTACGCGATTGTAATGTGGATCCGTTTCGCGCTACCTGCGCTTTCTGTATTCTGTCGAATTGCCGCTACCCTATGGGGAGCGTACTGTTTCGGGCTGTTGCCAGTCCAAGTTGAGAGACTCAAATTTATGAGCTCTCCATTCATGATGAAATGTTTCATCCATTGATTGATTCTGTGTTCCCAGTAGGCAAGATGCGGATCCGCCATGTTGACTCGAGTGCTTTTCTTGGTGTGTCAAGCGACAATCGATACCGAATTCTTTATGTAGTCTATGTTTATTGAAGAATTGTTGTGGGGCTGCAGGTCCTGCCTGATTGAGCGACTGAGCTCTTTCGTCAAATTCTTTAGGATGACTTGGAGAAGTTCGTTGTCGAAAGGCAAGAGGTCGACGACAGTTTATGTTGCTGTCCCACCAAATCTTCACAGCATTGTCATTTCGATCTTGAAGCCTCCAGGCAATCTTTGCCCACCGCTTCCCTATCTCAGCAACCAGCTGCTCGAATCGAAATCCTTGAGGGCTGATCGGATTATGGTTCAGATAAGGCTTCAAGTTCTGGTAGTATCTCTCGTGGCATTGCTTTGGTGATCGGCATCCCATGAGCATGGCAATGCGGACCTAGTTTAACGCACCCTGTGTGTGAACTAGCTGGATGAGATAAGTATCCTCTGCTTGGGACCAAGCGCCTCGCCGCAGGGAACTCCGGCTAATGGCTCGTGATTTTACTTCATACTCCCGAAACTCCAGGTCATGTCTCGGGATGTCAAGTCTAGAATCTTGATATAAGTCTTCGTATCGGATCTCCTGACTAGAAGATTCTGGGTCCAGCAATTCTCTCCGTAGATCTTTATTGCCAAATTTCGGTGAGTCATGGTCTATTGGCCATTTGGAAGCATCGACCAGGCCGTTGTTCTCGACGGTATAGACCTTGGCGTAATTGATGCGTCTCAGGCAAGGGTCTTTGCCACTGACTCGAGCCACTTGTCCAGAGGCTCGAAATTCTTCATTACCGGAGCTCATATGTAGCCATCTTTGGAGCAAATTCAGTACTTCCCAGGCGTGTAAGCTACAAGAGCTCGAACTCGAGGCCAAGAAGGAACGCATTGTTTTCGAAACCGTCGCCACTATCTCCAGTGACTTTTCATGAGACCCCTTATCCTGGGATTGTTTTTTGTAAAAACATACAGTAGAGCGGCGGTCGAACTCATTATCTTTCAATAATTCAGTGCTCGTGAGCGGGCTCGAGTGTAGATTTAGATCGCACAAAAATGTTGTTCCCGCAAGCCAATCATCTGGTTTAGGGTTACCGTAGATTTTCATAATAGATCTCGAAATATCAAGGTTGATTCTGTCTCGCAATAGTTCCTCCAACACGCTTAAACGACGAAATTCGACAGCCCACTGTGAAACTGTATCTGGAAGTCGTTGCTGAAATCCCATCCTGGCGCCCCTATTAATAAGAACCTGAACTCTCTTAAGATTGCCTCTTTGAATTGCCAAGTGCAGAGGTGTCATGTCGGAAGTGGCATTCCCTTCTATCCCGGGGGTCTTGATGGGTTCCAACTTGTCAAGCCTAGCATGAAGGGACGGAAGTTGTAATTGACCAAAGTCCGCAATCTTCAAAGTACCTGATACAGAGGACTGAAGGATCCAGGGTATGTTCTGGCGCTTCGGGTTGCTATGCCGGTCATAGACGTCTTCTCCCATTTTAGACGCATCTTCTCTTAGTCGAGGTTCCACGTCTAAGCTCCCACTAGCAACAATAGGAGTGAGCTTTGAGAAGCCACTCAGAAGATGAAGAGCTTTTGACATCGGTTCTAATGCTCCCACGCCGTATGATGCAGTATGCTCCCACGCCAATAGCTTACGAGAACGTGAATGAGGCACTTCATTGGTTCGTAATATCTGCTGTAAGTTTTCCATATTTGTTCTCAGGTTGTTCACCCAATCCTCCTCGTCTTCGTATATGGATTGCAAATCGTGTCCGGAGAGTAGGCGGCATGAAGATTCCGAACGAAGGAAATTCATACGAACACCAATGGGCTCGTATGGATCATTGAGATACCTTTCTAGTGCCACGCTGAGATTTCCCCGACTACGAGCATTGGTGATATCTAGATGATTTTCCTGCAGAAGATGCTCTGTTCCTTGAAGTTGATGGGAACGCTCACGAGGGTCAGAACGGAAGGACTGGGAACCGCCACGGTGAGTAGGATTTCGGGCTCGAGCAGCGCTAGATGTTGCGTTCCTCTTTCTAACTGTATTTCTGCCTCTTAAACCGCCATTGCTATCGTCAAAATCGTTTCCGCTGTCACTATCATCGTCTTTCGGATAGTTATGTGGCCCTGGCGGGCGGAAGTCATTAGGTCGTACAGGCGGCCACTTCCAATCGGACATATCCTTCCCTTCCTCAAAGTGTTCCGCAATATGCCTCGCTCTTTGTTCCCAATCTGTAAATTGTATCTCACAAAATCCACACTGCCTGGGCCACCTACTATTGATGGCGTATCCCCATGTGCTGACTTGCAGGTTTGTATAGGTCAATCCATGCTCTTCTCGAACATGTTGTATGAGACGGTCCTTCCTGCCGAATGTTGTATTTTTTCGTCTCGCGGATTCACATATGATATAGTGAGCCCTCGCTAATTCTCCAAGTTGGAATGGATTATTACAGAATTCGCATGAGGGACGTCTGCTCACATCCGTTGGGTTTTGGGCTTTAGGACATTCTAAGCACATAAATCTCTCTTGGGGCCAGTGCCTTTCTCCCTCTTCGTGCCTTTTCCAGTCCGTGAAAATATGAGTAGAATAACCACAATTTTTGCGGGTGCAGTATAGCAATGGCTTGACACCACATTTACCGCACTGGCGATGCGCTCGATGTCCCCGCTCTTCCGAAAGGGAAGAGTCTTTTGCATTATTGGCTTGTGGGCAATTTGGTGAAGAGACTGACGTGTCATCGGTTAGACATCCCGAATCCACGAGTCCTGAGTTAGAGTAAGAGTCGAGCGTGGTGGAGGCCGTGCTTGCGAGAACGGTCCCTGCTGGATGTGGTGTCGGGTCAAAGTACTTCTGATTGTCAATTACGAGTTGCTCTATTTGAGCCATGAGATCGGTGAACTTTTGTGCAGAGAATACCGAAGATGGTTGAAAGGTCTTTTTGAGCACGGCTAGTGCCTGCTGCTGCTCGGCATGATGTGGGCTTGTAGCAGCAGTCTCGGCTGAAATACAATCAACACTTTCATCATGTGAAGGTGCTTGACTACCAATCATACCAATTCCTTCCCCTGCCATTTTTCTTTTCGGAAGGCCCATGTAAGGTGGTGATGACTGTGGAGACCTGCGGCTTCGAGCTTTGCACCGTCGAAAAGGGACAATCTTGGAACGACGGTTTTTGGGAACGCGTTTTCCAAAGCTAATAGTACTATTGACACCCACAGCCTGAGCTGAAAAGCCATTTGTCGTCGATATATAGTCTGCCGTGGGCCCCCATTCCCAGCTTCTAGGGCTGGAGTCCATTCTCAGGAACGAACGAGTTGGCACATTTGTGCACAAGGGTGCGAATTCGTGGTCCGAAGAAGGCTGAAATTGTAGAGGATCGAAATATTGAGTGTTGGATACTGTGGAATTTCGCACACCATAATTTAGTTGAGATAAATGATCCTCGGGCTTTGCGAAGGCAGCTAGACTTTGGGCCCAGGTTTCATTGGTCATATGTACTTTAGATCTGTCATTAGCCGCTCAGTATTGATTTAAATAGGGTCCAAACATACGAGCTGCAATATTGAGATCCGGGAAACTCATATCACAAGGAGGCTGTGAAGTATTATGAGCAGAACCAGACAAAGTTACATCTGGATCCTGCATTTCCAAATCTAACCCGGCTAGAGTCCCATGCAAGGCACTGACATTAGACATTGATGATGGGAGATGGTGTCCTAAACCCGGCGAAACCCCCTGATTTGATGATTTCGTTCGAGGAAACTGAGCTGGAAGTATCACGTGATTGAGCTCCAGCTTTCTTGGATCGACACCGAAGCTCGGATTCCAATTTGCCATCATTGGTTGCGCAATACTTTTCAGAATTCACACCGAATAATAAAGCAATCGGCGAGTGACTCTTAACGTCAGAGTGTGAGGCTTCTATTAACGTGCAATCGTTGGACAAGGTGGAGCGCTCGAAATTGAGGAGATGCTCTGTATTTCAGCGAGGTCCGGTTGCCAAAATGCCATCGAGCAGGGGAAAGGGCATTTGAGGCTGAGGGCTACCAATCATCTCATCCAATGCACCTGGCGCTTTAACCTCAGGCTTTCCCCATCATCACGGGAGTTGAGACACGAAACTGTTGCTTCCGATAGAATTTCGAGATGAATAGATCGAAAAGACTATAAGTTATTTCATTAAGTTTTAGGAGCCTCATCGACTTGTAATCATCTTGAACCCATTGTGAAATTATTACCCAAAGCGTAAGATCGGCAGGGGTGCTGAAGCGGGGGTGTCCCATCTCAAGTACAGCTGGTACTTTTCTATGACTGTATGCAAAAGTTGGAAATGGCTCGAGGTTAACAAGTGATGAGCTAATACACTGGAGTGTAATGAGATCGTCTTGGAATTCAACTGAAAATCGATATGCATGTGATCATATGGAACTTGAACATTGGCGGTACCATTTTCGTACGAGAGAGTGAGGTTAAGGTTGGTTGGCCGGATAATCAAGCTTGTTATAGGATCGCCATTCCTTGTAATCTTCACAGTCGCATTTCCGTCATAGAGAAATGAACTCCATATTTGTGTCGTTCCATATCCATCCACGTCTTGGGTCATCCCATTGCGCAGTATCGTTTTGTATGCGAATGAATCGTAATATATATCATTGTTTGGGCTAACTTGCACACTGTACAAATGTGACTGACGAACACTGTCATCTTTGACAGATGTTTTGGTATCGATCTTTGCAGTCTAGTGCCATTAAGTCTGTAGTTGAGTTACATTTGCGGAAAGAGCTCAACCTCGCAGAGCGAAGGGCGATGTTATGAGTGAAGCATTGGCCAGTCTTAGAAAAGAACATGCTATAGGAGATAAAAGGCATAATACATTGTATTTCAATGCCCTAGCTAGTGAAAGAAAAAAAGACATGAAAATTAAGGAAATGGCAGCGATGATCACAGCTTGAGGGATCAAGAGAAAGCTCTTGATCTTTACGGCCATACGATGTTGGGACCGAGCGACAGAGGCGCAATAACTATTTCGCGTCTTACTCTACGTTAAACAACTCTCCAATCCCAGTTCGGCGGATCAGTACTGTCGTGGTTGTGGTCAGACAGTGGGGCGCTGCGGGGTACTTGATCTTGGCAAACCCCTAAAGCAACGTCATGCTCGCAGGTATGTGACCCATTAAAAGGCATTTATTCAGCAAAGTGACTAAACCTGTAATCGTTCGAATGAGTGCAAGCTAAGGGACAAAACGCTCCGCCGCAACAATTGTGTTCATCTAAGCATGAAAAGCTTGTGCGAGGAGATCGATAATATTAATAAAACAAGAAGCAGTGGTAGATTCGAAGTGAGTAGAATAAAGCTCTACATCCTACAGCTACAAAAGAGATATAAAAGAGAAAAAAAAATTGCTATTTCAACCCCGCGTAAAGAAAACATTATTGTTGTCATCAACCATTCACATTCTTGGGGTGGAAACAGAAACTTGAAATTCCCCAGTCTCATGACATTAAAAAGCAATTAACCACCATACTCAGTGCTTTTCTACATGCATTTTGAGGATTGTGTCCAGATTTATGCCAGTCTCATACTTTTGAGGCGCGAAGTGCAGATTACTCAAATATTAGAGAATTTGAAGAGCTCTCAACCCCAGTCAGCCTTCTTACCTTTCCTTATTTTCAATATGGCAACACTGAAGACTTTGATTCTGAATGACAGCCTTCTGAAGAAATTCTGTCTCGATCTAGGTAGGAGTTATCAATTTTGTCATCGATTCGGCTGTTGTCATTTGAGATACCATTACCATCTAATCAGCTTCAAATTCATTAATTGACCCTGCAGTAGGTATAAAAGAAAACCTCAGACTTCTAACAAAACTCAGCGTACCTTAAACTTACCGTTCCTGTAAAGCTTCGGTTTAAGGTCCTGAGGAAGGCAACCAAGATGTGTGGATGTGGAGTTATAATGGGAGACAGGAGAAGAGGTCTTAAATAACAAGAAACTAAGGCCAATCTCGGAAGTGGAGAGTAAGATATACACTGTGATCCTCATTCTGGGGCAGGTTGGAGAAATCAATCAATGCAGTTGATTGAAGTTCACGTGATCCCCCCCCCCTCTTAAGGAGATGGGAAATTTCCTTGCATACCGCTGTAATCGGAATGATTCAGATCGTAAGGCCTAAATTGAACCATTTAAATGCAAAAAAGGTTTTTTTGTGGTGCCGACTTGGACAGTTGGGAAGATGGGAATTTTTGATTTCTGATCGACGGTCAGGTGATGTGTGAAGATAATTATGCATTCATAAGTGAAAGTTAGCGGGAAGTTGAAATCTATTACTAAAAGTTTAGCTTTGATTCGTCACGAGCAAATTATGTGTCAAGGTACATCAATGCATGTGGCAAACTTACCATCTCAAGCAGTCGCGGACTATGGAAAAGCTCAACCTCAAGCAGAAAATCAATGAATCTGCTAGCCTCAACCAACATTCATCAAGAAGAGATTGATATTTACAACGTCATAGTATTAATGGATCGAATCAAATTTTATAATTGTACACAAGTATTGGTACTCATTATAGTCCGTCCAGTCCGTCCATACAGTACAGTCCGAACCTTCATAACCCCTTTTTCCTGAACCCCTTCAAATGCTAAAATATGCCTTTCTTCTATGTATCCGCCCATGCGAGCAACCTTCTTACAAGAGAGCAGCGACAAGACCGACGACCATCATGAGACCAGCAGCGCTGTTGGAGCTAGCGGCACCAGTGAATGGGATAGTGCTGTTGTAGGCTCCCTGGGGAGTAGAAGTGCCAGAGGGGGCGCTGGATGGTGTGTATGTCTTGGCAGGAGCTGGGGTTCCAGCTGGGGTCGATGTTGGGGTAACGGTGATGACGCTGGTGATGTAGGTTGGGATGCAGGTGGAGATGGTGATGGTGCTCAAGAGAGGAGCAGCGGGAGCGCTGGTTGGGTATGGGGATGTTGGTGCAGCGGTGGTAACACCGCCAGCTGGGCTGCTTGATGTGACAACAGATCCAGCAGGGGAGGATGCAGAGGCAGAACCAGCTGGTTTGCTTGATGCAACAGATCCGGCAGGGGAGCTAGTTGAGGCTGAATACATGACGGTGGATGATGAGCCGGCTGCGCCAGATGGAACTCCAGTCTCGGTGGCGGTGACTGGGCAGATGGTGGTATACTCAATGACCTCGGTTGTGACAGATCCAATTCTGGCAGGGCAGTCGGTGACCGTGGGTGCGCAAGAGATTACAGTGTACACTGAGGTGGTTGTGAAAGTTGATGTGGTGCTCGCACTCACGGAAGCAGAAGAGCTTGGGGCCTGCGAAGAAGCCGAGCTTGAGGCCTGCGAAGCTGAGGGAACTTGCACCTGTCCGTCTGTCAATTGAGAGGCGGTAGTTGCTGCTGAAGCAGAGGAGACTCCCGCAGAAATCTGAACGCTACCCGCGCTGACTGCTGCGACAGCACCGAGCATGGCAATGAATGAGGTCTTCATATTGATTGATGAGGGGGAAAGGTGGGCGGTTAGAAGGTAGTTGGTAAGGAGGAAATGAACGTCTGAATTCTGTAAAAGAATGTAATTGAATCAAAGATTCTGTAATGAGTGTGATGAAGTGAGTCTTGGGAGAAGGAAGGAGAGAAGGAGAAAACAGCAGATTCGTGAGACCTAAATACCTGCCTTACATTACAACCTAGGAGGCTGTGTGAGACCAAAAGAAGGCGATGTTACTTCTAAGACTAAACAGTAGTTTGTTGTCATAGTGAAGAATTAAACGAAATGAGCACCGTATTCCCATGATATTGTGGAACCGTTGAGGAAAAGGGGGAACCACTAGAGAGTATGGGTCGACGTTGGTCTTCGGTAGGCGCCGATCAGCACTCTAGCGTCGGGGGCAGCACGGAACATACCCAATGATCCTTCCACACCGACAGATCCATCCCCTGAATTTGCGGGGAACTTATATGCATCCCTGAGCTTCCCCTGAGGCCGTCAGGCCAAGTTCGCTCCACAATCCCATGCTCTTTATCCAATGTGGGTTTGCTCCTGGGGCATTTGAAGTCGTATCCTGCCTTTCGGATCTGACGGGTTCTTGCATCTGGCTTCCAAACGAGTCAAAGTGGTTTTATCTTTGCTAGATGTTGTGGATCGAGATTGGGTATGATTCAGAAGGAGATGAAATAGAAAATTCCCAGCAAGGTGTTCGGTAGCCGTAAATAGGGAGTCTTGGGACTGAAACATCCCGCCCCGGAAATTTTTGGCTAAGGCGCCGATCCTAGAGAAGTTAAAGCCGGCGGTCTGTTTGAAGTTTGAGCCGGAGAAACACCAGAGCGTATGCGTGATTGGATCATTGTGATAATTAATATTCATCCTCTGTAGTACTTGCAAGAGATAAGTGGTCGTGGTTTTCTTTCAAAGTCTCCTGCGAAATGAGTGAAAGATGAGTTAGGTTTCGAAAAGAATTGTGTCGATGCAAACAATCAGGCTGGACTCCCGCGTGCCTGAATGAAGGATCCTGAAATTGCTCGCTACACTGTTCCTACGGCTAGACTCGTTCATTTCCAACCTGTTTAATTTACCTGGAACCCCTTCCACTTCTTTTCCCTTGCGTCGGCGCCTCTGGAACGCCTCTTGCTGAATTTCGGCTTTCTTCCGTCGAGCTCAACCGTCCATACCTAGAATCGTCGACTGATCATACATTGCTTCTGGCGAGGGATTGGTGCTCAGATTTTAGACCAACATTTGAACACAATCACGGAAGCTGGAGAAATTGTCTTTGCCAAGTAGTTGACATACACACGGCACGATAGGCGCGCAGGTGCGGGAAGCATTGGAGTCTCAACTTTCTGAGTGGAAAGTGCGACCATATGCGATGCCTTTATAACCGCTGCACTTTCTATTATGTTAGAAATTGCCCCTCACTTTCGAGGAAAATCGGCCTGCAAGGACCGGCCAAAACACCCCGCATCCTGAATGCAAAATAGGTCCGACTCCTTCAGCATCGGCCCAATCCTCGCGGATATCAGCAGCCAACAATATATTTCTTTCGTCAGCTCCGGCCGCACGACTATATAGGGCATAGTGTTCCCGGGGATACGTCTCTCCAAACTTGGGGTATTACTGGAATCCTTTACGTCATATTGCTGGAACGTTCAAGGTTTACATCGCTCTCGTCGAAGCTTCATCGCGATTGTTACCAAACCTCTTTCATTCTGTTTCTAGATATTCATTATGAAGAGATGAAATAATCGATTTTCTCTAAAAACATATACAAATAAATGAATAAAAAAACGCGTCTCCAATTTCTTTGTTTTCGCAGGTTTTCTTGAGATGCGCACCAGCTTTGCTCATTTTCGGTCTTGACGCCTATCCCTCGCTCGACTTTAATTCTCGAGAATTTCGTCTTATGTCTACAGCTCTGTACTTATATCAGAAATCGATGTAGGCTATAAATCATCGCTCTTGGAACACTATGCAGCGTTGTACTTATCTATCAGCCCGTATTAATTTTAAATTTTCTTATTTTCTTTGCTTGACCTTCAATCCAACCATTTGCTCCTCAAGGACACGCCCATCGTCCGTGAGCACATCTATGAATATTATCGTTCTCTTTCCCTTCAAAAAATATCATGGTCAATATTTATCAGTTCTTCCATCGTTTGGATGTTCTTGGAATGAACAATGGAGGGTGGCCACTTTCAACCCTGCATCCGGTGCTCATTGTTCTTGATACCGTATGACTTTCACATCAAAGAAATATATACATTTCTCTGTATGCCATCTAAAGCCCATCATGTCCCCGAAAATACAATATAAATTTAGCTCTAATGTATTGCCTGGAATTTTTGGGTTCTGTGATCATATGGTTCTTGGATTTCATATTCATCTACTCATTACTCTTTTTCATTACTGAGCGCTACGACTCGGATTATGAAATGACGAAGCCGAGATATCCAATTCCTATCTTAACTTTCGGTACTGAGCAAGGTAGGTCTCCATTTCCGTCTCAGGATACTGAGGCTAATCGTTGTTCACAGAATATAGTTATGCTATCAGGCGCTCAATTTTTAATTCGTGGTTGGAGGCCGGAAGCCCAGAATCTCCATCGAAACCAAAATCCCCAAGGAAAGCAATATCGACAAGAAACGAAGGCCTAAATGAAACGCAGTCACACACTTCAAAGCTCCCATCACCCACTTTCAGTGAGATCACCAATGACTCTAGAATTCAAAAGACTCTTCGATCCTACATGATAGACCTTCTCAACCATGAAGTACCCGGTAGACCGGGGTTTGGAACGCCATCCGCTCTTCCCATCGTGGTGTCAGAAGATGAGCCCAAAAGACCGGCCTTCACGTACTCGTCATGGTCTTTGACGACCGAAGTCGTACTTAACCCACGTACAGCACAATTTGCAACAAGAAGAGGAGAGACACAAACGGAGGTGAAAATGAAGTGGTTGCTTGGCGCAAATGAACTGGTGGCTCCTATTATGAATTTTGAGGATATGGCGAGCTGGTTACCGATGTACGAGCAGATTGAGAATGATCTGGCTTGGGATGTTGATAATCAGGGATTTTTCATTAACGGGTTTGGAGGTGTACATGGTGAGTGACTCTGCAGCTGTTCCCACACTGCAAACTATCCCATGAGGTCCTAGTTCTTGACGCTCCTCCACATTATAAGAAGCAAAATTGACCAAGAAACAGTCCACTTCGCCTCCGTCAGCCCCACCCTCTCCCTCCCTACCCTCCAAAACCTCCTCGCCCTCTACGGTCTCTTCACCGACGAAATCTCCTCCTGGCTCCACACCCGACGCCGAAGCCTCCCATATCCCTTCACCGAATCCACTTTCTGCGCCTCCCTCCGTCTCGGCATGGAAATCGACCAAGGTCGCAAATCCGATACCTGGATCCCCCTCCCCGAATACCGCTACACGCCCCAACAATACACAGAACGCGTTTACGCTACTAATTCCATCACGAATCTAACTCGAGAAGTTTCTGGATGGCCTAAGATACCGCTTGCGTTTGGCGCGCCAGATGCTAGTGATAGTTTTTTCAAGGATATGACGGTGTTTATTTCGCCTGCACGCGCGAATAAGGTGCTGACGGTTGAGTTCCGCCAACTTGAGGCGTCTGTCTGCGCGAAGGATATCAAATGGTGGATCCTGTTTTGCGGGCGGCTGCTTTCGTACTCTTATCTTCTGAGTCAGCAAGGTGTTCAAGTACGCGACAAAGAAGGGGGTGAGACCACTAGTTTTGTGGAAGAGATTACGAAGACGAGTATTTTAGACATGATCAGTTTTCCGGAGGAGGGGAAGGAGCATTTTAGGAAGAAGAAGGAGAGGGAATTTGATGAGAGGGCGGAGATGGTGAGGAAAGTGGAGGAGATGGTTATTAAAGAACGTGTGAGAAGGAGGAAAAGGGGTGAGGTAACGGGACGCGAGATGGATGGGGAGATTATGGGGATGAAGGGGATCAGGGAGGCGATTCAAGAGGTGAGGGGGATGGGTGTAAATTTATATTATGAAAAAGATAAACCAATTGAGTGGGTAAAGCCAGCTTGGTCGGCAGGTGGGTAGTTACAAGCGAATAAATTTACTTAATAAACTTGTGTCCAACAAATACCTCTTCATGAAACTCAACCCCTACTCAACCCCACCCTTCCCTCGAACTTCACTCTTTTGTCCCTCCCGCTCCCCACCTCCTCCCGGTCCCCCCTCTTCCTCTTCTTTCCCTCACTCGACAGCACTACCCCAGCACTAGCACCCCTAATCTTGGCCTTCATTCTGACCAGCAATACAATCGTTCTTATCAACAGACTATTCCAGAAATCTTCTTCTGACTCATCTTCTAGTAAGCGTTGAAAACATTCCAACGCTCTCTGAGCATGATAGTAGCGAAATATCCTATCTCCTGTACTTTTCAACTCTGCTATACTCAAGTGTGCTTGCGCTCTGATCTGGCCATGCTTTGATAGCAAACGCTGTCTGAAAATTCTTGTTGCTTCTGCTTCATTTCCATCATCTTGGGTATCCATAGCATCTTCAAGGACTTTCTGTTCCTCGGCCAGGGTCAGCGAATCATCATGCGGTGCGACCTGCTCAAGTGATTCCGGAAATTGGGTCAAGATCTTCTGTGCATCGACAATCAGACGCGACCAATCGCCCAAATCGGGAGAACGCCGCTGAAGGCGCGTCAACTGTTTCAAAGCCTGAAGAGCATGATCTCTGCGATTTGTCGTGATCTGTAAATCCGCGATAATGAGATGGGCTTGTGCTCTAATGGATCGGAAGTGGGACTGCAGAAGAGGATAGCAAAGTCTTGCGCATCGTCTCTCGTCGAAATTGTAATAAGCTTTGTAGGCTTCATTAACGGAAAGTTGTTCGACTTGGATATTTGCGTCGCGAATTCCTGCCTCAATCTCGTTTTCTTTTTCTTCCTTGATGATGGAAGTTTCGACTGCGCGGGCTTCTTCGATCCATTTATCCCAATTACCAGAGGGATCTTGGAAGAATTGGAGACTGCGGAAGTGGTCGAGTGCTAGGTGGATGTGATCGAGTCTGCCATAACATATAGACAGTGAAGCAAGTATCACATGAGCTTGCGCTTCATGAAATCTCCATTTCGTCAGATTTAAAACTGAAGTGAGAAGTTTGTAGGCTTCTGCTTCGTCGGCAGAGTTGGCTAGTCCTCTGGCTTCATTGAGCATCTCGTGTACGGCGTCCTCTAGCCGCTTATCTTCGTCGATCAGATCCGCATTGTTGTTTTCTGCTTTGATAGCCGCTTGCATGGCAGCAATCTCGGTTTCCAAAAGGATTATACGACGACGTGCTTCATTGACTCTTAGCTCTCGGTTTCTTCCAGTTGTACTTAAAGCAACAAGATTTCGAGCCCGTCTCGCCTGCCATTGAGCCACGGCCCGCCGGTCACGCTCTAACATAAGCAAATCTTGGTGTTGCTTCCTCAGAGCCACTCTGATAGCATTAGATTTTACGTTTCTTAAATTTTTAGCCTCCCACAATTTGAATTCTTCGGCGTCCTGAGGTGGCATATCAGCTTCTGCCCTTGGCCTTCCCGTCGCATCTATCCACGCGTAATAATCAGGACCTAGAACAGTCATTTTTTCCTGATCTTGAGGCCTTTGCCCTTTCGTGAACCTGCTTCCTATTATCTTAGGAATTCTGAATGCTTGAGGTCCAAAATTTGCGACCGTAGTTGACCAAAAGTCTAGCTGCTGCAAATCTTGTAGCCAAGCCATGGATATGGGCCATGTATCTACGATAGCACCAGGGCCGAAACGCTCTGGGTGTCTGTAGCATTTCCTTGAAATTGATGCACCGATCGAGGTAATTGAGCCAATATAGTGGTGCTGGTAATTTGGAAAGTTCGAGATGTTGCCCGCCATGAACGGAACTCCCATCTTGTCGGCGCGGCGAACTCTCTGCTGAAAAACGCTGATGCACCCACCTAGAATCTACTCAGAACTGTGTCAGATCGGAATGAGGAATTAGCTGGGTCAGTTATGTCCAAATAATGAGGAACTAAAGCAGGAAATCATGTACCAAGATCCGATTCTGCCATTCGGATTCATACATTGGGAGCGCGGAGGTCGAAGCTAAGATAAACTGACCACTTTCTCTAGAGCCCATCCCAGCTCACCAACTTCGTCTTGATCATAAAACTATTGAGAAGTGAGCTTGCGATATTCACATATCTGGAATTCGTGGAGGAGGAATTTACTGGTTCTGGGTATGTGCGAGAGTCACGCTTTAATTGTCTTGGGAATCCCATGACATTAGGATTAACTGGACGGTTCAAAGCGCGCCCGCCAATGGCATGCTGAAAAGATCTAGTAAGCTCAGACAACCGCCATCTTTGCAAGATACTGACCGCTAGTTCATGAATTATCTGCCTTGATGTTAGAGAATGTGGGAACCATGCATCGGCTAGATTACCACGAAGGCTAGGAGGAACTGTTGAAATAATCGCTCGGACTTGGTCATTGCCCTATTGTCTAACAACGGAATGTAGGTCTCAAAAGCAAGACTTATTTCGCTGGTCAAACCTTTTCCTATTCCATAATTTCGCGTTAGAGCATAATACTGATCAGATTCAGTCCTAGTCCGGTCGTCCATAAAAGACTCGAATCCGAAAGTCATATTTCCAACCACGCTTGGATCTTTTAAGGCCTCAATTACCTTTCCTCTCTCTTTAAGTTTGGAAGTTGGATCTCGAGGATTGATTGTTTCCAAAAAGGTCAAGACTCTTGAGGTCCCATTTGGGTTCTTTTCGATTGTTTTAGGACCGAAAAGTAGGTCGCCAAACCTAACTCGGATCAAATCAAGACTTATAAAGAGGCCAATTATCTTAAAATTTTGGCTTACCAGTCAATGACAAGAGAATTCCCTAAGAACAAAGACACCAAGCTCAATATCGGGCGGATTGCTTCCCATACCCTGTCATCATCTCCACCCCACACGCCTCGCAGAGGTAGATTGGGATCACCGTCTGGAAAGGCACTTGTTTTTGGGCTAGAAATATTAGAAGCATAGAAAGACCAAAGACTGGTGACTTGCTGGTATAAATGTTCTGTAGGCAGAGGAATCGTTCCTGCCTTCCACTTGTCTCTCTGCAGCATAGTATGTAATGGGCGGCCCGAGCCCTTGAGATTGCTTTCCACTGCATCTTCTTTAACTAAAGAACCGCAGTCCATCATCTCCCATGTTGTGAGTGGACCGAGCTGCCATCTTTGATACCGCACTATGCTTCGAAATCTTTTGGTGCTCCGGGGTGAGAGTAGGTCGGTCGCGTCGGGAGGGTCGAGGGGTGTGAAGCCACTCTTCCCTTTGCTTCGAAGGTACTTATTAGAGATGGCTGGGCCATAACGTAGAGAATAATCTGTCAAGACGGGAGGATTGGCGGTTGTTGGTGAGAGCAAGGGTGTAAAGGGCCCAACAGAATCGGCTGACGAGACATCAGTCTCGTTGTCGGAGTCCACCCGCGCCTGCATATTCGATACGACAGCGTGAAAGCAGGAAGGAGTGGAGAAATAATTCAGAATATTGGTTTAGAGTCGTCTCAAGGAATTTAGATCACATTCCAGACCAACCCGCACGTGATAAACTTCCATTGCTGAAGACAACACAAATCTCAAGTCTCAATGAATCAATTGGGAGATCAATAGAGAGTATGATTTGACGAAATAAAAGGCGGAGCAGAGAATGATATACAATCGCATTCTTGATTCACAACATGGACTGCCTACTTTAAAATCTTGGGAAGGAACGAATCGATGTTCATGCTAGCAGCTCTGCACCACTAGTATTCGAACTGGATGCATTCTCCCGTGCGAAAGAAAGCATAATTTAGCTATAAACAAGTTCCTGATGATGAGAATATAATCCTTGGAACCCTCTGCTATCAACACGATGCGCCACGAAGTATACGATCTTTTGTTGTTAATTCTGCAGTGTCGCGAATTACCAGAAGCCTGGCACTTGTTGGCAAGATTAAGCAAGCAGAGTAAAATATAGAAAGACAGAGGTGAATTTGGTATGTTCTATTTGTAGGGACAGCTCAAGAACCCAACGTTCTCGCCTTACTAATGCAAGCTTGATACCCCGAATTCTTATGGTTCTGCCTTCGATTTCCATCTCCCCTCTTCCACATACATTCAAGTGGTATCCAGAGATTTCCAATCGGTTCTTTCCCTCTTATCATGCTGCTTCTTATTTCCATTCTCCTGAAATGACCTTCTAAGTATTCGAACCATGCAACCTATCTAGCCCCATATTGCTTGAAATGATACACAGCAGTTCGCAGGTCTCTAAGAGTGATGTTCTGAAACTTAGTACAAGGTTCACCGAGGGCGCTGATTTAATTGAGGACGACAACTGGTCTACGCTAATCGAATGGCGTCCGTGGCTTTGTGTGTTCAGCAATTGAGAGGTTTCGGCTCGAGCCATCATTCGAAAAGTTATCGCGGTAGTATACGAGGACGGTATTTGTGTGATCTAGTTCGGTTGGTCGATAGGCGTTCCAGGGCATTGGGTTTCGTCCAATCATGGAGGTTCCCAGATGTTCTTTGAGCTCTGGCATCTCGAAATCGTTCTCGTCATCGGGGAGGCGAGTCGTTGGGCATCGTACCCGGATGAGTTGGGGCGCTTTCGCATTTTTGGGAAAGAGTATGCCAAGCTTTGAGGAGGGGCCTGGTCGTGGTTGTGTGACGAAGGGGGTGATCAGTTTGCAGAAGGTCTTGTGGAGAGGCCAGTCGGTTTGCTGGCATTCTGGGGAGCAGTAAGCACTGGATTTGCAACCAGCGTAGAGCTTTGCGTTAGAAGCATCGCAGATGGCACAGTTTGTGGGTGGAATTTCGAAGGGTTTCTTTGCTCAATTTGAGAGTGTGGTGGTGTTAGTGCTACAAAAGCTGAGGATCAAAGTTTGAAGGAACGACGTAGTTTGTACGCAACACAATCCAACCGTTGCTAGGCCTCACCATTTGACACTCGGAGCACTGCCCGTTGAGGAGGAAAGCGACTATAATTCAAGCAGCTAGACCTCTCTTACGATGCGATACACAAGAGCTTCAACTCAAGCATTTCGCCTTTGAGGTCTGGTTCTATACTAGTAGTTAGTTTCATGTTGGCGGCAGTCAGCGCCACTGTGGCTTTTAGCGACCACCTTCCCTGCAACCTGCATGTTCCTTTCCCAATCGAGCAAACGCAAGAGCTCTGCACGCAATCTGTCAAATAATGAGTACGTCAAATTACTTGGAAGTACGCGGAATAATTAACTCATCATTGTTCTAAACTTCGAGGTGATGGCTAGACGGCATTGCTTTGGTCAACATCCGAATCATTAGAGATTATTTTAAGGGACCCCTACTACTGCAGGTAACTATCGTACGCCAAATGCTTCCCGTCACCTCCCACGCGCGGCGCTTTACAACTCAGACTCCAAAACATTGAAGTTTTGAACCAACTCAGCAGCAACACATCCCGCAGGAGAACTTCCATTTGCCTCGAAAACACCCCACTTCAACCCAAATTGCTCCTTGCCGTTCAAAGTCTCATTGCAGGCAAAGAAGTGTTCGAAGGCGGCATCCATCCTAGCGTAAAGCCTCCCATCCGTGAAACCGAAGCCGGTTCGTCCCTCGTCATTGCCGAAAATTGCCGTTGCGGGGACTGTAGTGCCATAACTGTCCCCAACTTCTTCGAAGTACGTGGCACAGTAGTCGATGCTCTGGTTTGGGTCCTTGATGTGGAAATCAAGCTTTGTGCCATTGAGAATGGCTGGTGTGCCAGGATAGACAGATGGTCGTTCAAAAATGAGGTCGTAGCTGCCCAGGACAGCACTTTGAATGGCGTTGAGACTTAGTTGTGGGTATCCTTCAGCGATGAGGGCCAGGGAGAAGTATTCATCGCTGGGCTTGTCATTGCTGGCAGGGCGAGCACCGGCAAGAGCCGCGATGATGAGAGTGGTGAGCTTGTAAACACTAAGGGAGACCATTTTGATAATTGTGTAAGTTTTGGAAGACTCGAAGATAGGTACTGTGGACTGGCGATTGTAAGGGATGCAGTGAATGAAGATGTATTCCCAAGGGGAGCCTCTCTCTCTTTATATACATCTTCGCCCTCGTATTCCCCAATGGCGGAACTCACAGGACAAGTATTCTTGAAAAACCAGTTCCATATCGAGCTCACATCTGCGAGCACCAGGACGTCATTCGGGAGTACCGACGAGGCTGGGGTAGCTCGTCTCCGGACTGTTGGAGCGGAACGACGGCATTTAGGCCTTTTGACACCAACATGCATTTTGATGCTTTTTAAAGACTGGACTAATGACTAAATGGTCGATGGAATGCTTGTTGAGGAAAAGCCGGATTGACGTAAAATACGGGGTACCCTTTTAAGCTTCACCGGCCCGAGCACTTGCCCGCAAGGGGAAGTCTAGAGCGGAAAAGCAAAATATAACGAGCGGAGGTTATGGGAATAACCTTGCAGGATTTCTCGTCATTTATTAGACTACCAAATGTTAGGCCCTACAAATTTCCTTGCTCGCTTCATCGAAAGGGGGCCCAGTTCTAGTAAGGGTCACGTGGCGTTCCCTTTCACTTAAGTTGAGCCGTCATGATTCAACAATGAAGCACATGTTTTGATTTCGGACGTCCCACCACTGTACGTCGCTTTCATTAAGGAGTAATGAGATCGCAAAGTCAATCCAGTTTGTCCCTATTGTCCAGGGCTGCGATGACGCTCAAAAGTTGCAGACTACAATAGCAGTAGCAAGGGTAAATAGTGGTTGCTAGGTAGGATATGCAAATATCTCAATTTGTAACCGAAAAGTCCATTGAAGAGACTTTAGATCCTATATGCAATCACGTGCGTTTTACGTTCCAACGTTCGAGGTCGTCCTGTCAACTGATAAAGACCAGGCCTTGCTGCTATACGCTTCACTACCTAGGACTCGGGCATATAGTTGAAAGGCAGTCTGTCCTATACAGCATTCTTGCAGAACCTCGAGCTTGATTAAAAAAACATCAAGTCTAGCTAAGTCAGGGTTGTTGAAAGAAATTAACAAGGGCATTTGGCGCGGAATGTTGTACGTTCAAGTAATAAATGACTCGATATTACATCCTCTGAAATGTACCATACAATAGTTGTCAGAAGATATTGCTGGATATGCTTCCAATATGAGAGATATTGGTGGCTGACTTCTATGCCTGGGAAGGAATAAGAGGCCGAATTTTGAGGTTAGAGATTGGTTGATTAGATCACCCAAGATATGCTTGGTCAAAGTTGCAAAATTGAAGCGCGTCGGGGTTCGCGCCAAGAATCCATTGAGGACACTTCCAAATCCGATTTTAGTGAATATCTAGAACTGGATAATTGAGCGGGGGCTATTCTCTGGCGGCCTAGGCTTTTCGTTTATGCTATTCACTTCTTAAGTGAGAGCTCTTGTACCTTCACTTCTGAAAGTAAACTCACCCCGATAGCGAAATAAACAGAAGTGAATACCGCTCGCCAAAATTTAAGCATGGCGCTTAATTGCTACAAACTGCCCAACCCATTTCCAGCTTGTCTATTTTCTTCTGGAACCAAGCACTCCAAATCTCTTATCGCAGGCAGTCGGTCGCTGGTGCACCTCGACTTCGTTGGATCTACTTGAAGTAAGTTCTCCTACTTCTAACTTTACTTCCTAGGCAAGATCGATCTTCTAATTCGAAGACTCAACTTCCTGCTCCACAACCTGAGAGACGACGCTGATCTCTATCCACAAGCAGAAGCGAGAAACGACATTCACTCATTGCAATTCCCAACCGCAAATATGACTTCCTACTGCGCTTTCTGCAAAGAGGCTGCCCCGGAAGACAAGGCTCACAAGAAGTGCAAGAATTGCAAGTCTGTTGAGTATTGCTCCGATTCATGCCAAAAGAAGGATTGGAAGACCCACAAACTCGTCTGTAATGCCTTCACCCAATTCATTGCAGCTACTCCTCGACCATCTCAATATCACAGACTTACTCTACTCCTCCCTGCCGATTTCAATGCCCCTAAATTTCTCTGGGCAAAAGGTGGCGATTCTGTATGCTCCGTGGTAGAATATGCACCTCATCTCGGTCCTAATTTTACTGGCCCGGAATGGCAATATGCCAGCGAGGAATTGAAGAAAGCTTTCCCCGGCGTCCAAACTTACAATCTTGCCCATAGAGTCGAGCTTGCCTACCGGGACATGTTCGCTTTTGATGGATCTAAAAGCAACCTCTCGGTCATTGCCATCACCAATGGTAAACACAAGCACGATTGGAAGGGAAATATTATGGTCCTCAGCCGGCCCGGTCTCACTCAGGACGCACATCAAGATGTTAAACCAGCTGATCTTCGAGTCGTCGTTCGTTTCTTGACATGGTATGGCAAGGGTGTTGAAGCGTCAGCTATCTGGGAATTGGAGGCCAAAGAACGATTCCAAGCAATGGAAAATATTTATGCGGAGGCATTGAGCGCAACATATGGTTCGTCTGATAAGGAAAAGGTCGGGGCTGTTCAGATTAGTAGCAAAGCTGATATGATGTTGAATCACGAGATCAAATACGCAGCTCGAGCACTGGAATCTTGCCATGACATATTCTATGGTATCTTCCAGCCAACTGAAATCTCCGTCCATATGGGCCTACCGATCTTGGTTCGAAAGTGTCAAATTGGTAATTCCTTTTTTAACAAGCGGCCAAATCTCAATCACGATCTCGATTCCAACGCTGAGGCTGCAATCTTAAATATCAGAGCGGATCCAACCAAGTCTAATTTTGGCTTTGCGGATACTTTGGAATGGGAGACTGGTCCAGTCGGTAGTGTATTTGTTGCGAGACAGGACAAGAAGCCAATCACCCCTCATCAAGTTGAGGCTCTCGTTGAGTTTATCAAGACCAAGCTCTCGCCAGAGATGGGCAAGCTCAAGTGGAAGATTCAGGACTGGGAGCTGAGTGAGCAGCAGAAGGCTAGAAAGGAGTTTGTTGGGGCGGAGATGTGCAGAGATACGTTCCAGGCTTTTCTGGAGGATTTTAAGAAGGAGAAGGTTGACAAAGGCGAATCCTCTTGGGCTGATGTAATCTCTCCATATGCTATCTGATTTATTGCTTGGAGGCAAAGTCACTCTGCGGTACCCCATATTTGCTCTGACTGGTATTCACATGGAGTAGAAGGAAACGATATCAGTCAGCGATAAGGTCTCACCAAGGGCGCTGAAGCTTCATTGTTGTGTCGTCAGATAACTTAAAATAGACGAATTCCTCTAATGACAACCCAGCTATCTATATGGCGCTATTTGTGAAGAGCATCTAGAGCCTAAGTTTCCATCCTTACTGGTTTAGTCCCCTAAAAAAAAAGCTTCACCTCATTCTCCTTGATCTTTCAATCCATCCAATCTTCGGGAAAATTACGAACTTTCATCTGGCACACTTGATAAACCACGAACTGTACCTATCAAATACGTTACTCAACCCCTCCATGCTGTAGACCTCCCTATTGATATCGTAAATACAGAACCCCTTCTTACTCCACCCCCACGCTGCCGCAAACATTCATTACCTCGGATCAACTAGGCAACGACTGACCGGTACGTATCTCATTGTCTTGGTATATGCGATCTTGAAGATATGGGCCTTCGATTGAAGGTATTGTTGTCTGACTTATCTAGAAACGCCTCTCTAGACTCTAAGATGGCAGCTTCGAGCGCAGCGAACCGCTGATGCACGGTGTGCAAAGCTCAGAAAGCAGCTCCTTGCGCTATCTGCAAGGCTGCAGCATATTATTCCTCCGAATACAAAACTTTTGATAAAGATATCCGTACCTAGTCTGTCAACAATATGTAGAGTTCATCGCCGCTAACCCTTGATCTACTCCCGGCTCCACCCTGGTTTCCACTCTAAGAAGTTAATTTCAAAGGAGAATCTGTCAAGTTCATCTGTATAGGGAAAATGCAGATCGTCAAGAAAGACAACAAGACTGGACAATTCGAATACGTCAAGATCTTCGGCAACGACAGTCAAATCTTTGGCTATCACTTCTAATTATACCAAGGACTACAACCTGGATCACAGCCTTCAATTTACCATGAGGCACTCCTCCAGGTTCGGTAAATCCAGGGCAAACCTCAGTATTTTTGAGACCACTTAAGGCCATTGTGCTGAGAATTGGCGTGGCCCATCTGTAGTCTTCGGTCAAAATGGTATAAACAATACCCGAGGTCGCTAAGATATCACTACTGCGGATCTCAGACATATGGTGGACCTCTTCGAAAGCTATCCGGAGCCTGGAGACCACGTTTGAGAGCTCTTAAAGATGGGGGGACTATAGGAACTTGAGCTTAACAATCCGCCTCTGTTCAACGCTGTTCTCTGCATGCATGCTTCAGGCAAGAAAATCAAAGGTGTTGAGATTGCATTTAAGGGAGAGAGGATGACCCTCGGTTCGGAAAATTCACGCAGGTGGAGGTTCCAGATAGCCACCCAATTCTTTCACCACAGAGATATCCAACCAACCTCGGTTTCTAAGAACATGGGCTTACCGCTTTTGGTTCGCACAATGACCAATGTTGTCTTCAGAGACCAAGTCGGGGAGGCGAAGAAACTCGCTGGTTCAAAAGGCCTAGGATACAATGCATACAAGAATCGACGTGCTCTCTTTCTCAACATAAGTACCCATACAATGAGCAGTAGTTTCATGTATGCGGATCGAAAGATTTGGGACACTTGATCGGACGGGTCTTGGTGGTCCGCCAGGATCAGAAGAATATTATACCTCATCAAGTTGAAGTGTTGTCCCGATACTGCAAGCACAACGTCATGGATGCCATCCAAATTCTGGAGGAGGGCATCTACGATTTAGATCTTGTCTCAAAGAGTATCGAGCGGAAGAAATTGATCAAGGAACACATGTCACGCTCAAAGTTCGAGAAATTTTTCTTAAAGCTGAAGACTGAGAAGGCTGCTGCTGGAGATCCATCTTGGACCAATGAACGTTCTCGGTATGAGGGTCTAGGTACGAAGGGCGGTATTTGTGGACGATGTGAGGAGACGTCGGACTCTGAGGATGACATGGATGATGACGCTTTTCTTGCTGCCATTGCTGGTCGTCGGCAATGGGTAGTCTGAGGATGAGGTAATTGGCCGCATTATTTGACTCATATGAATGCACAGCGTCCATACTCTTCGGCTAGTACTTTAGAAAGTGATAGAATGAAATGCAAGCAAGTTTTATGATGAAATTTACAGTACCTCTGGATGGTCAAGACTCTGCTCACTGCGTGCATATCACTGCATTCGTTATAATATATAGCTTTTATAATGCATTTTGATCGTCATGGTTAATTACAGATCCTGTTGCCAGAAGTAGTAATTCATTTGCGAGCATCAACGTAATCACTATGGTGCAAATGATCCAATTTCCAGGCCAACGCAACAACCTCATATCCCCCACGGCTTCAAACCTGCTCGCTTGTCTAAGTTATTCTTCCACAGCTATGAACCTTAAAGAACTCCAGAACTACCCTGAAATCAGCCAAAGTGATGTCTCGCTCGCCTTGTGGAAACTCGGCACCATTTTGGCAGAAAGCAACTAGCGGACCCTTCCAGGTATGATTTAGCTCTCCATCCATAACACTCTCAATGCACATATTGACCGTGGATCCGTCAAAGAAGAAGGCATCTCGAAACCGAATCTTGATCATGTGATCATCAATATACCGGGCGAAACCAGGCGCGACCTCATTCTCAGGATCAATGTACTTCTCATGACCATCATCTCCATCAGCACCAAATGGAACAAGGAGAGTTATACCATCGGCAGCATATGCTTCGAAGGATGTTTCATGTGTTCTGTCGTACTCGTACCAGATAAGTTGCGGCTGGTTGGAATCCATGGGGAAGGAGATTGCGATTTTCGCCGTGGCAGAGGGACGCTTAGAGTTCCTGAAGGCGAGGAATTGTCGGCAAAGCAAGTTATGGAAGGGCATATCGTTGATTTGGCAGGCTGTACTACAGTAGGCGGCTGAGAGACAGGTTCTGCATGGAGATGCGTTGCGCTTGTTGCAGACGGTACATTTGAGGGGGGCCATGGGTGAGGGAATGTTGGTTTTGATGGTTTCAGTCGTCAGATCTATTTTAATGCTGATATTAGCACTGTAGTGAGAAGAGGAGAGCCTAAGGATGCTCACTGTACTCTCGAAGGAAGTCCTTAGGCGATAATTTCTGATCCAGGGAGAGGCCATGCACTGTAATGTTAGCGCACAACCTGAGATACGATATTGGGAGAGTTGACTCTGGTGATAGGCTCGCGTCTTGGATGGAGGGTGAAAGATTGGACAGGCACGACCACAGAATCCTCTGGCAATCAAAGGGAACTCTGAAATTTTTCGAGGTGAATCGAAGCCATCGATCGCAGGTTTTGCCACGTGAATTCATGGAAACTGTGTCGCCGCTTATACAAGAGATGTAGAACGAATCCACAAAGCTTGGTGCATGGGCTATGACCACGCCTTCTAATAAACTCTTATTTCTTTGTTTTTCTTTGAAGACTCAATATAGATGGCGGTCTCCTTTGCCCTCCCTTGCCCCTATTTTACGTCATGTGGTTCGCTAATAGGTATGTAGGTAGGTAATCCCTTTTTGCTCAGGCCCTTTCCATTCAAGGTGTTATTATAATGGGTTTATTAATTGCCCAATGAATTATCTCTATGGGATAATATTAAGAGTCTTGTGATCGCCGTATAAGTGAGCCTTGGCCCCTTCTGTTTTTTTCCAATTATTTGTTGATACCGCCTTGGCTTGGTGACACAGCTTGCCTATTTATTGTCCAGTTGTTCCCGGTGGACTACTGCCTAAGTAGAGATTTTTTGACCTTAGGAAGACGCCAAACTGTGCCGAAGCAAAGAATTCAGCTCTTCTCTTAATCCTTTTATCTCCATTGCAATAACCAGGTGAACTTTGAGCTGAGGGGGATTATAGTAAATGTTGGGTTGAGAAAAATTCATCCTAAAAGGGGTTTGATCGTTGCAGAAGTTGCTGTGATGGGTATCACAAGAGTAGTTGGTTGACAAAAGGCTCATAATATGGGTCTAGGCCCCTTACCAACCGATCATCGAGTCAAGCAAGTTACTTTTAGAGGGGCTGAAGCTGGCTGAAGGCTTCAAGCGGAGAGCTGATCGCAGACACTGAAGGGTCTTTGCGATCCACTACAGTGTGTGGGCTATTTACAGCCACTGGTGGGTGAAGTACTGAGAATTTATGTTACAGAAAATCCGAACAAGCGTAGTCAAATAAACCATGTAACATTAAACCTCACGGATCATGTAATAAGAGGTCAATTTTGTTTTATTCCACCACGATTCATAATATCTATTATATACTTCAAAACTAAAGTCTAAGCGCCGCCAGAAGAAAAGTAACACACACGGGTAGCCCAGGAGGCATCCCCGTATGGAACCTCCTTTCAGCTACCGCAGAGCTTGTAGCTGTCGGAAATACCGAGGTGGTCGAAGTAGAACTAGCAAAGTAGTCTAAATTGACTGCGTTACACATATCAGTATTCCCGTCCCTAGGATTTAGGCTGTCAGAGGTCAAAGTAACATATGCACACTGTTCAAAGCATTAGTAAAGTTCCAAATATCTCGTTCGGACAAACATACTTGATCGACCTCCTCAAATAGATTACCACCCCAACCATCGCTACCATTTCTCAAATCGTCAATCAACAGAGCAAAAGTGACATTTAGCCCATCCAGCATCGCAACAGCTGTTGCGTTCCCGGGCTGCCTCAAGCGATCCGTCATTTCCATTGGAACCGAACAACTCCAACCCGTCTCGAAATTTTCCCAGAACTGCATTCTCTTTAGTCCACCCCACCTGAAGAATCCGTTGCTGCTATAGTCTGCATTGTCGTCCGTAAAGTACATATCGATCGAGAACTTCTCGTCCGGGGGGCCTGCCGAGTTATTTACGAATTCGAAGCGTAATTCGCCGCCGGTTATGGGAAATGGTGTTCTTGTAACATTTGCTGGAGTAGGTTTGTTCAGACAGGAGCCAAGATGATTGGCATAGCCTGGCTGAATTACACCATCCTTTACCATGTATGCATCGCCGATTCCTGTTGTCAAGCGCGGAGGCGAGACTAGGTTCATATATGCTAAGGTTGTCCATGAAATACATGGGGAGGCAAAAAATACCAACAATACGACCGAGGAGAGCATGGCCGGGTTCAGAATAGTTGTGTTACGGTTACGGTACTTGTGTCCCTACCTACCTTATGTAAACACAGCGGCGCGGGCGCTAGACCTATTCAGGCTTAACCTGACTGGCACGTGACTAGTCTAGCGGGCTTGTAGACCTCTAGAGCCTACCTTTTACACCATACATTTTACGTCCCTGCGTGACAAGTTGACCATTTAAGAAGAGATACTAGTAACAGGGATTCAGATACTAAAATCTTAACATAAATAATTTCTATTTCGCGCGCATGTTGGATGAGTCACCACCGTTGTCAATGCCGTAATCATCATCCCCAAGGCTCATCATAAACCGACATCCCTGTGATTGTGGGATCACTGAGTACAAGCAGTAATTAATGCCAAAAGGCGGTACACAGAATATTGAATTTATTGATCTGTAACTTGATTGTTTGCGTGTTTAAAGTGGCAAGCCTTTGCCAGCCAGGTCGGGTTAGAAAATCTTATCGTGGTGAGCAAGGGTGCAAACTTACTTATTGCACTCTACCTTACCTTACCTGGTACTGCTATCTACCTCTGCCACGCGTTTAGAAGGGCCCATAATCGGCGCTCGGAAAAGAATCGACTGCGGTCAAGATCCCGGCCCGGGCCCGAGATTGGACATACAGTATAAGTCGCTGAAGAAGGACTGCATTGAAGTTATGGTAAAGTACTATATTCATATTCACCACCTTTGCTCTGTCGAACCGGTAACACTCCCAGTCATCGAACAAAATGGTCCCGCCACAAGTCAACCAGGCACTCTGGCTCTCCTCCTACGATGAACCCCTCTCCATCAGGGAGCTGTCTATCCCCGAGGCCACAGCCGGTACGGTCGTAATCCGCGTCCTTGGGACTTGCCTTCCATCCTACGCCCGCCTCCTGCATACAGGCCAATTCCCCAATCTCAACATCACGCCGCCATTTGTCCCTAATGCTAATGCCATTGGCCGCGTGCATGCCCTTGGTCCCGACGCTGTCCATCTTAACGTCGGCGACCTGGTCTATGCCGATTCGACTATCCACGGGCGTGATGATCCGAACTTCATGATCATGGCTGGCCACCTTGGGGGCCAGGGTCCCGAGGGACAGAAACTAGTGCAAGAGTGGCGCGATGGCTCGCTACAGCAGTTCCAACGATTGCCACTCGAAAACATATATCGCCTCGACGAGCAACGTCTACTGGGCGAACTTGCTTACACACCCGCAATGCTCACGGCTATCGCGTACTACTCTGTTGCAGCGGGGGCCCTACTGGAAGCGGCCGCCCTCACAGTTGGCGAAACTGTGATAATCGGCCCATCCGGAGGCGCCTTTGGCGGGTTAGCGGTCGAGATGGCTCTCACAATCGGTGCGAACGTCGTAGCTCTCGGACGCAGCAAAGACAAACTCGTGGCGATGAAGCAAAAGCTGGGCAACAATATCCAATTGGCCTACGTGGTTATGACAGGCAACAAAGATGCAGATACCGCTGCGATCCTCAGGGCGACTCCCAGCGGCCGTGGTGCAGATGTCTACAACGATTGGACGCCCAGCGAGCTACAATCGCTGCCGTTTTTCGGGGCGGCAGTTGAGGCATTGAAGATGGGGGGAAGAGTGATCCTGAGCGGTGGTTCGCCTGGAAGTCTTGATATTCCATATAGCATGCTTGTCTATAGGAACATCACGCTCATGGGGAAGTGGATGTGTTCTCGCCAGACGTTGTTCAAACTGATCAAGTCAGTTGAACAGGGTCAGCTCAAGATTGGCACGGATTCCGGCTCACAGCTTACCGTCTTTTCTCTTGAAGAGCACGAGCAGGCGGTTGACCATAGCGCGAAGAATGGCGCGTAGAGGCAGTATACAGTTGTTGCCCCGAATGCTGAGTAAACGGATGCGTAAAAATTTTTTCTACATATAACATCCCTTCCTATGCAGCAAGAAACCTACTATACCAAGAAAATTGATAGATACTTTGAATTTGAATATCTCGGACTTTATATAGATATTAAAATCTCTTATATTTTTATGTAACTTATATTTTATATATATTTTAAGCCTCTTTCATTAAAAAATAATATCAATATTATTGTTTTAACACTTGATTTACAAAATGTCGTTGTAATGTAAAATAGTTGTTTTTACTATAGCTATATTATCAAGCTTTTATTACTTCTAATACTGATAAAAAGGTTTTATTTAAGCTTTAAAATCTTAGTACTTTACTAAATATTGTTATAAGTATTGTAATTACTATAATACGCAAATTTATATAAGATTACTATATTGATCAGTATTTTAACTAAAGTAACTAATAATTTATAATTAGATTTAGTATTTTAATATAATTCTGTCAGAGGATTGTTGTAGGTAGGTAAATTACACAATAGGCTATAGTAAAGTATAGGTATTTTGCAGATGAATATTATAGTAGATCTATATAATACAATAATATTATATTAATCTTTAGTCTTTTAATTTAAGAGTCTAGAGATATTTTATATAGACTATTGATATAACTATGCTTTTTGGTGGTATTGTAGCTGATGTAAGCGCTGATGTTATAGATATGTACGTTTGTTATTGATATGTAAGTGGCAGATATAACATCATAATTGTCATTATGTGACATACAACGGACCGACATCTTTATCATAGCGATACCGTCTGACAAATTCTTACAGTTTAAGTATCTAAAGTAATAGCTTATATCTTAGATGTTAAAGTACATAAACCAGTCTAAATACCGTTTAATTAATAATATGATAAAACATTATAAATCAATATTACTATTATAATTAACAAGACTTATCTATTATCTTATTTACTAAGTGAGTAGGTCGCCGGCACCAGCAGGGTCTTGAATACCCTTAATGCCCCTGCATGGAAACTGTCAGGCTAGCGGCAGAGACGTTGCCTCATCTACGATTAGCTGGAATCAGAAGATATGTTGGCACTTGCTGCGGCTTGGCCAGAGGTTGTATATCTTATCACCGAATTCAATGTGGTTCGCACTCGCGAACTTCGGTGCTTTTGCTCGAAGAAAGAGTTCATGATGATGAAACTTGGAATCGAAGTATGAGCAATTAATAGAACGGGAGCATTGATTTCTTGAGATGTGACTTTGGTATTCTGTCTGGGAATGTGTTTAACCTTTGTAGGTGTTGTCGTAGGGGTAGAGCGTGCTCACCTTTTCAGGTGTGAAGCATTCTGTTAAACACATTCTTTTCCGATACTGGCTTCCACTTCCGATTTCCGAAAGTTATGGAAAGAGTTCGGGGTAATGTTGACTCTGCTCTTTCTGCGGTTGTATATAGCGCAGGATTCAAGGCCTGTGGTTAACACCTCAAGCTGCACAAGGAGACGACGAGAAGACGTACAAGTCGCCCATTTATCCGTATGAGGATAAGGCTGGAGTCACTTTGAAACATACATCTGGGAAAGCGATCGAGTGATATTTCAATGTGTTTCCTGACCGGAATGTTTTTCCTTCCCAACTCGCTTTCTTGCGTGACCAGCGCGTCTTTGCCCAGGTGTTGGAATTCTGTGATACAATGCACACTGTACAGCTGTTGTTTATATACCGGATGTATATATAGAGGGTTCACCCGCTATAATGATAAATTAAATCGTCAATCTCCACTCAAAAGTGTAACGCCAGGCTCGGCTCAGGGCCAGGTCAGTTCAGCTCAGATTAGCTCAGGCCTGCTCACCCTATTTACGCGACACGGCGTAGTTAAGACCCATCTAATTAGAAATTATCAACTTTTAATAAGGGCTCGAAAAGGCACCTCTTTTTCTGGCTAGCGATCCAAATATAGTACTATCATTCCTTTATAAATATACCGACAGACACAGAGATAAAATTTTTTGAAGTTGTTTCCTACCCCTATAAGAGGACTAAATTCATACGAGCAGACAGAGGCAATCCTAAAACAATGGGCTCTCCAAAGATAAGTCTAGGATCGATAACAACCCGTTTATAAAGGCCTTAGTCTAGGTAGTAAACGACGGTACGACGAAAATATGGAAATTTTAGACTATTGATGTTACATGTTTAAGTTTTCACCAACAACTACTAACTTATCTTAGGTTTGAACGGACGGTTCTAGGCTCAGATTCTCGTAATATAGCAGACACAAAGCACGTTACTAAATCTGTTACTCGCTCAGCCCGCGGCAAGCTGGATATGTAACAGCAAGTACTAAATGCAATAATAATGGCTTCTTCGAATGCACAATTGAAGATACCAAGCTAAGGAGTAAAGGAGAAAAGCATGGAAGGGGTCTCGAGGCTATTTAAATGTTCCTGAAATGACTAGTGCTCCTGCGCTCCTAGTGCTATAGCTTAATCGCCTCAAGGAAGATATGAAGGTCAGGCGCAATCATATGATACAAAAACAGTCACAGTCACAGATGGTTCTTTGCAATTCAATTTAAAACTCCCTAGAAGAACCTCATTATTTCCCAATTTTTAAGTGTTGAGTACTTTAATCGAGCCTTATTAACTTATCTTGGGGTTCAACTTAGCCTAGATCACGCGGAACTGGGGGTATATTTCAATCTTGGTGGTTTCATTGTTTGATTTTAGCGGATGACCCATAGCAAATGCTGTACCTCTGTTCTTTGATCGGCGCATTAAATGCATACCTAGTATCTCATAACTGTGAAGCAGCGCTTCCCAGCTAATGATACATGACACGCGGATCTTGCTCCACCTGTGTGATGTTTCCTTGCAATCATTGAATGTTAGCGCCAAAAGCCGTTGAAATATAGAACTAGGGAAAGACTTACATCAGACCTCTTACTCCTCATGCGGCTTTCCTTCAATCTTCCTTTCCAGCTCTTTCAACCCCTTCTCGAGCCGTGCTCTTCTTTCTTGAAACGTCTCATTCTCGCCCTGCATTAAGCGCTCTTGGGTAGATGGGTTGGAATAGATGTGTGCATTCAACTGTAGAGAGGTAAAAGTAGAACTGTGAGCCCTAAAGAGGTCAGTCAACTTCTTTATGAACATAATGGTTCGCTTACTTTGATTGGTTGTCGCTCGGGAGGTCTTTTCCTTGAGGCATCGTAGTAGGCGCGGTAAGTAAAGGTGTGGCGTCAAGACTAGTTTTACTTTAAAGTCTGCTGCTATCTGGCAACTAGTATCTGTGGAAGTTGCCCTGCGATTCGGCTGTCATAGTCATTGGGGGAACACCGTTATAACAAATTTTCTGCCCCGAATCTGGCTTCACTATACCTCCTGAACCGCCATGCCTGTTACGAGCAACTGCGTAACTTGTCGTCGATCGGCGACTTGGCTGCGAGATCAGGGCGAAGTCGCAAGTGCTCACTATATCTCTGGCATTTGGCTTTTCCCAACACATTTTGAGTCTCTCGTATGTGCCCCGTAAGATATCCGGAGCTGCTCAATATCTATGTTCAGGATTTGCACGTGACGGCACGAGTTTTTCGCAACTGCTCATTACGACGATTTAGCTAGCCTCGAATCGGTGGGAGACTTAATCCTCAACGCCAGCCTTGTGTATTTTCGACTTCATCAATAATTTCATTACAAATTATTTCTTCCCATCCAATTGTATTGCTGAGAACAAAGCATTTCTCAAGTGAGTGATCAATATTTTTATCCTGGATGGACGGTCTATGTTGACGCTTTTGAAGCTGTGACCCTGCGTTTTGCTCAGTCGTTTGCGCGCTCCATTGCCAATGGAAAGCCCTATAAAGTTCGAAGATCCTGGAACAAAGTCTATTGGAGGGAGGGTTCGAAGTCAGTCACCGGAGTCCAAGGCTAGCTACGGCGCCGGCACAGACAAAAAGAGAGCGGAAAGTCCTAGATCTCCAAAACAGATGAACGCACAGCCTACAACATCAGCTAAATATGCATCATTACCAGAACCACTATACGGCGCAGGAGACGAGTCACTGTTATATGTCAACGCGAAGCAGTTCCATCGCATGTCGAAGCGTAGAGTAGCTCGACAGAGACTCGAGGAGGCACTGCACTTAGCGTCTAAAGGTAGGAAACCTTATCTCCATGAATCGAGGCACAATCGCAAGCGAAAACCTCTAGCGCCTAGAGTAAGATTCTTGACTGCCGATGAAGTAACTGAGACCGAGCGAACAAAGGCTGAGAATAAAGAAGAAGATGAGGAGACGCCAGTGGCGAAGCTTTATGGACTATCAAAGTCAAGGCCTTTCCAGCCAGAAATACAATCTCGAAATAATCAGCAGCATGACTCTTCTACACCAGACCCGGAGAGCGCTATGACAGTTTCTATGATAGTTTCCGACCTCCAAGTACAGAAGGAAAGCAGCCACGCGACCATATCAGTTGATCAAGGACAAGTAGCCATCAGCAGCTCGCGTGCTGCAAATATAGGGGAAGCTCTTTCAGATGCTAGCCAGACCGACGCGAGAGGCAGGGATCTTACAAGGAGTAGAAGCCTAAGCCAGACTAGAAGCGCGGGCTCCAATGAGTCGATGGTCGCCTTCATGGCTACTGCAAGGAGTAGGAGTGCAGATGAGGAAGAAGGTGTGGGTTCAGTTAGAAGCAGAACGAGGAGCAACTTGGGAACAGATGAAGATAGTTGGTCATCAGAATTCGAGGAAGATGTCACACCTAACCTGCCGACCCTCACTGGAGATCAAAGAAATCGCGTAGAACAGGTAATGGAGACTTTTTGGGATGTAATGAATAAGAATTGGAAATATCGTATCAACGAAAAGACCAGAAATCCAGGAGAGGCGGGTGCCTCGTGTACTACTAACGCGACTACTTCTCAGACGACTTCAGGAACTTCTAGTCTTCTCATTCCTTCTCAGAAGAGCCTTGGCAAGCGTCCGGCAAATAATGATGAGAGAGACAACGAGGAACGCCAACCCAAACGCAATCGGGACGACTCGAACCTCTCAGCCGACGCATCAGAGAAGATTAAATATTCGTGCCCGTATCGCAAGCATAACAGACGAAAGTATAACGTACACACACACCGTACTTGTGCTTTAACCGGATTCCCAGACATTGCAAGAATCAAGTAAGTAGAAACAGGACCTCCATATCTTCCCGAGTAGAAATGTTGACTTTAGCTAGGGAACACTTGTATCGAAACCACCGCGCCCCAATCCAGTGCCATCGCTGTACATTACTGTTCGATGACCAACGAGCTCTGAAGACGCATATAAAGGCAAAGACTATATGCGAACTTGTCGAAGGGGCCCCTGTTGAAGGATTTGAGCTTGATGTCGAGGAACAGCTACGGCGACGGAAGAAATCCTCGCGTGATCAACCGGTTGAGTTAAGATGGGCAGAGATATATCTCTTGCTGTTCCCCAACGATGATCCGGATAATATACCTTCTCCATGTGAGTAAAAACGTAGATTTGCACGATCTTTACTGATAGATACTTTTCCCATAGTCTGGGAACCCCCTATCGACGAGCCAGCACCAACATCCATTTCTATCGAAGATTATATTCGCCGAGAAGTACCACGGCGAGTTAGGCAAATCATCGAAGATCGACTTACCGCTGGAGACTATTCATACGAATTGACGCTTATCCTTTCGAACCAAATGATGGAAATTTTCGAAGCGCAGATCGATTCCTGCATTCTGAAACACCGATCGACAGTGGGCAAAGGAAGCCAGGAGACCGATTCTCCTATTCCACCTCCTTCATCGAGATCCTCAGTAGGTTCGATAGAGCAACCGGTGGCAGTGTCGTTCCCGTCGTCGACATCAGCTCCCCGGTCGACGTCTCTGGTTGCTGAAGACTGGTTTGCTACCTATCTGCAATCGGAAAATTCGTCGGAGATTCCATTGGATCCACTTCTTTCATTCCTCCCCCCATTCGGCCATATACCGCTAGACGAGCTACCAGCCGCTGATAATGTGCAAGAGGACTTTTCAACGGAGCTGTATTGTACTCAGAGCTCTCAGCAAATTGACAGTGAGACATAAGGCGAGTCATGGCCTATCTTTAATGGGAACACTCAAGGACAGGCAGATAAAAAAATCCGCAAGCCTTAGGACATTTCAACGGCCGAATACCAGCGGAGCAAAATTTTGACATAAAATGACATTTCCACCCTAAGACAATCCATTTCTACTTGAAACTAACATAGAGGAGCAGTCCCTCAAAAAAAACTAAGCGTCTAGTAGATACAAAATATATACAAGATAATTCTCAAACGCGTATCTTACCCCTGTTCCAACATTCAAATTGCTCTCGTTGTGGGAACTATCATTTTCAGCGGTAGCAGTAGGCGACGGGACGAGTACTTTCGAGAACGTGACAGTGCTTGGTAGTATGGCTGTGATGGGCTGTTTTGTTTACGTGGCTGCTGGAGGTGACTAGTAGGGGAAGTCGAGATCAATGTCCTCTCGACTAAGATCGCCCTAGTAGACGGAGAGGTTGTGGAGTAAAGCTAAGCTACTTAGCCTTATCATATGTATGTAAGCGAACATGGATCTAAAAATAATCTTGGAACAATCCTTGTTAGAGTCAAAAGAAGACCGCCCGTAAAGACGAGAAGAGAAATTGTAACTGGGCCGTAATAGAGCCAAAACGACCGCTTAATCCCCCCACCCGTGGCTCCTTCAGGAGCCAAATATCTCTTCAATGCATGCTCAGGCTGTGCTCAGAAATGCTCACCATCGGCTTAGGCTAGAGCAGCAATTGCTCAGGTCCAAACGCAGAAATGGAAATTGCTTACGTTGATACTTCGGTGTGGATAGACCTGTTATACTAGTTCCAAGAAGCTGGAGACGAAAGACTGCATCAACCATTACTGATGGCCTTGAACTGGAATTTATACTCGCTGATTTATGGACTGGTGGTTGTTTGGTTTGGATGTGTATCGCACCGAAAGACGTCAATCCAAGCTTAGGGTTCATTTCTAAAGACATCAAGCAACTGAGGGAGGGAGCGTTGCTGTAGCTATACCGTGGGCTTTATCGACCAAACGGCCAATTAAGAATTTAAATATTTTGAATTAAGAATTAAGAATTAAGAATTTAAAATTTAAAGTATAATATAATCTTAGATATTGCTTATTACTCTACTATCTATATTTATATTTTACTATATTAATTTAATACATTGTAA
>Ga0182030_10000601_pt1 | contig 69064 bp, 61 predicted proteins | sample 812S3MmetaG_FD_121299 | JGI IMG/M metagenome (GOLD analysis project Ga0182030, IMG submission 121299) | Permafrost microbial communities from Stordalen Mire, Sweden - 812S3M metaG (Illumina Assembly) | ecosystem: Environmental > Terrestrial > Soil > Wetlands > Permafrost | place: Sweden...
GCGCCGCGATCTCACCAAGCCAAATCTCAAACGCTGTTGGGTCCATGGCGAACTCCCGTGTCGCACGGAGCGGCAGCCCGCTTGATAGCCGATTTCAACAAACAACGCGATAAGAGCCATTTGTTTTGACGCTGCGTCACGGAACTTTCGCGACATCCATCAACAGGCGCTCGGTCTTGGCGTCCTCGATCCGGTTGACCAGCTTGCCGGCTTCCTCGTTGTCGCGGATGGTCTTGGTCATGGTGATGCAGCTTTGCACCAAGAGGATCACCGCCATGCATAGAAAACCCTTCATCCACACGTCGATCGGCATGAAGAGGACGCCGACGCCGATCATCGCCAGCGAGAGCAGGAATGTCGCATAGGTGAAGGCCACCCAGGCGCCGGAATGTTGCAGCGGTTGATTGTTCATGGGACTGTCTCCTGAAGTATAGAGTTAGAGCGGGGACGAGGCGGCGGCTGTTGCGCCGTCTCCGGCTTTTTGCTTGAGGCGCGCCAAAATCTCGGCGGCGCGCGGCTCCTTGGCGGGGCCAAAGCCCTCGCGCGCCAGCGTCTCCGCGACATTTTCGGCGTCTTGCACAAGGCTCAACGCGTCGAGCGCGGTTTGCGCCGCCTCGGTCTCGGCCTGTTGTTCGCGCAGCCGCGCCAGCGTCGCCTCGGCGTCGGCGATGGTGTTTTCGCAAGGGTGCGCCGGCTCGAAGCCGCCGCGCCGCGTGGCGCGCGTTGCATGCGCCGCCCGCGCGATGCGGCGCCCGCGTTCCAGATCGGCGAGACGCGCCGCCTGTTTGCGCATCTGCGCATCGAGCTTGACGATCTCCGCCGCGAACAGCTGTTGCGCCCGTGTCGAGGCGGCGGCGTCCGCCTCCAGCATGGCGAGCCGTTGCGCCGCCTGCTCGGCCAAATCTTCGCGACCGCCCTGCAACGCCGCGACAGCCCGCTGCTCCAAATCGGCGATTTGCGCCTTTATCTGACCAAGGCGCTGCGCCTCCTGGCGGTCTTGCGCCATCGCCAGCGCCAAAGCTCTGCGGGCGCGCTCGACAATGCCGGCGGCGTCGCGCATTTGCTGGTCGAGCAGCGCCAGCGCGTGCTGGTCCTTGACGCGCTGCTCGGCCTCGAAGGCCTGCCCGCGCATCAGCGTCACAAGTGTCTTGAACATTTGCCAACTCCTGTTATGAACGACGTTCACAACAACGGTGTAGGACGAAATTGAACGTTGTTCAACAGAAAAATGAACAGCGTTCATGGGCTCGATGACTGAAGGTGAACGCTTGAGCGCTCCGATCCCGGAAAACCCCAAAGGGCGCCGCGACCAGATGCGCGAGCGCGTGCTGGACGCCGCCGAGGCGGTTATTTCGACCAAAGGTCTCGCCGGGCTCAAGGCGCGCGACATCGCCGCGCGCGCCGGCTGCGCGCTTGGGGCGATTTATACGGTGTTCGAAGACCTCGACGAGTTGATCTTGAGCGTTGGTCAGCGCACGCTGGCTCAGCTCGAAGCCGAGCTGACGACGCCAGAGCGCGAGGACGGCGAAGCCGAACTCCAGCGGCTCGCCCGCGCCTATCTTCGTTACGCGCGCAAGGAGGAGCCGCGCTGGCGGGCGCTGTTCGAGTTTCGCCTGCCGCCGGGAAAGCCGTTGCCGGCCTGGTTCGAGCAAGACCGCGACCGCTTGTTCGGGCTGGCCGAAGCGCCGCTCGGCGTCCTGCTGCGCGGCGAGGCGCCGGCCGAGCGAAAGCTGCGCGCCCGCACGCTGTTTTCGGCGGTGCATGGCGTCGTTCTTCTGGGCCTCGAAGAGAAACTGGCGCCGACCTCCTTGCCGACGCTGGAGGCGCAGCTGACGGAGTTCATCGCGACGATGGCGCGCGGTTTGCTGAAAAATCGAGACGCGCCGTCTTCTCATACGGAGCGCGGACTATGATAGCAGGAAACGGTATGACCGCTCTCTTACTCTTCATGGTCGCCGCCTGGGCGGGCGCTCAAAACGCGCTCGCCGGCGGCGGCTCCTTTCTCATTCTGCCGACGCTGATGTTCGCGGGGCTCGACGCGCGCGCCGCCAACATCACCTCCTGCGTCGCGTTGTTTCCCGCGCAGATTGCGACGGGCTGGACCGGCCGGGCGCTGGCTTCCGGCGCCAGCGGGCTGTCGCTGCGGACGCTGTTCGCGCTGAGTATTTTCGGCGGCGCCGTCGGGGCGGTGATCCTGCTGATCACGCCGGCCGATCTCTTCGCGCGCCTCGTGCCCTGGCTGGTGCTGTTCGCGACGCTGGTGTTCGCCTGGGGCAGTTTTTTTCGTAAAAGCGGCGACGGGGCGAAGCATGTCGGCCCCTTCGGCGCTGGGCTCGCGCAACTGCTGATCTCGATCTACGGCGGCTATTTTGGCGGCGGCATCGGCTTCCTGATGGTCGCGGCGCTAACCTTCGCCGGCCAGAGCGCGCGCATCGCCAGCGCGACCAAGAACGTGCTGGCCGGCGTCATGAACGCTTCCGCCGTGCTGATTTTCCTGTTCTCGCCGGATCTGCACTGGCACGAGGCGCTGGCGACCTCGCTGGGCGCGATCGTCGGCGGCGTGCTCGGCGCTCGCGCGCTGCGTCACATCGACGAAAAATTGCTGCGCGTCTTGGTGGTGACAATCGGCGCCGCGTTGACGATCGGGCTGTTTTATCGGGCGCGGTGAGCGCCTTAACCGTTTATCGAATATTGCGCTTACCCTAAATTAAGGCGCTTCGGCCTAGCCTGTTGGCGATCATTGCGGGCCGGAGTCCTGGTTATGAGGAATCGCGCATCGAATTCCGCCGACAGACTTCAACTGACGTCGTTTCGGCCAGAGAGCGCCGATCCGGAAACTGCGAGCGGCGACGCCGCGGCGGCAATCCAGCGATGGACCCGCGACTTTGCGATGACCGATCATCCGCAACTTGGGCGAGACGGCCATGTCTGTCCCTTCACGTCGTTCGGCGCGCGTATCGACACGCTGCGCTTTGGCGCCAGCGACGCAAAGGCCTGTGACGCCGCTCGCATGCGGCGCGAATTATTGGGCGCGTTCGCGCAATTCGACGAGATTCCGCACCCTAAGAACATGGGCGTCTATCGCGCCGTTCTGATCGCCTTTCCAAATTGCGCCGACGAAGAGGGCGTAAAGATGCTGTCGCGCGTGCAAAAAAGCCTTCGGCTCACCTCGTTCGTGCGTGGGCGCATGATCGGCGTGTTTCACGCCAATGCGCCGGAGCCCGGCCTTTGGAACAAGGATTTCCGTCCCTTGCGCGCGCCGCTTCCGCTGGTGGTGATCCGCTCGTTGGTGGCCGCCGATTTCGCCTTCGTGTTGCGCCATCCTTTGCTGGCGCCGACCTATTTCTACAACTTCCCGCTCGCCGGCGCTCGCCGGCTGGCCGAGTTGACGTTGAGAAAGGCGTGAACCCGATGGCGGCGACCCTCGCGTCATGGATTCCCTTCGGTCGCGTCATGACCAGCGAAGCGGAGGTTGCTTCGCTCGCGCCGGCGTTCGAAGGTTGTTGCGACGTCTCGGTTGTCGCCGACCGCGCCGGTTTCGACGCGCTCGAAGTGGAGTGGACGGCGCTGTTCGAGCGCGCCGGCCGCCCGGAGCAGTTGTTTCAGACGTTCGGATGGCTGTCCTGCTGGGCCGATCATTTCCTCGACGACGGCAAGCTGCGCATCGTCGTCGGCCGCCGCGACGGCCGTCTTGCGATGGTCTGGCCCTTGGTGGAAACGCGAGGCCCTCTGGGCTTTACGCAACTTTCGTGGATGGGCGCGCCGGTCGGCCAATATGGCGATGCGCTGATCGAGCCCGGAGCTATGGCGCAAGCGAGCCTCGCCGCAGCTTGGCGGACGGTCCGCGCCCTTAAGGCCGATACGGCGGTTCTGCGCAAGACCCGCGCCGACGCCAATGTCGCGCGATTGCTGGGGGAAGAGGCGCTGGTCTGCGAGCAGACGCAGGCGCCCTTCGCGCAGTTTGGCGGCAAGGCCGATTTTACCGCGGCGTTGTCCCGCCGCTCGGCCAAGACGCAATCGTCGAGACGGCGTCTTTTGCGTCGATTGAAGGAGACCGGCGAGATCGCTTTCGAGAGCGGGGTCGATGGCGCCTCCGCCCAAGACCTGTTGCGGCGCGCCTTTGCGATGAAACGTGCGTGGCTGCTGCGCCGGGGGCTTTATTCGGGACCGATCGAGAGCGACGCAATGCTGGCGTTCTTCGTCGATTACGCCGCGCGCGCGCCAATCCAGGTCGCGACGCTGATCGACGCGATCCGCCGCGACGGCGAAGCCGTTTCGATCGGCGTCAGCTTCGCCTGCAAGGGCGTCGGCTTCGGCCACATACTCGCGCATGACCCCGATTGCGACAAGCAGGGCGCCGGCGTCCTGCTCGCCGAGCATGTGATGAAAAGCTGTTTTGAGCGCGGCGTTGCGCGTTACGACATGCTCGCGCCCTACGACGCCTATAAGTCCGAATGGGCGGACGACGCGGAGTCCGTGTGCGATTATGTCGTGGGCTTCACGCCGCGCGGAAAAATTTTCGCGCGCGTCTGGAGCGGCAAGGCGCGGCAGCGGATCAAGGCGGCCTTGAAGAAAATGCCGGCGTGCTTTGGCCGCATCATATGGCCGCTGGCGCGAAAGGTTTTGCGAAGGCGCGGCTAGAGCCGCCACGCGCCCAATCGAAACGTCACTTCATCGCCTTCTCGATTTCCGGAATCAGCGTCACAGCGACGGCTTGCGGCGACAGCGGCCCGACGAATTTATAGGCGATTGTTCCATCGCCCTTGACGATAAAAGTTTCCGGCACGCCATAAACGCCAAAATCAATCGCCGTTCGGCCGGAGAGATCCGCGCCGATCGCGGCGTAAGGATTGCCGTCGCCCTCGATGAATTTGCGCGCATTGGCCGGCTCGTCCTTATAGGAGAGCCCATACAGGCGCAGTCCCTTGGCTTTGAGCGCCGGATCGCGCGCCAGCGCCATCAGCGTCGCATGTTCGGCGTGACAGGGCGCGCACCAGGACGCAAAGATATTGACCACGCTGACATGGCCCTCGCGCAGATTTTCGTCGCCAAACCCAGGGACGCCTTTGAGGCCCTCGACCGCCGGCAGAGCGAAGGGCGGCGCCGGCCGGCCAATCAGCGCCGAGGGCAGACGCGACGCGTCGCCGGCGAAGAGGCGCAGCAAAAACAGCGCCGCCAGAACGATGAACACGCCCAGCGGCAGCAACCGCAGCAGCGAGTTTTGGCGCGGCGCGTCCAGTTCCTTAGACTCGCTCAAGCGTCGTCTCCGCCGTTGTTTTGCAATTGCGCCAGTTCGGCGAGCAGGCGGCGGTGTTCGCTGACGATGCGCCACACGACGGCGCCGACGATCGCGAAGGTGACGCCATACGCCAGTAGAATGTATGACCAGTGCGCGTCGTCGTTCATTGCGCCGCCTCCAGCGCGTCGTTCTCTCCGGCTTGAACCGCTTGCAGCGTCAGCCGGGCGATGCGGCGGCGCAGAATTTCGTTGCGCAGCGCCATGAAATGCAGAAGCAGGAACAACGCCGAGGCGCCGAGCGCCATCACCAGCAGCGGCCACAGCATCGAGCCCGAGATGGTCGAGCCGCCGGCGCGAAACACCGAGGCCGGCTGGTGCAGCGTGTTCCACCAGTCGACCGAAAATTTGATGATCGGAATGTCGATCAGGCCGACCAGAGTCATGATCGCGGCGACGCGCGCGCCGCGCGGCGTGTCGTCCATGGTCTGGCGGATCGCGATGATGCCGAGATAGAGCAGGAACAACACGAGATAGGACGTCAGCCGCGCGTCCCAGACCCAATAGGCTCCCCACATCGGCTTGCCCCACAAGGAGCCGGTGACGAGGCACACGAAGGTGAAGACCGCGCCCAAGGGCGCCGCCGTCTTCTGCGCGGCGTCGGCGAGCGGATGACGCCACACCAGCACGCCCAACGAGGCCGAGGACATGACGATATAGGCGAACATGCCCAGCCACGCCGCCGGCACATGGATATACATGATCCGCACGGTCTCGCCCTGTTGGTAATCGGGCGGGACCAAAAAGAACGCCGCGAACAAGCCGACGCCCAGCAATAGCGTCGCCGCCGCGGTAAGCCAGGGCAGGGCTCTGTCGGTCAGCGCCATGAAGCGCGTCGGATTCATATAGTCGAGAAAGGTCGCCAAGCTGTTCACTCGTTCCCGCCGAGGGCAAGCCCTCTCTCCCCGCGAGGGGGAGAGAGGGAAAGTGCGTCGTTAGTTCGCGGATTTATCCGCCTTGCCGGCGGCGGCGGCGGCCTTGGGAGGCTCGGCCGGTATAATCTGCGCGCGCGGCTTGCCGTGCAAAAGGTCGATCGCCGCGTTCAGCTGCTTGTCTTTCTTCTCGTCCGGCGGGACATAGGCTTGCGAGCCGGTCTTCTCGTCGTCGCCGTTCTTGAGATGGCCCTTCAACGAGGCTTCGCCCTTCGTGTCGTCCTTGCCCTTCAACTCGTCCGGCACGTCCTGCAACAGATTGATGTCGGGATCGATGCCCTTGGCTTGAATCGAGCGGCCCGACGGCGTGTAATAGCGCGCCGTGGTCAGCCGCAGCGCGCCGTTGGAGCCGCCGAGCGGAATGATGGTTTGGACCGACCCCTTGCCGAAGGAGCGCGTGCCGATCAGCGTGGCGCGCTTATGATCCTGCAACGCGCCGGCGACGATTTCCGAGGCCGAGGCCGAGCCGCCATTGATCAGCACCATCACCGGCTTGCCCTTGGAGAGATCGCCCCCGGGGCGCGCGTTGTAGCGTTGCGTTTCGTCGGCGTTGCGCCCGCGCGTCGAGACGATCTCGCCATGGTCGATGAAGGCGTTGACCACCTGAATCGACTGGTCGAGCAGACCGCCCGGATTGTTGCGCAGATCGAGAATATAGCCCTTGAATTTATCGGCCGGAATCTCTTGCTGGAACTTGAGCATCGCGGACTTCAGCCCGTCCGACGTTTCCTCGTTGAACTGGGAAATGCGGATATAGCCGATATCCTCGTCCTGCTTGTGCGACTTCACCGATTTGATGTGGATTTCCGCGCGGGTGAGTTTGACGTCGATCTTCTGCTTGTCCTTGCCGCGCAAGAGTGTCAGCTTGACCGTGGTGTTGACGGCGCCGCGCATTTTCTCGACGGCCTGATTGAGCGTAAGGCCCTGCACGCTCTCGTCATCAATGCCGGCGATAAGATCGCCCGACTGAATGCCCGCACGCGAGGCCGGGGTGTCGTCGATCGGCGACACCACCTTGACGAAGCCGTCCTCTTGCGTGACTTCGATGCCGAGACCGCCGAACTTACCCTCGGTCTGGGTCCGCATATCCTTGAAGCCCTTGGCGTCGAGATAGCTGGAGTGCGGATCGAGCGAGGTCAGCATGCCGTTGATCGCGGCTTCGACCATCTTCTGCTCGTCGGGCTTTTCGACATAGTCGGTGCGCACCTTGTCGAAGATGTCGCCGAACAGGCTTAAATTCTTGTATGTGTCCGCGGGCGCGGCCATGGCGGCTCCGCCGACCAATGTGCGCGCCTGTTGGCCAAGCGCGACACATCCGGCGCCCATGGCTATGCCGGCAGCAATCAAAGCAGTTTTCCGAATCATCCGCCAACCTTCCGCATGTCCGACCGCGCCCACCATGGGCCGGGGTCTATCGAAGTTCCGTCCTTGCGGAATTCGACGTATAAAATAGGCTGTTTTGCGCCGATCGCGATCGTCGCCGCGGTTTGCGCGGAACCGTCGCCCATGCTCGCCACCGGTTCGCCCGCCAGAACGAATTGCCCGACGTTCACATTGATTCGGGACATTCCGGCCAACACTATATAATAGCCGGCGCCGGCGTTAATTATCAAGAGTTGTCCGTAACTGCGATAGGGACCGGAAAAAACGATCCATCCGTCGCTGGGCGAAACGACGAGTCCATTCTCTCGCGCCGCGATGGAGAGGCCTCTTTCGTTGCCTCCGTAGCCGTCGGGCGCGCCAAAGCGCCGCAGCGCCGGGCCGATGGTCGGCAGGGGCAAACGGCCCTTGAGATTGGCGAAAGCGACCGCCGGAGCCAGTCGCGCCGCATCATGGAAGGGCGCCGCCTGCGCCTTGGCCCGTTGTTCGCGCGACAGGGCGGCGTCGGCGGCCTCGCGCGCCGCATCGGCCTCGCGCGCCGTCCGCGCCGCGCGTCTCGCGGCCTCGCTTTCGGCCTCCATGCGAGCGATCAAATCCTTGATGCTCGTCGCCTTAGCCGCCAGCGCCAGCGCGCGTTCGGCCTGGGCGTCGCGGGCCGTCTGTTTTTCCCGCAGCGCTTGCTGTCGCGCCTCGATCATCGGGGCGAGCGTCGCGCGTTGAGACGCAAGCTCCTCCTTCTGGCGCGCCAGCTTGGCTTGCTGCGATCTGATGTCGTCGCGCAGACGCAGCAATTGCGACAGATCGGCCTGCAGCGTGGCTGTTTCCGCCCGCATTTGCGGCAGCACCGCGCCGATCGCCATGGAGGCGCGGATCGCCTCCAAAATATCCTCGGGTCGCGCCAGCAGCGCCGGCGGCGGGCGGCGGCCCATTCGTTGCAGCACCATGAGAACCTCGCCGACGAGCGCGCGTCGGTTTCGCAGCGATTGCAAAATAGCGTCCTCGCCGCCCTTCAGCGAGTCGAGCTTCTGCTCGACCTCGGCGGCGCTTTCCTCGGTGGCGCGAAGTCGCGCGGTGGCGTCGAGCAACGTCTGGTTGAGCCGTTCGCGCTCGGCCTGAAGCGTCGCAATTTCGCTGTCGATCTTGCGTCTTTGCTCGTCGGAGGCGTCGAGCGTGTCCTGCACGCCGCGCAACTCCAACCGCTTGCCGGAAAGATCCGGGGCGTCCGTCGTGCTGGCGCCGCGGCCGTCCTGCGCGGGGGTTGGCTCTGCGCGCAACGGCGTCGCCCGCAAGCCCACGGCGCAGAGCAGCGCAAGATTGACCACGCCTGTGCGAAAACGCCAGCGCTCGGCTCTAGTCACGCAATCTCGCCTGCTTCATTCGCGTTCAAGTTTCGTGTCGGCCCAACCCTGCGCTAAGCGAATATGCCGACGGAATTTAGTCCAGATTGCGGCGAAGCCCTCTCAAAATCGCTTGCGCCAGGCTGTTTTCGAACAGGGCTGGCGTCTTCAAGTCGAGCTTGCGCCGCCAGTTCGGGCGTTCGCGGTCGGTGCCCGGCAGATTGACGGCGACGGTCTCGCCGGCGAGATCGTCGAGTTGCGCCATCGCCAGCAGCGCCGGCGTGCGCGCCACATAGGCGTGCGCGGCGCCGGCGAATCTATCGCTAAAGGGCGCGTCCGGATCGTCCTCCCCCGCGAGCAGCCCCTCGCGCGCAAGGGCCGCTATCAGCAGGCGCCGGTCTCTCCGCCGCGTCGCCCGTTCTTTTTGCGCGGCGTCGACAGTCAATAGATCGAGCTCCAGCTTCTCGGCGATGTCCGAGCCTTCCCACCACCCCTTGAGCGTCGGCAAATCATGGGTGGAGACGCAGGCCATGGCTTTTTGCGCATAATGCGCCGGGGGCGCGAATCCCACGCCCTCCCGCTCGAACCACAGCACCCGGTAGCTCAACACCTCGGCTTGCGCCAACCGTTCGGAAAAGCCCCAGGGCAAAGTGCCGAGGTCTTCGCCAACCACCACGCAATTTGCACGGTGGGACTCGAGCGCAAGCTGGCCGAGCAGATCGTCGAGCGGATAGGAAAGATAGGCGCCCTCCAGCGCGTTGCCGCCGTCCGGCACGACAAACAGCCGCGCCAGTCCCATCGCGTGATCTATGCGCAGCGCGCCGGCGTGGCGCATGTTTGCGCGCAAGAGCTGGCAAAAACTCTCGCAGCCGTCGGCCTTCCAGCGCAGCGGATCGGGCGGCGGCAAACCCCAGATCTGCCCGTCGCGCGAAAAAGGATCGGGCGGGGCGCCGACCGAAAAGCCGTGGAGAAGATGCGCCGCGTTGCGCCAGCTCTCGCAACCGTCCGGCGCCGCGCCGACCGCGAGATCGCGGCAAAAGCCGAGCGAGAGACCAGCTTTCGCGCCGTCTTGCGCCGCCTGCGCCAATTGGCGCTCGCACAGCCATTGCAGATATTGATGGTAGCGGATGCGGCTAGCGTTTTCGCGCGCGAAATTTTGCAGCGCGAGCGGTTCGCCGTCGCGTAGCTGCTGCGGCCAGCGCCGCCAGTCTTCGCCGCCGCGCTGCGCGCTGATCGTCTCGAAACAGGCGAAGCGCAACAGGGCGTCGCCGCCTTGCTCAATGAAGCGCTCGAAATCTTGCAGTGTCGACGTGCTCGGCTGGCGCTGGGCAAAATCCTCGACGTCGCTGAAGCTTCGTTCGAGAAACTCCTGCTTTAGGGCGTGAACGGCGGGATAATCGACAAGGCGCCCGGCGCCCGGCGCCTCGAAAAAATCTCCGCTGCGAACAATATCGAGATAGATCGGATCGAGAAAAAGTCGGTCCGACGGATAATAAGGGCTGGCGCGCTCCCGATCCTGGGCGAACAGCGCATGCAGCGGGTTGATGGCGACCATAGCCGCGCCCTGCGCCGCCGCTAACGTCCCGAGTTGCGACAGAGTCGTGAAATCGCCGACGCCCTGATCGCCGTCGCGTCGCAACGAATAAAGTTGCGCGGCGAGGCCGAAGGCGCGGACACGCGCCTGTGGCGCATAACAGCGGCGCGGCGCGACGGTCAGGCGGCAGTTCGCATCTTCCAACAAGACGATGTGGCGCCCCAGCGGCAGGCGCGGCAGGCGCGCGCGCAGGCCCTCGTAAGCGCGGCCGTCCACGCCGCGCCAGGCGACGGGTTCGACGTCGCTCGCGCGAAGGTCGATGCGCCGCTGCTCGCCGTCTTCGAGCGCGAGCGCCAGCCGCAGCGCCGAGCGTCCGCCGCGAGCGGGAAGACGCAGATAGATTTCTTCGTCGTCGCGAAACATTGCGCTCATCGGCAGCGCGCGGGCGTCTTCGCGCCGCGCCAGCACCGCCAGACTGTCCCGCGCCTGCGATTGGCTTTTGGCGGGCGAATGCAGCGCCGCGAGCAATGCTTCCACGGTCGCGCGAGGAACCTCGTGCTCCGCTCCGTCGGCGTCTCGCCAGCGGAGCGCCACGCCCGTCGCTTGTGCGAGCGCGGAAACGAGTTCAGGCGGCGCTTCGGTCTCTACTCGATGGCGCTGTGTTGCGGCTTGCTCGCGCAAGACGACGACGGAGCGCGCCGCGACGATAACGCCGTCTGGTGTCGTTCGAGCCGGAGCGGTGGCGAGGCGAAGCGCCCAATCGAAACCGTCGCGCGCCGGCGGCGTCGCGACGCTCAAGGCGTCACGCCCTCTGTGCAAGACGACGACCACACGATCGGCGTCGCGCGTGTTTTCCGCTGGCGCATAAAGACACGCGATCAGCGTTGTCGCATGATCATCACGCCAATCTTCGTCGCGCATCGGCGCGCCATCGGCGCGGCGCCATTCGATGTCCGGAATCAGCGTATCGTCGAGCGGAGCCCCCAGCAGAAAGCCGTCGCGCGTTAGCGCCGGGGCGTCTTTGCGTAGGCCGATCAATTCTTGCGTGAACGCCAGCAGCTCCGGGTCCGCTTGGCTCCAATCGAGCCAGGCGGTTTCATTGTCTTGCGCGTAGGCGTTGTTGTTGCCGCCTTGCGTCTGGCCAAGCTCCGAGCCCATCGACAGCATGGGCGTCCCGCGCGCGAGCAACAGGCTCGCCAGCAGATTGCGCTGATCTTGCTTGCGCGCCGCGAGGATGGCGGGATCGTCCGTCGCGCCTTCGACCCCATTGTTCCAGGAAAAATTCTCGTTCGTCCCGTCGCGATTGCCTTCGCCGTTGGCGTCGTTGCGCTTCGTCGAATATGCGACGACGTCGCGCAGGCTGAAGCCGTCATGCGCGGTGATGAAATTGACGCTGCGGGACGGGCGACGATGCGCCTCGACGAAATCCCGAGATCCCGAGAAGCGCGTCGCAAGCTCGCCGACGCCGATGCCGTCGCCGCGCCAGAAGCGCCGCGTGCAATCGCGGAAGCGGTCGTTCCACTCGGCCAGCGGTCCCGGGAACTTGCCGAGCTGATAGCCGCCAGGACCGATGTCCCAAGGTTCGGCGATGAGTTTTAAGTCGCGCAACACCGGGTCTTGCAGCAGCGCGGCGAGAAACGGCGCCTCTGTGTCGAAGCCCTCTGGCCGGCGCGCCAGCGTTGTCGCCAGATCGAAGCGAAAGCCGTCGACGCCGCCAAACTCGGCCCACGCCCGCAAGGCGTCGAGCGCATAGCGCACCAGCGGCGCACGGTCCATCGCCAGAATATTGCCGCAGCCGGCGTCGTTGACATAATAGCGCGGCGCGCCCGGTTGCAGCCGATAATACGTCGCATTGTCGAGTCCGCGCAGCGACAGCGTGGGACCGGATTCGTCGCCTTCGCCGGTGTGGTTGAGCACCACATCGACGATGACTTCGATCCCGACGTCATGGAGCGCCGCGACGCTCTCGCGCACCTCGTCCCAACCGCCGGGCGCGAGACGCGGATCGGGCGCCATCATTGCGATGGGGTTATAGCCCCAGTAATTTGTAAGACCGAGTGGCGTCAGATGGCGCTCGTCGACCCAGGCCGCGCAGGGCATGAGTTCGATTGTCGTGACGCCGAGACGCGTGAGATGCGCGATCGCCGCCTCATGCGCGAGGCCGCCAAAAGTTCCGCGCAGCGCTTCGGGCGCGTCCGGATGAGTCTTGGTGAAGCCTTTGACATGAAGTTCGTAGAGGATCGTCTCCTCCCACGCATGTCGGGGCCGTGACGAACTATCCGCGCGCCTCACCCGCGTGGCGACGCCCTTGGGCGCGAAAGGCGCGCTGTCGCTCGGGTCAAGGGAAAGATCCGTCCCCACGTCGTTCGCCCGATAGCCAAACATCGAAGGGTGCAAAACGAAAGGCCGGTCGAGCTTCAGCGCGTAAGGGTCAACTAGGAGTTTCGACGCGTTGAAGCGAAGGCCCTGTTCGGGCTCATCGGCGCCATGAGCGCGCAACCCATAGCGCTGTCCTTCCTCGATCCCGTCGACATGCGCGTGAAACACGTCGCCGGTGCGATGGCCGAGGCGAATGCGTTCGACTTCCACCTCGCCCGTTTGGTCGAACAGGCAAAGATCGATCGCCTGCGCCGACGCCGAAAACACTGCGACATTGGCGCCGGTCGCCGTCAACGTCAGGCCGAGCGGTTCGGGCGCGCCTGGCGTGACGCGGCGCGCCTGCGCGCAAGACTCCGCCGGCTTGTCTTCCCGCGTCATGACGCCCTCATGCGGCGCGCGCCGCGAGCAGGCCGCGATAAAGCTCGGCATAGCGCCGCGCCGGATGGCGCCAGGACACGTCGGTCTTCATGCCGCTGCTTTGCATTTGCCGCCATTGTCCGCTGTCGGCGAAAAGATTTTGCGCGCGGCGCAATGTCATGGCCAGCGCGTCGACCGTCACTGGCGAGAACAAGAAGCCCGTCGCGACGCCGGCTCTGAGCGCCATTTCATTGGCGTCGATAATCGTGTCGCGCAGGCCGCCAACCCGCGCCGCCACCGGCACGGCGCCGTAGCGCAGAGCGTAAAGCTGCGTCAGACCGCAGGGTTCGAAACGCGAAGGGACCAGAATAACATCGGCGCCCGCTTGCATCAGATGGGCGATGTCCTCGTCGTAGCCGATCTTTACGCCGACCTCTCCGGGGCTGTTGCGCGCCGTTTCGGCGAAACCGCTTTCGAGCAGCTTGTCGCCGGCGCCGAGCAGCGCCAACTGGCAAGTGGGTCCGACGATCCGCGGCAGGGCGTCGAGCAGCAGATCGAGGCCCTTTTGCCAGGACAATCGGCTGACGACGCCGATCAGCAACGCCCGTGGGTCGGCGCGCAGGCCGTAGCGTTGTTGCAGCGCCGCCTTGTTGCGCACGCGCAGCGGCAGCCCGGACTGGTCGTAGCGCGCGGCGATGCGCGCATCGCTGGCGGGGCTCCAAAGGCTCTCGTCGACGCCGTTGAGAATCCCCGAAACATTGACAGCTCGCGCGCGCAAAAGTCCGTCGAGACCCATGCCGAACTCCGGCGTCATGATCTCGGCGGCGTAGCTTGGCGAGACGGTGGTGATCCGGTCGGCAAATTGCAGCCCGGCCTTCAGAAAGCCGACGCCGCCGTAAAACTCCACGCCGTCGATGGCGAAGGAGTCCGCCGGCAGGCCGATCTCGCCCAAAATGCTTTTGGGGTATTTGCCCTGAAAGGCGAGGTTATGGATGGTGAGAACGGTCGCCGGACGAGGTTTGCCGCTATAGCGCAAATAGGCCGGCGCAAGCGCCGCCTGCCAGTCGTGCGCGTGCAGAATATCGGGACGATAGTCCTGCAGCAGCCCCTGCGCGATTGAACTCGCCGCCTGCGCCAGCGCCGCGAAACGCAGCGCGTTGTCGGGATAGTCGATCCCGTCGCTTCCGGCGTAAGGGCCGCCTTCTCGGCCGTAAAGGTGCGGGGCGTCCAAAACGATCAAATCCAGTTCGCCCAAAGTCGCGCCGAGCAGCCGCGCCGGGCCGCCGAAAAACGCCTCGAACTCGAACAGCTTTTGCGCGCCGTTCAGCGCCGCAAGCACGCCGGGGTAGCCGGGGATCAGCGTCCTGGTCGCGACGCCCTCGGATTTAAGCGCGGCGGGCAAGGCGCCGGCGACATCGGCGAGGCCGCCGGTCTTCGCCAGCGGCGTAATTTCCGAGGCGACCGCCAGCGTCTCCACTCGGTTCATTGCGACAACCGGTCGATCATCGGCTGGGTGATCAGACAGACCCCCAGGTCGGAGCGTCTGAAACGTTGCGCGTCGAGCGCTGGGTCTTCGCCGACAACGAGCTCTTGCGGAATACGCACGCCGCGGTCGACGACGACATTGGCGAGTCGGGCCGAGCGCCCGACATCGACGTATGGAAGAATCACCGCGTTCTCGACGCTCGCATAGGAGTTCACGCGCACCCCGGTGAACAGCAGCGTGCGCCGCAAGGTCGCGCCCGAAACAATGCAGCCGCCCGACACCAGCGACGACAGCGCCTGTCCCCGCCGGCCCACCTGATCGTGCACGAATTTTGCGGGCGGCGTGATCTCGCCGTAGGTCCAGATCGGCCAATTGCGATCGTAAAGATCGAGCTGTGGCGTGAAATCCGTGAGGTCGATATTGGCGCCCCAATAGGCGTCGACCGTGCCGACATCGCGCCAATAGGCTTCCTGCTCGTTGGCGGAGCGCACGCAGGAGCGCGAAAAGTGATGCGCGACGGCGCGTCCATGCCTGACGATATAGGGGATGATGTCTCTGCCGAAGTCGTGCGTGGACTGCGGATCGTCCGCGTCGCGGCGCAATTGTTCATATAGAAAATTCGCGTCGAACACATAAATTCCCATACTACAGAGCGATCTGTCCGGATGGCCCGGCAAGGCTGGCGGGTCTTTGGGCTTTTCCACAAAAGAGTGGATCACGTTGTTTTCGTCGACCGCCATGATGCCGAAGCTCGAAGCCTCGCAGCGCGCGACTTCCAGGCAACCGACGGTCACGTCGGCGCCCTGGTCGACATGCTGCTGGAGCATGAGTTCGTAATCCATTTTATAGATGTGATCGCCGGCCAGCAGCACGATGAATTTGGGATCGTAGCTCTCGATGATGTCGATGTTCTGGAACACGGCGTCGGCGGTGCCGAGGTACCAATGGTCCTCGGAGACACGTTGGCTCGCCGGCAGAATATCCAAACTCTCGTTGCGCTCGGTGCGGAAAAAGCTCCAGCCGCGCTGCAAATGGCGGATCAGGCTATGCGCCTTGTACTGCGTCGCCACGGCGATGCGCCGGATGCCGGAGTTCAGCGCGTTCGACAGCGCGAAATCTATGATGCGCGACTTGCCGCCAAAATAAACCGCGGGCTTCGCGCGTCTATCGGTCAGCTCCATCAGTCGCGACCCGCGTCCGCCGGCGAGCACATAGGCCATGGCGTGGCGGGCGAGCGGGGCGTTTGCGGAGGAGGTCATCAGTCTTCCTCGATCATTCATATTTAGTCTATCTGCGCGGAAGCATATTCGAAGAACAAAGTCGCGAGCGGCGGCAAGAGAATCTCCGCGCAAGCGGGAAATTCGCCGAAGCTTTCCGGGCGCGCGACGATTTTCCCGAGGTTGCCTTGGCCGGAGCCGCCGTAAACCGCTGCGTCGGAGTTGAGAATCTCGCGCCAGCAACCGGCGCGCGGCAGTCCAAGGCGGTAGTTTTCGCGCGGCACCGGGGTGAAGTTGGCGACGACGACGACAGGCCGGGAGCGGTTGTCGCCAAAGCGGGCGAAGGCGAAGACGGAATTATCGGCGTCATCCACGACGATCCATTGAAATCCCTCGCTCTCGCAGTCGCGCGCATGCAGCGCCTCATGTTCGCGGTAGAGGCGATTGAGGTCGCGGACGAAATTTTGCAGTCCGCGATGCGGCGCGTGATCGAGCAGCCACCATTCGAGGCCGCGATCGAAATCCCACTCGCTCGTCTGGCCGAACTCCTGCCCCATGAACAGCAGCTTTTTGCCCGGCTGTCCCCACATAAAGCCGTAATAGGCGCGGGCGTTCGCGAATTTGCGCCATTCGTCGCCGGGCATTTTGCCGATGATCGAGCCTTTGCCGTGCACCACTTCATCGTGCGACAGCGGCAGCACGAAGTTTTCGGAGAAAGCATAGAGCAGGCCAAAGGTTAGCTTATCGTGGCGCCATTTGCGATGGACGGGATCGGTGACCATATAGGCCAGCGTGTCGTTCATCCAGCCCATGTTCCACTTGAAGCCGAAGCCGAGCCCGCCCTGGTCCGTCGGCCTTGAAACGCCGGACCAGGAGGTCGATTCCTCGGCCAGCGTGACCGCGCCGGGGAAAAGACCATAGACCAATTCGTTGAAGCGCCGGAGAAAGGCCACAGCGTCGCGATTGTCGTTGGAGCCGTCGGGATTGGGCGCCCATTCTCCGGCCTTGCGCGAATAGTCGAGATAGAGCATCGACGCGACCGCATCGACGCGCAGTCCATCGATGTGAAAACAGTCGAGCCAGTACAGCGCATTGCTGATCAGGAAGTTGGCGACCTCGCGGCGTCCGAAATCATAGATCGCGGTGTTCCAATCGGGATGAAACCCCCGGCGCGGGTCGGAATGCTCAAACAGCGGGCCGCCGTCGAACATCGCGAGCCCGTGCGCGTCGGTCGGGAAATGCGCGGGCACCCAATCGAGGATGACGCCGAGCCCCGCCCGGTGCGCCGCGTCTATGAAGCGCTTGAAGCCGTCCGGCGCGCCATGCCGCGCGGTCGGCGCGAACAGGCCGATCGGCTGATAGCCCCAGGAGGCGTCGAGCGGATGCTCGTTCACCGGCAGCAGTTCTATGTGGGTGAAGCCGAGATCGGCGACATAGGGGATCAACTCCGCCGCCAGTTCGTCGTAGCTCAAGAATCGCCCGTCTTCGCCGCGCGCCCAGGACGGCAAATGAACCTCGTAGATCGACATCGGCGCGCGGCGCGGATTTTTGCACGCGCGGTCGCGCATAAAGGCGTCGTCGGTCCAGGGGAAGGGCGCGTCGGCGACGACGATCGAGGCGGTCGCCGGCCGCAACTCCCCCGCGCGCCCAAAGGGGTCGCTTTTTAGCGGCGTCAGCGCGCCATTGGCGCCGACGATCTCGAATTTGTAGCGCGCTCCGGCGCTAACGCCGGGCAAAAAAATCTCCCAGACGCCGCTGTCGATCCGCTTGCGCATCTGGCCGCGCCGCCCGTCCCAGCCGTTGAAGTCGCCGACCACGGACACGCGCCGGGCGTTCGGCGCCCAGACCGCGAAATGGGTCCCGTCCACGCCCTCGTGGTTGAGGACATGCGCGCCCAGCCGTTGATAAAGCTTTTGGTGCGCGCCCTCGACGAGGAGATAGTCGTCGAGCGGTCCGAGCAGCGGCCCAAAGGCGTAAGGGTCGTAAAAGTCCCAGCCGCCGCCGGCGTTTCGCGCATGCAGCACATAAGGAAAGCGCGCGGTCGCCCCGGCGATCAAGCCTTCGAAAAAACCGTCCGAATGCACGCGATCGAGCGCAACGATCTGCTCGCCTTGGGGCGTTCGCGCATCGACCGTGTCGGCGCCGGGAACGAAAGTCCGGATAACAAGTCCCGCCGGGGTTTCGTGCAGACCCAAAACTTTGAACGGATCGCCGCAGCGGGCGGAAAGGATCGCCTCGATCTCGTCTCGCCCGAGGCGCCATGGGGCGTCTGGGCTATCGGTGGTTGCTGTCACTGAGTCTCGCTGCGGCCCGTGGTCGTTACTCTAGGCAATAGAGAAAAACGCGTCGCGGCGCCAGCGCGATTGTCGCGGGGGCATCGCGCGCGAGTGGATCCGACATTTTGGCTTACTCCGCGTGCATTCTGCGATAAGTCTTTCAAATTAGGCCCCAAGGAGGATCCTATGGCTCAAAGCTCGCTATACGACGAAGATTTCCATGCTTGGGCGAATGAGCAGGCGGCGTTGCTGCGCCAAGGCAAACTCGGGCAGGCGGACCTCGAACATATCGCGCAGGAGATCGAGAGCATGGGCCGGACCGAAAAGCGCGAGCTGGTCAGCCGCCTTACAGTGCTCATACTCCATCTCCTCAAATGGCGGTTTCAACCCATTCTACGCGGCAAGAGCTGGCGGCTGAGCATTGAGGGACAACGATTGGACATCGACGCTCATCTAAAGGACAATCCAAGCCTCAAGGCCGGTTTGAGCGAGGCGATCGCCTTTAGCTACCGCCGCGCGCTGATCGAGGCGGAACGCGAGACCGGTCTCGAAGCAACGACCTTCCCGAGTGAATGTCCGTGGTCATTCGATCAAATGATGGCGGACGATTTCTGGCCGGAGGAGGAGAGCCGCTGAGGCTTGACGAAAACGCGCGTCGGCGCGTTCGTCATTCGCCGGCCCTCTCCTTCTCACACCGGCACGTTCCAAATCTCCCGTGCATATTCCCGGATCGTGCGGTCCGACGAGAACCAGGCGACGCGCGCGGTGTTGAGGATGGTCGAGCGCCGCCAGGCCTTTTGGTCGCGCCAGCGCGCGTCGACCAGGGCCTGCGCCTCCCAATAGGCGTCGAAGTCCTTCGAGATCAGGAAGTGATCGTAATAGGTCAGCGTATCGACGAGCTGCGCGTAACGGTTGGGGTCGTCGGGCGAAAACGCGCCCATCGCCACGGCTTGTAGCGCGTCGGCGAGGCGCGGGCTCGCCGCTATCGCCTCGCGCGCGGCGATGCCCTTCGCTCTGCTCGCCTCGACCTCCGCCGCCGTCAGGCCGAAAATGAAGATATTCTCTTCGCCGACCCGCTCCATGATCTCCACATTGGCGCCGTCCAGCGTGCCGATGGTCAACGCGCCATTGAGCGCCAGTTTCATGTTGCCGGTGCCCGAGGCCTCCATGCCGGCGGTCGAAATCTGCTCGGAGAGGTCCGCCGCCGGAATGATCACCTCGGCGAGGCTGACATTGTAGTTGGGCAGAAACACCACCTTCAGCAGATCGCGCGCATCCTTGTCGGCGTTGACGATTTTCGCCACGTCATTGGCCAGTTTGATGATCAGCTTGGCCTGATGATAGCTCGCCGCCGCCTTGCCGGCGAAAATCTTTACGCGGGGCACGAAAGCATGGCCGGGCCGCGCCTTGATGTCGCGATAGAGCGCGATCGTGTGCAGCACATTGAGCAACTGGCGCTTATATTCGTGGATGCGCTTGATCTGCACGTCGAACAGCGCGCCCGGGTCGACTTTCACAGCCACACGCTCGAAAATCAGTTTCGCCAGACGCTCCTTATTGGCCCGCTTGGCGGCGGCGAAGCGCTCCTGAAACCCTTGATCGTCCTTAAAACTCTCGAGCTCGGCGAGATGGGTCGGATCGTCGAAAACCCGAGGCCCGATCGTCTGGGCGATGAGGCGCGAGAGCGGGGGATTGGCTTCGAGCAGCCAGCGGCGGAAGGTGACGCCATTGGTCTTGTTGACGATGCGATCCGGATAGAGCTTGTGGAAATCGTGGAACACGGTCTCCTTGACCAGTTCGCTGTGCAGCGCCGAGACGCCGTTGACCTTGTGCGAGCCGAGAAACGCCAGATTGCCCATGCGCACATGGCGGCCGTTGTGTTCGTCGATCAGCGAGACATTCGCCAGCGTCCCGCTGTCGACGACGCCCTTCTCGCGCAATTTGTCGAGATGCAGCGCGTTGATCAGATAAATGATCTGCATATGACGCGGCAGCAACCGCTCCATCAGGCCAACCGGCCAGGTCTCCAGCGCCTCGGGCAGCAGTGTGTGGTTCGTATAGGAGAAGGTCGCCTGGGTGATCGTCCAGGCCTCCTTCCAGGGGACGTCATGCACATCGACCAGCAGCCGCATCAATTCGGCGACGCCGATCGCCGGATGGGTGTCGTTGAGCTGGATGGCGACCTTGTCGGCGAGTTTTCGGATGTCGCCGGACTGCTTCATATGGCGGCGGATCAGGTCTTGCAGCGAGGCGGAGGCGAAGAAATATTCCTGGCGCAGCCGCAACTCCTGCCCCGCCGGGGTGGAGTCGCTGGGATACAGCACCTTGGAAATTGATTCCGCGCGCATCTGATCGGCCTGCGCGCCGAGATAATCGCCGGCGTTGAAGGCGTCGAGCCGCAGCGGGTCGGGCGCGCGCGCCGACCACAGACGCAGCGTGTTGACATGCTTGCCGCGCCAACCGACCACCGGCGTGTCGTAGGCCACAGCCTCGACGGTTTCCGCCGGACGCCAGACATGCGCCAGAGCGCCGTCGGCGAGTCGCGCGCACTCGACATGGCCGCCAAAGCCGATGTCGTAGACGATTTCGGGGCGCGCGAACTCCCAAGGGTTGCCAAAAGACAGCCAGTCCTCGGGGTATTCGTGCTGCCAGCCGTCCTTGATGGTCTGGCGGAACAGCCCGTGGTCGTAACGGATGCCATAGCCGACAGCGGCGATCTCCAGCGTCGCCATGCTGTCCATGAAGCAGGCGGCGAGACGCCCAAGGCCGCCGTTGCCGAGCGCCGCGTCCGGCTCCAGCGTCCGCAGCGCGTCGAGATCGACGCCAAGATCGGCCAGGGCCGCGCGCATCGCCTCCGTCAAACCCAGATTGGTGAGCGCATCGATCAACAGACGTCCGACCAGAAACTCCAGCGAGAGATAATAAACCCGCCGCCGATCCTCCTGATAATTGCGCTTCGTCGAAGCGAACCAGGACGGCACGACGCGGTCGCGCGTCGCCAGCGCCGCGGCGACGAACCAGTCGCGCGGGCTCGCCGCGGCTTTGTCCTTGCCCACGGTGGCGGCGAGACGGCGCAGCACTTCGTCGCGCAATGCGCGGGCCTGCGGATCGAGACTGGAGGAGGCGGCGGGCGTATGGGAAACGGCCAGGTCGATAATGCTCACAGCGGTCTTTCTCGCAGCGGGATCGACGTCTCCTGTGGCCCCGGCGCCGTGCGGACGGCGTTCCTCGATGGGAGGCGTCTCGAAGTCCCGTGTTCTATCGTGGGGAGGTTAGCGCATTCCTGCGTAGCGTCGGCGCGTCGCCGGAGTAAACACAAAAATGGTGAATCGGTCGCAGCGTCCGGATCGATGTCGATGCAAGCGCCGGGAGCCGCTTCCGGCCAGCGGTTCCCGGGACGCGCTATTTCAGGATGAATTCGATGCGGCGGTTTTCCGCGCGTCCATCATCGGTGTCGTTCGAGGCGATGGGCTTCTTGGCACCATAGCCGACGCCGGACAGACGCCCGGCGACAACGCCCTCGTTGATAAGATATTGCACCACCTTATCGGAGCGACGTTGCGACAGCGCCCGATTGTCCTCGTCATCGCCGACATTGTCGGTGTGGCCGCCAATCTCCACCTTCTGGTCCGGGCAGCGCTTCAACAGCGCCGCCAGGCGGTCGAGCACATATGCGGTGGCCAGACGGATCGTCGTGCCGCCCGAGCGGAACTGGATATTATCGAGCGTCAGCGTTGCGTTCAACGCCGTCTGGCATGCGGCGGCGTCGAGCGGGCCGGAGCGCGGCAGCGCTTTGAGCGCGGCTTTGGCGGCGCTCGCCTTTTCTGCGGCCGATACAGCCGGTGTCGCCGATTTCGGCTGATCCGTCGCCGGTTTGGTCTGATCGACAACAGCCTTGCCGGCGTCGACGATCTTTTTCGCCGCGTCCTCACCAGCGTCCAGCGTCTTGGTCGCGGCGTCACGGGCGGCCTTTCCGGCGTCGGCCCAGCCGGTCACGGCCTTGGCGCCGGCGTCGACGGCTTTCTCGGCGCTCGCCTTGCCGGCGTCCATCGCCTCCGCCACGGTTGGCGGCTCGGCGAAGATCTTCTCGGTTCCGCTCACCAGCCGCACGCCGTCCACCTTGCCAATCGTTCCGACCAGCGCGGCGCGATCCGCGACATTGTTGGGAAGCAGAACGTCGCGCCCGGCGACGTCGAAATTCTGAGGATTTCCCTTCGCCTCCTTGATCGCGGCGCCGACCGATCGCTTGAGGTCCGCCTCGATGTTGGGAGTTCCGAGGAGATTGCCGGCGAACCAAAGCAGCGCGGCGGGAACAAGTCCGAGCGCCCAGCCTTTGTGTTCGGCGATGTCGCCCTTACGCGCAAAAGTGGCGGCGCCGGCGCCGAGAATGAACACCGCGAAGGCGGCGAGCGCCGTCTCTAGCCAGACGCCGGCGCGGCCAAGCAGCACGTCGAGCAGCGCCATGAGCGCGGCGGCGCCGAAGGCCAGCCCGCACCAGATCAGCCACGGCGCGATTTTCCCGCGTTGCTCGACCTGTCGCGTGAGGATCGCCGTCGCTATTCCCACGATGAAGATCGCGAGCAGCCAAAACCAGAAATGAGAGATTATATAGGTCATGACGCCTGCCTTCTCTTAATACTTCTAGTGTCGCCGCTTGGCGTTCGCTGGCCCAAGCCCGACGGTCCGGGCGGCGCAGACCATGCGTCAGCGACGTGACGTTGGCAAGAAGTCGGCGCGCGCGGATTTTGCCCGTCGATTCGCTGCGTGGCGGCAGCCGAGACCTTTCATAGAGTAGCGTTCCGGGCAAAAAATGCGCAAGGGACGGGTTAGACCCGCATCGGCATCAGCACATAAAGCGCGCTGGCCCCGTCGCGATCCTGGATCAGCGTCGGAGAGCCAGGATCGGCCAGCAAAAACAACGCCGTGTCGCTGTCGAGCTGGTTCACGATATCGAGCAGATACTTCGAGCTGAAACCGATGTCGATCGGCTCGCCGTCGTAATCGGCTTCGACTTCCTCGACCGCCGAGCCCTGATCGGGGTTGGTGACCGACAGCACGACCTTGCCCTCCGAGACCGCGAGTTTGACGGCGCGGCCGCGCTCGGAGGAAATCGTCGACACGCGATCGACCGCCTTGGCGAACATCTCGCGCTCGACGGTCAGCCGCTTGGTGTTTCCCGAGGGAATGACGCGCCCGTAATCGGGGAAAGTGCCGTCGATGAGCTTGGTCGTCAGCAGCGCCTCGCCGAAGGCGAAGCGCATTTTATTGGCGGAGACCTCGATCGTCACATCGCCCTGCGCGTCTTCGATCAGCCGTTGGATTTCGGTGACCGCCTTGCGCGGCAGAATGACGCCGGGCATGCCGACCGAACCCTCCGGCGCCGGCAGTTCGAGCCGCGCCAGACGATGGCCGTCGGTCGCCACGGCGCGCAGCAGCGAGCGGCCCTCGATCTCCGCGACATGGATGAAGATGCCGTTGAGATAATAGCGCGTCTCCTCGCTCGATATGGCGAACTGCGTTTTGTCGATGAGGCGCTTCAGTTCGGCGGGCGGCAGCGTGAATTTATGGCCGAATTCGCCCGAGGTCACTTCGGGAAAATCGCTCTGCGGCAGGGTTTGCAGTTGGAAGCGCGAGCGTCCCGAGCGCAGCGTCAATTGTCCCTGCTCGCCGGTCTCCTCCAGCGAAACCTGCGCGCCTTCCGGCAATTTGCGCATGATGTCGTAGAGCGTGTGCGCCGGCAAGGTGGTCGCGCCAACATGCTCCACCTCGGCGGCGACCCGTTCGGTGATTTCGAGATCGAGATCGGTCGCCTTGAGCAATAATTCGCCGACCTGGGCCTCGATCAGCACATTGGCGAGGACCGGTATCGTCGTGCGCCGCTCCACCACACGGTGGACATGGCCAAGCGCCCGCAGCAGCGCCGCTCTCTCGATCGTGACCTTCATGGAGGGAAATTCCGTTGGCCTCGTAGGAATGGCGTCTCGGGGGAGCGCCGGGGGCGGGACTTTGGCGCGGCGCGGCGCGGAGCGCAAGAGGGGCTGGCGGAGCAGGGGGAGGGAATTGTGTATAAGTTATGGGAGCGAGGGCGCCGCCGCCATGATGCGTCGATCGTTGACGCATCGAATCGGTGATGCATCGATCGGTGATGCTTAGCTCCAGCTCATGTCATGCGGGCATATTTATGTCGACTTTATCGCCGAATCGGGGCCGCTGATTAACTAGCTGATATTAAATAGATTTAGTGATTGTGAGATTTTTCCTTGTGGAAACTACCTGTGGCAAAAATGTCACGGCGCCTGAATAACTTAGCCAGCGACGCCATTCTGCGTTGCCTTTGTTGCGCGGCGGGCGCACCGTTTCATCGAACGTTAAAGCCAAGAGTAGACGTTACGGTCTCATCTAACGACCCCGACCAAGCATCGGCAGGGGAGGTGAGTTTAACGGTTCATCTGTATAGGAGCTAAGCTATGAAAACATCTTTGCTTTCCGCCACCGCGATTGCGTTGGCGCTTTCGGCCGGGTCGGCGTTGGCCGCCGATCTTCCCTCCCGCAAGGAGGCGCCCGTTTATATCGCGCCGGCGCCCCCGCCTTTGTGGACCGGGCTCTACGGCGGTCTGAACATCGGCGGCGGCTGGGCCAACAATGGTGGCGCGAACAACACCTCGTCCGCCTACTATGACACAAGAGGCCCGCTGGGCGGCCCATTGAACGGCGCCCCCGCCGGTGTCTCCAACATGTTCTTCCTCCCCGACGGTAATTCGCTCGGCGCCGCCGGCGGCGTCCTCGGCGGCGCTCAGGTCGGCTACAACATGCAGTTCAACCAGTTCGTCCTCGGCGTCGAGACCGACTTCCAGGGCACCAGCATCAGCAGCAGCGGCGGCAACGGTGGCGGCGGCCTATACCCGGCCTTCTACAACAATGCGAACGGCAACAACTACCTGACCTCCGTGAACGCCGTAGGCGGCGCCAACGCCAACCTCTCCTGGTTCGGCACCGTGCGCGGTCGCATCGGCTTCCTGATCACGCCGACTTTGTTGATCTACGGCACAGGCGGCTTCGCCTATGGGCAGGTGGACGCTTGGGGCTTTAGCAGCACCAACACCGGCTGGACCGGCGGCGGCGGCGTGGAGTGGCTGTTCGCGCCGCATTGGTCGGCGAAGGTCGAATATCTCTATGTCAATCTCTCCGGCAGCAATTCGCTGAACAACTCGGGCTACAATTTCGGCTACAACTACAATCCGGGGCTCAACGTCGTGCGCGCGGGCATAAACTATCACTTCAACTGGGACGCTCCGGCTCCGATCCTCGCGAAATACTGATCGTCTGCGGCAGATTTGCCTCGGCCACAGAACCGATCGACGAAAACCCGGCCCTCGTGGCCGGGTTTTTTTGGTGTGCCGATCATTCAGGGGAGCTATGATACGGAATCCGCTAGATCAGTTCGGCGGCCCGCATTCCCACCCCCCCTAGCCCGTCGCTTGCGACGGGCGTCCTGCGGACGCCCTATGGCGGGGAGGGTTAGGGTGGGGGTTGGCCACAACAACAATGATTCCGCGAGCCCCCCACCCGACCCGGCCATAGCCCGTCATTGTTGACGGGCGTCCTATCGAACGCCCTTTGGCCGGGTCACCCTCCCCGCAAGGGGAGGGATTCGCGCCCTCGCGAAGTATTCACGCGGAACTCGTATGAGGCCGAACGCTTTCTTGCTCGAACGCCTCGGCCTCGCCTCCGTCACGCCAGGCGAGGCCGAATAATCGCCCAAACCGACCACCCGTATGCGCGGTGGCGTGGGAGGGCAGCGGCCGCAACGCTCCGCCCTATCCCGATTCCTGCCCGACTTGCTGCTTCCGCGCCATGCGTTCTGGCCTATCGCGCGGGAGCGTGCTAACAGGCTAGCCAACAGGCGCCGGCGCCTCAAAAACAACGCCCGTGGCGGCAGGTTTAGGGAACGATCATGTCCGATATTTTCCGCGAGGTCGATGAAGAGGTCCAACGGGAAAAGGTCGAAACGCTCTGGTCGCGTTATCAGACGCCGGTTTTCGTGATCGCCGGGCTCATCGTCGCCGCGACGGGCGCGTGGACCTATTACACCAGCGAGAAGACCAAGGCCGCCGAGGCCGCCAATGTGCGCTTCATGGCCGCGGTGGCGCTGGCCGACTCCGGCAAAGGCCCCGAGGCCATTGCGGCGTTCGAGGCCCTGGCCAAGGATGCGCCGAAGGGTTACGCCTCGCTCGCCAGATTGCGCGGCGCCGAAGAACTCGGCAAGACCGACAAAGCCAAGGCCATCGACGCGCTCGACGCGCTCGGCGACGACAATAGCGTCGACCATCTCACGCAGGAAGCAGCGCGGCTGCGCAGCGCGGTTTACACGATGGAAGCCGGCGACAGCGAGAAATCGATGCTCAAGCTCGGACCGCTCATGACCTCGAAGGGCGTGTTCCGCTTCAGCGCCCAGGAGTGGAGCGGTCTCGACGCGCTGTCGAGCCAGGATTACGACGAGGCCGAGCGCGTGTTCAACTTGCTGCTGAACGACCGCGACGCGCCGCAGGCGATGCGCCAGCGCGCCTCGGCCTATATGGGCCTGCTGCACGCCGCGCGCGGCGCCAAGACGCCGGAGGCCGGCGCCATCACTTCGGTGACGCCGATCATCGAGCCGGCCGACGGCTCCGACGCCTCCGACGGGCCGGCGATGACCCCCGAGAAGAAGTGAACGGCGTCGCGGCGGCTTTCGGCGCGGCGCGTTTTCGAGCGCGGCGGGTTCCGATTCGCATCGAGAAAACGCGTCACAACAAGAAATCAGCATAACGCCATGTCCTTTTCGCTCGCGATCATCGGCCGCCCGAACGTCGGCAAATCGACGCTGTTCAACCGGCTCGTCGGCAAAAAGCTGGCTCTGGTCGACGACCGTCCGGGCGTGACGCGCGACCGCCGCGAGGGCGCCGCGAAGCTCGCCGATCTCTCTTTCACCGTCATCGACACGGCGGGGCTGGAGGAAGGCGCCGAGGCCTCGCTCGAAGGGCGGATGCGCCAGCAGACCGAAGCGGCCATCGGCCAGGCCGACGCCATTTTGTTCGTGATCGACGCGCGCGCCGGCGTCACGCCCGACGACAAATATTTTGCCGACCTCGTGCGCCGCGCCGGCAAGCCGGTGGTGCTCGCCGCCAATAAGGCGGAAGGCCGCGCCGGCGAGGCGGGCTTTTTCGAGGCCTATACGCTGGGACTCGGCGAGCCCGTGCCGCTTTCGGCGGAGCATGGCGAGGGCATGATCGACCTGTTCGACGCGCTGCGCCTCGCACTGCCGGAGGCCACCGAGGCGCCGGCCGAGGAGGACGAAGCGGGCGCCCCGCGCCGTTTCGACGATGAGGACGGCAGCGATCTCGACATCACCAAGCCGCTGCGCATCACGGTCGTCGGCCGCCCCAACGCCGGAAAGTCAACGCTGATCAACCGCTTGCTCGGCGAGGACCGCCTGCTCGTCGGACCCGAGGCGGGCATCACCCGCGACAGTATCGGCATCGATTTCGAGTGGCGCGACCGCAAGATGAAATTGTTCGACACGGCCGGCCTGCGCCGCCGCGCCCGCGTCACCGACAAACTGGAAAAGCTCGCCGGCGCCGACGCGCTGCGGGCCGTGCGCTTCTCGGAAGTTGTTGTTTTATTGGTTGATTCCACCATTCCCTTCGAGAAGCAGGATTTGACCATCGCCGACATCGCCGCGAGCGAGGGCCGGGCGGTCGTCATCGCCCTGGGCAAGTGGGATTTGATCGAGGATCGCGGCAAGTCTGTGATAAGATTGCGAGAAGAGGCGGCGCGCCTGCTCGCCCAGCTGCGCGGCTGCCCGGTTGTTCCAGTCTCCGGCGCGACCGGCGAGGGGCTCGACGAACTGATGCGGGCGGTGATCGCCGTTCACGAGACCTGGAACAAGCGCATCTCCACTGCGCGTCTAAACCGTTGGTTAACCAATACCTTAGAAGAGAACCCGCCGCCGGCGGTGTCGGGTCGCCGCATCAAAATCCGCTATATGACGCAGCCCAAAAGCCGTCCGCCGCACTTCGTGCTGTTCGGCAATCAGCTCGATGAATTGCCGACGAGCTACGAACGTTTTTTAATCAACGGCTTGCGCAAAACCTTCGACTTTCCCGGCGTGCCGATCCGCATCTCCAAAAAGACCGCCGAAAATCCCTATGAGGGAAAAAAGCGCGGATAGGCGCGACGTTTTGACGCGCATTTTTGCGCATGGGCGCGCATCCCCGAGCGCCCGGCGCGCATTGGGGCGCAAAACCCGGCATTGTGCGCTAAAAAACGATCCGCCGCGCCCTTAACTTGCGCTTGCGACCCGTGACAAATGTGTCACACTATGCTCGGCGGGTTCAGCGCCCGGTCGAACATACGGAGGCTCCTACATGTCCTTACAAGGTCATATTGTCGAACTTCAACGTCGCCACGAGGCGCTCGAAAAAGAAATCGACAAAGAGCAACACCACCCCTGCCTGGACGAAGCGAAGCTTTTGGAACTCAAGCGCAAGAAATTACAACTGAAGGACGAAATCTCTAAATTACGCAATGGCGAGACGCTGCATTAGCAGGCCTTCCCCCAAACGGCCAGGGTTTTTCGCGCCAAGGTTTTTCGCGCCAAGCCTTTCGCGCCAAGCCAAAACCTCTGGCTCGCCCCATCATTCGGGCGCGTTGCATAATCTCTCGAAACATCGCGCGAGGCGGGAGCAATCTCCGCCTTTTAATTTGGCGCCGCCCCGCCCCTTGCCCCGCCGCCTCTGGCGCGCGACATGCTTGGTCGCCCGCATCCCGCAACGAGGCGCCGCTTAATGCCCGCATCCCCGCGTTATCACGCCGAAACCCTCCACGCGACGCTGGGCGAGGGGTTTTTCGACGAAGTCGCGCCCGCGGCGTTTCCCCAGCACATCCTGCGCTATCGCAACCGGCGCGCCGCCGCGCGGGTCGGGCTCGACACGCTGACCGACGCCGAATGGATCGCCCATTTCGGCCGGTTCGAGCCCTTGCCGGGCGGCCTCATCAAGCCGCTGGCGCTGCGCTATCACGGCCATCAGTTTCGCTCGTACAATCCCGATCTTGGCGACGGTCGCGGCTTTCTGTTCGCGCAATTGCGCGACGCCGAGGACGGGCGCCTGCTCGATCTCGGCACGAAGGGCAGCGGCCGCACGCCCTGGTCGCGCCAGGGCGACGGCCGGCTTACGCTCAAAGGCGGCGTGCGCGAAATCCTCGCGACCGAAATGCTGGAGGCGCAGGGCGTCGACACCTCCAAAACCTTCAGCCTGATCGAAACCGGCGAAGAGCTTATGCGCGGCGACGAGCCTTCGCCGACCCGCTCCAGCGTGCTGCTGCGGCTGTCGCATTCGCATATCCGCATCGGCACGTTTCAGCGCCTCGGCTTTCTCGAAGACCAAGGGGCCATCGAAAAACTTCTGAGCTATTCGATCGACAATTATTTCCCCGAACTCGCCGATGCGGCGCCGGAGCGGCGCGCGGCGGCGTTTCTGGAAGCGGTGATCGCGCGCGTCGCGCGGCTCGGCGCGAGCTATATGGCCTCGGGCTTCGTCCATGGCGTGCTCAATTCGGACAATATCAACATCACCGGCGAGAGTTTCGATTACGGCCCGTGGCGCTTCGCGCCCGTCTGGGACGCCGGCTTCACCGCCGCCTATTTCGATCACAGCGGGCTCTATTCCTTTGGCCGCCAGCCCGGGGCGCTCGCCTGGAATCTGACGCGGCTGGCCGAATGCCTGCTGTCGTTTACCGGGCTGGCGGCGGCCGAAAAGGCGCTGGACGCCTATCCCGAACTCGCCAAGGCGGCGTTTCGCCAGGCGCTTCTGGCGCGGCTCGGCCTGCTTTCCGAGGGCGTCGATCGCGACGCGCGGCTGGCCAAGGCTTTCGTCGATTTTTCGATTCAGTCGCGCGCGCCGTTCGAGCAGACGCTGTTCGACTGGCGCGGGGGTCTCACCAGCGAGGCGCGGGCGAAGCGCTCGCCCAGCGCCGCGTTTTACGAAACGGAGTCTTTCGCGCCGCTGCGCGAGGCGATGGAAAGCTATTCGGCGACCGCGACCGCGCGGCTGGATCATCCCTATTTTGCGGCGGAAAAACCCTGCGCGATGTTGATCGACGAGGTGGAAGCGATCTGGAGCGCCATCGCCGAGCGCGACGACTGGAGCCCGCTCCAAGCCAAGCTCGCGCGCATAGCAGAAATGCGCGCGGCTTATGCGGGGGAGTGAGCGGCGGCGTTGCGGCGATGCTGTTCCAGGAGGGGCTTGACTAGGGCTTGCTGGGATATGTTATAAAGTCACGTCAGATGTTATAACATAACACACGATCGCATCGTGACGCTCGGTCGTTCGGACTTAGGAAAGCCGGGGGAGCCCCATGAAAGCTGATTACGGGCGCGGTTTTTTCGCTGGGGCCGCGGCCGCTCTCTGGAGCGTCGGCGTTTTCGCTCAAGAGGCCTTGCCCAGCATCGAGGTCGGCGCCGCAGCCAAACCCGCTGTCACGAGCGCGTCGCCCTCGCCAGCCCCCGCCGCGCCCACGCCCACACCGCCCCCCGCTCCGCCCGTTGATGCCGCCAACGCGCAAGAGCGCCTGCTGCCCAAGGCCGGCGCCAATGTCTATGCCCTGGACCGCGCGGCGATCGAGGCCCTGCCGGAGGGGGATCAGACGCCGCTCGAAAAGATTTTGCTGCAAACGCCCGGCGTTTCGCAGGATTCCGCCGCCAGCGGCAATCTCCACATCCGCAACGAACACGCCAATGTGCAATATCGCGTCAACGGCATCCTTCTCCCTGACGGCGTTTCGGGCTTTTCGCAGCTTATCGAGACTGGTTTCGCCGGATCGGTGTCGCTCGTCACCGGGGCGCTGCCGGCGCAATATGGGCTGCGCACCTCCGCCCTCGTCGACATCGTCTCGCGCGCGCCGCCAACGACGCCCGGCGGAAGCGTCACGATCTATGGCGGCAGCCATGAGACCGGTCAGACCGCCTTCGACTATGGCGCGAAGTTCGGTCCATGGGAGGTGTTCTTGGCGGGCCGGTTGTCCATGAACAGTCTGGGAATCGAAAACCCGACGGACAGCCATGAGGCGATCCACGATCGGACGCGGCAAGGAAAATTCTTCGGCTTCCTGTCCTACGCCATCGACGACGCGACCAAGCTCAGCTTCATCACGGGAAGCTCGGTCGCCAATTATCAAATCCCCAACAATCCCGGCCAGCCGCCACAGTTCACGGCTTTCGGGATAAGCTCGTTCGATTCCGGCAAGCTCAACGAAAACCAAGTCGAGCGCAACTATTATAACGTCGTTGCCCTGACCCACACGGACGGCGACATCGACACGCAACTGTCGTTCTTCTCGCGCTACTCGGAGCTGCATTTCGTGCCGGATCAGATCGGCGATCTCGTCTTCAACGGCGTCTCGTCGGACATCTATCGCTCCAGCTTCGTCAATGGCCTGCAAGGCGACGGGGCCTATCGCATCGGCGGCGGCCATACGCTGCGCGCCGGCTTCACGGTGAGCGGAGAGAAGACGCAAACCGTCAATTCCTCGATCATCGAGCCGCTCGACGCGACTGGGAATCCAATCGACGCGCCGTTCGGCGTGAGCGACCCGAATTCCAAGCTCGGCTGGCTCGCCGGCGTCTACGCGCAGGACGAATGGAAGATCGGCGACCGGCTGACGCTGAACTCCGGGCTGCGCTTCGATCAGATGTGGCAGTTCGTCGATACCAACCAGCTCAGCCCGCGCGTCAGCGTCGTCTATAAGCCCGTCGACGATACGACTTTCCATATCGGCTACGCCCGCTATTTCACGCCGCCGCAGCAGGCGCTCGCCGTTCCCACCAATTTGGCGCTCTATAACAACACGACGCAGCAGCCGTCCGTCCCGCTCTCAAGCCCGGTTCGTCCCGAGCGGGCGAATTACATCGATACGGGCGTGACCCAGAAACTGACGAAGGAGCTTGAAGTCGGCGTCGACGCCTATTTCAAGCGGGCGCGCAATCTCATCGACGACGGACAATTCGGTCAGGCGCTGGTGCTCACCGCCTTCAACTATGATCGCGCCTACAATACCGGCGTCGAATTCAAGTCGGTCTATCAGAGCGGCGATTTGCGCGCCTACGGCAATCTCGCCTGGGGGCGTCAGCGGGCCACGCAGGTCACGTCCAACCAGTTCCTCTTCGGCGCCAGCGAATATGCCTATATCGCGACGAATTACGTCTACACGGATCACGCCCAGACATGGACGGGATCGGCGGGGGCCTCCTATCGCTGGCTCGGGACGCTGGTGTCCGCCGATCTGATTTACGGGAGCGGGCTGCGCAACGGCTTCGCCAACACCGGTCATGTCTCGCCCTACACGCAGGTGAACCTCGGCCTGTCACGCGAGTTTTCGACGCCATGGGGCAAGCCGGTCACGCTCCGCTTCGACGTCGTCAATCTGCTCGACCACGCCTACGAGTTGCGCGACGGTTCCGGCATCGGCGTCTTCGCCCCGCAATACGGCCCGCGCCGCGGGTTCTTCGCGGGGTTGAAGCAGGCGTTTTGACCCTGGAGAGGGCGAGGAGCGGAGGCGCCCGAACGCCAGCGAAGGGACGGGGGCAAGTCGCTCCGCCCATGGGCGGCCGCGACGATGGGATGCGGAAGCCGCGATATATCGAGACCACGTCACCCCTCGATTTCCTCGCGCCGGATCTCCAGTTCGAGCCATTCCTCCTCGCAGCGCGCCAACTCGGCGTCGACCTCGGCGAGCATCGCTCCGGCGCGCCCGAATTTCGCCTGATCGCTTGTGTAAAGATCGGGGTCGTCGAGCAGCGTCTGGAGCTTGGCTTTTTTGAGGCGCAGCTCGTCCATTTTTTGCGGCAGCGTGGTCAGCGCATATTGCTCTTTATTGGTGAGACGCGGGCGCCCTGCCGGCTTCTCCCGAGGCGCCGGTTTTTCTTGCGCCTCCATGCGCGCGGATGCGCCTTCATGCGCGTTTATGCGCGCTCCATGCGCGATGACGCCCACGCCGCGCTGCGCCACCATGTCCGAATAGCCGCCGGCATATTCCTGCCAGCGGCCGGCGCCCTCGCTCATCAACACCGAGGTCGCGACGCGGTCGAGAAAGTCGCGATCATGGCTGACGACGATCAGCGTGCCGGGATAATCGGCCAGCATTTCTTCCAATAAATCAAGGGTTTCGAGATCGAGATCATTGGTCGGCTCGTCCAGCACGAGCACGTTGGACGGCAGCGCCAGCGCCCGCGCCAGCATCAATCGCCCGCGCTCGCCGCCCGAAAGCTTGCCGACGGGCGTGCGCGCCTGCTCCGGGCCGAACAGGAAATCTCTCATATAACCAATGATATGACGGTGCTCGCCGTTGATCTCGACAAAGTCCGAGCCGCCGCCGGTCAGCGCGTCCTGCAAGGTGCTGGCGGGATCGAGGCTGGCGCGGCTTTGCTCCAGCGTCGCCATCGCCAGCCCGGCGCCCAGCCGGACGCGGCCTGAGTCGGGCGCCAGGGCGCCGGTTAACATATTGACCAGAGTGGTCTTTCCGGCGCCGTTAGCGCCAATGACGCCAAGCCGGTCGCCGCGCATCACGCGGATGGAGAAATCATCGACGATCACTCTATCGCCAAAGGATTTGCCGATCTTGACGGCTTCGATGACGAGCTTGCCGGAAAGCTGCGCCTCGCTGGCCTCTAACCGCACCTCGGATGTCGGCGCGACGCGTTGGCCGCGCTCGGCCCGTAGTTGATGCAAGCCGCTGAGTCGCTTGACATTTCTCTTGCGGCGACCGGAAACGCCATGGCGCAGCCAATGTTCCTCGGCGACGATTTTGCGGTCGGTCTTGTGCTGCTGGCGTTCTTCTTCCTCGAGTTCGCGGTCGCGCCAGGCCTCGAAGTCCTTGAATCCGCAGGCGAGATGGCGCGTGCGGCCGCGATCCAGCCACACCGTCTCGCGTGTAAGATCCTGCAGGAAGCGGCGATCGTGGCTGATCAGCACCAGCGCCGAGCGGAGCGTCGCGAGCTTCTCTTCGAGCCAGACAATCGTAGGCAAATCAAGGTGATTGGTCGGCTCATCGAGCAGCAGAATGTCGGGTTGCGGCGCCAGGGCCCGCACCAAAGCCGCGCGTCTCGCCTCGCCGCCGGAGAGCCGCGCCGGGTTTTCGTCGCCGGTGAGGCCGAGGCCTTCCAGCAATTGCCGTGCGAAATAGGGATCGTCGAGCGGCGAAAGACCGGCCTCGACATAGGCGATCACGCTGGTGAAGCCATAAAAATCAGGCTCTTGCGGTAGGTAACGCAGGCTCGCGCCGGGCTGCAAAAAGCGTTCGCCGCCGTCGACCTCGATCTCGCCCGCGGCGATTTTGAGCAGCGTCGATTTGCCCGAGCCGTTGCGCCCGACCAGGCACAGCCGCGCGCCAGGCGCGACCGCAAGATCGACGCCATCGAGCAGGGGCTTGCCGCCAAGCGTGAGCGTCACGCCTTGCAGAGCGAGCAAGGGAGGAGGGGCCATGAGAGCTTTCGCTAGAGCTTTCGCTGTGAGAATCTGTCGGTAAGGCTTTTCCCATGGTTGCGGGCGGCTTGTCGACCCATGGCCGACCCATGGCCGACCCATGGCGCCCACCGTTCGCAGCAATCTCAAACCACAGATTCCCGCCGCCCCATGTAAACAGCGCAGTTCACAAAGCCTCCATTCTCGATTAGGGTCCGCGCCAATCCAAGCGCTTCGCGGCCACAACATATGTCAAGCCCGCGGCAGGCGCTTCAAAGAAGGAACCACATGGCCAAGGAAGAATTGCTTGAATTTCCTGGAATCGTGACCGAGCTGTTGCCCAGCGCGATGTTTCGGGTGAAGCTCGAAAATGAGCATGAAATCATCGCCCATACCGCCGGAAAGATGCGCAAGAACCGTATTCGCGTGCTCGCAGGCGATAAGGTGCTTGTCGAAATGACGCCTTACGACCTCACCAAGGGTCGCATCACCTATCGATTCCGATAAACTTTAAAGCGGCGGAGCGCCTTTCGTGACAGCCGACCCCGCGCCTGCTCTTGACGCTAAACCAACGCCGCCCAAGCTCGTGCTCGCCTCCGCCTCGCCGAGGCGGCTTGCGCTGCTCGAACAGGCGGGGCTGAAGGTCGACGCGCTGCTGCCCGCCGACATCGACGAGACGCCGCACCGCTTCGAGCAGCCGCGCAGCCTGGCGATCCGCCTCGCCAGCGAGAAGGCTCACGCCGCGCAAAAAATCAAAGCCTTGCAGCCGGAGCTGACGGGCGCCTATGTCATCGCCGCCGATACGGTCGTCGCGGTCGGGCGGCGCATTTTGCCCAAATGCGAGACCACCGACGAGGCCGAGGACTGTCTGCATCTGCTGTCCGGGCGCCAGCACCGCGTCTTTACCGCGGTGAGCCTGATCACGCCGCGCGGCGCCGAGCGCACGCGCCTCGTCGAGGCGCGGCTGCGCTTCAAGCGGCTGAGCGGCGCCGAAATGAACGCCTATCTCGCGACCGGAGAATGGCGCGGCAAGGCCGGCGGTTACGCCATCCAGGGCCTCGCCGGCGTGTTCGTGGTGAAGCTGATCGGCTCCTACACGGCTGTGGTCGGACTGCCGCTCAACGAGACGGTGAATCTTTTGGCTGGAGAAGGGTTTCCGGTGCTGGAGCCGTGGTCGGCGCGGCGGTGAGCGGCGGGAGGGGATAAAGTGCGCCGGTTGGCGCGCGCCTCAATCTTCGCTCGCGCTTCGGCAAGCTTGCGCAAACGCTCCTCGCGGCGCGCCAGTTCATCCGGTATCGACATGCCGTCGGCCAATATCCGCCGTGTCCGCCGCCTCGGCTTTGGCCATCAGATCGGCGACCTCAGCCAATAATTGCGCTTCGATCTTGCCGGCGCGCTCGTATGATCGTTTTGCTCTTCAACCCCCTCGCAACAAGATAATCCTTCCACCTGATCACGTCGGCGTCGGTGATCATTCGCACATTCTCATGACCCAGATGGGCTTTCAAATTATTGAGCACTCCTTGCCATGTCATCAACGTGCTCGGTGCCGGTTTGACCTCGGACTTCCAACGTTCAAACAATTCCGACAACGTGAGTTGTGGTTGTTTTTCAAAGGGTGGGAAACGCTCCTGTTTGGGGTCAGGGCTATAATCACCTTCGGCGTTCCGTTTTAGTCGCCACCCGGCGTCCTGAGCGGCTCGATAAACTTCAATCAGCAAAGATTTCCGCGTCTCCTCACCAACCTCAAGGTCATGGTGGGCAAGAACCCAGTTCGTGATTTCTCCGAAGCGAGATTCTAACCCCTCCACGGTTTCGGTGCGGGGTAGGGAGTTAATGCCCGTCGTTAAGTCGGCTCCAAATCGATTTTCAGCCGCTTCCACTTCGTCGAATGGTTTTGCTTGCACCGATGGAGCGGAAGTTATCCGACCTTCACCAGCGGCACGATTAAAGGCTTTCCACGCGGCCCATTTTTCGGGTTTACCCGGATTCTCGCCAAAGGTCTCCGCGAACAATCGATAGACGATACCGGCAAGGCCGACCATTTGACGGTAGGTGATGGTCGTTGGACCTCTTCCCACGGCGTTGAACAGTTTGTGGAGTTCGGACCGCGCCACCGCTTCTCGTGCTTTGGCGACATTCAGATCGCGGGTGCGAAGGGAGAATTTGACTAAATCTCCAATCTTCGCGCTGACCAAAACCGGCTCTTCTTCACCCGAAGGGGGGAGCGAAATCGGCAAGGTTCGCCCTTTGACCCTCGGCAACAGCTTGAGCGGAACCCGCATCAAAAATTGATATGGGGAGGAGCCATTTTGGTGGAGATAGGTTTTCTTACACGACATGATTGTTACCGGGTTTTGTTACCCTCCCGGTGGAATATTTGCAATCAAATCAGCTATTTCAAGAGCCTACGATCAAATGGTGCCCAAGAGAGGACTCGAACCTCCACGGCTTTCACCACTGGTACCTGAAACCAGCGCGTCTACCAATTCCGCCACCTGGGCCTTGGTCCGTGTCTTAAGGGCAGCGGTCGTCTCCTGTCAATGCGCCAGGCGACGAATTCCAAAGTTCGCTTGACGCGACCAACCGCCAAGGCCGGTTAACGCTTTCGTGAAAGCGCTACCCGAATTCGTGTCCTGGCTCGGACGGCGCTCGCGACCTTTCTATCCGCGACCGCCGACATTGAGCAGTCGCAGGACGAACCAAACGGGCACGACAATCACGGCTCCGGCGATCACATAATTGATCACTTCCCGCACGGCGCCGAAACCAAGCGCATAGATGCGGTTTATGAAATCCTGAACGCCACGAAGAATGTCGGCCGGGCGTATATCGAGCCACATGAGCAACGCGCCGACGACGAGCGAAATAAACAGCAATTTGACGAACACCGAGGCCGGCTTTCCGCCGAGAAAATTTTCGAGGACGTTATTGCTGGACATGAGGCCATCTCCTTCCGCCGAAGAACCCGGCAGTTCCTGTCGCCTCGGAGCCGAATGCTGCGCCGATCCCGCGTCCTGCGGCTTGGGCGCGTCGATATGCGGCCATTTGGCGAAGGGATGTTCGTCGCTCATGATCGTCTCCGGGCTCCGTAAAAAAATCTCAGGATTTGTCGCCGTTCGCTTCGTCCTTGAAGATACGCATCATGCGCCTCATGAAGCGTTCGGTAAAGGATAACACCCGCTCCATATCCTCCTCCTTGGGCAGGGTGGACGAAGCGCCGGGCGCGCCGCCGCCCCGGGCGCTTTTGAGTTCGGCGTTGTCGCGGCGCAACCGTGCGATTTCGCTCTCGAACGCCGCACGCTCGTCGGCGCTAATGCGGCACAGCGACAAACCCGCCTCGACAGTGCAGAACGACACGGCGCCTGTTTCCTTATCGAGACGCAGGAACCCGCCCTGCGTCGGAGTCATCGAAAAGCGGCCATCCTGGGCGGAGGGAGCCGGGGCGCTCGGCGTGGGAAGCGGCGCCGGCAGATTTGTCGGCGGCGCTTGCGCCAGCGCCGGGCCGCACCAACCGGCGGCGGCGACAAAAATAGCCCAAACGATTCGCATCATTCACCTCCCATTGCGCGCGGAAACGCACAGCCCAGCAAATGGGGGGCGCAGTCGGTGGCGTCAATCCTTGGAGCCCAATGGAGCCGGTTCTCGACGCCCCAATGGGCGCGGACCGCCGCAGCGAAGGTCTTGGCGTCGAGTAAGGTCTTGGCGTCGAGTAAGGTCTTGGCGTCGAGTAAGGTCTTGGCGTCGAGTAAGGTCTTGGCGTCGAGTAAGGTCTTGGCGTCGAGTAAGGTCTTGGCGTCGAGTTTTGTCGAGAAGCCATAATAACCCGCTCCCGCACGAGCGCGCCGTTTCGCTCGATGCGAGCTTTCGACCATCGTCGCGAGATGCGCAAAGCGCGGCTCGTCGAAAAAAGCGGCTGCATCCTGGTGGAGAAGCGACCGGTTGGCTTTCAGCGCGAGGAGATAATCGCCGCGCAGGACGACCGAGCGAAACGGCTGTGGCGCGTCACGCCGGGAAGCCGAACGGCCGAACCCCTTTCGTCGAACTCAACTCCAACGCCCAGATGATCGTGTTTTCGTAATCGACAGCGGCGGTCGTCGGCGCTGACTTGCAACAAGCCGTCATCTCGGTTCTCCATGGTTCGAGTTACAAACCAAGAACAATTGCCGCGCCTGAAGTTCCTTGCCGACCGCGTTTGCGAAAATTCGCCGGAGACGGGCGAGCGGGCGCGCCCGTCTCCGGGATGATCAATAAGCCAACTCAGCAGCCGCAGTTCTTGGCGCACGTCGCCTTTTCGCCCGCGCGATCCGCTTCGGTGCGCGTGTGATATGTTTCGCGGGAGCGAATGTCTTCTTCGTCGCAAGCTCTCATGCAATTGGCCTGCTTTCCTTCGCCGTCGGGGTCGCAGACGACATTTAGGATGAGGCCGGTCCCAGCAGAGCCGCCGCCGAACGCCGAGCCCGGCGTCTGAGCCGGATGTCCGAACGCAAAGGCCGGTCCGACGATTCCGGTCAACAGGAGGCTGGCTGTTACAAAAGCGCTTATTCTCATTTTATCGGTCCCCATTCCGACAACGGAGGTGTTGTTGGATACGATGAGACCTATTCATGCCCTCCCCTCCGCTGTCAACGGCGGCGTGGAATTCCCCCTCCGCCGCCGAACGACATGGTGGACGAGCGCGCCAAACGGCCTTTAGTACAACTTGCCGTCCTGCCCCTTCCAGCCGCCCGACGTCTCGTCGAAACGAGTCTCGTCCTTGAAGTCGACGACCTTGCCCGGCTCGATATATTGTTTTTCCTTGATCATCTGGTTCTGGACCGTCGTCGAGTAATAGGTGCTCGCCGAGCATCCGGCCGCGACGGTCTTGGCGCCGTCGGCGGCTTCCTTCGGCTTGCACTCCGGATGAGCGCCCTTGGGGAATTCGACCTTGGCGGTGAAATAAAATTCCACTCCCTTGTGGCCGGCGCCCTCGACATCGAGCTGCCAGAAGCGGTCCACTTTGAATTCGATGAGTTTGGCGTCGGGATCGAATTTCGTCTTCACGAGATTGTCGAACACTTGTTTGGCCTGATCCGGGCCGGGCTCGCAATTGATCAGGCAGAAAGCCCTGGCCGGGGCGTTCGCCGCCAAGACCATGGCGAAAGCCGCCGGTATGAGGATTTTCAGTTTGCTCATGGGTGCGTCTCCTACTTTTTTTACGTGCAGCGGCTTTTTTCCAGGGATTGGCGCCGGTGGTTGGCGGCGCGGACAGGGCTGTCTCATTTCTTTTGCTGCGAGTCTCAAGCTGCACGCCTCTTTGATCCGCCGCAAGAGCGGGGCAATGGACCAATTGTCGCATCGAGCCCCGCCCCGCCGAGAACGCCCCGAGGTTGCGTCGGCAATCCCCGCGTCTTATTGACGCGCGAGACGACAAGCAACAGATCGACGGCAAGCCGTCGGACACATCACCTGCGAGAGAGAGATTCATGCCCGTCCATAAGTTATTGCTCCTGCCCGGCGACGGCATCGGCCCGGAAATCACCGTGGAGGCCCAAAAGGTTCTGGCCTTTCTGAACCAGGCGGGCGTGGCGCGATTCGAGACGCAGACGGGTCTCGTCGGCGGCGCGGCCTACGATGTCCACAAACAGGCGATCAGCGAAGCCGACATGAAGCTGGCCCAGGCGGCGGACGCCGTGCTGCTCGCCGCCGTCGGCGGCCCCAAGTGGGACGGCGTCCCATACGAAGTCCGCCCCGAGGCAGGCTTGCTGCGACTGCGCAAGGATCTGGGCCTCTTCGCCAATCTCCGTCCGGCGATCTGCTATCCGGCGCTGGCCGAAGCCTCTTCGCTGAAACGCGAACTGGTCGACGGACTCGACATCATGATCGTGCGCGAATTGACCGGCGGCGTCTATTACGGCGAGCCTAAAGAGATTATCGACTTGGGCGACGGCCAGAAGCGCGGCATAGACACGCAAGTCTACGACACCTACGAGATCGAACGCATCGGCCGCGTCGCCTTCGAACTGGCGCGCAAACGCGGCAATAGGGTTACGTCGTCCGACAAAGCCAATGTGATGAAATCCGGCCTGTTGTGGCGCGAGGTCGTCACCGCGCTGCACAGCCGCGAATATCCCGACGTAAAACTCGAACATATGCTCGCCGACGCTCTGGGCATGCAGTTGGTGCGCTGGCCGAAACAGTTCGACGTGATCGTCACCGACAATCTTTTCGGCGATATGCTGTCGGATGTGGCCTCGATGCTGACCGGCTCGCTCGGCATGTTGCCCTCGGCGTCGCTCGGAGCCGCGGACGCCAATGGCAAACGCAATGCGATGTACGAACCGGTGCATGGCTCGGCGCCCGACATCGCCGGCAAGGGAATCGCCAATCCGATCGCAATGATTGGCTCGCTCGGCATGGCTATGCGCTATTCTTTCGATCTACCGAAGACGGCGGACGCCATCGATGCGGCGATCTCGGCAGTGCTGGCGCAGGGTCTGCGCACGGCGGACATTAAGGGTTCGGCGACGGAGACGGTTTCCACCAGCCAGATGGGCGACGCGATCGTCAAGGAACTGCGTGGAACGCTGACTTAAATCCGGCCGCGGAATTGAAATGGCGCGAACCGAAGACCGCCGGTTCGCGCATCCGCCTTGTCACCATCCGGCAATCCGTTTGCACGACGCGCCCTGCGAGTCGAAAGCATAATGATCGCCGCAAGCAAAGGCCACTGGCGGCTCGCCGGTGTCGTGAAACATATCGTAGCCTTCCTTGAGATTGCGCCAGAAACCGGCCCATTGCGCGCTATTGCCGCTGTCGGTGGAGAAGAACGACAGGAAGCCGCCGCCGCCGCCGCCGGTCTCGTGGGCGATCGCCGCATCGGTCATCCGAAAGGGAAAGATATGCACCGGCACTTCGCGCTGACCCGCGGAGAGCGCGGCGGCGACGAATCCGTATATCTCGTCGATGCCCTTGTCGGTCATGGCGAAACAGCCGACCGATTTGCAATTGCCATGCACCATCACCAGCCCGCCGGTGTGACCGTTCTGTCGGTCGAAAGCGTTGGGATAGCCGACGTTGAAGGCGAGATGATAATTCGAATGCGGGTTAAGCTGGCGCGTCGAGACCGAGTAGAAACCTTCGGGCGATTGATAATCCGCCTCCTTCACCTTGGGGCCGAGCCGCCCGGACCATTTGCAAATCGGGAAGGTGCGATAGAGCGAATATCGCCCATTCACTTTGAGCCAGAGTTCGAGTTCCCCTTCCTTCTTGAAAATCCGCACATAGGCGGGGGCGCCCATATTGAATCGCGCCGGCCGCTCAGGCTGGCTGAAAACCTCGGGCGGCGCAGGCCGCAGCGCGGGCTCGGCGGTGTGCGCGGCAAGTTGCTGCACGGCGGGAGCGGCGGCGGGAGGCGTTTCCGGCGCCGCGGTCGGCGCCGAAGGCGTCAACGCGGCGAGAGCGCGAGGCCGCGTCGGGGGCGCCGGAGCATCGGCAACAACAGGGGCCGTGTCGGCGGCTGCCGGTTCTTGCTGTGGCGGGGGAGCAGCGGCGGCGGGCTCCTGCAGCGCGGCGGCCGGCGGTGACGGCGCCAGCGCGGCGAGGGCGCGGGGCCGCGTCGGAGGCAGAGGAACATCAGCGACGGTGGGCGGCGCAGCGGCGGCGGGCTCCGCCGGTAGTGGCGGCGCAGCTTCGGCTCCCATCGAAAGATCGGCGGGGCGCGCCGGCGGCATGGGGGCCGCGGGCGGCGCCGCCAGACTGGCGAGAGCGGCCGGACGTCTTGGCGGCAGCGGCGCCTCGGCCCGCGTCAAGGTCTGGGCGCTCTCCGAGCCGGACCAAGGTTCGGGATTCTGAAACAGCGTCATGGTTTCACCCGACGCCGGCGGTTCTGGTTCAGGTGTGATGTGGCCGCGCAGCCCGCGCAAAAACGGTCCGGCCAAACCGCCGCTTACATTGGTCGCGGCCACCGGCGCGACCGCATTGGCGACGTGGATTTCATTTGACGCCGGAACGACCGATGACGCCGGGACGACCGACGAGCGCTCATGCGCGCCCGACATTAGCCGCAGGGCGATGACGCCGATGACCAGCGTCGCCGTCGCCAGCGCCGCCAGGGTGATGTGTGTTCGACGCGGCGTCATACAGACCAGCCCCAAGACACGTGACGAATAAAGCTTAGCGGCACGACGCTGTTAAGGCAAACCGCGGGTGAACTACAGAGCCTGTCCAGGCGGCTGCGGAGTCGCAAAAGAGCCGGGACGCGCGCCAATCAATGGCCTTCGAAGGAAACCAGGCTGCGCACCGGCACGCCCAGCGCCTCGATTTTTTTCGCCCCGCCGAGATCCGGCAGGTCGATCACGAAGCAGGCGGCGACAACCTCGGCTCCCATTTTTCGTAACAGCCCAATGGCCCCCTCCGCCGTGCCGCCGGTCGCGACGAGATCGTCGACGAGGATCACCCGCTCGCCCTTGCTCACGGCGTCCTCGTGCATTTCCATTTCGTCGTCGCCATATTCGAGCGCATAGCGGATCGAGACGGTTTTATAGGGTAGCTTGCCCTTTTTGCGGATAGGAATGAACCCCGCCGACAACTGATGCGCGACGGCGCCGCCCAAAATAAAGCCGCGCGCCTCCATGCCCGCCACCTTGTCCATCTTCGAGCCCGACCAGGGTTGCACCAACTCGTCGACCGCGCGACGGAACGCCCGAGCATCGCCAAGCAGAGTGGTGATGTCGCGAAATAAAATGCCCTTCTTGGGATAATCGGGAATAGTGCGGATGGCGGCGGCAAGCGGCATTTGCGAATCTCATGGGAAATGTTGGCGTCGTCGCTTCATAGCGCATCCGCGCGAGAAACACAGCACCAAGGTTTTGGCGGGCGGCGCGGTTCGCGGGTCTCAATATAAGCGGTCGCGGGTCCGCTGTGACCGATTTGCAACACTGTGCAACTATTTCGCGCCGAGCCGGAAGTAACTCCCGGTGAGGGCGCCGCAAAATCATGCACGCGCCGTCAGTCGCGGCACTTGCCGCGCCGGTTGCTCGTTCCCGCCCGACTCCGCGAATCCGGAACTTTGTTCCAACAATAACAGAGATCTACTGTTGAGTAGCCAATATGCAAAAGCTGTTTGCAACCAATCTGACCAAGAAGCGATCGCTTATTCCGTAGGCAGAATGCGTGAAACGTCATGCCGCGCCCGTAAGGAAATTGTTATTGCCTATAAAGAAATGCGAATTGAGCCCAAATAGCGACGGAATAACATTCGGCGACTGTGTAAAGATGCAACTGCGTGCTGATTCGCTCGAAGGAGCCCCCCATGCCCAAACGAATATCGACTTCTCTGCTGACATTGCTGGCGCTTCAAGGCGCGGCGAGCGCCGCCGATCTTCCGTCGCTGAAAGGGCCGCCCGCGCCGCCGCCGCTGATCTATTCGTGGACGGGCTTTTATCTCGGAACTCATGTCGGATATGGGCTGAATACGGTTTCGGAACAGGGAACGGATCTCGTTCCTGCCTACTCCGGCCTTGGAAATCCCGTTGGCTACTCGCAAAGCTATTCATCGCGAGGCCCGCTGACCGGCTTCCAGATGGGCTACAACAAGCAATACGGCTCGTTCGTTCTCGGCGGCGAGGCCGATATCACCTACGCCGGGCAAAACACCAGCAAGACGCTGTTCAACAGCCTTGGCCTGGCGACCGGCGGCCCGACGCAAACCAACATACAGGATAATTTCCGTTGGTCGGTGCGCGGACGCGCCGGCTACGCGGATGGCCGTTCGCTCTATTACGTGACCGGCGGCCTGGTGAACGGGGGCTACGACGTCAAGCAGAACTACTGGAATCTGGCCGGCGCCACGCCGTACAATCCCGGCAACGACACCTTCAACGTCGAGCGCTTCGGCTGGACCGTCGGCGCCGGCATCGAATACGCCTTCACCGACAAATGGTCGGCGAATGTGGAATATCGCCATAGCGACTTTGGAACCGCCGTCGTCAATTCGGTCCAATATCCCGGTCTGACCTTCCGCGAAAAGGCCGCGGACGATTCAATCCGTCTCGGCATAAACTATCACACCGGGCTGCCCTTCTTCGTGCTCGACCCGCCCTCGGCGTCGACTCCGAACTGGACTCCGACGGCCGTGACGACGGCGCCCGCTCCTCCGCCGCCGGATCCGACTTTCATTGGTCGTCTTTACCACGCCTATGCGGACGAATGGGGCTACAGCACTCCGTATTCGGATCCCAACTCTCCGCCCGGGCGCAGGGCCACTATCAATCCCGCGCCAGTCACCTCGCCGCCCTATCCTTTCATCGACTATTCCTTCGGCGGCTCGCAGTTGATCGGCGGGACGCTGCCGAATTCGGTCGACTCTCCGCTGATGAAGGCGCTGAGCCCGACGTCCGTGGGCAAGTTCCTCGAGGACAACCACATCCAGATCTACGGCTGGGTCAATCCCGGCTTCAACCTCAGCACGGCGCACTCGCTGCCGGGCGCGCTCTCGGGGGGCAACAATCCCGTCACCTATTCCTATCAGCCCAATATTCTTCAGCTCGACCAGATGGTGGCGATCATCGAGCGTCTGCCCGACGAGGTGCAACAAGACCATTGGGACTGGGGTTTCCGCCTGTCGCCGCTCTATGGCGAGACCTATCGCTACACGACGGCCTTCGGCTTCCTCAGCACGCAGCTGCAGAAGTGGAACCTGTTCGCCGGCGTCGATATTCCGATGATGTATGGCGAAGTGTACATCCCTGGAATCATGGAGGGCGTGAATATTCGCATGGGACGCTATATCTCGCTGCCCGACATCGAAGCCCAGCTCGCGCCGAACAATTATATGTATTCGCACTCGATGACCTATGGTTTCGACAATTACACCAACACCGGCACGGTGGTGTCGTTGCAGGTCAACAGGAACATCATGGTGCAAGGCGGTCTGTCGATCGGCACCGAGGCGATGCCGTCGAATACGCGCAATGTCTCTTATCCGGCGGTTCCGGGCGGGGTGCTCTACCAACCGGTCCCGGGCGTCTTCGCGATGACCACGGCGCAGCCCGCCTATTCGGGCCAGGCCGATCCGGGCGTCAAGCCGACCTTCACGTTTTGCGGGCGCTATGAGACCGACAGCGCCTACGACAATCTCTACCTCTGCGCCAACGGCATCAACACCGGAACTTACGGCTACAACAATCTGCAGTGGTATGGGGGCACCTATTACCACAAATTCGACGAGAACTGGCACATCGCCATTGAAGCCTGGCACATGCATCAGGACAATGTGCCGAACCTCCTCAGCCCACTCAACGGAACCGCGGCGGGCGCGGCAAACCCGTTCTACTACATGGTCAATGCGCCGGCGGGCGCGCAATGCTCGAACAATCTCAAAGCCACCTGCACGGCGCGAGAATGGTCGACCGTCGCTTACCTGAACTACAAGTTCTCGCCGATGGACAATCTCTCCTGGCGCGCGGAATATTTCGACGACATCGACGGCCAGCGCACCGGCACCAAGACGGCGTTCTTCAATTACGCCATGGGTTGGCAGCACTGGTTCTCGCCGACCGTGGAAATCCGGCCCGAAGTCGCCTTCTACAATTCGCTGAACGCGCCGGCGTTCGAGGTTAGCGCGCCGCTGCTTGGCGGCGTCGGAACCAAGAGCCACATCACGATCTTTTCCACGGATTTGCTGTGGCATTTCTAGGGTGATCGTCCTTTGATGCTTCGGGGCCTGGTTCGCGGCCAGGCCCCGAGGTCTATCGACGAAAGGACTACGTCCGCGTCCGGTCTCCGCCGTTTCAAGCTCGAATATTTATGACTTTCCTAATGCGCGAAGAAATGTTCGCAATAGCTCCCTTACGCAATCCAGCTGCAATGTTCTGCATCGAGTCGGGAAAATCGGACCTGTTCGCATGCGCATTCTGGTGGTCGAAGACGAGCCTCACATGCAGAGGTTCCTGCGGGCCGCGCTAACGGCGAGCGGATACGACGTTCTCGACGCCACGACCGGAACGGAAGCCCTCGTTCTAATTGCCGAATGGGCGCCCGATATTGTCGTTCTCGACCTTGGCCTTCCCGACATGGACGGCAAGAAGCTCATTCGCAAAATTCGCGCGCGCTCGCCAGTCCCGATCATCGTCATATCGGCGCGCGACAGCGAGGCGGAAAAAATCCTGGCGCTCGATATGGGCGCCAACGATTATTTGGAGAAGCCATTTGTCATCGGCGAGTTTCTGGCGCGCGTGCGCACGGCGCTGCGCAATGTGGCGCACGATCGGATGATCCAGGCGGCCGGCCTCGTCATCGACACGAAAATGCGCTCGGTGGAAAAAGACGGCGCGGCGGTCAAGCTAACGCGAACGGAATATAAGCTTCTTGTCGCGCTCGCGCGCCGAGCCGGAGAGCCCCTCGGTCATCAGGAAATTCTGAAAGCCCTATGGGGCGCGCGGCGCCCGGACAACATCGAACACCTCCGGGTCGTCGTCCGGCAATTGCGTTTGAAGATCGAGGACGATCCTTCCGCTCCCCGGACAATCATGACGGCGCCCGGGATCGGTTATGTTTTTGTCGGAATGAAGCCTTAAAAGAGCCACCACAACGAAAAAACGCTCCAGTATCTTTCCGCGATCAAGCGCAAAGACCCAAACTCTTGGAGCGGCGCTCGAAATCAAGCCCGGTCTTGCTTCCCGTTCACCCGCGCCATCACCGCGTCGAGCTTTTCGAGCAGCGCCGGGTCGCGCGCCTCGGGCGCCGTCAGAATCGCATTGTCGAGCGCGCGATCCGAGCCTTTGGGACAAGGCTCGTGCTCCGCCGGAAAATCGCGCAGCAACCGCGCCAGCAGCCGGCTGACCGCCTGGGCATTGGCCCGCACGACCTCGATCACCGCCGCGACGTCGACATCGTCGTGTTCGGGATGCCAGCAGTCGAAATCCGTGACCATGGCGATGGTCGCATAGGAGATTTCCGCCTCCCGCGCGAGTTTAGCCTCGGGCAACGCGGTCATGCCGATCACGTCGTAGCCGGCGGCCTTATAGGTCAGTGATTCGGCGTAAGTGGAAAACTGCGGCCCTTCGATGCAGACATAGGTTCCGCCTTGGACGCAAGGGATTTTCTCGGCCTTGGCGGCGGCCAAAATGCGCTCGGAAAGTTTTGGCGCGATTGGATGCGCGATCGAGACATGGGCGACGCATCCATTGCCGAAGAACGAGGACTCTCTGGCGAAAGTGCGGTCGACGAATTGATCGACAGCCACGAAAAGCCCCGGATAAAGCTCGGATTTGAACGAACCGCAGGCCGAAACCGAAACAATGTCGGTGACGCCGGCCCGCTTCAGCGCGTCGATATTGGCGCGATAATTTATGCCGGAAGGAGAGCGTGCGTGGCCGCGCCCGTGACGGGGCAGAAACACCGCGCGAGTTCCGCCGATCGTCCCGAAACGCAGGGCGTCGGAAGGCGCGCCCCAGGGCGTCTCCACCCGCTCTTCGCGTATGTTTTCCAGCCCCGGAAGATCGTAAACCCCAGATCCGCCAATGACGCCAATGACCGCCACAGCCATGTTCGCCCCCGCATTTTCGCGCATTTTTTGCGCATGTTATGCGTATAACGCGCATGAACGCGCATGTCGCCGGCTTTTTCGACCGCCACGGTTGGACTCGGCGCGCCGACAGGGTTGCGCCATAAAATAGCCTGTGTTAGGGGACGCTCGCATTGGAGCGAAGGCGTTGCGGCTTTGGCTCCCCACCCTGACCATATCGTCGCTTAAACACTCCAAATTCCGCCGCCGCGCTAACGGCGCGACCGGGAGTATTTAAAGCGACGCCGATCTTAAAAGAGCAAAACCCAGTGGCTCAAGACGGAGTCGACCTTTCCGGCGTAGCGGGACGTTACGCCCTCGCCCTCTATGAATTGGCGTCCGAGCGAAACGCGACCGAAGAAGTTTCGCACGCGCTTGCCGCCTTTCGGCAAATGCTGGGCGAGAGCGCGGACCTGCGCCGTCTGGTGGAGAGCCCGGTGTTTTCCGCCGCCGAACAGGTGAAGGCGCTGGATGCGGTGCTGTCCTCCGCCCAGATCGGCGGGATCACCGCCAATTTTATCCGCCTGGTTGCGACAAAACGTCGCCTTTTCGCGCTTGCAGGAATCATCGCCGCGTTTCAGCGCCTCGAAGAGAGAGCCAAGGGCGTGGTGCGCGCCGAGGCGACCGTCGCGGCGCCGCTGAGTCCCGATCAAGAAGACGCGCTGCGGCAAGCTCTCGCCGCGACGACAGGCGGCAAGACGGTCAATCTCGATGTGAAGACGGACGCCTCGATCATCGGCGGCATCATCGTCAAGCTCGGTTCGCGCATGGTCGACAGTTCTCTGAAAACCAAGCTCAATTCCATTCGCACACGCATGAAAGAGGTCGGCTGATGGTGGATATCCGCGCCGCAGAAATTTCCGCGATCCTCAAGAACGAGATCGCCAATTTCGGCAATGAAGCCCAGGTGAGCGAGGTCGGCCAGGTGCTGTCGGTCGGCGACGGCATCGCCCGCGTTTACGGACTCGACAATGTTCAGGCCGGCGAAACGGTCGAATTCGAGAACGGCGTGCAGGGCATGGCCCTCAACCTCGAGACCGACAATGTCGGCGTGGTGATTTTCGGCACGGACCGGGACATCATGGAAGGCCAGACGGTCAAGCGCACCGGCGCCATCGTCGAGGTTCCCGTCGGTCGCGAACTCCTGGGCCGCGTGGTCGACGCGCTCGGCAATCCGATCGACGGCAAGGGGCCGATCAACGCCACGAAACGCTCGCGCGTGGACGTCAAGGCGCCCGGCATTATTCCGCGCAAATCGGTGCATGAGCCGATGGCCACCGGCCTCAAGGCGGTCGACGCGCTCATCCCGATCGGACGCGGCCAGCGCGAATTGATCATCGGCGACCGCCAGACTGGCAAGACCGCCATCGCGCTCGACACGATCCTCAACCAAAAGTCCCTGAACGATGGCGACGACGAGAAGTCCAAGCTCTACTGCGTCTATGTCGCCATCGGCCAGAAGCGCTCGACCGTCGCGCAATTCGTGAAAGTTCTCGAAGAGCGCGGCGCGTTGGAATATTCGATCATCGTCGCCGCCACCGCCTCGGACCCCGCGCCGATGCAGTTCCTCGCGCCCTTCTCCGGCTGCGCCATGGGCGAGTTTTTCCGCGACAACGGCGGCCACGCCGTCATCATCTACGACGATCTGTCCAAGCAGGCTGTCGCCTATCGCCAGATGTCGCTGCTGCTGCGCCGGCCGCCGGGCCGTGAGGCCTATCCGGGCGACGTGTTTTATCTGCACTCGCGCCTGTTGGAGCGCGCCGCCAAGCTCAACGACGATCGCGGCGCCGGATCGCTCACCGCGCTTCCGATCATTGAAACTCAGGCCAACGACGTGTCGGCCTATATTCCGACCAATGTCATCTCGATCACCGATGGCCAGATCTTCCTCGAGACCGATCTATTCTACCAGGGCATTCGCCCGGCGGTGAACGTCGGCCTCTCGGTGTCGCGCGTTGGCTCCTCCGCCCAGACCAAGGCGACCAAAAAGGTCGCCGGCAAGATCAAGGGCGAACTGGCGCAATACCGCGAGATGGCGGCCTTTGCGCAATTTGGATCCGATCTCGACGCCGTGACGCAGCGCCTGCTCAACCGCGGCGCGCGCCTCACCGAACTCTTGAAGCAGCCGCAATTCTCGCCGCTGAAAATGGAAGAGCAAACTTGCGTGATTTACGCGGGCGTCAACGGCTATCTCGATCCGCTGCCGGTGAACCGCGTGCGCGCTTTCGAGGACGGGTTGCTGACCTTGTTGCGCTCGTCGCACAACGATTTGCTGGAGGCGATCCGCACATCGAAGGATCTGTCCGACGATTCGGCGGCCAAGCTCAAAAGCGTGGTCGAAGGCTTCGCCAAGGCTTTCGCTTAAATGCTTCTCTCTCCCCCGCGGAGAGAGAGTGCGTCGCGTCTCGATCCGTTAATGGTCTGCGCTCCTTTTGGGCGCAAGAAAACCTTAGAGCAAGAAGCTAGCCCATGGCCTCGCTAAAGGATCTTCGGAACCGCATTTCTTCCGTCAAGGCGACGCAGAAGATCACCAAGGCGATGCAGATGGTCGCCGCCGCGAAGCTGCGTCGCGCCCAGACAGCCGCCGAAGCCGCGCGCCCTTACGCCGAGCGCATGGAGAGCGTGCTCGCCAACCTCGCGGGCGGCGTTGTCGGGGGACCGCAACTGCTCGCCGGCAACGGTCGCGACGACACGCATCTTCTGGTCGTCGCCACCGCCGAGCGCGGGTTGTGCGGCGCCTTCAACTCGTCGATCGTGCGTCTGGCGCGCGAGCACATCGCTCGGTTGCAGGGCCAGGGCAAGACGGTCAAGATTCTCTGCGTCGGCAAGAAAGGCTACGACCAGCTGCGCCGGCAATATGAGAAGGACATTATCGAGCTGATCGAATTGCGCGGCCTGCGTCAAATCGGCTTCGACAACGCCGATCCGATCGGCAAGAAGATCATCAAGCTGTTCGAGGACGGCGCCTTCGATGTCGCGACGCTGTTCTTCTCGCGGTTCAAATCGGTGATCGCGCAGTTTCCGACGGCGCTGCAGCTCATCCCGGCGCAGATTTCCGTCAACGAGAACGCGCCGCCTGCGACGGGCGCTCGGTCTGCCTATGAATACGAGCCGGGTCAGGACGAAATCCTGTCCGAACTGCTGCCGCGCAACATTTCGGTGCAAGTATTCCGCGCGCTGCTCGAAAACGCCGCCTCTGAACAGGGCGCCCGCATGAGCGCGATGGACAGTGCGACGCGCAACGCCGGCGACATGATCAAGAAGCAGACGATGCAATATAATCGTTCGCGGCAGGCGATGATCACCAAGGAACTGATCGAAATCATTTCGGGCGCCGAGGCGCTCTGACGAAAAAGAGTGAGGACGTAGCATGGCATCGGGCAATCTAGCCACGGGGCGCATCACCCAAGTTATCGGCGCCGTCGTCGACGTGCAGTTTGACGGACATCTGCCGAAAATTCTGAACGCGCTGGAGACCACCAACCAGGGCAACCGCCTCGTGCTCGAAGTGGCGCAGCATCTGGGCGAGAATTCCGTGCGCACGATCGCCATGGACACGTCCGAAGGTCTTACGCGCGGCCAGCCGGTCACCGACACCGGGGCGCCGATCTCGGTGCCGGTCGGCGACGAGACGCTGGGTCGCATCATCAATGTGATCGGCGAGCCGGTCGACGAGGCGGGTCCGATGTTGACGACCTCGCGTCGCGCCATCCATCAGCCCGCGCCCTCCTACGCCGAGCAGGCGACCGAGGCGCAGATTTTGGAGACCGGCATCAAGGTCGTCGATCTGCTGGCGCCCTACGCCAAGGGCGGCAAGATCGGCCTGTTCGGCGGCGCCGGTGTCGGCAAGACCGTGCTGATCATGGAACTTATCAACAACGTCGCCAAGGCGCACGGCGGTTACTCCGTCTTCGCCGGCGTCGGCGAGCGCACCCGCGAAGGCAACGACCTCTATCACGAAATGATCGAGGGCGGCGTCAACAAGAAGGGCGGCGGAGCGGGCTCCAAGTGCGCCCTGGTCTACGGCCAGATGAATGAGCCGCCGGGCGCCCGCATGCGCGTCGCGCTGTCGGGCCTGACCGTCGCCGAGGATTTCCGTGATCGGGGCCAGGACGTGCTGTTCTTCGTCGACAACATCTTCCGCTTCACACAGGCGGGTTCGGAAGTGTCGGCGCTGCTTGGCCGTATCCCCTCGGCGGTGGGCTATCAGCCGACCCTCGCGACCGACATGGGCGCGCTGCAAGAGCGCATCACCACCACCAACAAGGGCTCGATCACTTCGGTGCAGGCGATTTACGTGCCTGCCGACGATTTGACCGACCCGGCCCCGGCCACCTCCTTCGCCCATCTCGACGCGACCACCGTGCTGTCGCGCTCGATCGCCGAAAAGGGCATTTATCCAGCGGTCGATCCGCTCGACTCGACCTCGCGAATGCTGTCGCCGATCATTGTTGGCGAGGAACATTACGACATCGCCCGCAAAGTGCAGTCGACGCTGCAACGCTATAAGGCGCTGCAAGACATCATCGCCATTCTGGGCATGGACGAGTTGTCGGAAGAGGACAAACTGACCGTCGCGCGCGCGCGAAAAATCGAGCGCTTCCTATCGCAGCCCTTCCACGTCGCCGAAGTCTTTACCGGCTCGCCCGGCAAGCTGGTGTCGCTCGCCGACACGATCAAAGGCTTCAAGGGTCTTGTCGCCGGCGAATACGACCATTTGCCGGAAGCGGCCTTCTATATGGTTGGAACCATCGAGGAGGCGGTCGAGAAGGCCGCCAAGCTCGCCAAGGAAGCGGCTTAAACGAAGCGCTTTGGAGGGGAACGTGTTCTTCGAATTGATTTTGAAGATCAACGTTCTCCTTATCGTTGGCTCCGGCGCGGTTTTTGCGCTGATTGGCCTTATAATGCGGAGCGGACCCTCCGCAAAGACCGATCGCGACAACCTCGTCTATGCGGACGGATTTCAAGGCGTCTCAATCGCTACCCTATTTGTCGTAGCGGTAATGGTCTATTATATTGAGGATCCGAGAGCTGTCGGGGTGCTGAAGGAACAGGCAAGCGTGATCTCGACGTTCTCGTTACTGGGATGCCTTCAGTTTGCCGACCGATTTAGGCGGAGCCTCAAGCAATGAATTTGCTTGCGTATGTCCAGTGGCTTCCGGAGGTCATTGTCGCGTTGGCGACAGTGTTCGCCAGTGTGATGTCATTTCGAAGCGAAGCACGGCGCGGGAGCGCATTTTCAAATTTTTTGTTAGAAGGAGTAACGTTGCTATCCGGCATCGCGGTGGTCGCAGGAGTTCTCTATAAGCCGCTGTTTGAGGCGATTTCCGAGAATCCTGTGTTTATGTCTATCCTTGGAATGATGATAGTGATCTACGCTCTTCGGGATATCTCAGCTGAGATAAGCTTTCAGAGCAAGCCGCCCGAGTTGGGCGCGGATGATAAAAAGGGACACCGCTAAATGACTGCATTCCACTTCGAGCTCGTCTCTCCCGAAAAACTGCTGTTTTCGGGCGATGTCGAACAGGTCGTCGCGCCCGGCGTCGACGGGCAGTTCACCGTTCTAAAGGATCATGCGCCTGTCATGACCACGCTGAAGGCGGGCGTCGTGCGGATCGACGCCGGCGGCAAGGTCGAGAAGCTTTTCGTGCGCGGCGGCTTCGCCGATGTTAGCGCAAGCGGCTTCACCATTCTGGCCGAACAGGCCCTGTCCGTCGCAGATGTAGACCTCGCCAAGTTGGAGGCCGACATCAAGGACGCACGCGAAGACGTCGGCGACGCCAAGACCGACAACGCCCGAACTGCGGCGAACGACAAACTGGCGCAATTGCTGGAACTGCGCGGCGCGATCGGGGCCTAACGCGACCCCGGCGCCGCTTAAGCTGGCGTCAATCGGACTGGATCACGATCTCCGGCATCTCGTCGTTTTCCTCCCGGTCGAGACCGTCCTCCTCGGCGATTGTTACACCGGCGATGCAAACTTCCTGGTCGTCGATGACGACATCGACCGGTTCGAGCCGCTCGCCCTTGCAGGGGCCGTCGTTGCAAAGGCCGGTGGCAATCTCGAACTGCGCGCCGTGCTTGCCGCATAGTAGGAAGTTCTGACTGCCGTCGAGGAATTGCTTGGGCTCGAAATCGAGTCGGGTTCCTTGGTGCGGACAACGGTTTACGTAAGCGTAATACTTCCCCGCCTGCCGCGTCACGACGATTGGGAAGGGCACGGTCTCGCCGGCCTCGTTCACCCGCGCCAGCACAAAACCAACGGCGCGCCGCTTCGCGACATCGTTAACATGGCAGACGGCATAAATTTCACGGACCTGCTCCATCCGAACATCTCCCTGCGACGGCGGCCCACGCTATCGCCGCCGCCGTTTTAGAGATGCAATTTCCTTACCTATCGCGTCGGAGTCTGTCCAAAGCGGCATCCGTCAATGGACGCTGACGGTCAACAGCTTATTTTCCCAGGCGTTAGCCAACGCGCCCTCTTTCGTGTCAGCCAGCACGATCGGCGTCCCGTCGGCAGATAGCAACGCGAACACGGTCAGGCCTGGGCCGATTTGCGGCGCCTGCGGGTAGAGCCGCGTCACGTCCTCGGAGCGCATAGAGCGCACATAGGCTATGGCTCCATCTCCCAAATGCGCGAATTGTTCCGGTGTGAGCCTTGGCGTCCGGGTCTCGGGCGAAACTTTAGCTTCCATAATCACTCTCCTGGGCGGTTTGTCGTAAACCCGCCGCTTCGGCGCCTGGCGTCGCAGCGCACCCGTAGATATAGATACGCACGGCTAACGATTTTTAAAGAGCTAGACGGTCGCCTCACAAATCAAGAACCAACCGCTCGGGGTCTTCCAGCGACTCCTTAACGCGGACGAGGAACGTCACCGCCTCCTTGCCATCTACGACGCGATGGTCATAGGAGAGCGCCAGATACATCATCGGCCGGATTTCGATTTTGCCGTCGACGGCGACAGGGCGCTCCTGAATTTTGTGCATCCCCAGAATGCCCGACTGCGGCGCGTTGAGAATGGGCGTCGACATGAGCGAGCCGTAAATTCCCCCGTTGGAGATGGTGAAGGTCCCGCCCTGCAGATCGTCGATGTCGAGACGGCCCTCGCGCGCCTTCTTGCTCAGTGCGCCGATTGCTTTTTCGATCGCCGCGATGCTCATCCGGTCGGCGTCGCGCACCACCGGCACGACGAGTCCCTTCTCCGTGCCGACGGCGACGCCGATATGGGCGAAATGCTTATAGACAATATCCGCGCCGTCGATCTCGGCGTTGACAGCGGGAACCTCCTCCAGCGCGCGGCAGCAGGCTTTGACGAAAAACCCCATGAAGCCCAGCTTCACGCCGTGCTTCTTTTCGAACAAATCCTTGTAACGGTTCCGCAGTTCCATCACCGCGCTCATATCGACCTCGTTAAAGGTCGTCAGCATGGCGGCGTTGTTCTGCGCTTCCTTGAGCCGGCGCGCGATGGTCTGCCGCAAGCGGCTGAGCCGGAAGCGCTCTTCTCGTCGCGCCTCTTCGCCAGCGCCCGCAGGCGGGATCGGCGGAGTCTTGACCCGCATTTCGACCGGCGGCGTCGGCGCGAGCGTCGCCGGGGACTGGACCGGCGGCGTTGGCGCGATCAGATCGCTCTTGAGAAGCTGCCCGCGCTTGCCGGAGCCGGCGACCGTCGTAACATCCACGCTTTGGTCGAGGGCGATTTTAGCAGCGGCCGGCGACGGCGGCATGGCAGGGGCGGCCGCGACCGGTGGCGTGGCCTTGGCTATGGGACTGGAAGCGGTCTTAACGCTCGCCGCCCCCTCGGTTATCTGGCCCAGCAGCGCGCCGGGCGTCACGGTCTCGCCTTCCTTGGCGACAATTTCGGCGAGGACGCCCGAGGCGGGCGCATTGACTTCGAGCGTGACCTTATCGGTCTCCAACTCGGCCAGCGCTTCATCCGCCCGCACTGAGTCGCCTAGCTGCTTGAACCATCGACCAATCGTCGCTTCGGTGACGGATTCGCCGAGAGTGGGCACACGAATTTCAGTCATCGCCGCATCATCCATCGACTTGGCGACAGCACGATGCTGCCGGCGCTACAATTTTCTCCCGGCCGGCGGCCAGGAAACTCGTCGTTCGAACGCCCGGACGGGGCGCAATGATTTTAGGAGGCTAAAGCCTCGTCGAGAAGCGTCTTAAGTTGCGCCAGATGCTTGGACATGGTGCCGGCGGCCGTCGAGGCCGAGGCTGGACGTCCGGCGTAACGCGCACGCTTGGTCACGCCGCCCGCCTGCGTCAACGCCCATTCGAGATAAGGCTCGACATAAGACCAGGCGCCCATGTTTTTGGGCTCCTCCTGGCACCAAACCACATCCGCCTGTTTATACGTCGACAAGCGCGCCACCAACTGTTTCAGCGGCAATGGATAGAGCTGCTCCACGCGCAGCAGATAGATGTCGTCGACGCCGCGCTTCTCGCGCTCTTCCAGCAGATCGTAATAGACTTTGCCGGAGCACAGCACGACCCGGCGAATCGCCTCCGCCGGCCGCAGCGTGAAGGCGTCCACGCCAGCCGGCGCCGCGGCGTCGTCCGACAACAGTCGGTGAAACCCCGACTCCGGACCAAACTCCTCGATGCGCGAAACGCAGCGCTTGTGACGCAGTAGCGATTTCGGGGCCATTAGCACCAACGGCTTACGAATATTACGATGCAATTGGCGGCGTAGGATGTGAAAATAATTGGCCGGCGTCGAGCAATTGGCGACCTGGATATTGTCTTCAGCGGCCAATTGCAGAAAGCGCTCCAGTCGCGCCGAGGAATGTTCCGGCCCCTGGCCCTCGTAGCCATGCGGCAACAGACAGACAAGGCCCGACATGCGCAACCATTTGCGTTCGCCCGCCGACAGGAACTGATCGAAGATCACCTGCGCGCCATTGGCGAAATCGCCGAACTGCGCCTCCCAGAGCACGAGAGTCTGCGGTTCGGCGAGAGAATAGCCATATTCGAAACCGAGCACCGCCTCTTCCGAAAGCATCGAATTGATGACCTCGAACTGGCCTTTTGCGCCGCTCAGATGTTCAAGCGGAATGTAACGGCTCTCATTCTCCTGATCGATCAACACTGCATGGCGCTGCGAGAAGGTGCCGCGCTCGCTGTCCTGACCGGAGAAGCGGACGCGATGGCCCTCGCGCAGCAGCGTGCCGAAGGCGAGCGCTTCGGCGGTGGCCCAGTCTATGCCGACGCCGGAGTCGATCGCCGCGCGTCGCGCGTCGAGAAAGCGCCGGATCGTGCGATGAATGTTGAAGCCTTCCGGCGTCGCGGTCAGTTTTTGGCCGATCTCGCGCAGCGTCTCCAGCGGAGCGCCGGTTTTGCCGCGGCGTTCGTCGTCCGAGGATTGATAGCCCGGCTTCAGCCCCGCCCAATGGCCATCGAGCCAGTCGGCCTTGTTGGGCTTGAAGGACAGCGCGGCGTCGAATTCCTGCGAGAGCTGTTCGCGCCACTCGCTTTTTACGGCGTCGACCGCGACCCGCGTCATATGGCCTTCGGCCACGAGCTTTTCCCCGTATAGGTCCAGCGTCGTTTTATGCGCGCGGATTTTTTTATACATCAAGGGCTGGGTGAAGGCCGGCTCGTCGCCTTCATTATGGCCGAAACGCCGATAGCACCACATGTCGATGACCACCGGCTTTTGGAATTGCTGGCGGAACTCGGTTGCGACGCGCGCCGCAAACACCACCGCCTCCGGGTCGTCGCCATTGACGTGGAAGATCGGCGCCTCGACCATCTTCGCGACATCGGAAGGATAGGGCGAGGAACGCGAATAGCGTGGATAGGTGGTGAAGCCGATCTGATTATTGATGATGAAATGCACGGAGCCGCCGGTGCGATGACCCTTCAAGCCGGACAGGCCGAGACATTCCGCGACGACGCCCTGGCCCGCGAAGGCCGCGTCGCCGTGAATAAGCAGCGGCAAGACCGCGCGGCGGTCATCATCGGCGCAGCCATGTTGATCCTGCTTGGCGCGCACCTTGCCGAGCACAACGGGATCGACGATTTCGAGATGCGACGGATTGGCGGTCAGCGACAGATGCACCTTATTGCCGTCGAACTCGCGGTCGGAAGAGGCGCCAAGGTGATATTTGACATCGCCGGAGCCTTCCACTTCGTCCGGCAGGAACGAACCGCCCTTGAATTCGTGGAACAGCGCGCGATGCGGCTTCGCCATCACCTGACAGAGAATGTTGAGCCGGCCGCGATGCGCCATGCCCAACACGATTTCCTGTACCCCCAAGGCGCCGCCGCGCTTGATAATTTGTTCGAGCGCCGGCACGATAGACTCGGCGCCGTCAAGCCCGAAGCGCTTGGTGCCCGTGTATTTTACGTCGAGAAATTTCTCGAAGCCTTCCGACTCGACCAGCTTGCGGAAAATCGCGCGCTTGCCTTCCTGCGTGAAAACGATCTCCTTCTTTGGCCCTTCGATGCGCGCTTGCAACCAAGCCTTTTCCTGGGGGTTCAGCACATGCATGAACTCGAAGCCGATCGAGCCGCAATATGTGCGGCGTAGAATAGTCACCATCTCGAAGACGCTGGCGTATCTCAGCCCCAGCACGCCGTCGATGAATATCTTGCGGTCGTAATCCTTGTCCTCGAAGCCATAAGTGGCCGGATGCAACTCGCCATGGTCGTGGCGCTGCTCCAATCCGAGCGGATCGAGATTGGCGTGCAGATGGCCGCGCATACGATAGGCGCGGATCATCATCAGCGCGCGCACGCTGTCGCGCGTGGCGCGTTGCAGATCCTCGCCGAGCGGGGGTGGCGCCCCGAGGGCGAGCGCGGGGTCATTGGGCTTTGGCGCGACAGGCGCCTTGTCGGCGCTCTTCGGAACGCCCCAATCGCCATCAAGCGCGCGGACCCAGTCGTTCTTGGGAGTTGGCGGCCAATCTTCGCGCGCCCAGGAAGCTCGTGGGGCCCCGCCCTCGCCAGGCCGCGGCGAGACGCCAAGTCCGGTGAAAAAGGCGCGCCAATCAGGACCGACCGCCTCCGGATTCGCCTCAAAGGCCGTCAGGAGATGTTCGAGATAAGCCGAGTTGGCGCCCTGCAGGAAAGAGGTCGTCTCGAACACCTCTCTTTGCGAATTGGACTGCGTTTCGACGCCGCCGCCGGCCCCACCGTTCGTTTCCAAACGCGCCATTTTTCCTATTCTCCGGGACGCAGTTCGCGCGTCCGATCCCTCTCCCCGCTTGGAGAGAGGGGCAATCTTCTAGGCGCGCAGCGCCTCGACCAAGGTCTTGCCGAGCCGCGCCGGCGACGGCGAAATACGGATACCCGCCGCCTCCATCGCCGCGATCTTGCTTTCGGCGTCTCCCTTGCCGCCCGCGATGATCGCGCCGGCATGGCCCATACGACGGCCGGGGGGCGCCGTGCGGCCGGCGATGAATCCGGCGATCGGCTTTCTGCGTCCGCGCTTGGCTTCGTCTATCAAGAATTGGGCCGCTTCCTCTTCGGCGGAGCCGCCGATCTCGCCGATCATGATAATCGATTTTGTGGCGTCGTCCGCCAGGAATAGTTCCAGCACCTCAATGAAGTCCGTGCCCTTGACCGGATCGCCGCCAATGCCGACCGCGCTGGTCTGGCCGAGGCCCTCCCGCGACGTCTGGAACACCGCCTCATAGGTCAGCGTGCCCGAACGCGACACCACGCCGACCGTTCCCGACTGGAAAATATTGCCCGGCATGATGCCAATCTTGCATTCGCCGGCGGTCACAACGCCGGGGCAATTGGGACCGATGAGACGGGATTTAGAGCCCGCCAGCGCCCGCTTCACGCGGATCATGTCGTGCACAGGCACGCCTTCGGTGATGGCGACGATGAGCGGGATTTCGGCGTCGATCGCCTCGCAGATCGCATCGGCCGCGCCCGCCGGCGGAACGTAGACGACGCTTGCGTCGGCTCCGGTCTTCGCCCGCGCTTCAGCTACCGTGTCGAATACCGGAAGATTGAGATGCGTCGATCCGCCCTTGCCGGGAGAAACGCCGCCGACCATGCGTGTGCCATAGGCGACGGCCTGCTCGGAATGAAAAGTGCCGGTCTTGCCGGTAAAGCCCTGACAAATGACCTTCGTGTTCTTGTCGATTAGCACGGACATGAGTCGAAATTCCTAGGGACGCACGGCGTTAAGGCCTGGATTTGAGCTTTTTTAGACAGATCAAACGAAAACGCGGCGATCCCCGTTCCACGTTTTGCGAATTTCTCGGATCGCGGCGCGACGACCGCGACTCTCCGTCTCGTTTCAAACTATTTGGGATGGGCGCTCGTTTCAAGACGGAATGCGTCTAACACGCGGGCGCCGACGATCAAATAAGCGCCAGTTGACCGCAGCATGCGATTTTATGTGCAGAATCGCACGCTCTCTCGACGGGAGTCACAGGGCTGATAGATAAAAGCCGATACGCGGTCGATGGGTGAGTCACACGAGCCCGATTTCGCCATGCGAAAAAAATGCAGCGCGTCGCCGTGAATGCCCCCTTTTAAAAATATCAGCCGAACAGCGTTCCGGCGAGGTCGCGCAATCCCTCCTCGTCGACGCCGAAGTGAACGTGCCATTCGCTCACCCCGGCAGCCAATGACTCGCTGCGCAAGCCGCCGCTTTCCAACTGACAAAATTCGCGCGAGGACATCACGCAAACCGGGCGTCGCGCCAAGCCGTCGCTCGCCACGCCAATGACTGCCGCAGCCGTAAATTCACAAACCATCGCGGTTTCGGCGATGGAAAAGACGGAAAAGACATACCGCTGACCCGAGAGGCCGCGCCAAGAATAAAATCTTTCCCGCAAATCAGATGCGACGAGCGAGGCGAGCGCTTGCCCCCGCGGCGGTGCCCTGAAGGACGACGCCCGACGCGCATCTACGGGTTTGAATTTGCGATTTTCGCACATATCGGCGAATCCGTTGGAGAACCCCATCTCAATCACCGCGCTCAATCACCATGCTCTCCCACCGCGCTTTCCCCTGCGCTGCGAGTACATAACTGGAACACAACTAGAACAAAACGAGATATTCGTCAAGCGCGCCGTCCGATCGATGGATCATAGGCCCTGATGATCGACAACCTGCCCACCTCTAGAACGCCGATGGAAACTGCAGCTTGCGGCTACCTTTGGAGCGGTGACCCACCCCCCGCTTTCAACACGCCCGTGTCTCTGAAGTGGAGGCTTGTTGAGTTTTTACAAGATCCAGGCCGCCGCCTTCGGTGCGTCTCCAGGCGGCGCCACAGGCTTTTGCTAGCTCGCGCACCCGCAATATATAGCTTTGGCGTTCGGTGACAGAGATAACTCCGCGCGCGTCAAGAAGATTAAAAGCATGCGAAGCTTTGATGCACTGATCATAGGCGGGCAGCGCCATCAGATGTTGCCTTTCGCCATCGCCGTCGCCAATATCAAGAAGTCGTCGGCACTCGGCTTCTGCAGCGCCAAAATCCGAAAAAAGCTTATCGGTGTTCGCCGCCTCGAAATTATAGCGCGAGTATTCTTGCTCCGCTTGCAAGAACACATCTTTATAACTCACGCGCGCCGCGCCATCGCCGCCGTTGAAATTCAACTCCATGATGCTGTCGACGCCCTGGAGATAGCAGGCGAGACGTTCGAGCCCATAGGTGAGTTCGCCTGCCACCGGCGCGCATTCGACGCCGGCGACTTGCTGAAAATAGGTGAATTGCGAGACTTCCATGCCGTCGCACCAGCATTCCCAGCCCAGCCCCCAGGCGCCCAGCGTCGGGCTCTCCCAATCGTCCTCGACGAAACGGATATCGTGCCGGCGCGCGTCCAAGCCGATCGCCGCAAGAGAGGCGAGATAAAGTTCCTGCAAATCGGGCGGCGACGGCTTCAGTATGACTTGAAACTGGTAGTAATGCTGCACGCGGTTGGGGTTTTCGCCGTAGCGCCCATCCTTTGGGCGCCGGCAAGGCTGCGCATAGGCGGCCCGCCAGGGCTTTGGCCCGAGGGCGCGCAATGTGGTCGCGGGGTGGAACGTGCCCGCGCCCATCTCCATGTCGTAGGGCTGGAGAATAATGCAACCCCGCGCCGCCCAGAATTGTTGCAGTGTCAGAATGAGCCCCTGAAATGATCTTGTCGGCGAGAGGTCGGTCGTGGTCATGGCGTTTTCTCCGGCGAGCGTCGGCGCAAGGCGCTCGTTGTATGTCGCGGCGACGGCTACTCGCGGGGTTCGGGTTCGCGAGGCTCCAAAGTCTTTCCCGCCGCAGCCCATCCGTCGGCGCCGTCCGGATACCAGGAAACATTGGAATAGCCTATCGACAACGCGCGCTTGGCGGCGTTCCAAGACATCCAGCAATCCTTGCGGCAGTAAAATGCAAGCGGCTTGCTCTTGTCGTCATGGGTCGCGCGCGCGAGCCCGCTTTCAAAATAGCGCAGGGTCGGCGCGGCCAATTCTCCATAACCCGTGTCAGGAAGCCATATGCTGCCGGGAATGTCTTGACGCGGCGTGTCCCGCCAGACCGAATCCTTTGGCAATCCCGCAGGCTTGGGCGGACGCGGCAAAACATCGACGAATATAACCGCTTTTTTGCTCCAAAGCTCGAAGGCGCCAGCGGTGCTCAACGCCGCCGCGCCTTTAAGCGCGCGGGGAACGGGCGCGCCATAATTGTCTAATCGGTAGCCGGCGGGCTCACGCGGCGCCGCCTTTTGGGCCGCCAAGCTCGCGCCCGCGAGCGTCGCGAAAACGAAAACCAGCGCCGCGCGACCCACGGCGCGACCCACGGCGCGACCCACGGCGCGACCCACGGCGCGACTCATGGCGCCGCCTCGAGCGGCCGTCCGTCCTCGCCGAGCAGCGGCACGCCGTAGTCGCGAAGGATTTTGTCCAGCGCCGGCTTGTTTTGCGCGATAAACTGGTTGAGATCGCGTTTCCAGTTCTGATCGGCGTGACGAACGCCGAAACCGATGCGAAAGCTCATGCGCGCGCCTTGGGCGTCGGCGATCGGGGTCACAATCAGCTTCCCGCCGGACTTCTTGGCGTAATGGCCTGCGAACGGCCCCCAAAGGATTGCGATGTCGATGTCGCCTTTTTCCAGGTCGGCGATCATCGTGGCGCTTGGCGATTCGACGCGGGTGTCCACCATCAAGGCATAGGGTTTGACCGCGCCGAGCAGTCCATTGGCCGCGAGGAGATTGCCCGGCGGCGTATTGGCCACGAGCCCGATATGGCGCCCTTTCTCTTTCAATCGTGGATCGTCGAACGATTTCAAATCAGCGAGATCCGAACCGGCGCGCGTCACGATCGCATAAGTGGTGCGGTAATAGGGATTGGTCGGCTGAACCAGATCATTGCCCTGTGGCATGCCGAGAACGACATCGCAAAGATGCGCGTTCAGCGTATTGCGGATAAAACCGCTCGCGCCAGGATAAAAGGCGTAAGCCACGTCCTTATGTAGTTTTTCGGCGAGCAACCGAGCGATTCTGTTTTCAAATCCCTCGCCCTTCTCGTTGGAGAAAGGCAAATTATTGGGATCGGCGCACACGCGGAGCACCTTGGGATCGACGAGTTCAATCGAGCCGGCGTTGTCGGCGCCGCGCGATCCAAAATCCGCCCCAAGATTTTGGGCGATCGCCCCCGGAACGAAAAGCGTCGCGACCGCGGCCGCGAGCACAGCCATGGAAACGCCGCGAAGGGTTGCACGGCTATGCCCGGTCACGCGCAAACTCCATGGCTTCGACACTCGCTCCAAATGCGCGCAAGCTTTCACTGGCCGCGCCTTTCGCTCGGCGCCGTTTATTTCGCGCTCATGCACTTGGACTCGGCTTCGGCGAAAGCCGCTGGCTTGTCTTCTTTTTTCTCCGGACGCCCGCGCGGCACGGCATCGGTCGAGCGCGCGCGCAGATAGACGTAGATATCGTCGAGATAGCACATGGCGTTCTTGTTCTCGGCGAAAGCCGGCATCACGCTGTCGTTGCCGGCCTGCTTGTTCTCGCGACCGCCGATGACGATCCCGGAAAATTCCGCATAGTCGAAGCGCTTCACTGAGTCCTTTAGAGCCGGGGCATAGGTCGAGCCTTCGGCGTTGGGGCCGTGGCAGACGTGACATTCGGAGTGGTAGCGACGGTAGCCGGAGAAGGTGTAAAAATCGACGGCGCCATCGGGTTTGACGTTGTAGGTCGGATCGCCCTTCGCATCGAAATATTTGCCGTCGACCGACTTAACCGCCTTCGGATCTCCGGGCGCCTCCGCGTAAGCGGCCGTTCCAACGCTCATGATAACGCCCAGGGCGAGCGCCCCAGCCAACGACAGTCTCATCACACTCTCCGACGTTTTCTCGTTTTGACGTTTTCTACTAGTGTAAAAAATGGCGCTCGGCGACGCGCCTAGAGGCGGCGGGCCGAGCGCCAAAGCGCTTATGTGTTGGGCTAAGCTCAGTTAGGCAGAGCGAAGACGGTCAACACGCCGCCGAGGGCGGTGTAGTTGGACAGCGCCGCATAGTTGCCCACCGCGCCAAGACCCTCGTTGCTCTTCGAGAGACCGGCAGCGAGACCGATGCCGGCCCAGCCGCCCACGCCCGAGAGCACTGCGACATATTGCTTGCCGGCATGCTCATAGGTGATGACGTTGCCGATGATGCCCGACGGGGTTTTGAACTTATAAAGCTCCTTACCCGTCTTGAGATCGACCGCCTTCAGATAGCCTTCGAGCGTGCCGTAGAACGCCAGACCGCCAGCGGTCGTGACCGTTCCGGACCACACGGAGAACTGCTCCTTGTCGGACCAGACGATCTTGCCGACGCGCGCATCCCAGGCGATGAAGTTGCCGGTGTGCGTGTCGGGCTTGGGCGGATACATTTCCAGCGTCGCGCCGACATAGGGCTGACCGGCGGTGTAGCTCACGCGGAAAGGCTCGTAGTCCATGCAGACGTGGTTGGTCGGCACGTAGAACAGGCCGGTGTCCGGATTGAACGACGCAGGCTGTTCGTCCTTGGAGCCGAGCGCCGCCGGGCAAACGCCCTGCGTGTTGGTGTCCTCGCCGTTCTTCTCCGTCGAATATTTATCGACGACAAGCGGACGGCCATAGGTCTTGGAGCTTTTGTCCATGTCGACCTTAGTCGCCCAGTTCACGGCCGGATCGTATTTCTCGGCGACCAACAACTCGCCATTGGTGCGATCGAGCGTATAGGCGAAGCCGTTACGATCGAAATGCACCGCTGTCTTGCGCTTGACGCCGCCGATGTCTTGATCGGCGAGGATCACTTCGTTGATCGCGTCGTAATCCCACTCGTCATGCGGCGTGAGCTGATAAACCCACTTCACAGCGCCGGTGTCGAGGCTGCGCGCCCAGATTGTCATGGACCAGCGGTTATCGCCCGGACGCTGCTTCGGGTTCCAGGTCGAAGGATTGCCCGAGCCATAATAGACCAGGTTCAATTCCGGATCGTAGGAATACCAGCCCCAGGTGGTGCCGCCGCCGATCTTCCACTGATCTCCTTCCCAAGTGCTGGTCGAGGAGTCCTTGCCGACCGGCTTGCCGAGCATGGTGGTCTTGTCCGGATCGATCAGCGTGTCGGAGTCCGGCCCTATGGAATAGCCGCGCCAAGCCAGCTTTCCGTCGGCGACGTTATAGGCGGTGATATGACCGCGCACGCCGAATTCGCCGCCGGCGATGCCGACGAGCACCTTGTCCTTGAAGACGTGGGGAGCGGCGGTCGAGGTCTGGCCCTTCGACGGATCGCCGTTCTTGACCGACCAAACCAGCTTGCCGGTCTTGGCGTCGAGCGCGACAAGAGTGGTGTCGGCCTGGGCGAGGAAGATCTTGCCGTCGGCGTACGCCACGCCGCGGTTAACCGTGTCGCAGCACATGACCGGAACGACGGCCGGATCCTGCTTGGGCTCGTATTTCCAGAGAATCCTGCCATTATCGTTCAGGTCGAGAGCGTAAACAAGATTGGGGAACGGAGTGTGCACATACATAACGTCGCCGATCACCAGCGGCGCGCCTTCGTGGCCGCGCAGAACGCCGGTCGAGAAGCTCCAGGCGGGAGCCAGCTTGCCGACGTTTTCAGTGGTGATCTGCTTGAGAGAAGAATAGCGCGTATTGGCGTAGTCGCCGGTGGGCAGAACCCATTGTTTGGGGTCTTTCTGCAGGGTCAGCAAATCATCGGCCTTCGCCGCGCCGATCGAAAGCAGCGCGAAAACACCGACCGAAGTCGACAATAACAGCTTATGCATGAGCTTTTCCTCCTGACGACATCGACGCGCGCCTATATTGGCTCCGTCGCCGACATCGCGCCTCGATGGCGCCTCGACATTGGGAAGGCGTTTTCCGTTCTTTGTCTCGCGTCGACCGGTAAAACCTTGAAAACGGCTCACCCGATCCCCGAAGAGAAGCTTCCGGTTCCCGTCCAGAAGACATCTTTTAAGTCGGAAACGGCGGGATAGTATGGCGCCGTCCTTTAGAGCGCAACCCGGAAAAAGCGCTCTACGATTGTGCGATTGGGGCGGCGACAGGTCCTGAACAACGAGGTCAAGCATCATGGTGCGACGCACTATACTCACGCTAATCATAGCTCTTTCTTGCACAACGTCTTTCGCCGCAACCGGGTTCGCCCTCGACGAAATCGCTCCCGGCATATTCGCGCATCAGGGCCAAACGGCGTTAATGGACCAAGAAAACAAGGGGGATATCGCGAATCTCGGGGTCATCGTCGGCGACGACGCGGTCGCCGTGATCGACACCGGCGGCAGTCTGATCGAGGCAAGAGCGTTTATTGCTGCGCTGCGACAAAAGACATCCAAGCCGATCCGCTATGTGATCAACACCCACGCCCATCCGGACCATATCTTCGGCAATGGCGCCTTCGTCGGCCCCGACGCAATTTTCGTCGGCCACAAAAATCTGCCCCGCGCCTTGGCTGCTCGCGGAGCCTTTTATCTGGAATCGTTTCGCGCGACGATGGGAGACGCTCTCGACGGCGTGGCTATCGTCGGCCCAAGCGTAACCGTCGATAAAGCGACCACGCTCGACCTCGGCGGACGCAAAATTACGCTGCAAGCATGGAGCGCAGCGCATAGCGATTGCGACCTGACCGTGCTCGATGCGCAAACCGGCACGCTGTTCGCCGGCGATCTATTGTTCGTGCAACATGTTCCGATCGTCGACGGCAGCTTGCTGGGGTTTCTCGACGTGGCGGAGCAATTGGCGAAAATCCCAGCCGTGCGCGTCGTCCCGGGCCACGGTCCATTGGTCGCGCCCTGGCCCAAGGCGCTCGATGACGAACGCGCCTATCTCACCCGCTTGACCGCCGATCTGCGCGCCGCAATCAAGAACGGCGACACGGTCGCGGACGCCGCCAGCGCCGCAGGGCGAAGCGAGCGACCGAATTGGCGTCTCTTCGACAATTATAACGGCCGCAACGCCACCGCAGGCTTCGCCGAACTGGAATGGGAGACGCCTTGAAGATTTTTCGCACCAGGATTAGCCTAACCGCAATGTCCGGGAGGAAATCATGAAGATCGTCGCTCTACGTCGCTGGCGCCCCGCGGTTCTCCTTTGTGTCGGGCTTATGCTTGGCGCGCTCGATGGAGGGCTCGCGCAGACGCCCGCTCCCGTCGATCCGTGGCCCGATCTTGCGCGCGATCTGTTTCAAGGCCGCAAGATGGCGAACGACGACTCGGTTCTTCTCGAAGCGCCGATCCGCGCGGAGGACGCCGCCATCGTGCCGATGACTCTAAGGCTCAAGGCCGCCGGAGTGCGCCAGGCGACATTGGTCGTCGATCAGAATCCCATGCCGATGGCCGCCGCCTTCACATTCGGAGAAACGGCGGGCCTGACCTTTATCGCGACACGGGTGAGGGTTAATTCGTACACCAACGTCCACGCCGTTGGCGAAACGGGCGACGGCGAACTTCATGTTCAAGCGAAATTCGTCAAGGCCGCCGGCGGCTGCTCCGCGGCCGCCGTCAAAGACATGGACGAAGCCGCCTCGCATCTCGGACAGCTGAAATATAGGGAGTTCAAGAGCGCGGAAGCGGGACATCGCGAGGCGCAAATCATGATCCGCCATCCCAACAACTCAGGAATGCAGATGGATCAGATCACGCATCTCTATATCCCCGCCCATTACATCGACAAAGTCGTGGTGCGGCAGGGCGAGGCGCTGATTTTTTCGATGGACGGCGGGATCTCGCTATCTGAAGACCCCAATTTCCGGTTCAGCTATACGCCGAACGGCGCTAAGACAATCTCGGTCGAGGCGCATGACACCAAGGGCAATGTCTTCAAACGGGAATGGCCAATCGGTGATGCTTCTTGAGGCGTTATTGGGACCTTTCAGACCGGCGCCGCCACAATGCGCCGCCGTCGCCCGGCGTGAAGCGAAGGCCGTCGGCCATCCAACGCCTGACCCCCTCCAACTAACGACGGCGCCAGGCGAACTGGATATTTATGCACGGACCGACGTTAGCCGCCCCAAATCATCAGAGCGACCGAAACCAGTAGCGGCGTCGACGCCAGCAAGCAGATCGCCGCGACGCAGAGGACGGTCTGCTCGGACGAAGGAACCGCAGCCGTCAGGCCACTATTATGTTTGGGGAACATCGCGAAGGACATCGTACAACCCTCCCAGATTACGCATACAACGGCGCTGCGTATACTCCCGCAGGCCCACTCGCGACGTTAGCCTGCAAACTATAAATGCATCAGAGTCAGAATAGGTTCCATTTTAGGGCTCTTCGCGGATTTTAGTGGGTAAAAACCTGGGCGCGAAGTCGCAATGAGCCATAGTTTTCAATGGCTTTTTGGAGTTTTCAAAGGGCTGAAAATCGGTCACGATTTCGGGCATGAAAAAACAGCCTGAA
>Ga0182030_10000602_pt1 | contig 69062 bp, 63 predicted proteins | sample 812S3MmetaG_FD_121299 | JGI IMG/M metagenome (GOLD analysis project Ga0182030, IMG submission 121299) | Permafrost microbial communities from Stordalen Mire, Sweden - 812S3M metaG (Illumina Assembly) | ecosystem: Environmental > Terrestrial > Soil > Wetlands > Permafrost | place: Sweden...
ACGACAGTGGTTTTGGCAGGCGGCGGCGGGCTGCTGCTGCTGATGCAACCGGCCAGTAGCCCTGCGGCAAATACCGCGCTGAATAGCACCTTCATGAGCGACTCCTGTTCGTTGGTTACGACGTCATATCGCAGCAAGAAGTGTGCGGGACCGCTCCGGCGCTTGACAGAAGCGCAACGCCCCATGGGGATGTCGTCCGCTGTCCTACAGGCGCGCTGAGGCAGGCGGGATGCCGACCGAACGCGGGCGCACGCGCGACAGCGCGCCCATCGCTGCGCAACTCATACAGTAGATCGGCGCGCTCAACACTGGATTTACGGCGTGGCGCACGCCGCGTAGAGTTTGTCCATGGCGCGCAAATTCATCGGTCATCAGCCGTTCAAAGGGCGCGGCGCCGCTTCCAATCCCACGGGACGATTCGACGCGCTGTCGATTGAGACATTGCACGACGGATGGTTCGAGGAGGAGACTCCGGAGAGTGTGGCGGAGACGGTGCTGCCGGATCGCGCCCGAGGCATCATCTCCACCAACGATTCGCCGGACGTGGGATTCGAGCAGTCGATCAACCCATACCGGGGCTGCAGCCATGGCTGCGTTTATTGTTTCGCGCGGCCGAGTCATGCCTTTCTCGGGCTGTCGCCGGGCCTCGATTTCGAGACCAAGCTATTCTACAAAGCGGATGCGGTCACGTTGCTCGAGGCGGAGCTGGCGAAACCCAGGTACACGTGCAAACCGATTGCGCTCGGCATCAACACGGACGGCTACCAGCCGCTCGAGAAAAAACTCCAGGTGACGCGCGGCATCCTCGCCGTCCTCGCGCGCTGCCGACATCCGGTGACCATTGTCACGAAAAGCGCGCTCGTGCTGCGGGACCTGGATCTGCTGCGGGACCTCGCGGGCGATCGGTTGGTGTCGGTCATGGTCAGCATCACCTCGCTCACCGATGACATCAAGCGCACGCTCGAGCCGCGCACCGCCTCTCCGCTCGCGCGCTTGCGGGTCGTCGATCAGCTGTCCCGCGCCGGCGTGCACGTGGGGGTGCTGGTCGCGCCGGTGATTCCGGCGATCACCGATCATGAAATGGAGGATATCTTGAAGGCAGCGGCCGAAGCGGGCGCGCGCTCGGCCGGCTATGTGCTGCTGCGCCTGCCGCATGAGTTGAAGATCATCTTTCGGGAATGGCTCGCCGATCACTATCCGGATCGGGCGGCGCACGTCATGTCGTTGATCAACCAGGCGCGCGGCGGCAAGGACTACGACGCCGAGTTCGGGGTGCGCATGAGGGGCACCGGGGCGTATGCGGATTTGCTGCGCGCGCGCTTCGATCTTGCCGTGCGCAAACTGGGTCTCGAATCCGCCGAGGGCCGGTATGAGCTCGATTGCTCCAAATTTCGGCCGCCGGTTCCCGCGGGCGGCCAGATGTCGCTGGGCCTCTGATCAAGTCGCCGGGCTGCGGCGGGGGAGCGGGGTTCGTCCGCTAGCGGGGGACGAAAAATTCGCTGTACGACTGGATGTGCTCGTCGCGGATTTCCACCAGGTCGACGAGTTCGGTGGGTACCGTCACCCCCGTGACCTTGGAGAAAATATTCACCCGCCAGTGCGCCGAGACTCGCGCTCCTTCGATCACCAGCGAAATCAGATGATAGTCGGTCAGCCGGAATACTTTGGCCATCATGGCGAGCCAGGGACGAAAGTCCGCCAAGCTCTCGGCGCGAATGGCGATCGGCTTGTCCGCGCTCGCTCCCGCGATTTCGAAGCGGCCATGATCCGCGAATAGGCGGCACATCCCTGCAAGGTCTCCTGCGAGGCGGGCGGTATGCAGGTCGCGCACCATGCGCTCAACTGCGGCGCGTTCGGTCACTCAAGTGCTCCCGGGTGTGTCAACGCGGCTCGAATCTGCGCACCGATCTTCTCGAATGCAGTGCGGGCGTATGGGATGACCGCACCCAAACCGTAGAAAAGATGGATCATTCCCGGATGGCAAGTATAGGCCAGCGCTGATCCGGTGTGGCCCAGTCGCCGGAAATAATCTTCTCCTTCGTCGCGCAAGGGATCGAATTCGGCGGTGTGCATGATCGTGGGCGGCACGCCCGCAAGGTCCTCGGCGAGGAGCGGTGAGATCCGCGGGTCTTTGGGGTCCGCACCCTGCGGGGCGTAGTGCTCCAGGTCGTGGTCAAGCGTGTCCTGGTCGATCAAGTACCCCGACGCAAAATCGGCGCGCGAGCCGGTGCGGCGGCTGTAATCGAGGATGGGGCAGATCAGCAACTGAAGCGCAGGCCGTGCGTCACCGGATCGCGCGAGCGAGTGGCAGGCGGCCGCGACCAGCGTGCCACCCGCCGAGTCGCCGCAGACGCCGAGCCGCGCACCATCGATCCCGAACTCCGCCGCGTGCGAACTGACATGCACGATGGTTGCCGTGGTATCGGCGAGACCGGCCGGGAAGGGATGTTCGGGTGCGAGCCGATAGTCCACGGCAATCACGCGGCACCCGCCCCAATGGCACAGCGCCCGGGCGATCGAGGCATGGGTGTCGAGCGATCCGGCGACCAGTCCGCCCCCATGAAAATAGATCAGGCCCGGTAGCAAGCCTGCCGCGGGCCGCGGCGGCGGCCTTTCGGGGGCAGGGCTGAAGATGCGGGCCTTGAGCGGACCTGCGGGACCGGGAAGCGTCGCGTCCTTATCCGCTTCCAGGGACACCCCTCGGGGCAGTTCCGCACCGCCGAGCTTCATGAGCTCCGTGAGCTGCGCGCGGCGTTGCGCCACGCTGACCGTGCGGGCATTCGGCGGGTTGCCCGCCGCCAAGGCATCCAGGAATCGCTTGACGCGTGGATCGAGCGGCATCCAGGGCTCGGAGTCGAGCCGGCCTACAACCCGAGCGCGCGCCGCGTGACCGCTGGCCACCGATCCGGAGCCAGCCCAAGATGCGCGAACAAAGCGACGACCAGCCGGTCGATGCCGAATGCGACGCAGCTCGTATGCGCCGGCTCGCCGTGCTGATCGTTCATGCTCCAGACCAGACCGAAGTGATCGCGGTGATAATTGAAGCTCATGCAGGCCGTCGGAGTCGCGCCGGCGTAATAAGGGATGAGCATCTCGAATTTGAGCGCCTGCTGGCGTTGACTGACCGCCATCATCTGGCCGACCCGGCCGAAAAACGGATCGCTCGCCACATCGATCGTATGCGGCAGCGACAGATCGGCCGCAATGGCCGGCGCGCGTGCCAGCCAACGCTCGCGGTATTCGAGGATTTCCTGCGGTGAGCCGATGCGCACGAATTCGCGCATGCGAAACGACTGCAGCCGGTCCAGGCTTTGCGAGGGCTCGTGCCGGAACACGTCTGCCTCGATGTCGAATTGCAATCCCCCGGGGGGCAGCGGGCCACGTGCCGCGGCGATCGGATAAACGGGGTAGCAGGCGGCGGGCGAGAGCACCAGGTCCGACGCGGACAGAGACTCGGTCCAGTCGCCCCCCGTTTCCTGCCGGTCGGCGGCGGCCCGGATCGAGGACTCGCTGCCGTGCAAGGCGCACACGCATCCCAGAAGATTGGGGAAGCTCTTGAGATATCCGGACTTCTCGAGCTGCTTGCGGCTCATCACCGGCGGGAACCGCATGACCTCGGCCTCGGGTTCGCGCAGACGCGTGATGTACGCCTCGAGCCGCTCGGTGATGTCGACATAGAGGGCGCTACGGGCATACACCCCCTCGACGCCCATCGGCCTGAACAAGGCGGGCGCGAGCGGCGCGAGGGGGTCGGGTGTAGCGGCCGCTGAAGCGGCATTCGGAGCGTTCACGTAAGTTCGATCCTGTGTTGGCTCAACCACTGACCGTGGTGGGCAGCGTGGTCATCACCGACGTCGTGGCGAGGTTGGCGAGAATGCGGTCATTGTTGATCATGAGCGGCGCCGACAGGACATCCCGCAGATGACGGCCGATACTGAACTCGCTGTCATTGCGGAATCCGGACAGACCGCAAGCGCGCAGCGCCGCGAGCACGGTTTCCACCGCCAGTTCGGAGACCTGAACCTTGGTGAGCGTGATCATCGATTGAAACTCGAGCGCGCTGACGGCTTTTTCGTCGGACATGACCGACTGGTAGCTGCGCATCGCCGAATTCAGCACGCTGCGCAGCGTGCGCAGCGAACAAGCCGCCTTGGTGAAATGCGCGGCACCCGGCGGCATCTGACCGCTCGAGCTGCGCAAGGCATTGCGGATGAAGGCTTGCGCCTTGAGGGTGGCGGCCGCGGCAATGCCGGCCCAGACCGATCCCCACAGGATATGAGCATGCGGCACCATGGTCTGCGAATGGATCCTCTCATACGGCTCGGGCATCACCTGCTGTGCGGGGGCTCGCACCCGTAGCGCAAATCCTTCGCTGTGCGTGCCGCGCATGCCGAGGGTGTCCCATGATTGCACTCGATCCAGGGTGTAATCCTTCTTGAGCAATACCAACAGCACTTGATCCGACGGGGCCGCATCCGCCGCACGGCGCGCCGTCGTGACCAGCCCGTCCGCCTCCACGGCGTATGAAATGACCGTCGCCTTGCGCTCGAGCGTGATCTCCTCGCCCACGTGCTCGATCGCGGCCTCGCTCGCACGCACGTTGCCGCCCGCCTGGCCCTCGGTGGTGGAGGAGGCCATCAGCAGCTGGTCGCTTACGATCTGCTTGAGGATCCGCTCCAGCGCCGCGCTGCCTTTGTAGTGGCGGATGATGCACGCCATCTTGATTTGGTGCATTGCGAAAATCAGCGCCGTCGACGCACAGGCCTGACCCAGAATGAAGCAAATATCCGCAAGTTCGGCGACCGTCGCACCTTCGCCGCCGAGCGAGGCAGGCACCATGATGCCGAGCAGCCGCTGCTTGCGCAGTTCGTCGAACGCCTCGGCGGGAAAGCGGGCCGCCGAATCCACCGCCGCGGCATGTTGAGCGGCAGCCTCGGCCGCGATCCGCGCTCGCGCCGTGTAGGCTCCGATGCCTGTGCTCAGGATCTGGGCGGCGGGGGTCGAAAGTCGTTGGGCTTCCATAGTTTCTCGATTGACCGTTGGGGTCGAAGCTAAAGTGCGCACATTATGCAGAGCAGGCCGCGGTGGCCGACAGGCCAATTAACAGAAATCTTCTCGGTTGGTGACATAGTCCGCTGAAAAAGAGGCGATATGTAAAGCTTCGACGATGGGTGAGCGACACGGTATGATTCGCGGTCTTTCCGAGGAGACCGATTGAGTGCAAACGCGGCCCGATGAAGTGTGCGACCGGCTGATAGGGCTGGTCAAGCAGGTTTCCGGCTCCGCCGCGGTATTTCCGGCGCCATTCCCGGTGGCCACCCAGTTGAGCGAGCTTGGCATCAGCTCGCTGAAGATGGTCAATCTGATGCTGGCTGTCGAGCTCGAGTTCGACATCGCAATTCCTCAGTCGGATATCACGCCTGAGAATTTTCAATCCGTGAACTCGATTCAGTCATTGGTCTTGAAAATGCTCACGATGCGGCGGACTTAAGCGCCGCGACCAGCTCATCCACGTCCGCATCGGAGGTCTCTCCGTTGGTGGCGCAGATCCGCACCACGTCGCGCCCCTCGAACATCGTCGGTGCCACCCAGGCGCGTCCGGAAGACACCACGTCGCGGACCAGGGCGCGCACATCGCCTCCTCCGGGCGGCAGCACGTCGAGTACCGCGAGCTCGGAGTCGTTGGCGACCGTCCAGCCGATCGCCTCGAGCTCTTGCCGAACGCGCGCGATCACGGCGACGGCACGCTCGACGTGCGCACCGAGACCCTGCCAGCCCGCCGCGGCGAGCGCCAGAAACAGCCGCAGGCCCAGGAAGCGGCGCGACCACTGCACGGTGTTGAGGTACGGATCGACGTTCGCCACGCTTGACGGCATGAAACTCGTGGACGCATGAAACGCCTCGGACAACAGCTCGCCGCGGGTCGTCAGGAACAGCGCGCATCCCATGGTGGTCGCCAGCCATTTGTGAGCATCGATGATGACCGACTGGGCGCGCTCGATACCCGAGAGCAAGCCGCGCAGGCGATCGGAGGCAAGCGCCGATCCGCCCCACGCGGCATCGACGTGGTACCAGAGCCGCTCGCGCGCGGCGATGTCCGCACAGGCATGCAGCGGATCGATCATGCCGCCGCCGGTGGTGCCGGCGGTGGCCACGACCATCACCGGAACGGCGCCCGCCGCTCGATCCTCGGCGATGGCGCGTGCAAGGGCGCCCGGATCCATTCGGCCGCCGCCGTCCGTGTCGATGAGCCGCAGGGCGGCACGACCCACGCCGGCCTGGTGGGCGATCTTCAGCCACGCAATGTGGCATTCACGCGAGGTGTAGAAGCGCGGCGCGCCGGGCAGAGCGCGCGCACCGTCGCGGGCGAACCCGGGGTGGGCGGCGGTCAGCGCGCAGAGCAGCGCCGTGTAATTCGCCTCCGATCCTCCGGTGGCGAAGTGCCCGGTGGCACTCTCGCCCATGCCGGCGCGGCGCGCCACGGCACGGATCGTGTAACTCTCGAGCGCCACCGGCACGGGCGAGGACGCTGAGCTCGCAAGCTGAGGGTTGAACGCGCCGATGATCCGATCCGCGCACTGCGCGGGAAAATTCGGGCCCGGATTGAACAGGCCGAAGTAGCGCGGATTCGACATCTGCACGATGCCATGCTCCATCCGCTCGATGCTCCAGCGCAGCATCTGCTCGAGCGGGCGGGGATTCTCGAAATCCATGGCCTCGAGCTCGGCACGAAACCGCGGGATGTCGATGGTCGGCATCACGGGACCGGCCTGCACGCGGGTGAGCGCGCCGGCGAGTTGCTCGGTCAGCCATGCATCGAGACGGGCACGCTCGGCATGGGGCGGGAACAGGGCTGGCTCGGGTTTGGGGAGGGTCATAGAGGCATGGGGCGGGTCATGCAGGCGGGGCGCTGCCGGCGGCTAGCGCCTGATCGAGGTCGGCCAGGATGTCGTCGATGTGCTCGATGCCCACGCTCAGACGGATGCTCCCCGGTCCAACGCCGGCCGCCGCTTGCTCGGCGGCCGTCATCTGCCGGTGAGTGGTCGAAGCCGGGTGGCAGGCGAGGGATTTCGCATCGCCCAAGTTGACCAGGCGTTTGAAGAGCTTCAGCGCGTCGTAGAAGCGCACGCCGGCGGGCAAGCCGCCGCGCACATCGAAGGTCAGCAGCGAGCAGGCCCGGCCGCCCAGATATTTCTGAACCAGCCCGTAATAGGGGCTGTCGGCAAATCCGGCATAGTTCACGGCCTGCACTCGCGGGTCGGCACGCAGGAACTCGGCGACCCGGCGACCGTTCTCGACGTGGCGGTCGATTCGCAGGGCAACCGTCTCGATTCCCTGAAGGAGCAGGAACGCGTTCATCGGCGACAACACGGCGCCGAGCGTGCGCTGGTAGACGCTGCGGCAGCGGCCGATGAACGCAGCCGCGCCGTAATGTTCGGTGTAGACGAGTCCGTGATAGGACTCGTCCGGCTGACTGAACATGGGAAAGGATGCCGCGTGCTTCGCCCACGGGAACGTTCCGCAATCGACCACGGCGCCGCCGAGCGTCGTGCCGTGGCCTCCCATGAATTTGGTGAGCGAATGAACCACGACATCCGCTCCGTGATCCACCGGGCGGACCAACATGGGTGTCGCCACCGTGTTGTCCACGATCAACGGCACGCCGTGACGATGCGCGACCGATGCAAGCGCCTCCAGATCGCACACATTGCCGGCCGGGTTGCCGACCGTCTCGCAAAACACCGCGCGGGTGTTCTCGTCGATCAATGCCTCGATGTCCGCGGCGCGGTCGGATTTGGCGAATCGAACCTGCACCCCCTGTTTCGGCAGAATATGCCCGAACAAAGTGTAGGTGGTGCCATAAAGCTGCGGCACCGAGACGATGTTGCGCCCCATCTCGGTGACGTTGACGGTCGCGTAATAAAGCGCCGTCTGGCCCGAGCTCGCGCTGAGCGCCCCAACGCCGCCCTCGAGCTGAGCGACCCGTTCCTCGAGCACCGCGGTGGTGGGATTGCTGATGCGCGTGTAGCGGAATCCCTCCACCTCCAGATTGAACAACGCAGCCGCGTGCTCCGCGCTGTCGAACGAATAAGCAGCGGTCTGATAAATCGGAACCGCCACCGCGTGGGTGGCGGGGTCCGAGTCGAATCCGCCGTGGATCGCAATCGTCTCTTTTTTCATGCTGGAATCGCCGGGGCTGGAGGATGCAGTGTAGCGCGGAGCGTGCGCGAGCGTCGCGCAACGCCCGGCTTCACGGGGTGGTGGGTGCTCGAGCTGTGCGCTCCGTCACAGCAACTGCACCGCGGGGCAGCTGGGATCGGCCTGGCCGCTCGCTTCGATGGGGATCGATCAAGCGGATGCCGGCTGCCATCACCAAGGTGCCGGCCGGTAATCCTTCAGGAACTGACCCCACAGATGCGTCCCCGTCAGCCGTCCGGCAAAGATCGGGTCGAGGATACGCGCCGCGCCATCGATGATGTCGAGCGGCGGCGCAAAGCCGGCCTCGGCCTTGCGGGCCGCATGCAGCGACGGGTCCTCGTCGGTCACCCAGCCGGTATCGACCGCGTTCATGTGAATGCCTTCTCTGACGAAGTCCGGCGCACTGGTGCGGGTCATCATGTTGAGAGCGGCTTTGGCCATGTTCGTGTGCGGATGCTTGTCGGTCTTGGTTGTGCGATAGAACTGTCCTTCCATCGCGCTCACATTCACGACGTGTTTGTCGCGCGCCTCGGTTCGCAGCATCAAGGACTTCAGCCGCGCGTTGAGAATGTAGGGCGCGATGGCGTTGACGAGGTGCACCTCGAGGAGCTCCGGCGTCTGCACCTCGTGCAGCCGCAGCCGCCAGCTGTTGATCGCGCGCAGGTCCACTTGCTGCAGATCCTCATCGTAGCGCTCCTTCGGAAACAGGGCATCGCCGCCGCAAAAATCCTCATCGAGAAGTCCTCGCTGGGAAAGTTCGGCGCTGCGTAGAAGCCCCTCCGCATGCAAGCGTTGCGGGCTTGCTGCGGGCGACCCCGCGAGCGCCGAGTGCGCGTCGCGCGGCGAGTGCGCGTCGGGCAGCGAATGCGCGCCGGGCAGCACGCCCACGGCCAGCAAACCCCGAAGTTCGTCGTGCCGGGTCAACGGAGCGCGCCAATCCTCGGGGAGCGATGCGAGCGGTTCGGCCTCGCGGCTGATCAGGTGCTCGAAGAATCCGGCGGGCCGGCGTACGGTCTGGCAAGCGTTGTTGACGATGTAATCGAGCTGCGGCAGCCATCCGAGGAGAAACCGCGTGAAGATCTCGACGCTCGGTGCATGACGCAGATCGAGGCCGTGGATGTGTAGTCGGCGGCTGAACTCGGCGTAATCCGCCTGCTTCGCGTACCGCTGCACGGCATCGATCGGAAAGCGGGTGGTGACGATCACCTGCGCGCCCGCACGCAGTAATTTCAGCGAGGCCTGAAAGCCGATTTTCACGCGCGCGCCCGTGATGAGCGCGATGCGGCCGGTCAAATCGGCGGTCTGCGCGCGCTTTGCATAATTGAAATCGCCGCAGTCTCCGCACATCGAGTCGTAGTACCGGTGCACCGTCGAGAAGGGACGTTTGCAGACGTAGCAAGCGCGGCTGCGCTTGAGCGGTGGTCCCTCGTCCGCCGCGGATTCCGCCGCCGGCGGCTCGAGCCGCAGCGGCGTGTAGGTTGACGCGCGCCGCTGCACACGAAGTCCGGACTGCTCGATGGCACGCCGGTCGTGTGCTTTCACGGCTTCGCGGTCGGCACGCCGAAAGGCCTTCGCCATCCGCACGAGGTCGTGCCGCTCGGGCTTTGCGATCAGGCCGGCGAGCACGAGCAGTTCGCGCCGAGCCTCGCGCGACAGACGTGTGAGATGCGACCGATCGGCCTCGATCGCTCGCAGCACGCGCAGGCACGTGCGCACATCGTCGTCAGTGGGTTGAGTGCCGGCCGCTGACTCGGCAGCCTCGATCTCCAAAGGTGATTCCATGGGCCATTGTAATGCAAGCAAATTGCGCCTCGCTCATTACCGTGGCAATGTGCGGTGATGTCGTTCGCCCCATCAAAACTGACCGCGCAGGGTCAAATCCCCGTTCCAGCCGGGATCCGCCAGAGGCTCGGCGTGGGCCCGGAGCGGGTGAGTTCGCCCGACGGATGATTTCGCGCACGATATCAGTCGCTCCGATGATGGACTGGACCGACCGCCACTGCCGGTTCCTGCACCGCTTGTACGCGCCGCATGCGCTGCTCTACACGGAAATGATCGTCGCGCCCGCCATCGTGCGAGGCAATGCGCAACGTCTTCTCGCGCACGACCCGGCTGAGCATCCGCTTGCCCTGCAGCTCGGGGGCTGTGATCCGGTCGAGCTCGCCGCCGCCGCGCGCATCGGGGTTCAGGCCGGTTATGCGGAGATCAATCTGAACGTCGGCTGCCCGAGCGATCGCGTGAAGAGCGGATCCTTTGGGGCGTGTCTCATGCTCCAGCCCGAGCTCGTAGGCGATTGTGTGCGCCACATGCGTGATGCCGTGCGCGCCGCCGTGCCGGTGACCGTGAAGTGCCGGATCGGCATCGATGCCCGCGACGATTATGAGTTCCTCGCCGGCTTCACCGACACGCTCGTCCGGGCAGGGGTGGACGCGCTCATCGTCCATGCGCGGGTCGCGATGCTCGGCGGCCTGAGCCCCAAGGAGAACCGCGAGATCCCGCCGCTCAAGTATGGGCATGTGCATCGCTTAAAGCGCGACCATCCGAGCCTCCCCATCGTTTTGAATGGGGGGATCGGCGAGCTGAGCTCCCTGGTGCACCATTTGGACGCAGGGCTCGATGGCGTGATGCTGGGGCGGGCGGCCTATCACCGCCCGGCGCTCTTGGCGGAGGCCGAGCGCGCAGTTGCCAATCCGGATTGGGAGGTGCCGGAGCCGCGGGAGATCCTCGAGCGGATCGTGCCCTACGCGCGCAAACGCATCGAGGAGGGCGCGCGCCTGCACTCGATCACGCGCCACCTGCACGGGCTCATGGCCGGCCGCGAAGGGGCCCGAGCCTGGCGGCGTTTCCTGTCCGACATCGCCTCGCGCCCCGGAACGGGGCCGGAATCCCTGCTTTCAGCGCTATGCTTGCTCAATCAGGGACTGGCCGCGTAAAACGGTCGGAACGCAGGGAGCCAGGTTAAGTATAATTCGCCGGCGCAATGGGAAAGGAAATCGAACTCGCCATCGTTTTTGCCGACGTCGTCGGCAGCACCAAGCTTTATGAACGGCTTGGAGATCTGCGTGCCCGCGATATGGTGGGGATCTGCATCGAGGTGATGCGGGCGGCCACCGAACAAAACCACGGCACCGTCATCAAGACCATGGGCGATGAGGTGATGGCCACGTTCCCGACCGCGGATGACGCGCTGAACGCCGCCGCCCAAATGCAAAAGCAGATCGTGTTGCACCCCGCGCTCAAGGTCGACGAGCAGACGGTCGCCATCCGTATCGGGTGCAATTTCGGACCCGTGGTGCTCGAGAACCGCGACATCTTCGGATCGGCGGTACATACCGCCAATCGAATGACCAGCCAGGCGAAAGCCGGTCAGATCATCACCACCGCGACCATGGTGGATCAGCTATCGAGCGAATGGCGGGCTTCGGTGCGCCAGATCGACATCGCCACCCTCAAGGGGCGAAGCAGCGAGGTCGTGCTTTACGAGGTGCTGTGGCAGACCGAGGACATCACCAGCATGGTGCCGGCCATCGCCATCACCTCGCGCGAGCGGGCCAACAAGACGCAGCGGCTGCGCCTGCGCTACCAGGGGCAGGAGATCCTGGTGCAGGACGGGCGGGCCAACATCACCATGGGGCGTGCCGAGGAGAACGATCTGGTGGTGAAGGGCAACCTCATTTCGCGGCTGCACGCGCGGGTGGAATTCAATCGCAACAAATTCATGTTGATCGATCAAAGCACCAACGGCACCTTCGTGCTCGGCAAGGACGGCGAAGAGGCCTTCGTGCGGCGCGATTCAATGCAGATCCGGGGCGAGGGCTTGATTGGTCTCGGCAAGGCCCCCGAAAGCAACTCCTCGCAGGTGATCCGCTACGTTTGCGAGGAGTGAGCGCGCACCCGCGCCATCGCATCCTTGAGCTCGGCGTGCAGCACCGCCGGCACGCGGTCTCCAAATTCCGCGAGGAAAGTGCCCACCGCCTCGAATTCCGTCTCCCAAGCGCGCGCCGAGACGGCGAGCAGCTCTTCGAGCGCCGGTGAGGAGACCTCCAGTCCCGCGATATCCAGGTCCGAGGGGCGGGGCAGATCTCCGATCACGGTTTCGCGCGCATCGGTCGTGCCTTTGCAGCGATCGATGATCCAACGCAGCACGCGCAGATTGTCGCTGAATCCCGGCCACAGATATTTGCCGGCCTCATCCTGGCGGAACCAGTTGACGTGGAATATCGCGGGCGGCGATTTGAGCTTCGCGCCGAGCTCGATCCAATGCGCCCAGTAATCGCCAAAGTTGTAACCGGTGAAAGGTTTCATGGCCATCGGGTCGCGGCGCACGACGCCGACAGTGCCCGTGGCGGCCGCGGTCGTTTCGGATGCGACGCTGGCGCCGACGAGAACCCCGTGTCGCCAGCTTCGGCTCTGATAGACCAGCGGCGCGAGCGAGCGGCGCCGGCCTCCGAACACGATCGCGGAGATCGGCACGCCGCTCGGCGCGTCCGCCAACTTCGAATAGGCCGGGTTTTGTCGCGCGTCGACCGTGAAGCGCGAATTCGGGTGGGCGGCAGGGCCGTTCGAGGGGTCATAAGGCCGGCCCTGCCAATCCCAGGCGGGCTTACCTTCGGAGAGTCCCTCCCACCAGGGCTGATTGTCCTCAGTCACGGCCACGTTGGTGAAGATCGTGTCGCGCCGGATGGTGTCATAGGCATTGCGGTTGGTCTTGGGATTGGTGCCGGGAACGACGCCGAAGTAGCCGGACTCGGGATTGATCGCGTAGAGCCTCCCGTCCTTGCCCGGATGGAGCCACGCAATGTCCTCGCCGAGCGTCCAGACCTTCCAGCCCTTGTAACTCGCCGGCGGAATCAGCATGGCAAGATTGGTCTTGCCGCACGCCGACGGGAAAGCGCACGCGAGATAGTGCGTCTCCCCCTGCGGATTTTCGATGCCGACGATGAGCATGTGCTCGGCGAGCCACCCCTCGGTGCGGGCCTGCCAGCTCGCAATGCGCAGCGCATGGCACTTCTTGCCGAGCAGCGCATTGCCGCCATACCCCGAGCCGAAGCTTTTGATGGCGAGCTCTTCCGGGAAGTGCATGATGAACCGCCGCTCGGGATTGAGATCTCCGGTCGAATGCAGCCCCTTCACGAACCTGCCGTCGCGCGCGATGCGCTCGAGGGCCGCGCGCCCCATGCGGGTCATGAGCCGCATGTTGAGCACGACATACGCGCTGTCGGTGATCTCGATGCCGCATCGGGACAGCGGCGAATCGAGAGGGCCCATGCAGTACGGGACCACGTACATCGTGCGTCCCTGCATACAGCCTGCGAACAGCGCGTCCATTTTCGCGTGCGCTTCCTGCGGCGGCATCCAATTATTGTTCGGGCCGGCGTCGCCGCGCTGGGTGGTGCACACGAAGGTCAGGTGTTCGACGCGCGCCACATCGGAAGGATCGGAGCGGTGCAGGTAACACCCCGGAAAACTGGTCTGATTGAGCGGCAACAGTGCCTTCGATGCGACCAGCTCACGCTCGATGATTCGGCGCTCGGCTTCACTGCCATCGCACCAATGGATTTGATCCGGCTGCGTGAGGCGCGCGACTTCCTCCACCCAAGCGGATACGGCGCCATTCAATGAGGCGAGAGACGTCACATGATGGGCAGCGGTGGCCATGCGAGAACCCCTACAATAATCGTGATTTAGAGAGGCAGGATGACAGATGGGACGACGGGCGCCAACCCCTCGATGGACTGGGACGCGGGCAGCAACGAGAAGTCAAGTAAAGTCGACGAAAAGCGTGTAACTCTTTGATTATGAAAAATCAGCTCCCTTTATCGGAATGTCCTGGAACGCTGCCGAACCGCGCCGGCGGAGGCGTCGCCCTGTTGCTCTACGTGCTGTCGGCGGCGACGACTCTGGCCGCGGCGCAAAGCGGCATCGGGACGCCCCTGGACCCTCGATTGTCGGTCAGGGCGATCGCCGAGGTCGAAGTGGCCGCCTTGAACGGGGAGCGCGAGACCGTCAAACTCGCCCCGGCCGACCGGGTAGTGCCGGGCGACCAGGTGATCTACACGCTGGAGATCCGCAACAAGGGCTCAATGTCGCTGCCGCCGCCCACGGTCGACTACCCGATTCCGGAGCACATGCGCTACCTCGAGGACACCGCCGCCGGCCCCGGTTGCGACATTACTTATTCGATCGACGGGGGGCACACCTTTGACCGTCCGGAAAACCTCAGAGTGATCGAACCGGACGGCCCACAGCGCGCGGCGACCGCCGCTGATTACACCCACATTCGCTGGCAGCTCAAGCACATCTTGAAGGGCAAGTCGGTGGCCTTCGCGCGCTTTCGCGCCGTGGTCCGATAGCCGCCGCATGAACTACCGCGACGTATTCGGCGCCGAAGGTCCGCTGGCGCGAGCCATCCCGGGTTATGCCTACCGCTCGGAGCAGGCCTCCATGGCCACCGCCGTAGGTCGCGCGCTGACACGCGGCGAGCCGCTGATCGTCGAGGCCGGCACCGGGACCGGCAAGACTTTCGCCTACCTCGTTCCCGCCCTGCTGTCGGGGCTGAGCGTCATCATCTCGACCGGAACGCGCACCCTGCAGGACCAGCTGTTTCATCGCGATGTGCCGTTGCTGGCTCGCGCCCTCGGCATGCCGGTGAAGATGGCGCTCCTCAAGGGCCGCGCCAACTACCTGTGCCGGCATCGATTCGAGCTCGCGGCGGCGCAACGCTCGCTATTTCTCGGCGCGCGCAGCGGCGCGGGCGGCGGCGAGCGCGGCGGCGAGCGCGGATCGGCGCGATTGCTCGCGCGCGTGTCGCGCTGGGCCGCCATCACGAAGTCGGGCGATCTCGCCGAGCTTACCGAGCTGCCGGAACAGTCGCCGATCGCGCCCATGCTGACCTCGACGCGCGAAAATTGTCTCGGCCAGGAGTGTCCGCAATTCTCGCGCTGTCACGTGATGGAGGCACGCCGCGCGGCGCAGGCGGCACAAATCGTGGTGGTCAATCACCATCTGCTGCTCGCGGACCTTGCGCTCAAGGACGAGGGCTTCGGCGATCTGCTGCCCGGTGCGCAGGCCGTCATCCTCGACGAGGCGCATCAAGTGCCTGAGATTGCCGCACAATTTTTCGGCCAGACGTGGTCGGTACGCCAGGTCCAATTCTTGCTCCGCGATGCCGCCGCGGAAATGAACGGCGCCGGGGTTCGGGCACCGGCGGCAGTCTCGGCCCTCGGTGCCGTGGAGTCGTTGCTCGAGGAGTTGCGCACCTCGCTTGGCGGCGCCGGGCGGTACGAGTGGGCGGCTCTGGGCGATGGGTTCTTCGATGTCTTGCCGGCGCTTCGCGCGGCGCTCGACGCCGTCGCGACGGAACTCGAAGGCCTGGGTGCCGGACCGGGCACCGCCAACTGCGCACGGCGCGCGGCAACGCTGGCGATCGCCCTGCAAACCCTGGCCGAAATGCCGGAAGAGGCGGGCATTCGTTGGGTCGACGCCAACCCGAACGGACTGTCGCTGCAGTTCACACCCTTCGAGGTGGCCGAGCGGCTGCGCGAATACGTACACGCTCGTCCGTGCGCCTGGGTGTTCACGTCCGCAACGCTTGCCATCGGTGAGGACTTTGCACATTTCGCCACCCGCATCGGACTTCCCGAGGTGCGGACGATGAAGATCGACAGCCCCTTTGACTACCGCCGCCAAGCACGCATCTATCTGCCGAGAGGCATGCCGGAGCCGACCCACCCGTCCTATGCAAAAAAATTCATCGATGCGTGTGCGCCGTTGATCGAGGCGAGCGGCGGGCGCGCGTTTCTGCTGTACACCAGTTATCGCGCGCTGGCGGAAGGGGTTACGGCGCTCGAGGCGCGATTCCCGGAGCCGAACTTCCCCATCCTCGTCCAAGGGCAGGCACCGCGCGAGTCGCTGCTGCACCGATTTCGCGAGCTCGGCAACGCCGTGCTGCTCGCTACGGGGAGCTTCTGGGAGGGTGTGGATGTCAAGGGAGAAGCACTCTCCATCGTCGCGATCGACAAGCTGCCCTTTGCCTCGCCCGATGATCCGCTGCTCAAGGCCCGCCTCGCCGGCATTCGCAGGCGCGGCGGAAATCCGTTTCTCGAATACCAATTGCCGCAGGCCGTGCTCGCCTTGAAACAAGGCGCCGGACGCCTGATTCGCGACGTCGATGACTTCGGCGTCATCGTGATCGGTGACCCGCGGGTGATCACCAAGCCCTACGGGTCGGTGTTTCTCGATTCGCTTCCACCGAGCCCGCGGATCAACGACGGCGCGACCGCCGCCGATTTCCTCGCTGAGCGCTTCGAGATCCTGCGCGCGGCGCAAGGCGGCAAACGGCCGCTGGCGACCTTGGGGCCGGCAGTCTGATGCGCCTGTTAGCGCTGGACACCGCGACTGAGGCGTGCAGCGTGGCACTGCTCACCGAGCAAGGGCTGATCTCGGACACGGTGGAGATCGGGCGCGGGCACGCCCAGGAGATCCTCGGCATGGTGGACCGGATTCTCGCCGAGGGCGGCGCGACCCTCGCCAGCCTTTCCGGCATCGCGGCGGGCATAGGACCCGGCTCTTTCACGGGAGTGCGGGTGAGCGTCGCCGTGGCGCAAGGGCTCGCGTTCGGCGCCGGGCTCCCGGTGGTGCCGGTCACCAGCCTGGAGGCGCTCGCCATCGAGGCGATCGATGCCGGCGCGGAACGGGTGCTCGCCTGCCTGGATGCGCGCATGGGCGAAGTGTACTGGGGGTGCTTTGCTGCCCAAGCGTCCGGAATGTTGAGCGCTCTGGGGCCCGCGGCGGTAGGTCCGCCCACCGCGGTCGCGCTGCCCGCCGGTGGGGCGTACTCGGCGGCGCAGCACTTCCGAGGCATTGGCCGCGGCTTTGCCGCCTACCCGGAGCTTCGCGACATCGCGGGACTGGTGGTCGAATCTGCGGCCTCGAGCGCCCTGCCTCAGGCGCGCGCCATGGCGCGGCTCGGCGCGGTGCGTCTCGCGGCCGGCGCCCACATCGATCCCGAGTTCCTGGAGCCCCTGTACCTGCGCGACAACGTAGCCCTGACCGAGGCGGAGCGCGGCGTGCGGCACCGTGTCGACAAATAGCACCAGTCATGGAACTGTCACAGTGCGCGGCTGTAATAGCGCGGCAGTAGAATCAAGGGACTAAGATCAGAAATGACGGCCAAGCGCATCCTCGTCGTCGAGGACGAAAAACCCATTCGCGACCTGATCGCCTTCGGATTGCGCCGCGCCGGATACGACGTGCGGGAGGCCGAGGATTGCCGCGAAGCGCGCGCCCGAATCGTCGATGTCCGGCCCGATCTCATGCTCATCGATTGGATGCTGCCCGACATGAGCGGGCTCGAGCTCACGCGATCGCTGAAGCGTGCCAAGGATACCGAGGAAATCCCGGTCATCATGCTCACCGCGCGGGCGGAGGAGCAGGACAAAGTCAGCGGTCTGGAGGGAGGCGCCGACGATTACATCATCAAGCCGTTCTCTCCACGGGAGCTGCTCGCGCGGATTCAGGCGGTTTTGCGCCGGGCAGCTCCGGCCGGATCCGGCGACATCATGCAGGCGCAGGGCCTCAAACTCGACGATTCCAGCCACCGCGTGAGCGCGGGCGACCGGGAAATTGCCCTGGGACCCACCGAGTACCGGTTGCTGCATTTCTTCATGACGCACCCTGAGCGGGTATTCAGCCGCGGGCAGTTGCTCGACCGGGTCTGGGGCGGCAATACTTACGTCGAGGAGCGCACGGTCGATGTGCATATTCGGCGGCTGCGCAAAGCTTTGGAACCTTTCGTGTTGGAGGGATTGGTGCAAACTGTACGGGGTGCCGGCTATCGGTTTTCGACCCGCGACAGCTAGGATGCGAGTGTCGGGTCGCCACAGACAGGGCTAAGGGGTCCAATCATGGCGGCGATGTGGACTTTCGCGCTCGCGCGCTTCGCGGGCATCCTGCTGTCGGGACTGATCCTCGGGCTCCTGATCCATCCTATTTGGCTGTGGCTGTTGGCGGCGGCCTTTTTCTACATCGGCTGGCAGCTCTTCAATCTCTACCGACTGGATCGGTGGTTGAGGCTGCGCTCGCAGATCGACCCGCCGAGCATGGGGGGCATCTGGGGCGACGTGATCGGCCAGGTGGTGCGCCTTCACCGCCGCAAGCAGTTTCACAAGCAACGTTTGATGCAGCTGTTCCGTGAACTGCGCCGCTCGACCGCCGCGCTTCCCGACGCCGTCATCATCTTGAGCACTCAGAACGAGATCGTCTGGTTCAATCGGCAGGCCGCGCGGCTTCTCGGCTTGCGGCGGCCGGTCGACATCGGCCTGCGCATCGACAATTTGATCCGCTCGCCCGAGTTCGTGCACTACCTGCATGGCGATGACTTCACCCTGCCGTTGGTGATCCGGCCGCCCGTGCAGACGGAGCTGTATCTGGCGCTTCAGCTGGTACCCTACGGAGCCGGCCAATCGCTGCTCCTAGCCCGCGACGTGACGCGTCAAATGCGCCTCGAGGCGATGCGCAAGGATTTTGTCGCGAATGCCTCGCACGAATTGCGCACGCCGCTCACCGTCATTTCCGGATATCTCGACACCATGGCGGACGACTCCGGTATCGAAGAGGCGTGGTCGGGTCCGCTTCGCGACATGCGCGCGCAGGCGCAACGCATGAACGCGATCATCACCGATCTATTGGAGCTGTCGCGGCTGGAGTCCACCGACGGCGAAGCACCGCGCGAGCCGATCGATGTACCGGGCATGCTCGAGCGGCTGCACCGCGATGCGCTGGCGGCGAGCGGCCGCCCGCGTCACGTGCTCCTGGAACTCGACTGCGTCGAGGGCCTGTACGGCGCGGCCCACGAGATCGAATCCGCCTTCACCAATCTCTTGGTGAACGGCCTGAAGTACACGCCCGCGGAAGGCACAGTGCGGATGCGGTGGTGGTGCGACGAGGAGGGCGCCTATTTTGCCGTCATCGATACGGGCATCGGAATCTCCGCCGAGCACATCCAGCGGCTCACCGAGCGGTTCTATCGAGTCGACGCGGGCCGATCCCGTGGCCAGGGCGGCTCCGGGCTCGGCCTCGCCATCGTCAAGCACGCCTTGCAGCGTCACGGCGGCTGGCTCGACGTGCGCAGCACCGAGGGCAAGGGCAGCGCCTTCACCTGCCATTTTCCCGCGCAGAGAGTCTGCCCGCTGGGGATACGCGCTGCAGCCGGCGGCGTATGATCTCGGCGCAGCGAATAACGTCACAAATAAGCCCCAACCTGTTGACGTCCGGAGTAATCGGATGTAAACGAAATAGGCGCGCACTTAGGCGCCGTCGCTTGGCTTCAAGGTAGATGACATGGAAACCGCAGATCTTTCCCACCATATTTCCCGCCGCTTCAACGAAGACCTGGAGAAGGTGCGCACACAGGTGTTGCAGATGGGCGGGTTCGTGGAGCAACAGCTTCACAAGGCCATCCTCGCATTGGTCGAGGGAGACAGCCGCCTCGGGGAGTCGGTGGCGACCGACGACTACAAAGTCAATGTCATGGAGGTGTCCATCGACGAGGAGTGCAGCCGCATCCTCGCGCTGCGGGCGCCTGCGGCGGGAGATCTGCGGGTCATCGTCGCCATCATCAAGACCATCACCGATCTCGAGCGCATCGGCGATGAGGGCGAAAAAATAGGCTATATCGCATCGCGTCTCGCGACCATGGAGCGGCCGGCCGACAAGTACCGGGAGGTCAAACACCTCGGCCGCCAGGTCGCGCAGATGGTGCACGATGCGCTCGATGCCTTTGCGCGCATGGACTCCGCTGCGGCGCTTCGCACCGCGCAGGAGGACAAACTGGTGGACGACGAATACGAGTCGATCCAACGCCAATGCATCACCTTCATGATGGAGGACCCGCGCACCATTCGCCGGGCGCTCGAAATCATGTGGATCGTCCGCGCCTTGGAGCGCATCGGTGATCACGCCAAGAACATCTGTGAATACGTGATCTACATGGTCCACGGCAAGGATATCCGCCACACCTCGCTCGATGATGTCGCCAAGCAGATCGACGCCGCGATAGCGCGCCGCTGATGTCGCCTCGACAGGCGAACGCACTGGGTTTCGCGGCCTGTGCGGCGATGTTGGCCTACGCGTATTACGTCCAGTTCGCGATGCATCTGGAGCCCTGTCCGCTGTGCATCTTCCAGCGCCTCGGCATCTTCGCGGTCGGCGTGGTCCTCGGGCTCGCCGCCCTGCAGGATCCCGTGGGCTGGGGGCGAAAGATGTACGCAGTGCTGATCGCGCTCGCCGCCCTCGCGACCGTCGGCGTGGCCGCACGTCATCTGTATATCCAGAGCCTGCCGCCGGGAAGCGTGCCGGCGTGCGGTGCGTCGCTCGACTTCATGCTCAAGGTTTTTCCGCTCACCGACGTGCTGGTCAAGGTGCTGACCGGCTCTGGCGAGTGTGCGAAGATCACCTGGCGATTTCTCGGACTCTCCATGCCCGGGTGGGTGCTGATCGCCGCGCTCGCTCTCGGCGCGTGGGGCCTCTGGGCGAATCTTCGGCGCCGGCCGCCGGTGCTCAGGTTCTGATGTCGAAAACCGTCGAGCTCACGTGCGATTTGATGTCGAGGTCCTCCGTCAGTCCCATCGACGGCGGCTGTCAGGCCCTGATGTGCGAGCGGCTGAAGGCGCTCGGCTTCACGATCGAGCATCTGCGGTTCGGCCAGGTCGAGAATTTCTGGGCACGGCGCGGCGTCGAAGCGCCCGTATTCTGTTTCGCAGGTCATACCGACGTGGTGCCGCCGGGACCACTCGAGGAGTGGAGGAGCGATCCCTTCGTGCCCTCGGTTCGCGACGGCATGCTCTACGGCCGCGGCGCGGCGGACATGAAGAGCGGCCTCGCCGCGATGGTGACCGCTTGCGAGGAGTTCATCGGGCGACACCCGCAGCACCGCGGCAGCATCGCCTTTCTGATCACCAGCGACGAGGAGGGCCCTTCCGTGGACGGCACGCGGCGCGTGGTCGAAGTGCTGAAGAGCCGCGGAGAGTCCATCGATTGGTGTTTGATCGGTGAGCCCTCGAGCGAGGAGGTGCTCGGTGACACCTTGAAGATCGGACGCCGCGGCAGCTTGAGCGGACGGCTGACGGTGCACGGGGTGCAGGGACACATCGCCTATCCGCAACTCGCGGACAATCCCATCCATGCACTCGCACCCGCCCTCGCCGAGCTGGCATCGCGCACCTGGGACCGGGGCAACCAGCATTTCCAACCGACCAGCTTTCAGATGTCGAACATTGCTGCGGGCACCGGTGCGCCGAACGTCATCCCCGGCGAACTCAAGGCCCGGTTCAATTTGCGGTTCTCGACGGAACAGACCATCGAGTCGCTGCAAGCGACGGTGGAGCGCATCTTGGGCGAGCACGGAGTCAAGCACTCGCTCGACTGGTTCATATCGGGGTATCCGTTTCTAACCGCGCCGGGGACCTTGTCGGAAGCGGCGAGCCGCGCGGTATTCGAGGAGCTCGGAGTAAGGCCCAAGCTCTCCACGAGCGGGGGTACTTCGGATGGCAGATTCATCGCGCCGATGGGCGCCCAAGTCATCGAGCTGGGGGTCGTCAACGCGACCATCCACAAAGCGAACGAGAGTGTACGTCTGGAAGATATCGAGAGGCTGCGCGGTGCCTACCGAAGGATGCTGGAGTTGCTGCTCCCAGAGCGGGCATCCGACTAAGCTGAACGTCGACGGATCGGGGACCCGATCCGTCGCTTCAATCCGCCTGCGAACTTCCCGTGCGAACTACCGGATGCGAGCTTCCCCGGATACGAGCGCCCGTTCCAGCCGATACGAGCCCGGTTGACTACTCGACGCTGTAGCCGCGGCCTTCCAGGCAGGCCGCTTGAGCGCGCATGTAGTCCGGCCGCTTGGCCGAGGGCGCCGCAGCGCCCGTGGTCGGATCGTAGCCCGTCTGGCCCGCCGCCCACTTGTGGCACTCGTACTTGTCCTTCGACTGCTGATCGTCCGTCTGGCCGTTCTTCGGATAGGCAATGAGCTCACCCCCGGTCGCCGGGGCAGCACCCGTCGGGCCGGCCGGCGAGGTCAGCCCATCGGGCGGAGCGACAGTCTGGTACTGCTTCGCGTTCTGATCGTAGATGTAATATGTGTTGTCGGCGTAGTAATACGGAACGCCATTCCACCAGTACGTTTGGTAATACAGCGGCAACGTCGCGAAGTACAGGCCGAGTCCCAGGCCGCCCCAGCCCCAACCCCATCCGCAGCATCCCCAGCCGCCGCGCCAACCGCCGTAGCCGTAGCCACCGTGCCATCCGTAGCCGCCCCGGTAGCCATAGCCACCGCCTCGGTAGCCGTAAGCCCCCGCATGCCCGCCGCCACCGAAGTGAGCGCCGCCGCCGCCCGCATGACCGCCACCGCCGCCGTGTTGCGCGAACGCGCTGGTCGACATGACGGTAGCCATGGCGAAAGTACCGAGGAGCAGTGAAAATTTACGAATCAGGGTAGGACTTTCCATAAGATCACCGGTTTTGGGTCAAATACCTCAATACAACGCACAACGTACTATACGGTTGACTCAACGGAACGGATGCTTATCACCGTTCCTGCAATATTCGACTCGGCAGCCCCGGTTCGGTTCAACCACGCCGCCCCATCCGGCCCCGCGCGCACCGCGCGATCCGGCCCCGCGCAAACCCTCCGCTGCGGAAGGGGGCGTCCCGCCGGTCAATCAGCCGAGGCCCGCACGATGGTAACCCGCGCGGACGCCTCACTCACGCCGCTCATCTGCAGGATCAGCAACTTGTTGGCTTCGAGCGAAAACTGCACGATTTTGCGCGGCGCCGCGCAGTCATGCTGTCCTTCATAGTCGGCGGCCGGCACGAGGTGGGTGTCGGCCACAACGTCAAGCCACATCGGCATGTCGACGGCCACCCGATAGTTGCCCGCCACCGGCACCTTGAAGGCAAGCATTCCGGCGTAGCTTCCCCCCGCCGGCGAGGCTTTGCCCGGCGCTGCGGCAAATACGACCTGCGCGGCGGGGGCCAGTTGCACGCGGTACGCCCGGTCCGTTGCAATGGTTGAGGGCGATGATCCAACCTCTTTTGCCGCCGCGACGGGGGTCGGCGCTGCGGCGAACAATGTTCGCTCGCGCGATATATCCCACTGGTACCTGGCGCATGGGTCGGCGGCGACCGAATTCTGCTGCGCGAGCACGAGATGCGGCGCGGCAAAGATCAGCGAACCAACAACAAGCAACAGCGAGCGCATCATGACTCCTAAGAGTCTAAGTCAATCAAGCGCCTAGCATACGACATTGTCGGCAGTGCCTGACAGGCAGCGTCGAGATCCGCCCATGGCTTGGGTCGGTCGTCCCGCGTAGCGTCGATATCGTCGTAGCCGGCAAGGAGCGTGAGCATGCATCATCCATCAGTGCCGATTCAGAGTCTCCGGGGTGGGCGCCCGCTCTTCGAGCAGCGGCGGGTCCCCGGCTTTTGGACAGCGGCCGCGATGACTGCCCTCGTGGTCAGTGCGGGGCTCGTCGCGGCATGCGCGGCGCAGCCGCCCTCGGATGCACGCGCGGTTCGGCTGACGAACAATCTGCAGGTCTATGACATGTACGACAACTCGCGTGCCTGGGGACCGAGCTTCCTGGTGGGGCCGCCCGCACATCACTTGGGCGACGAAACCCGCATCGACGATACGCGCTTGGTGCCACGCGTCGACAGCGAGGACGGCACGGGTAGCGCCGATCCTGCGGCTCCGCCGGTTCAGACGGGAGCGCCGGGTGCGCTAATGACCAAACCGCTGCCGCCGGTGCCTTAGATCACAGCGCGGTCGATCAAGATGATCTTGCCCGTGCTGAGAAGCCGCGCCACCTCCTTCGGCTCCAAGGTCTCGATTGGCACCGAGCGTTTTGTCATGCTCTTCTCCTCCGGGTTGCGCTGAGTCTGTTCGACAGGGATGAGCGCAGCGACAGGGATGGGCGCGGTGCGCGCGGCGCCGCCGCCGCTTGCTTGCAGAACAGTCTATATAGGAGCTTCGCCAACGCTTTGGCTTCCGGCGCCGCCAATCGATACCGCACCGACCGGCCGTCGCGCCGCCGACTGATGACGCCGTTCGCCTCCAGGATGGCAGCCTGCTGCGAGAGTGCCGGGGCCGTCAGACGCACGTCGAGCGCCAATTCACTCGCGGACCGCTCGCCTTCGATCAACGCGCAGACGATGCGCAGCCGCCCGGCGTGCGCGACCGTGCGCAAGAAAGCGGCAGCCTGATGCACGGATTGGTCTCGCGGATCCAACAAGCGTTTCATGGTGGGCACGGGCCGTTCATTATTCGAGCGCGACGCTTACGGCAAATTTGCCGTGTCGGCGGGCCGGTCGGCGGCGTGCTGGTCGGCATCCAACTCGAACCACATAGCGTTCAGGATGGCAAACGCACAAGCCAATCCGATCCCCAACATCCAGCTGAAATACCACATGATCGCTCCTCAGTAACTGGTTTCGGTGTTGGCCTCGATGTAAGCGTTCGTCACGGGTCCCCGCATGACCCGAAACACCCAGCTCGTATAGGCCAGAATGATCGGCAAGAAAATGATCGTGGCAACCAACATAATGCCGAGCGTGCGGTGGCTGCTCGAAGCATCCCACACGGTGAGGCTGCTTTGCGGATGCGAGGAGGAGGGCAGCAGGAATGGAAACAAGCTGACCCCCATCGAGCCGATGACGCCGGCGATGCCGAGACTGCTCACAATAAAGACCAGGAGCCGCTGCCTGGAGCGCGCGAGCGCAGCCACCAACAGGGGAGCGGCGAGACCCGCTGCGGGCGCGAGCATCGCGGCAGGCCACCGCGCGTAATTCAGCAGCCATGCACCGTTTTGCGCAACCGCCGTCTTGGCGAGAGGATCGGGCTCCGCGCCCGGCAACGCACCCGCGGTGATTGCGTAGCCAAAATGACCCCTCCACAACCAGATGCCTGCGAGTACAAACAGCAGCAGCCAGGCGAGTGCCGCAAATCGCGAAATGGTGCGCGCCCGTTGTGCGACCGCCCCTTCGGTCTTGATCGCCAGGTAGACCGCGCCATGTGTCACCAGCATCGCCACACTGACAAGCCCGCACAGAAGTGCAAAGGGGTTCAACAAGTCGAACAGGCCGAATGCATAGGTCGCGCGCAGCTCGGAATCGAAGCTGAACGGAACGCCGTTGAGCAGATTTCCCATGGCGACGCCGAACACCAGCGAAGGAACGGCTCCCCCGACGAACAGCGCCCAGTCCCAATTTTGTCGCCACCGCCGTCCCGGCATCTTGCTGCGGAACTTGAAGCCGACCGGCCGCAGGATCAGCGCTGCAAGCACCAAGAGCATCGCCAGATAGAAGCCGGAAAAGCTCGCCGCATACAGAGCCGGCCAGGCCGCGAAGATCGCGCCTCCGCCCAGGATCAACCAGACCTGGTTGCCCTCCCAAACGGGACCGACGGTGTTGATCACGACGCGCCGCTCGGTGTCCGTGCGTGCAATGAAGGGCAGCAGCATCCCGACGCCAAGATCGAAGCCGTCCATGATCGCGAAGCCGATCAGGAGGATTCCAAGCAGGAGCCACCAGATGACCTTGAGTGTTTCGTAGTCGAACATGATGGCTCCTAGCGAGGCACTGCAGCAGGTACGGGGCGGCGTGCGGAGATGCCGGTACCGGTGTGGGCCGGTGAGCCCACGCCATCGGGCGACGGAGAACTCGCGCCCGGCCCGAGCTTCACGTATTTCTTGAGGAGATAAACGTCGATGACGGCGAGTACGGTGTAGAAGATCACGAATCCCGCGAGACTCAGCGCAACGCTCGACGCCGGGATCGGAGAAACCGCCAGAAACGTCGGCAGCACGCCCTCGATGGCCCAGGGTTGTCGGCCATGCTCGGCCACGAACCAGCCCAATTCGGCGGCGAGCCAGGGAAGCGGAAGAATCCAAAGGGCCACTTTGAGGAATAGTCTGCTTTGAGCAATGCGTCGACGGGCGGCGAGGTAGAAGCCGACCGAGAACAGCGCGATGAACAAAAAGCCCAGTGCGACCATCACCCGGAACGACCAGAATATCGGGGCGATGGACGGTACCGTGTCCCACGCCGCCTCGTCGATCTGCGCCGAGGTTGCTTGAGCCGGGTCATTCACATATTTTCTCAGCAGCAGCGCGTAGCCGAGATCTTCCGCATGCTCTTTGAGCGTTTGCCGAGCGGCGGCATCGGCGGGGTCCTGGCGCAAGATCTTCAGCGCCGAGGCCGCAGGGATGCCGTTGATGATCCGCTCTCTCGCGCGGCCGACCAGTTCGACGATCCCGGCAACGGGTGTATCCGCCGAGCGCGTCGCGATGAGCCCGAGCAGCCAGGGAATCTGGACGCGGTCCTCGGTCTCGTGGCGGGCTGCGTCGGGCAGTCCGAAGAGCGTGAACGGCGCCGGCGCAGGTTCCGTGTGCCATTCGCCCTCGATGACGGCGAGTTTCATCTTCTGATGCTCGGTCACGTTGTAGCCGCTCTCATCGCCCAGCACCACGACCGAGAGCGCGGCCGCAAGTCCGAAACTGATCGCCACGGTGGCCGAGCGCTTCGCGAATTCGATGTGTCGTCCCTTGAGCAAATACCAAGCGCTGATCGCGAGCACGAAGACGGCCCCGGTCACGTACCCCGCGCTCACCGTATGGACAAACTTGGACTGCGCCACTGGGTTGAGGATCACGTCGCGGATCGAATCGAGCTCCATGCGCATGGTGGTGGAGTTGAAGTGAGCGCCGGTTGGGTTCTGCATCCAAGCGTTGGCGATGAGGATCCAAAGGGCGGATAAGTTGCTGCCGATCGCCACCAACCACGTGACCACCAGATGCTGGCGACGGCTCAAACGGTCCCAGCCGAAGAAAAAGAGTCCGATGAACGTGCCTTCGAGGAAGAACGCCATCAGGCCTTCGATCGCGAGCGGTACGCCGAAAATATCCCCGACGTAGTGGGAGTAATAGGCCCAGTTGGTCCCGAACTGAAACTCCATGGTGATGCCGGTGGCGACACCCATCGCAAAATTGATGCCGAACAGGATCCCCCAGAAGCGGGTCATCTCGCGCCAGATCGCGCGGCCGGTCATGACATACGTGCTCTCCATGATCGCCACCAGGATCGACAGCCCCAGGGTGAGCGGCACGAACAGGAAGTGATACATCGCAGTGGCGGCAAACTGCAGCCGCGAAAGGTCAATCAGATTCGAAGAGTTCATGGAGGATCCTTCGATGCGCTTGCCCCGATCAACGCCTTCGCAGTGGCGCTGGCATCGGAGGGCGGGCGATGGGCGGGACCAAAAAACAGAAGATAGATCGCCAACAAGAGCAATCCCTTGAGCGCCAGCGCAACGAGGACATCACGCCCCGGGCGCGCAGGGCGGTCTCTTGCAAGAAGGGAAAAGCGCAAGTTCATGGATGGCCGACACTTCTGTCGGATACGCACCATAGATTCCATTGCGTATTTGCGCAATATTGAAACAAACTTACTGGCTAAGGAATTGTACGTACGCCATCGCCGCTGCGCGGATGTTCGCACCCAAAGCGTGCGAACCTGTGGCTTCGCAGCTCGCAGCGCTGCAACAACCTATAATGGAGCGAAAAGAGCCGCTTTTTTCACTGCCGCAGCCGAAGAAGACCAGGTGCCAATATGATTATCAACGACCGTTTGATCATCGATGTGCGCTCCCAGTATCCCAGTCTCCTCGACCTGCCGACTGCGGCTTTTCGCGAGGAGCTTCGGTCGGGTGCGCAATTTGTCGAGGCGGCAATGGGCGACCTGCTCTTCGAGCAGGGAAACGCTTGTGAGGGGTTCCCCCTGGTACTCAAAGGAGAGGTGTGTGTGTCGCGGCGTTGCGATGATGGTGCCCGGATGATGGAACTCTACCGGGTCGCGCCGGGCGAAATCTGTGTGGTGTCGGCGGCCGGCCTCCTGAACCACAGCAAATTGACGGCGCGTGGCACGGCTGTCGTGCGAAGCGAGCTTCTCCTGCTGTCGCCGGTGTTGTTCACACGATGGACGGAAAATCCCGGGTTCAGGCAATTCGTGTTTGGACTGTTTGCCGAGCGCCTGGCCGATCTGATGAATCTCATCGACGCCATCGCCTTCCAACGCCTGGATCGCCGGTTGGCCCAGCACTTGTTGGGGCATGGGCAATTGCTTCGGGCAACGCATCAAGCATTGGCGGACGAGCTCGGTACGGTGCGGGAGATCGTCACGCGCCTCCTCAATCGATTCGAGGTCGCCGGCTACGTCGCGCTAGGCCGTGAGCGCATCGAAGTGATCGATGCGGCCGGGTTGCGCGCGGTGGCAACCGGCCACAGTTTCTCGCAACCCTGTGTAACTCAGGTCACCGACAAACGGAGCGGCCGCGCGTAACTTTGCCGCCGTCAACTGCATAGGAAGGCAATCAAATGAACATCAATGTTGGGACGCTGGATCGCATCATTCGCATCATTGGCGGCATCGCTCTGATTGGACTCGCCGTCTCCGGCACCATCGGCGTGTGGGGTTACATCGGGATCGTGCCGTTGGTCACCGGGTTGTTTCGCTTCTGCCCCGCCTACCGACTCATCGGCTTGAGCACGTGCCCGCTTCCCGCACACAAAACATAGGATGTCCCGACGCGGGGCATTCCATGTCGCCTGCTGGAGTGGCCTGGAGAAAACGGGCGCAGCGTGCGGTAGCGTCCAGACGGCGTGCGGCACGCGTGCTTGAATGGAGCTAGTGACGTGGGGTAACCGAGGAGTCATCTACATGAGGTCGGTCATGGCGATTTTGGCGGCTGCTTGGTTATTGTGCGGGTGCGTGAGCGGCGTTTCGCACGACGACAGCCCTGGCGGCAACACTCGCGACCCGCGCACAGGCTTGTGCGACGATGCAAGGCCGCCTCCTTGCGGCGGTGTTCGAGACTGAGAACGAATGGTAGCGGCCGACGGGCCGTCGATCACCCTGAGCTGCGTCTTGTAGAAATTGACGCAACCGTGGCGGTTACTGCACGCCCAAAAAGGATCATCGTCCGAAGGGGATAGTCGCTACCAGCCCCTACCCATCCCGTAGCCAAATCCGAATCTGAAGGACGATGAGCTGCGAGGCCTCACCTCGTTGAATCGCGGTTGCCGCACTTGAATACGACGGGGAGCAGGCGCAGCACGATGCGCAGGGTGGTGCCCTGGTTCGGCACGCTGTCGATGGTCAGTTGGGCACCAATAAGTTCCGCCTCTTCGCGCAAGCCCACGATGCCGTAGTGACCGGGCGGAGAGGTTTGCGGATCGAAGCCGACGCCGTTGTCCTTGATCTGCAGCTCCAACGAGGTCTCATCGATCGATCTCAGGCGCATGCTCACGGTGGTCGCTCTGGCGTGACGTTCGATGTTGCGCATTGCCTCGCGTGCCATCCGCAGAATCGTCTCGGCGCGTTCATCGCCGAATCGGGCGGCGGCCGCGTCTGCTTGAAAATCACCGACCAAGCCGGTGAGGTTCAAAAAACGCTCGAACAACTCCCCGAGTGCGGGACCCAAACCCGTCTCGCGCACCGCGTTGGAGCGCATTTGCGTGATGGCGCGGCGCGCCTCCTGCAAACCCTCATGGGCGAGTTGTTCGGCGCGCGCGAGTTCCTTGGTCAATGCCTGAGGATCCCGGCTCTGGAGCTTTCGAAGGAAGCGAATTTCGCTGAGGATGGCCATCATGGAGTGCGCAAGGGTGTCGTGAAGGTCACGAGCGATGGTCAATCGTTCGCGCACGATGGCAGCATACCGGGACTCATCGGCCAGGCGCTCCACCTCACGAGTGCGGACCGCAACCCTGCGCTCGAGCTCACTTCGCTCCAGGGCCAACTCGTGAAGAAGCCCCGCGAACGCCTCACCGAGACGCGCGACCTCGTCGGAGCCGTCGGGAACATTGATTTGCGAGGTGGATTCCTGACCGGCCTTGGTCACGGAGACGGCCAGTTGCTTCAACCGCCGCGTGAGGTGTCGCGCTCCGATGCTTCCCAAAACGGCGGTGGCGAGCCCGAGGCACAGCGATACCCAGAGAATCTGCAGTGCCAGCGCATCGGCGCGCTGGAATACCCGTTCGTTCGGTTCGCTGAGCTGCACCCTCCATCCTAGGGCGGCGATCTCATCGGATCCTGCCAGGGCCGATCGTGCCACGAGAACGCGGCGGCCATCCGGCAGCCGCTCGAACTGCGGTGCCTCATTGCCGTCGGTCACGGCGACCGAGCGGCTGATACCCGGTTCGTCCTGAATCGGCGTTCCCGGCCAGGTTTTTCCGAGCAGATGCGTCGGTCCCACGAGAACCAGGCCGGCCTTATCTATGACGCAAATTTCTGTGATGGTTCGTGGGTCGGCTTCATCCGTGAGCCGCTCCGGGTGATGCGCGGCACGTCGCCAGCGGATGTGCGTGAGGATTACGCCCGCATGCAGATTCGACCCCTCCTCGAGAGGTATGGCGAGGTCGCCAAGGTTGGCGGAGCCTTCAGAAGTCACGGAGTCGGGAAGGCGGAATTCGTCCGCGACGCCCAGCCACGGGTGCCGGATCCCGGAAGAAAACCAGGGACCTGTCGTCATCCGGGAGTCGATGCTCTGCGCCTGCCGAGACGCGATGATTTTCCCTTGATCGTTGGCCGCAGCAATCCAATCCAGGCTTGGGTAGGCGGCTGTGAGTTCCACGAAGACTGCGCGCAGTGGGTTGGCGCTTTCGCCGGCCGCCTGCGCCATCGCTTCCGCGGCGCGAACTGCGCCGAGACGGGCGGCTACGGCTTGGCCCAAATCGGAGCCGAGTTGGTCGGTTTCCAGGGCTAGGCGACGCACGTGTTGCTCCAGAACGCTCCTGCGAGCAATGCTTCCGACCCAGATCGCGGCTGCGATGGAAAATGTGGCGGCCAGGGCCACGATAAGCCATATCGCCGCGGCGCCGAAACTACGCCGCGGATCAACGCAGCCGACGAGGGCACGCAGTCTGTGCAGAACTTGGTCGGCCATCGGTCACCTCAACTGGTGACGAAAGTCACTTCCAATTCGCTTGTTGGGAGTCGCATGATGAACCCTAGGGGGTAACGTGGAGGTAGCGAAATGTTTGTACGCAATTCTAGCAAGATCCCGGGCACGGAAATTGCCGCGAATCGCCCAACTTTCCTCGGCACGTTATTCTCGCGATCTTTCGATCACCGACGGGGCGCCGATAAAGCGCTTGGCTGTAAGGTTCGGTTAACACGATCAGCCGTCTTGAGCCGCCCATGAACGTCGGACAGCGAGCCGACAATTCAGTCATTCGCATCGTCATTGCGGAGGATCAGGCTCTGGTACGCCGGGGCGCGACGATCTTGTTGTCGATGGAGCCCGACATGGAAGTGGTGGGTCAGGCGCGAAACGGAGTCGAAGCGGTCGAACTCGCGCAACTTCTACTGCCGGATGTCGTCCTCATGGACCTGCACATGCCTCTCAAGGGCGGCGTGGCCGCCACGCGTGAGATCACCAAAGCCCATCCGAGCACGCAAATCCTGGTTTTAACCACTTTGGATGATGATGAGACCGTGTTTGAAGCCGTTCGTGCCGGCGCTCACGCCTATCTGCTCAAAGACGCGAGCGAGGATGAGCTCCTGGAAACGATCCGAGCCCTGCGTCGGGGCGAGTCCCGGTTGACGCCGCAAATCGCCCGCAAGGTCATGGATCAGTTCCGGCGCCTCGCAATCGGGCATTCGGACTCGAAGGATGCGCCATCGACGGCGCCGGCTGACTCCATCCCGATCCCCGCGGGTCAACCTGGTGCCGAGCCGTTGAGCGAAAAAGAAGGAAAACTCCTTGAACTCATTGCCGAGGGCATGACCAATCGGCAGATCGCCGCGACCTTGTCGCTCGCCGAAGGCACGGTTAAGAACTACATCAGCCGCATCATGGAAAAGCTGCACGCAAACACGCGGACCGAGTTGGCCATGAAAACCAGACGGCAACCCCGACCCGAGTGACTGACACGGCACAATGCCGGTGAAGGTATCTCGAGGAAGTGACTTTAGTCACAAGCAGGAGTGACCAAAGTCACCCCAACTCGTGACTTTCGGCCCCTGACTTAGCCGCGGCCCTCGACTACATTGTTTTCAGATGTTTTCAACGAACTCGGGGGCTTTGGATGTCCATTGTTGAAGCTGCTCTGAAGCGACCCTACACGGTGGTCGCCGTGCTGATCCTGGTCGCCCTCATGGGAATCGGGGCCGGGCTGCGCATGCCCGTCGATATTTTCCCGGAAATCAACATTCCGGTCGTGGCCGTCGTCTGGACGTACAACGGCATGAGCGCCACCGATATTCAAAATCGCATTCTCACGCTGCATGAGCGCCAGCTCGCCTCCCTGGTAGACGACATTTCACGCATTGAAGCCGAAAGCTACCAGGGCGTGGGCGTCGAGAAGATTTATCTGCACGAGGGGGCGGACGTGACCCGGGCGGTGTCGCAGCTCGCGAGCAGCGCGCTCGTGGTACTCAAGTACATGCCGCCGAACATCACTCCCCCGCTGGTGCTGCGCTATGGGGCGACCGATGTCCCGATCATTCAACTCAGTCTGTCCAGCAGGTCGTTGCCCGATACCAAGCTCAACGATCTTGGTCAGAACATCATCCGGCCCGCCCTTGCGGTGGTACACGGCGCGGAGGTGCCGTATCCCTACGGCGGCAAGCCGCGCGTCATCATGGCAGATCTGGACATGCAGGCGCTGCAGGCGCGCGGGCTGTCGCCCGCGGATGTCAGCGAAGCGTTGCAGCATCAAAACGTCATCCTGCCCGCAGGCGACGTCAAAATCGGCGACAAGGACTACACCTTGGCGATGAACAACTCGCCCAACGTCCTCGACACCATCAATGCCTTCCCGATCAAGCAAATCGACGGGCGGACCGTGTTCATGAGGGACGTGGCGCACGTACACGATGGCTTCCAGGTGCAGACGAACTCGGTATCGGTGAATGGGACACCGGGTGCCTTGATGACCATTCGAAAGACCGGCGGCGTATCCACCTTGGCGGTCATCGACGGCGTCCGCTCGGCCTTGAGGGACATCAAGAAAGTGCTGCCTGCGGACGTGTCGATCAAGGCGCTCTTCGACCAATGGATATTCGTGAGGGCGGCGCTTCATAGCGTGATGCTCAGCGCGGCCATGGCGGCCGGCCTGACGGCGTTGGTCATCATTCTCTTTCTTGGCAATATTCGACTGTCCTTGATCATCCTTGCGGCGATCCCGTTATCCATCATCACCGCAGTGCTGTTCATCAAGCTCACCGGTCAGACTCTCAATACCATGACGCTGGGCGGGTTCGCGCTTGCGATCGGAATTCTCGTGGACAACGGCACCGTCGTGATCGAGAACATCGAGCGGCACGTAGCCATGCACGAACCGCTGCATCAGGCCATTGTGGTGGGAGCAAGCGAGGTGGCGATCCCGACATTCCTGTCGACATTGTGCATCTGCATCGTTTTCGTGCCGGTATTCCTGCTGCAGGGCACGGCGAAATATCTGTTCTCGCCACTGTCGCTGTCGGTCATCGGCGCGCTGCTCGCAAGCCTTGCCTTATCGTTCACGATGGTTCCTGTGCTGTTCAATTACCTCATGCGCGGGGCGGTGCACGAATTCGCCGAAGAGGGAAGCGCAGGCCCGAGTCAATCGATCGCGGCGCCCAAGAACGTGCTGGTCCGGTTCCAAGCCGGGTTCGAGCGGGCGTTCGAGCGATTTCGAGAACGTTATCGAGACACCGTGTCGTGGGCCCTGTCCCAGGCGCGCTTGACGGTCGCGGCGTTTATCGGCCTCATGGTCATATCGGCCATGTTGTTCCCGTTTCTCGGGCGTGACTTTTTCCCGCAAGTGGACGCAGGCCAGATGCGCCTGCACGTCCGGGCACCGCCGGGCACACGCTTGGAGAAAACTCAGCAGTACTTCTCCGAAGTGGAGACGCAGATTCGGCAATTGGTGGGCAACGATCAGATCGACGTGATGCTCGACAATATCGGATTGCCTTACAGCGGCATCAATATTGCCTTGAGCGACTCTGCGACCGTGGGCCCCATGGACGGAGAGATCCTGATCGCCCTGAAAGAAAGGCATGAAGCGACAGCCAAGCTCGTCGCCATGTTGAGGCAGGAGCTGCCCAAGCGCTTCGCCGAGCTGCAGTTCTTTTTCCAGCCCGCGGATATCGTCGATCAGGTGCTCAACTTTGGGCAGCCGGCGCCCATCGACGTGCGCATTTCCGGACCGAACCAGGAGGAAGCGTTCGCGCTGGCCTCAAAGATCGCGCGCTCCCTGACGCGCGTGGCGGGAGTCGTGGACTCACACGTGTTCCAGGTTCCGAATGCACCGGCCCTGACGGTGGATATGGATCGCACGCTTGCCGCCCAGATCGGGGTGACCCAGCAGGAGGCGGCCAACAATGTCCTGGTGGCAACCAATTCGAGCGCGCAGACGGCACCGAATTTCTGGGTGGACCCGCGTAACAGCGTGAGCTACCCGTTGGTGGTTCAAGTGCCGACCTATCGAATCAAGGATTCCCAGGACCTCGAGACGCTGCCCGTGACCTCCAGCGGTGGTACGGATGCCGGCGAGCTTTTGATGAACCTCGCTTCCTTCGGCCGGGAATCCATGCCCCTGGTGGTCTCCCAGCTCAACATCCGTCCGGTATTCGATGTGCATGCGGACGTGCAGGGCCGGGATTTGTACTCGGCGGCCGCGGACATCGACAAGGTGCTCAAGGCGAATCGCCCGGATGCTTCGAAGGCGCTGACGGTGACCCTCAGCGGTCAGGTGGAAACGATGCGTGAAAGCTATACCGGGCTGTTTACCGGCATCGCGCTAGCCATCATTCTGGTGTATCTGTTTCTGGTCATGAACTTTCAGAGTTGGATTGATCCGCTGATTGTTCTGATGGCGGTGCCGTTCGCTTTGGGCGGCGTCCTTTGGATGCTGTTTTTGTCACAGACTCCCATGAGTGTGCCCGCGCTCATGGGGACGCTCATGTGCATTGGACTCACCACTGCCAACAGCATTTTGGTGGTCAGTTTTGCCAATCAGCGCATGGCGGTGGGGGATGATCCCCTGCGCGCGGCGATTTCGGCGGGCTATACACGGCTGCGCCCCGTGCTGATGACGGCGGGCGCGATGATCTTGGGCATGGTGCCGATGGCACTGGGCATCGGCGAGGGCGGTGAGCAAAACGCTCCGTTGGGGCGGGCCGTGATCGGCGGACTCCTATTCGCAACGCTCGCGACATTGATCTTTGTGCCCACCATGTACCGCTTGTTGCGTCGTCAACCGAGCCCCGTCGCCGATTCTCATCCAGCAGGTAGTGCCCATGCCATCGCGTGACCCACCAGATCAAGCGCCATCCCTCCCGAGCCCACCTCCCGCGCACGGCGAATATCCGGATCAGATTTCGCGACACGAAGGCGACGCGGTGTCGACGAGTTTTTCACCCGAGACCGGCAGGCGCACCAAGCGGGGGGTGGGAATCGCGGTGGTTGCGCTGGCCGTCCTGTGTGTCATGGTCAGCATCGCTCGGCTGCTACATGCCCATTCCGTGGCGCAGGCGGGCGAAACGGCCTTTTCCACCCCGCCGCCTGTCGACACCGTCATTGCAAAACCGGCCAGTGTGGGTCAGGACCTCGTGCTTCCAGGTGAGACGGCAGCGTGGTACGAATCGACCATCTACGCGCGCGTCAATGGCTACGTGTCCAAGTGGTTGGTCGATATCGGCGATCATGTGCAGAAGGGCCAGGTGCTTGCGGAAATAGACACGCCGGAACTCGATGCGGAATTGGAGGCGGCGCGCGCGCAGCTGAAGTCATCGCAGGCACAAGTGGTCGCGCGCCAGGCCGAAGCCGAATACAGCAAAACGACCAACGAGCGCTGGCGCGATTCGCCCAAAGGCGTCGTCTCCGATCAGGAGCGGGAGTCGAAGAAGGCGGATTACCAAAGCGCGGTCGCGCACCTGTATGCCGCCAATGCACAGGTCAGCCTCGACAAGTCGAAGGTGGATCAGTACACGGCGCTGGCGGAATTCAAGCAGGTCAAGGCGCCGTTCGACGGAACCATCACTGAACGCAAGATCGATGTGGGCAACCTCGTGACGGCAGGAAGCGGGTCCACGACGACTCCCCTGTACCGCATGGCGCAGACCGATCCCTTGCGTATTTTTGTCGCCGTTCCGCAGAGCGCAGCCGGAGAATTGATGAACGGCGGCGTACCGGCTCAGATACGGGCCACGGGAGTGGTGGGAGATGTGTTCTCAGGAAAGATCGCGCGATCAGCGCAATCCATGAATGTGCAGGCGCGCACGATGAGGGTGGAGGTCGACATGCCCAATGCCGACCACAAACTCGTGCCCGGCATGTATGTGAATGTTGCGTTCAACCTGCCTCCCCGCGGTCTGGTGGAGGTTCCGGCGGCGGCGCTCATATTCCGATCGTCCGGCACGCAGGTCGCGCACGTCGATGACAACGGCAAGATTGCATTCCAGACCGTGTCGATCGCGCGTGACAATGGGAGTTTGGTGGAACTGTCGTCCGGGGTGAGGCCGGGCGATCGATTGGTGCTCAACATCAGCAGTCAAATTGCCGCCGGACAGAAGGTCGCAGTGCTTGGCGCCGAGAAGCGGCCCTTGGGGGCGCAAGCGATGAGCGGCCGCTGATATGAGGATGCGTCCTTTGCTCGTCATGGCATCGATTGCCGGCTTGGCTGCCTGCGCGGCCGGCCCGAATTACCGTATCCCGACGCCCGACGAGCCCGCCGCGTTTGCGGCTCTACTCAACCCGCCGTCACTCTCGCGAGCGGCCGACGGTGTGGCGAAAGCGGCACCCGTCGAATTGGCGACTTGGTGGAGGGCATTGAACGACAAGGAGTTGAACTCCCTGGTTGACCGGGCGATGCAGTCGAACCTTGATCTGCAAATGGCGCTCGATCGTCTGCAACAGGCTCGCGCCTATGAAGCGGTGGTGATCGGGTACGCGTTGCCCGACGTTGAAGCGAGTGGCGCTGCCGGGCGCGGTACGGGCAGTGACCTGACCAAGGGTCTGGCCTCGCAGGCCTTGAGATCCGCGGATAATGGTGCAGGCCTTCAGCACATCAATACGATAGTCGGATTTGACGCGACCTGGGAGCTCGACATCTTCGGCAAGTTTCGCCGCGAGTTCCAGGCGGTGCGGGCGGAGACGGACGCCGTGCGCGCCGCACGCTACGACGTTCTCACCTCGGTGATCGGCAATGTAGTGCAGGCCTACGTCGACCTGCGTGGATTCCAGGTGCGCGTCGGCATATTGCACCACGCGAGTGACGTGCTGCGGGAATCGCTGCGCATCGTCAATATTCGATATGAACGGGGGATCACCAACGAGCTCGACGTGGCCCTCGCGACGCGCGAGCTGGCCACGTTGGAGGGACAGATCGCCCCGGTCGAAGCGCAGGTCAAGGCGGCGCAATATACCCTCGCCGTGTTGGTGGGCGAATACCCGGAGCATATGATGCAGGAACTCGCCAAACCGGATTTGATCCCGACGATGCCGGCCCCGGCTTCGCCGGGAACGCCGATCGATTTGCTTAAGCGGCGACCCGACATACAACAGGCGGAACGGGAACTGGCGGCGGCAACGGCACGGGTCGGCGTGGCGACGGCAAATCTGTTTCCTGACGTGACGGTGAGTGCGGCCATCGGCAGTCAGAGTCAAGGCTGGGGCACTACGCCGGCCGTGAGCAAGCACATCTGGTCGTTCGGCCCCGGCGCCATTTGGCCGCTACTCGACTTCGGCGCCTTGGATGCGCAGGTCGAGGTCGCGGATTACGCAGCGCGGGCGAGTTTGGCAAATTATCGCAAGACCATATTGAGCGCCGTCGAACAGGTGGATTCATCTCTCGATGCCTATCAGGCGCAGCAATACCGGATGGAAAAACTCAGCGATGCGATGGTGGCCGGACAACGGGCAGTCGACCTCGCCACCGCGCGATACAACCGCGGCCTTACTGATTTCCTAAACGTCGTGGATGCCGAACGCGAGTTCTATGATCTTCAGGAGCAATACGCGGAGGCACAAGTCAGCCAGGGAGAACAGTTCGTTCAGCTCTACAAGAGCCTCGGTGGCGGCTGGCAGAATTATCAATCGGTGCCGAAGATTCGCCTCCCGAAGCCGGCGATCGTTGCGGCGTTTCGTAGTGTGCTCTCCGGGAACGGACCTTGAGGTTAGCGTGTCGTTAGTCGAAGTTTGGCGGGTTCAGGCGGGTGGGTTTGTAGTTCCGAGCTTCATCCCGCATTCTCGAGGCGGAGGAATCGCAGTTATGAGGCAACCCTCACGAGAGCCCTTTCGGATGCGCGCTGTCGGGGCGTCAATCTGCCTGGTGGCGGCCTTGACCGGATGTGCCGGATTCGGCAAGTGCGCGCTGAGCGAGTGTTCCGCGGACGCCAAGATCAGCGCCGAGGTTCGCGCCCTCTTTGCGCAAAGTCCCGCACTCCAATCTCCAAATTCGATCAGCGTGCAAACAAAGCGCGGTGAGGTGTATTTGCGGGGTCTGGTCTCGACTCCTTATCAGATCGCCGAGGCCGCCAGCGTTGCGGCGCAAGCCCCGGGGGTGACTGGCGTGCAAAATCTCCTATCCGTCGACAACTCGCGATAATGCCGGGCCACCCTTAAAGGGCACCAATAAAGGGCAATCGTACGCTACCGAACCTCTGCGATGTTGTTGCTGTTGTAAAAACGACAATTTTTCGGCGACGATTGTGACAACCAAGCACCAGTCGCTGGTTGCATCGCAGCATTAGATGTCCTGGTGCCCAGGATGTCCCGCAATCTGCATATCCTCGGGTTTTTCTGGGATATTGTCGCGAAAATGACAACGTGTGTCATACGAATGTAATATTCGAAGCTAATCATAGTATCCAGGCCTAGATTTGAAGTGTCAGCCGAGCGCAACGCACGCATAAAGTTTTTCCATCAGCCCAGAACCAATTAACGCCGAACGAATCTGACTGGCTGACCTGACTTGCGAAGCGGCGGAGGTCGCGGTGATCCGATGAAGCAGGCATCGGCAGATGCAAGGCGCTGAGCACGCAAACCATGCTCACTTGTGACAGAAATGCAACAACCCTACCAATACCTACGGAGTTCAATGTGAGGAATCTCAACCCTATCATCGCGGCTGCGATGAATCCCAAGCAAGCCGGCGGCCGTCGCGGCTTTTCGTACCTGGGAGGAAGCCTCTTGGCGGGTGCACTGCTGGTGGCGGGAAGCACCGCGCAAGCGCAGACGACCTCGCCGACTTCTCCGCCCGCGCCGGTGGACCAGAGTCTGACCTGGCACGGCATCACGCTCTACGGCATCATCGACATGGATTTTCAGTACGAGACCCATGGCGCGCCCTTCAGCAATTATTTCATCTCAGGCGGCTCGGACATCGTCCAGAAGAACAGCAACAATGCCGTGTCGGGCTTTACCTCGAACGGCATGAGCCAATCGCGAATCGGACTGCAGGGCAAGGAGTCGCTGCACTTCGGTGACTGGTCCGGCGTGTTCAAGATCGAGAGCTATTTCAATCCGGCCTCGGGCCAGATGACCGACGCGCTCAAGTCGGTTACCCAAAACAATGGCCGCGCGCTCGACGCGCAGAGCACGAACATTGATTCGAGCATCGCCGGGCAGCCGTTCGAACAAGCCTTCGTTGGAGTGAGTTCTCCCACCTTTGGAACGCTCACTTTCGGCCGGCAGAACTCGACGCTCGCCGACCTGATCGCCAAATACGATCCGCAGCAAACCTCGTACGCGTTCTCGCTGCTGGGCTTGTCGGGCACTCCGGCCGGCGGCGGCGATACGCAGGATCGGCGCCTCGACAGCTCGATCAAGTACGACGCCCATTTTCTGAACATCGTGCATTTCGGGTTGCAGTACAAGACCCAGAACTCCTCTGCGCAGAATTACGCCACGGCCGGCAGCGGCGAGGCGTTCTCAGGGTATGAGGTGGCGCTGGGTGCCGAATTGGCGGGGGCATCCGTGGATGCGTTCTACACCAAGATGCGCGACGCGGTGTCGGCAGGCACTCTGAGCACCGAGCAGCTCGGAACCCTGGCGGCCTTGTATCTTTCGCCGAGCAATTCGGTCTCGGGCACGATCTCGGACAACGCCTCTTTCGGCGTCATGGCCTCTTATTCACTCGCCCCGGTGCTCCCGGTGGTACCGGTGACCGCGTACGGCGGCTTCCAGCACATCACCTACATGAATCCGTCGATCCCGCTGGTTCCGGGGTTCGACGATATCGGCGGGTACACGCTGGGCGCGGTGAACAACACGGCCTACGAGAAGGGCGACAAGCAACTGAACGTCTACTGGTTGGGCGCCCGATACTCGGTCACGCCCGAGTTCACCGCCGCGATCGCCTACTACGGCGAGAAGCAATTCGCTTACGCGACTGGAAAGAATGCGGGTTGCTCGACGGTGGTTGCCGGCTCGTGCAGCGGAAACTTCAATGCGGTATCCGTGTCGCTCGACTATCATTTCACCAAGCGGTTCGATACCTATGCGGGCGCCATGTGGTCGAACGTGTCGCACGGGCTCGCGAGCGGGTATCTCAACACGACCATGGTCGATCCGACCATCGGCGCGCGTTTCTCGTTCTAATCGATCCGATCGAGTCGTCGGGTCTCATGGCCGGTTTCCGGCCCTGAGACCCGACGCCTGGGCACCGTGCCGCTCGATCGCGCGGCCGCCTACAGCAGCCGCGCGCAGCAGGCCATCGCAGCAGCCGCGGAGCCACCCGCGCCCCCGCTGGCGGCTCGGCCGGGTTACGTATAAATTGTCTTCCATCAGGGTTGCTCGCCCGTCATACGGAAAGCGTCGTCCATGAAGGGTGCACAAAAGAAACATAAAGCCAGCTGGTGGTACTTGCTGTTCGTCATTCAGGTGGTGGTGATCCTGTGGCCACCGCTGTACAACAAAGTGGAGCCCACGCTGATCGGATTGCCGTTCTTTTACTGGTTTCAGCTCCTTTGGGTCATCGTCAGCGCCGTGTTCACTGCGGTGGTGTACTGGGCGACCCGGGGTTGAGACGACGCCGGCGACGAGCGAGGAGGGGGTAGGTGCCTGAGATCGATTGGACCGCGCTGGTGGTGTTCATGGTGCTGTTCGGCTTCATCACCTGGCTTGGCTTCGCGGCCGCTCGGTGGCGAAGGGGCGATCTCGATCTGCTGCACGAGTGGGGTCTCGGCGGGCGCCGCTTCGGCACCGTGGTGACCTGGTTCTTGGTGGGCGGCGACATCTACACCGCCTATACGTTCATCGCCGTTCCCGCGCTCGCCTTCGGCACCGGCGCCATCGCATTCTTTGCGGTTCCCTATACCATCATCATCTATCCGCTGCTGTTCCTGGTGTTCCCGAGGCTCTGGAACGTGTGCCACAAGCACGGCTACATCACGGCGGCCGATTTCGTCCGCGGCCGCTTCGGCAACCGGTGGCTCGCGCTCGCGATCACCTTCACCGGCATCGTGGCTACCCTTCCCTACATCGCGCTGCAGTTGGTCGGCATCCAAGTGGTGGTCGGGGCGCTCGGTGTGACGGGAAGCGGCCTGGCCGCAGATTTGCCGCTTATCATCGCTTTCGCCGTGCTCGCCGCATTCACCTATTCGAGCGGGCTTCGCGCGCCCGCCTCGATCGCGATCGTCAAAGACATCCTGATCTACATCGCGACCTTCGCCATTATCATCGTCGTGCCCATGAAGCTCGGCGGCTTCGGCAAGATTTTCGCGGCGGTGCCGCCTGGCAAGATGTTGCTCGCGGTGCCGGGCGAGCACACCACCGGCGCCTACAGCGGCTACGCCACGCTCGCTCTCGGTTCGGCCCTCGCCTTGTTCCTGTATCCGCACTCGATGACCGCCATCCTGAGCGCCAACTCCGGCCACGCCATTCGGCGCAACGCGGCCATTCTTCCCGGCTACTCCTTCATGCTGGGACTGCTTGCCATGGTCGGCCTTTTCGTGATCGCCGCGGGAATTGCCGATATGCCGGCGTATGCCCCCGGCTTCAAGCAATACGGCTCCAATTTTGCGGTGCCCGCGCTGATCTTGCATGTGTTTCCCTCGTGGTTCATCGGCGTGGTGTTCGCGGCGATCGCCATCGGGGCGCTGGTCCCGGCCGCGATCATGTCCATCGCCGTGGCCAACCTTTACACGCGCAACATTCACCGCGAATTCTTCAATCACAATCCCACCAACAAGCAGGAAGCGCAGATGGCTAAATGGGTGTCGCTCGTCGCCAAGCTGGGCGCCCTGATATTCATTTTGTTCGTGCCCACGAAGTACGCCATCCAGTTGCAGCTCCTGGGGGGCATCTGGATCATCCAGACGTTGCCGTCCGTCATGCTCGGGGCCTACACGCGTTGGTTCAACGCTTGGGCCCTGCTCGTTGGCTGGGCGGTCGGAACGTTCGCAGGTACCACGATGGCGGTCGCATCGAAACTCACGCCCACCTTCGCGCTGTCCGTGGGGGGGCACACCTTCCCCGGCTACACCGCGCTCTACACGGTGATCCTGAATCTCCTCATCGCGGTGGTGTTGACCCCCGTGTTCAACGCCTTAAGGACGGCCGGAGCGCGGACGGACGCGACCGTTCCGGCGGATTATTTCGCGGCATAAGTCGCTGTTGTCATAGAAGTGTCACAATTGCTCTCGACAATTCGCGCAGGTTTCGACGGCCGATAATCCGATCGTGCCGCATCTACCCGGAGCGCATCAAATGAACACATTGCAGCGAATCGCCTTTGCCGCCGCGGCCTGCCTGGGACTCGCCGCTGGCGCTGTCGCGGCTAACGACATCTCCGGCGCGGGAGCGACGTTTCCCTATCCGATCTATGCCAAATGGGCGGACGCGTACAAAAAGCTGACCGGCATCGGCCTCAACTACCAATCCATCGGGTCGGGGGGCGGCATCAAGCAAATCAAAGCCAAGACGGTGACCTTCGGCGCGTCCGACATGCCCTTGAAGCCCGATGACTTGAAGGCCGCCGGACTGTTGCAGTTCCCGATGATCATCGGCGGCGTCGTGCCGGTGGTGAACATCAAGGGCGTGGGACCGGGACAGCTGCATCTCGACGGCGCCACGATTGCCGCGATCTATCTTGGCGACATCACCAAGTGGGATGACCCGCAGATCAAGCGTCTGAATCCGAAGGTGGCGTTGCCGGGCACGGCGATCGCTCCCGTGTACCGATCCGACGGTTCCGGCACCAATTTCCTGTTTTCCGATTACCTGTCGAAAGCGAGCCCGAAATTCGGCACGACGATCGGCGCGAACTCCTCCGTTCAATGGCCGATCGGCATCGGTGCGAAGGGCAACGAGGGTGTCGCCAACATGACGACGCAGACCGACGGTGCCATCGGCTATGTGGAATATGCCTACGCGAAGCAAAACAAAATGTCCTACACGCAGCTTACCAACAAATCGGGCGCGGTGGTGTCCCCGAGCGCGGAGTCATTTCAGGCGGCGGCTGCAAACGCCGACTGGTCGAAAGCCGATTCCTACTATCTGATCCTCACCGATCAGGCCGGTGCGAAGAGCTGGCCGATCACCGGCGCGAGCTTCATTCTGGTTTACCGCCAGCCCACCGATAGCGTTCAGGTCGGCGAGGCCCTTAAGTTTTTCGCCTGGGCTTACAAGGACGGAGCCGCGATGGCATCCGAGCTCGACTACGTGCCGCTGCCGGCTGCCCTGATCGATCAGGTAAAGAAGACCTGGCGCACGGAGATCAGCGCGGGCGGGCATCCTGTGTGGAGCGGCCCATAGCTTCACCGAGGTTGCGGCCGAAACCGGGCACGAGCTAGAGTGCTCGCCCGACTCGACCGAGCCGGTTAGCGAAGGGCGAAACCGACACCGTGGCGATCATTGACCCGAGGCACGCCGCCAAGCAGCTGATTTTCGAAAGGGTCTTCCGGTCGGCCACACTGATGGCGGCGATTCTGGTCCTGGTGATTCTGGGCGGAGTCGCGATATCTTTGCTGCACGGTTCCTGGCCGGCGCTTTCCCATTTTGGGATGCATTTCGTCACGCGCGAGATCTGGAATCCGGTGACGGAGCAGTTTGGCGCCCTCTCGGCCATCTATGGAACTTTGGTGACATCGACCATCGCCATGGCGATCGCGGTGCCCGTAGGGTTCGGCATCGCATTGTTTCTGACCGAGCTTTGTCCGCCGCTGCTCAAGCGGCCGATCGGCGTGGCGGTTGAGCTGTTGGCGGCGGTGCCGAGCATCATCTTCGGCATTTGGGGATTGTTCGTACTGGCTCCGGTGCTGCAGCGTCACGTGCAGCCGTGGTTGATCGAGCACGTGGGACCCGTTCCGGGCATCGGCAAGCTGTTCATGGGGCCGCCTTATGGGATCGGTATCCTGACTGCGGGATTCGTGCTGGCCATCATGGTGCTGCCGTTCATCGCGGCCACCATGCGCGATGTGTTCGACACCGTGCCGCCGATGTTGAAGGAGTCGGGTTACGGACTCGGCGCCACGACCTGGGAAGTGATCTGGAAGGTGGTCGTGCCGCATTCGCGTGTCGGCATTGTCGGAGGCGTCATGCTGGGCCTCGGACGGGCGCTCGGAGAGACCATGGCGGTCACCTTCGTGATCGGCAACGCGCACCGCATTTCAACGTCGCTGCTCGCACCGGGGACCACCATCTCCTCGGCCATTGCGAACGAATTCACCGAGGCGGTCGGCGATCTGTACACCTCCTCGTTGATTGCTCTGGGTTTGCTTCTATTTCTGATCACCTTTTCGGTGATCGCCGCTGCCCAGGCCATGCTGCGGCGGCTCGAGCGACGGGCGGCGTTATGAGCCCAGACATGCACCGGAGCGGCAGATGAACCGCCGGGCCCTGCGCAAACTCAAGAACGGCGCGTTCCTGACATTATCCCTGGTTGCGACGTTGGCGGGCCTCGCCAGCCTCGCCGCCATCCTTTGGACGCTCATCTCGCACGGCATCGCCGGCATGTCATGGCACCTGTTCACGGAAATGACCCCGCCACCGGGCAGCCGCGGAGGCTTGCTCAATGCGCTGTACGGCAGCGCGGTGATGACGCTGCTCGGCATCTTGATCGGCTCTCCGATCGGCGTATTGGCCGGCACGTACCTCGCCGAATACGGCCGACAGTCGCGGCTTTCCACCGTGATCCGCTTCATCAACGATGTGCTGCTGAGTGCGCCGTCGATCATCATCGGGTTGTTCGTCTACGAAATCCTCGTGGTCCGCATGGGGCATTTCTCGGCGCTTGCCGGCGCACTGTCGCTGGCGATTCTCGCCATACCGATCACGCTTCGGACCACGGAGGACATGCTGAATCTCGTGCCCGTCGGCATGAAGGATTCGTCCGCGGCGTTGGGCGCCTACCCCTGGCGCACCACGCTCAGCATCCTGTATCCGGCCGCGCGCTCGGGGATCGTGACCGGACTTTTGCTGGCGATCGCCCGGATCAGCGGCGAGACCGCGCCGCTTCTGTTCACCGCCCTCAACAATCAATTTTGGAGCAACAACCTCGATGCGCCGATGGCGAATCTGCCCGTCGTCATCTTTCAATTCGCTTTGAGTCCTTACAAGGATTGGCAGGATCTCGCGTGGGCGGGCGCGCTCATCATCACGGCAACGATCCTGGCGTTGAGCATCTCGGCGCGGATCCTGCTGTCGTTGCTGCAGTCGAATGGCGGGGGTGGCGGCCGATGATTCCGTCCTCGAAGCTGCCGCGGCACTTGAAAACGCGCATCCCGTCCGCGATCCCGGCGGCGCCCGTCGATACCGGCCCGCCGATGATCGAAATCCGCCGGCTCAATTTCTATTACGGCGCCCTGCAGGCCTTGCGCGATATCGACACGAATCTGGGCGACCGCACCATCACGGCGCTCATCGGACCGTCAGGCTGCGGCAAGTCGACGCTGCTTCGCGTGCTCAACCGGATGTATGCGCTCTATCCGAGGCAGCGAGCCGAGGGCGAGGTGCGGATCGGAGGGCGCGATATCCTGGGTGCCAACGTCGATGTGGCGGAGCTTCGCTACCGCGTCGGCATGGTGTTCCAGAAGCCCACCCCTTTTCCCATGTCCGTATTCGAGAACGTGGCCTTCGGGCTTCGGCTCGCCGGTGGCATGCGCAGCGCCGACATCAAAGCGCGCGTCGAATCAGCCCTGACGGATGCGGCGATCTGGGACGAAGTCAAAGACAAACTCCACGCCGATGGCAGGAGCCTGTCGGGCGGCCAGCAGCAAAGGCTTTGCATCGCTCGAACCATCGCCGTGCAGCCTGAGGTGCTCCTGCTCGATGAGCCGACCGCGGCGCTCGATCCCATCTCGACCCTGAAGGTCGAAGAAACCCTGCAGGCTTTGCGTGAAAAATATTGTATCGTCATAGTGACGCACAACCTGCAGCAGGCAGCGCGCGTGTCGAACGTCACCGGATTCATGTACCTCGGCGAACTCGTGGAGATCGGTCCCTCCTCGGAGATCTTCACGGCGCCGAAGAACCGCAAGACCGACGATTACATCACCGGACGATTCGGGTGAAGGGATGAAAGCGGAGGAGAACTCGTTGGACGTCAATGTCGCGCAGCCCGCCGCGGGGCCCCGGCGCGCACCTGCCGCCCGCGATACCATCCAAAACCCTGTCATGAGCGCCTCGCAGGTCAACGTGCACTACGGGGAGAAGCGCGCCGTGCGCGACGTGAGCCTGGACATCGGGCGCAATCAGGTGCTCGCTCTGATCGGACCGTCCGGCTGCGGCAAATCGACGTTCTTGAGGTGCTTGAACCGCATGAACGACACCATCTCGAGCGCCCGCGTCGACGGCAAGATCACCCTCGATGGCAAGGATATTTACGATCGCCAGTACGACGTTGCGCAGCTTCGGGCGCGAGTCGGCATCGTGTTTCAAAAGCCGACGCCGTTCCCGCATTCCATCTATGCGAATGTGGCCTATGGCCCCCGCATCCACGGCCTCACCGCGAGCCGCGCCGATCTCGACGAACTGGTCACGACCAGCCTGCAACGCGCAGGGCTTTGGGACGAGGTGAAGGAACGGCTCTCGCAGCCCGGAACCAGCCTATCCGGCGGCCAGCAGCAACGCCTTTGCATTGCGCGCACCATCGCGGTCAATCCGGAGGTCATTCTCATGGACGAGCCCACCTCCGCGCTCGATCCGATCGCGAGCGCGAGGATCGAGGATCTGATCGACGAATTGCGTGAAAACTACGCCATCGTCATCGTCACCCACAACATGCAGCAGGCCGCGCGCGTCTCGCAGCGCACGGCTTACTTCCACATGGGGGATCTGATCGAGATCGGGCCCACCGATCTAGTGTTCACCAATCCGCAGCAGAGGCTTACCGAAGACTACATTACCGGGCGCTTCGGCTGAGCTTGGCGTCGGCTGTCCGCCGCGCGGCCATCGTCAAGCGGACGTCTCTCGCGATGCGTCGACACGACGGTACAAAGGGCATCGCAAGCGGCGGCCGTCTCGCTCAGACGTTGCGCAGCAGCTCGTTGATCGAGGTTTTCGCGCGGGTTTGTTCATCGACGCGCTTCACGATGACCGCGCAGGCGAGGGAATACTTGCCGTTGGAGGAGGGGAGCGACCCGGGGACCACCACGGCACCGGCAGGAACTCGACCGTAGGTGATCTCGTCGCGCTCGCGGTCATAAATGCGGGTGCTCTGGCCGATGAACACGCCCATGGAGATCACGGCGCCGGCCTCGACGATCACGCCCTCGACAATCTCGGAGCGGGCGCCGATGAAGCAATGATCCTCGATGATGGTCGGGTTCGCCTGCAGCGGCTCGAGCACGCCGCCGATGCCGACGCCGCCCGACAGATGCACATTCTTGCCGATCTGGGCGCACGAGCCCACGGTCGCCCAGGTATCGACCATGGTTCCCGAATCGACGTAGGCGCCGATGTTCACATAGCTCGGCATCAGCACGACGTTCGCGGCGATGAACGCCCCGCGGCGCACCGTGGCGGGGGGCACCACTCGCGCGCCCGCGGCGGCAAATCGAGCCTCGTCCCATCCGGCGAACTTGAGCGGAACCTTGTCGTAGAAATTCAGGCCGTCGCCCGCCGCGAGCGCAGCGTTCGGTGCGAGGCGGAACGAGAGCAACACCGCCTTCTTCAGCCATTGATGCACGCACCACTCGGCGCCGCTTTTTTCGGCGACACGCAGCGTGCCGGCATCGAGCATCCCGATCGCGGTTTCGACCGCGCTCAGCACCTCGACGGAAGCACTCTGCGGTGTGATGCTCGCCCGCGCTTCCCAGGCGCCTTCGATCAGGGTGCGCAACCGCTCCAGATCGACGCTCATGCGCGGGCCGCGTCGCGTCGGTCGAGGGCCCGCACCAAGGAGTCGTGCACGCGCTGGCAGGCTTCGTCCGCGAGCGGGCGTCCTTCCATGTCGGTGATGTAGAACACGTCTTCCGCCCGCTCGCCCACGGTCATGATCTTGGCGCCGTTGATCGCGACGCGCTCGGCCTTGAACACTTTGCCAACCTCGGATAAGAGGCCGGGACGATCCGCGGCCACGAGTTCGAGTATCGTACGGTTGTTGCGATTGTCCAAGCTGAAGTTGACCTGGGTCATGGTGGAGAACATGCGCACCTGCCGCGCCGCGCGGCGGGTGACGGTCACGGGCGAGTCCTCCGATTGCTGCAAGTTGCGCCACAGGCCGCGCTCGATTTCCCGGACGCGCACCGAATCGGCGATCACAGTGCCGTTGTCCTCGAGCACCACGTAGGTTTCCAAGCTGAAGCCGATGGCGCTGGTGATCAGGCGGGCATCCACCACGTTGAGTCCCATCTGATCGAGCACCGCCGTGGTACGCGCGAAGCTGTGCACGCCGTGCGGGGTATAGGTGAGGACGGCGGTGCCGCCTCGTTCCGTCAATTGCCGAACCGCAACCAAGGGGGCATCGCCGGGCCGCCGATCGGCGAGCAGCGTTGTGTGCCAGGCGATTTCCTCGGGTGTGAAGCGCAGAAAATACGCCTCGGTCCATTGCGACCACACCTCGGCTACCCGCGTCCCGGGGATCGCGGGAATTTTTGCCCGGACGGTCTGCTGGGTCTCGCGGATCAGCTCGTCCTGATCGACCGGAGTTTCCAGGCCGCGGCGCAAGGCGCGCTTGGTGCGCTCGTAGAACTCCTCGAACAGCCGCGCCTTCCAGGTGTTCCAGAGTTTGGGATTGGTGCCGCGCACGTCGGCGACCGAGAGCACGTAGAGATAATCGAGATGGGCCTGATCGCCGACGCGGCGGGCGAAGTCGTGAATGATGTCTGGATCGCTGATGTCTTTCTTCTGCGAGGTGATGGACAGGATCAGATGATTCCTGACCAACCATGCCACCAGGCGCGCTTCGTAGCGGCCAAGACCCTGTTCCAGGCAGAACGCCTCCGCATCGACCGCGCCGAGCTCGGAATGGTCGCCGCCTCTTCCCTTCGCGATGTCGTGAAACAGGGCGGCCAAGTAGGCGAGCTCCTGGCGCGGAAGCGACTGCATGATCTGGCTCAGGGCCGGGAACTCGTGGTTGTATTTCGGTATGGCGAAGCGCCGCAGATTGCTCACCACGAACAACGTGTGGGCATCCACGGTGTAGGCGTGGAACAGATCGTATTGCATGCGTCCAACGACGCGCCCAAAGGAGGGAATGTAGCGGCCGAGCACCCCGTACAGGTTCATGCGCCGGAGCTCGTGGGTGACGCCGACCGGGGCGCACAGAATCTCCATGAACAGCCGGTGATGGCGCGGATTCTGCCGGAATTCCTCGTCGATCAGCGACACATGGGTGCCGATCAGGCGGATCGTCTCGGCGCGCACGCCGCGCAGCTCCGGATGCTGCTGCAACAGCACGAACAGCTCCAACAGCGCCGACGGGTAGCGTGCGAACACCTCGGGGTGGGTGACCTCGAGGTAGTCGTTGCGGATCTGAAAGCGTGGATTGATGGGAATCGGCGGTCCGCTCTGCGTCAAGATCGCCTCGCGAAACAGCTGCAGCAACATTTCGTTGAGCAGGCTCACATCCATCACGGTGCGATAGTACTTCTGCATCAGCTGCTCGACCGCGAGCGTGAAGCTCGCGTCCTCGTAGCCGAACAGCTTCGCGAGCTTGATCTGGTAGTCGAACAGCAGCCGGTCCTCGCGCCTGCCGGTGAGCACGTGCAGCCCGAATCGCACCTTCCAGAGAAAGGACTGGCCGGCCTTGAGCTTTCGGAGCTCCTCGCGCGTCAGGAATCCATGCGGCACCAGCTCATCCAGGGTGTCCGTCCCGAAGTGCCGCTTGGCCACCCAGCCGATCGTCTGAATGTCGCGCAGTCCGCCGGGACTCGCCTTCACGTTGGGTTCGAGGTTGTAGGCCGTATCGAAGTAGCGGTGATGGCGCTCGGTCTGTTCACGCACCTTCGCTTCGAAGAAATCCTGCGAAGACCAGAGTCGGTCGGGCGCGAGCGCGCGGCGCATCCCGGCAAACAGCGATTCGGGTCCGGCCAGCAGGCGTGCCTCGAACAGGGTCGTGGCGACGCTGATGTCGGCCAGGCTCTCGCGCTGGCAATCATCGATGGAGCGCACACTGTGGCCCACTTCGAGCCCGATGTCCCACAGGAACGTCAGGAAGCGCTCGATATCGGACTGCCAGTCGGCCGAATCGCTTTTCGGCAGCAGTACCATGATGTCGATGTCGGAGCTCGGGTGAAGTTCGCCGCGCCCATAACCACCGACCGCCACCAGCGCGAGGTCGTCCGCGAAGCGGCCCGCATGCTTCACCCAGGCGGCGCGCAGCGCGACATCGACGAGCAGCGCGCGGTCGCGTACCAGCGCCTCGACCGGCTCATCCGCCTGGAAGCGCTCGCGCAACAAGTCCGCGCCGCCGTCGAGCACCTGGCGAAACGCGGCCGGCGAATACTGACCGTTCTTCAGGGCCTCCGGCACGAGAGCCAAATAGGCCCAATCAGCGTTGTGGTCGAGGAATCTCGCGCCGGCGTTCAAGAAGCCGCCGCGGCTTGCGACAGCGCCGCTTCGGCACCGAGGGTGAGCACCTCATACCCAGCCTCGGTGACGAGGATGGTATGTTCCCACTGCGCCGAGAGGGACTGGTCCTTGGTGACCACCGTCCAGCCATCATTCAACAGGCGCACGTCGCGGCGTCCGGCGTTGATCATGGGCTCGATGGTGAAGGTCATGCCCGCTTCCAGTTCCATGCCGGTTCCCGGTTTCCCGTAATGCAGGACCTGCGGATCCTCGTGGTACACCCGGCCAATCCCGTGCCCGCAATATTCGCGCACCACCGAGAACCCATTGCTCTCCGCGAACGTCTGGATGGCATGTCCGATGTCGCCCAAGCGGGCGCCGGGCTTGACCACCCCGATCCCTTTCCACATCGCCTCGTAACAGGCAGCGGTGAGCCGGCGTGCGGCGACGCTGGGGGTGCCGACCAGATACATCCGACTGGTGTCCCCATGAAAGCCATCGCGGATTACCGTCACGTCGATGTTGACGATGTCGCCGCTCTTCAGCCGCTTGTCCCCGGGGATGCCATGGCAGACCACGTGGTTTATCGATGTGCAGATGGTTTTCGGGAAGCCGCGGTAGTTCAAGTTCGCGGGGATGGACTTGAGCTCGTCCACGATGAAATCGTGACAGCGCTTATCCAGTTCCTCCGTGGTTACCCCGGGCTGAACGAACGACTCGATCATGTCGAGGACGCTCGCGGCCAACCGCCCGGCGGCACGCATCTTGTCCTGTTCCGCGGGCGTTTTGACGGTTACGTTCATAGGGTCTCTGGGTCCCATTCTACGGTTTGTCTCGGGGTAGCGTTCATGGTATAAAGCGCGGCTATTTTTAACAACCCCGCACGCGGGTCGACACAGTCGGCTGGGTGCCCGGGAACCTCGGATCTGAAGGCTTTGCCCGTTGGATTCAAGGCCCGGGTTGCCGACTGGGACTCGCGGAGGCTCAACCCAACCAAGGAGTTCATCATGGCCGGCGTGTCAATGCGACAAATGCTGGAAGCGGGCGTCCATTTCGGACATCAGACCCGCTTCTGGAATCCGAAAATGGCCCCCTTCATTTTCGGCGAGCGAAACAAGATCCACATCATCAATTTGGAGAAGACGCAGCCTCTGTACGCACAGGCGGCCACCTTCATCAAAGGCGTTGCGGCCGGGGGCGGCAAAGTGCTGTTCGTCGGCACCAAGCGCTCTGCCCGGGATGCGGTCCAGAAGGAGGCGGTGCGCTGCAGCATGCCCTACGTCAATCAGCGCTGGCTGGGCGGGATGCTGACCAATTTCAAGACCATCCGGCAGTCCATCAAGCGGCTCAACGAACTCGACGAGATGGCGCAGAACGGATCGCTCGACCGTCGCGGCAAGAAAGAGGCGCAGATGTTGCGCCGGGAAATGGACAAGCTGCTGCGCAGCTTGGGCGGCATTCGCGACATGACGGCGTTGCCCGATGCCCTGTTCGTGATCGACGTGGGCCACGAAGAAATCGCGATCCACGAGGCACGCAAGCTCGGCATTCCCGTGGTCGCGGTGGTCGACACGAATTGCTCGCCGGACGGGATCGATTACGTCATTCCGGGCAACGACGACGCGATGCGCGCCATTCTGCTGTATGCCGGCGGTGTCGCCGACTCCGTGCTCGAGGGCAAGGCTTCGCTGCCGGAGATGCCGGTGGGCGAGGACGAATTCGTCGAGCTGGATGAAGAGGGCAACCCGAAGAAGCGCACTTCTGCGGGCGGTCGCCGTCCACCCGCTCCCGTCGGCCGCGGCCGGAAGCCCGCCCCGCGCCGCAAGATTCCCGTGACCGTCATCCCTGGAGCGGTGGCCGCTGTCGCCCAAATCGAGGATGCCGAGGTGGAAACCGACGACGTCGACGCGGCGGATGCGCCTCCCGCCGAGAACCGCCCGGCGAGCGCCCCGCGGCGCAGGCCCGTCGGCCGCCGCACTCCGGTGCGCGGCGCTTGAATAAGGAAACGGCGGCCGTCGGCCGCCTTTGAGTACCATGAACATTACAGCAGACATCGTCAAACAACTCCGCGAGCGCACGGGCGCCGGCATGATGGAATGCAAGAAGGCGCTGGTCGAAACTCGCGGCGATCTCGATGCCGCCGCGGAGCTCATGCGCAAGAGCGGTCTCGCAAAGGCCGACAAGAAGGCGGCCCGGATCGCAGCCGAAGGCACGCTCGCCGTGGAACGCGCGGGGCTCTCTGCGGTGCTGGTCGAAATCAATTGCGAAACCGATTTTGTCGCGCGCAGCAACGAGTTCCAGGACTTCGCCCGTGATGTGGCCAAAGCGGCGCTTGGCTCGTCGGCCCCGACCGTCGAGGCGTTGGTGCAAGCGGATACCGGTTCGGGCACGCTCGAGGAGAAACGCCGCGCCCTGGTCGCGAAGATCGGCGAGAACATCGCAGTGCGCCGTTTCGTGCGGGTCACGGCACCCGGTGCCCTGGGCACTTATCTCCACGGCACGCGAATCGGCGCGCTGGTCGCGCTGCAAGGTGGCGACGAGGCCTTGGCGCGCGATCTCGCCATGCACATCGTCGGAAGCAACCCGGCCTATGTGGACGCCGGAGCCGTTCCGGCCGATGTGCTGGACAAGGAGCGCGAGATTCTCGCCGAGCAGACCAAGGGCGAGAAGAAGCCGCCCGAGATCGTCGCCAAGATGGTCGAGGGGCGACTGCGCAAGTTCCTGGCGGAGGTCACCCTGCTCGGTCAACCTTTCGTCAAGGATCCAGACACCACGGTGGAGAAGCTCCTGAAGAAATCAGGTGCCAAGGTGGTCGAATTCGTGCGCTACGAAGTGGGTGCGGGCATCGAGAAGAAACAGGATGATTTTGTCGGCGAAGTGATGGCGCAGGTGAAGTCGCAGGACAAGGGTCAGCCACCGGCGGGCCTGGGGTCCAAACCCCGCTAGTTGCCGATCTCGTTGATTTCAAAGACCCCGCGCCCGCGGGGTCTTTTGTAGTAGGGTACTGCCATATGACGGAAACAACGCCCACCGCGCGCTACCGCAGAATCTTGGTCAAGTTATCCGGTGAGGCCTTGCTCGGGAGCGAGGATTACGGCATCGATCCGGCCATGCTCAAGCGCATCGCCGCGGAGATTCGCGAGTTGGCCCTGATGGGTGTGCAGGTGGCCGTGGTGCTCGGCGGCGGCAACATCTTCCGCGGCGCCGGCCTCGCCCGGGCCGGCATGGACCGCGTGACGGCCGATCACATGGGGATGCTCGCCACCGTGATCAATGCGCTCGCGCTTCAGGATGCGCTCGAGTCTCAAGGCACGTACGCGCGGGTGATGTCCGCGCTGCGCATCAACGAAGTTTGCGAGGATTACATTAGGCGCCGGGCCGTGAGACATCTGGAGAAAGGCCGCGTCGTCATTTTCGGTGCGGGAACCGGCAATCCATTCTTCACGACGGACACCGCGGCAAGCCTGCGGGCTATCGAGATCGATGCGGACATCCTCTTGAAGGCAACCAAGGTCAACGGAGTCTACGACTCGGATCCGCTCACCAACCCGAACGCCAAGCGCTACACGCATCTGACGTTCGACAAGGTGTTGAACGATCGACTCAATGTGATGGACGCCACGGCGATCGTAATGTGCCGCGAAAACAACTTGCCGCTGCGGGTATTCAACCTGTTCAATGCCGGCGATCTATTGCGTATCGTTCAAGGCGAGGACGTGGGTACCATCGTCTCCGCCGGACCGTAAGAGGGGAAGTCATGCTCGAGGACATAAAAAAAGACGCTACCGTGCGCATGCAGAAATGCGTCGTCGCGTTCAAGGATCAATTGAAGAAGCTGCGCACGGGCCGGGCGCATACCAGCCTGATAGAACACATCAAGGTCGACTATTACGGCTCCGAGATGCCGCTGAATCAGGTCGCGAACATTGCCACCGAGGATGCCCGCACACTGACCGTGACCCCGTGGGAGAAATCCATGGTGTCGGTCATCGAGAAGGCGATCTATAAATCGGATCTCGGGCTCACGCCAAACACCGCCGGTACGCTCATCCGCATCGCGATGCCCGCGCTCACCGAGGAGCGGCGTCGGGACATCACCAAGGTGGTGCGCTCCGAAGCCGAGAGCGCCCGCGTCTCGGTGCGTAACGTGCGCCGCGAAGTGATGACGGAATTGAAGGACATGCTCAAGGAGAAATTGATATCGCAGGATGATGACCGGCGTGCCCAGGACGAGATCCAGAAGCTCACCGACAAGCACGTCGCGGATATCGATCACGCCATGGCCGACAAAGAAAAGGAGTTGATGCAGGTCTGAGCGGACCCGCAGACTCCGAGCGCATCATGGCCGACACGCCGCAACATGTCGCGATCATCATGGACGGCAATGGTCGATGGGCCCGGTCCCGCGGCTTGCCGCGGGCCGCCGGACACCGCTCGAGCATCAAAGTCGTGCGCCGGGTGGTTGAGGATTGCGCAAAACGCGATATCCGCTTTCTCACTATTTTCGCCTTCTCGAGCGAGAACTGGCAACGGCCGCCCGATGAAGTGGGCGTGCTCATGAAGCTGTTCCTCGATGCGGTGGTGCGGGAGGTGTCCGATTTGCACCGAAATCGGGTGCGGCTCCGGTTCATCGGCGATCGCAGCGTGCTCGGCAGCGCGCTCGTCAGCAGCATGGCGGATGCGGAATCGCTCACCGCCTCGAACGACGGGCTCACGCTGTTGGTGGCGCTCGCCTACGGCGGCCGTTGGGACATTGTTCAAGCCTGCCGTTCGCTGGCCGCGGACGCCGCTGCCGGGACATTGAGACCCGGACAGATCGACGAGTCCATGCTCGCCGCCCGTCTCGCGCTGGCGGGGATGCCCGACCCTGATCTGCTGATCCGAACAGGCGGCGAGATGCGGATCAGCAATTTCCTGCTGTGGAATCTCGCCTATGCCGAGCTGTATTTTACCGAGGTGCTGTGGCCCGAATTCTCGGCTGCCGATCTGGACGCCGCGTTGGCCTTCTTCCAGCGGCGCGAGCGTCGATTCGGGCGCACCTCCGAGCAGCTTGCCGCCCAGGCCGCCGCGCACGTCAATGCTTAGACTTCGAATTCTGACCGCGTTGATTTTGGGCTGCGTGTTGCTCAGCGGCTTGTTCATGCTCGATCCGCGCTGGACCATTCTCGCCTTCGGCTTCGTGTGGCTCATCGGCGCCTGGGAGTGGGCGGGGTTCGGCGGGCTGCACTCCTTGCCGCTGCGGTTGCTTTACTGCTTTGCCATCGCGCTGCTCTCGGCGCTGGCGTGGCGGTGGACCGAGGCGCCCGCGCGCTGCTTGATGCTGCTCGCTCTCGCCTGCGCTTGGTGGGCCGCAGCGTTTGTCTGGCTGATGGTCGCTCCGGAGTGGCATCGGCCGCGCCTTGCCCTGTGGTGCGGCCTGCCGGTGCTGATACCCTCGTTCATCGCACTCGGACGCCTGATCCTCGCGCGGCGGGGGCCGGTCGGCGGTCCCATGATCGTGCTCTGGCTGGTGCTCCTGGTCATCGCCGCGGACATTGGCGCGTTTTTCGTCGGGCGCCAATTTGGACGCCGCAAGCTCGCCCCGCGGGTCAGCCCCGGCAAGACCTGGGAGGGGGCCGTCGGCGGCCTTTGCGCTGTCGCTTTGGTTGCCTGGCTCGGCGCGCGCTCCTTCGGCTTTTCGACCGGGCTGTCGGTCGGTTTCGGCTGTGCCATCGGTGTTTTTTCCGTGATTGGCGACCTCACCGAAAGCATGTTCAAGCGTGCCGCCGGACTCAAGGACTCAGGCGTCATCCTGCCGGGACATGGGGGAATTCTCGACCGCATCGACTCGGTCACGGCCGCTGCCCCGCTGTACGCGCTCAGCCTGTTCGGTTCGGGAGTCATCGAATGAGCGGCGCCCCGCGCGGGGTTGCCATCCTGGGATCGACCGGGAGTATCGGCAAGAGCACTCTGGCCGTCATCGCGCTGCACCCCGAGCGCTTCCGGGTCGCGCTGCTCTGCGCACGCTCGAGCTGGCAGGCGGTGGTGCAGCAGGCCATCGAGTTCAAACCCGATGCGGTGGTGCTGGTCGATGCCCGCGCGGCCGCAGAAGCGCGAGCCGCCCTGCGCCATCTCGGCTCATCGACGCGTGTGGAGAGCGGGGCCGAGGCGTTGGCGGCCGAGGTGTCCGGCGACAACATCCAGATGGTGATGGCCGCCATTGTGGGCGCCGCAGGCCTGATGCCGACGCTTGCCGCGGCGCGCGCCGGCAAGCGCGTTCTGCTTGCCAACAAGGAAGCCCTGGTGATGTCGGGGCGCCTCCTCATGGAGGAAGTGCAGCGGGGCCACACCGAGCTCATCCCGATCGACAGCGAGCACAACGCCATCTTCCAATGCATGCCGGCCGGATATCTTCCGGGGGCGGCAGCGCGCGGCGTGAACCGCATCATCCTGACCGCCTCCGGCGGACCGTTTCGTTGCACCGCTCTCGCCAATCTCGACGGCGTGACGCCGGATGAGGCGTGCAATCACCCGAAGTGGAAAATGGGCCGCAAGATTTCGGTGGATTCGGCGACGCTCATGAACAAAGGGCTCGAGGTGATCGAGGCCACGTTGCTGTTCGGATTGCCGGAGGCGCAGGTCAACGTCGTGGTTCATCCGCAGAGCCTGGTGCATTCGCTGGTGGAGTATGCCGACGGGTCGTTCCTGGCCCAGCTCGGGGCCCCGGACATGCGCACGCCGATTGCGCAGGCATTGGCGTGGCCGGAGCGGGTGAGTTCCGGTGTACAATCGCTCGACCTGGGCGAAATCGGGCGGATGGATTTCGAGCCGCCCGACCATGTGCGCTTCCCGAGCATCGGGCTCGCGCGGGCGGCCGCCCGAGCCGGCGGGACCGGACCCGCGGTGCTCAATGCGGCGAATGAGGTCGCAGTACAGGCGTTTCTCGAGCGGCGCTTGAACTTTACCGGGATTGCAACGGTCTGTGACAAAGTGTTGCAGCGCCTGGATGCGAGCCCGGTCAATGAGTTGGGTGATGTGTTGGACGCTGACGCCGCAGCTCGACGCCTGGCTAACGCCTTGATAGAGCCTGCGCATGGAGCCCTTGCATGAAGATGCTGATCTTTGTCGCCGCCTTCCTGGTAGCAATCGGGATACTGGTCGCGGTGCACGAATTCGGTCACTACTGGGTCGCCAAGAAACTGGGTTTCAAGGTGCTGCGCTTCAGTATCGGCTTCGGCAAACCGTTGGTCACGCGCGTGGGCAAGGACGCGGACCACACCGAGTATTGCCTGTCGGCCATTCCCCTCGGCGGTTATGTGAAGCTGCTCGACGAGCGCGAGGGCGAGGTCGATCCCAAGGAGCTGCATCGCTCCTTTACGCGCCGGCCGATTGCGCATCGTGTGGCGGTGCTGCTCGCCGGCCCCGCCATGAATCTCATTTTCGCCTCGCTGCTCTATGCGGCACTGGCGATGGCGGGCAACGAGATCGTCAAGCCCGTGGTCGGTCAGGTACGCAGCGGTAGCCCCGCCGCCGCCGCGGGTCTGCAACGGGGCGATGAGATCGTCCAAGTCGGCGACCGCAAGGTTGAGGACACCGAGGAACTGCAGATCGACTTGCTGCGCCAGGTGTCCGGAGAGGCCTCGGTCCCGATGCGGATAAAGCGCGGCGCAGAGCAGCTCGCCGTGACGCTGCAACTCGGCGCCGACACGCGAAACTTGACCGAGCCGGGGAAACTCCTGCCGGGACTCGGATTCGATCTGGCGACCTGGCGCGCCGATACCATGGTTCAATCGGTACCGGCGGGCAGTGCCGGCGCGCGCGCCGGCTTGAAATCGGGCGACAAGCTTTTGGCCGTGGATGGGCGACCCCTCGTGAACAGCGGGGATTTCATCGCCGCCGTGACCGGCGCGCCGGGACGCGTGCTGTCCGTGGACATTCTCCGCGCAGGCGAGCGGCTGACCCTCTCGACCCCCGTGCCCAAGATCATGGATGATGGCAAGGCCATCGGGCGGTTGGGCATCACGCTGGCCGAGGGCCCAAGGTCATGGCCTCCCGGCCTCATCCAGATCCAGCGCTCCGGACCGCTCGAGGCGATCGGCGTCGGGGTCAAGAAGATGTGGGAGATGTCCTCGCTCACCGTGCAGATGATGTGGCGCATGGTGACCGGGGAGGTATCACCCAAGAACATCAGCGGTGTGGTAAGCATCGCCGAGTTTGCCGGCATCAGTGCCTATCTGGGGTTGACCGCTTACATGGTGTTTCTCGCCATCATCAGCGTCAGCCTCGGGGTGCTGAACCTGATGCCGGTCCCGCTACTGGACGGCGGGCAGGTGGTTTATCAATTGGTGGAAGCTGTCAAGGGGAGCCCGTTGTCGGAGCGTGCCCAAAGCTTCGGTCAGCAGGTTGGGATTGCCCTGCTGGTCGTATTGATGAGCCTCGCTTTCTATAACGATATCTCCAGACATTTGAACTAACGGGAAATCATGATCTATCTCGAGTTTGCGCCGCGAATGCGGCGCCGTGCCGCAAGCGCTGCCCATAGAGACTGCATGCGGTCGTCGTCGCGTGCGGATTGAATTTCGGTTGATCTGCTTGATGGCGCTCGCCATCCAGCCTATCGGGGTCTCGGTACAGGCCCAGCCGGTGCCGGAGCCGCAGACGCCGCCCCAGCAACAGCCGCCCCAGCCGTCCACTGAGCAGTCGTCGGCGGGCCCGCAGCCGCCCGCTGCGCTGCGCTCCGCGCCCGCAGCGGCGTCCCCGGATGCGTTCACGGTGGGCGACATACGCGTCGAAGGCCTGCAGCGCATCTCCGAAGGCACGGTGTTCAATTACCTGCCGGTCAACATCGGCGATCACCTGGACGAACAGCGCATCGGCGAGGCATTGCGCGCGCTGTATGCGACCGGTTTTTTCCGCGACGTGGAGTTGCGCCGCGACGGAAATACCCTTCTGGTGGTGGTGGTCGAGCGCCCCTCGATCGCGAAGTTCGAGGTCAAGGGCAACAAGGATATCAAGACCGAGGATCTGACCAAGAGCCTGCGCAACGTCGGCCTCGCCCAGGGTAAGACCTTCGACCGATCAGTCCTCGACGAGGTCAAGCAATACCTCACCGACCAGTATTTCAGCCGCGGTAAATACGCGGTCAGAGTGGACACGAAGGTCACCGATCTGCCGGGCAACAAGGTCGACGTGGTGGTGGACATCAAGGAGGGCAAGCGCGCCAAGATCGAGATGATCAACCTCGTGGGCGACACCAAGTTCAAGGAAAAGGACGTGCTCCAGACCTTTGAGCTCAAGACGCCCAATTGGCTCTCCTGGTACAAGCAGGACGACCGGTATTCGCGCGAGTCGCTCACCGGGGATCTGGAAAAACTGCGCTCCTATTACATGGACCGCGGCTATGCGAACTTCCAGATCGAATCGACGCAGGTGACGATCGCGCCTGAAAAAGACGACATGTACATCACCGTCAACGTCAACGAGGGCGATGTATTCAAGGTGTCGGACATCAAGCTCGCCGGCACCATGGTGGTCCCCGAGGAGCAGCTGAGAAGGCTTCTGTTGATCCATCCGGGCGATATCTTCTCGCGCAAACTCGTGACCAGCTCCCAGGAGCTCATGAGCTATCGGCTGGGCGCCGACGGATACGCGTTCTCGAAGATTGATCCCGTGCCGACTCCCGATAACGACAAGAAGACGGTCTCGCTCACCTTCTTCATCGAGCCCGGCAACCGGGTCTACGTGCGCCACATCAACTTCAACAACACCACGGCCATCAACGACGAGACCCTGCGCCGCGAGATGCGTCAGCTGGAGGGTGGTTGGCTCTCCAACTCCGCGATCGAACGCTCCAAGGAGCGCATTCAGCGCCTGCCGTACGTTGAAAAGGTGGAGTTCGAGACCAAGCCGGTGGCGGGAAGCGCCGACCTGGTGGACGTGGATTACAACATCAAGGAAGGATTACCCGGACAGTTCGGCGGCGGCATCGGCTATTCCGAAGCGCAGAGGTTCAGCATCAACGGTAACTTCGTGCACAGCAATTTCCTCGGCAGCGGCGATCGCATCGCGCTCGAGGTCAACGCCGGCAAATACTCGAAGACCTATACCTTCGCGAGCACCGACCCTTATATGACCATCGACGGGGTGTCGAGAACCACCTCGCTCACGTTCCGCGATATCACGCAATTCGTGGCGGCCGCGTCGAAATTCTCCACCAAGCAGTTGACCCTGGCGGAGAGCTTCTCGTATCCGATCACTGAGTATCAGTACCTCTCGATCGGGGTATCCGCCAACAAGAACGAACTGGTGGTCTCGCAGGGCTACAGCTCGCAGCAGTCCATCGCCTGGGTGCAGCACAACGGCAGCACGTTCACGCGCTACCTGGACGATACCAATGGCGACGGCATCATCAATTCGCTCGACAGCCCCTACACCGTCTACGGAACGGACTTCTATACGTACGAGATTTCCGGCGGCTGGAATTTCGATACCCGCAACCGGGCCTTGTTCGCCGATCGCGGCTTTCACCTTGCGCTGTCGGGGCGCATGGCGATGCCGTTCAGCGATGTTCGCTATTTCGCCACGAACTTTCAGTATCTGCAGTACATCCCGCTGTGGGGCAAGTGGCTGTTGTCGTACAACGCGAGCCTCGACTTCGCCAATTCGATGGGCAAGACCACGTTCCTACCCCCCTACTTGAACTATTACGCGGGCGGCCCGGACAGCGTCCGGGGCTTCCGGGAGAGCACCCTGGGGCCCCGCGACAACATCGGCATCGGCAACCCGTTCGGCGGCAATTTCAGGGTCATCAGTCGCTTCGAGCTGCTGTTCCCGGTCCCGGACAAGTGGAAGAGCGCCGCTCGGGTGAGCTGGTTCTACGACATGGGCAACGTGTTCTATACCGGAAACAAGGTGCATTTCCTGGGCGAGGACGACATAACCCCGATCGATTACCACTTCGCTTATGATAGGCTGAAGAGATCCACCGGGATCGCGGTACAATGGCTCGCTCCGCTGGGTCTTTTCCGGTTCTCGTATGGCATCCCACTGAACGCCTATCCGGGCGATACGGTGCGGTTCAACGATGAAACGGAGCGATTCCAATTTTCAATCGGTCAGGCGTTTTGACGTCTTAGTCAACGAGGTTTAGAGAACAATGTCGACTTTCACCCGCAGAATTCCGTTCCTGGCAGTGGCACTGTGCGGCCTGTTTGCCGCCGGCCAAGCGAGCGCGGAAATCAAAATCGGCGTCGTCAACTTCGAGAAACTGCTCGAGGAGGCGCCCCAGACCAAGTCCGCCATGCAGGCGCTCGACAACGAATTCGGTCCGCGGCGGCGCGAGCTGATGACGCTGCAGACCGACCTGAAGGCAAAGGACGACAAACTCCAGAAGGAGGGCGCGGTGATGTCGGAGTCCGACCGTGCCAACGCCGAAAAGACCCTGCGCGATCAGCAACGTGATTTTCAGCGCAAGGCCGGCGAATTTCAGGACGACGCCTCGACCCGCAAGAACGAGGAGCTCGGCAAGGTGCAACGCTATCTGGTGCAGGAGATTCAGACGTACTCCAATGCGCAGGGCTTCGATCTGGTACTCGGCCAAGGCGTGTTCTTTGCCAAACCCGCGCTCGACATCACCGCCAATGTGCTGGCGGTGCTCACCACCAAGCCGGCGAACGCGGCGGGCACATCGACACCGGCACCGGCCAAGACACCGGCACCGGCCAAACCGAAATAGCCTGCTGATCCTTTCGCACGGAATGTGCGTCAGTGCCGGGGGATTTCAGCCTGGGGGAGTTGGCGGTTCGGTTCGGTTTGGAGCTCGATGGAGATCCCGATGTCCGGGTGTCGCACGTGGCGACGCTGTCGCAGGCAACGCCGGGGAGCGTGAGCTTCCTGGCGAATTCCAGGTACCGTAGAAATCTGAAGACGACCGGCGCCGGCGCCGTGGTGCTGACGGCTGCCGATGCGCCAAGTTGCCCGGTTGCCGCGCTGATCGCGCCGAACCCCTATCTGAGCTACGCTCGCATCGCCGAATTGCTCTACCCGGAGACCAAAGCCGTCCCGGGCGTGCATCCCTCGGCGGTGGTGTCGCCCGCCGCCCGCATCGCCGCGTCGGCGACCATTGAGGCGCTGGCGGTGATCGAGGAGGATGTCGAGATCGGCGAACGCGCCGTGGTCGGACCCGGATGCATCGTGCAGCGCTCAGCCCGGGTGGGCGCCGATACGCGGCTCGTGGCAAGAGTCAATCTGTATCCCGGCGTGGTGCTGGGGGAGCGCGGGTTGGTGCACGCCGGCGCGGTCATCGGGGCGGATGGCTTCGGCTTCGCACCGGATCGAGGCACCTGGTTCAAGGTGCCCCAGGTCGGGAGCGTGCGCATCGGGGACGATGTCGAGATCGGGGCGAATACGACCATTGATCGCGGCGCGATCGGCGATACGGTGGTGGAGCACGGCGCCAAGCTGGATAATCAAATTCAAGTCGGGCACAACGTGACCATTGGTGCGCACACGGCGATCGCCGCCTGCACGGGAATCTCCGGCAGCACCGTCATCGGTCAGCGGTGCCTGATCGGGGGCATGGTCGGGTTCGCAGGGCATCTGAACATCGCCGACGACGTGATGATCACCGGGTGCAGCCTGGTCAGCGCCTCGATTCGCGAGGCGGGCAGCTATTCGAGCGGCATGCCGACGGTGCCCACGCGGGCGTGGCGGAGAATGGTGGCGCATTTTCGGCGATTTGGTGAAAAGGAGTGATGATGGCAGACCCCTGCAAACTCGATATCGAAGCGATCATGCGGCAATTGCCGCACCGGTATCCTTTTTTGCTGGTCGATCGCGTGCTCGACTGCCAGGCGGGACAGTACGTTCACGCAATCAAGAACGTGACCTTCAATGAGCCGTTCTTCCCCGGACACTTTCCGCATCGACCCCTGATGCCGGGCGTGATGATCATCGAGGCACTGGCACAGACCTGCGGCATTCTGGCGTTCAAGACCGTGGAGGTCGTGCCCGATTCCGATACGCGTTTCTATTTCGTTGCGATCGACAACGCGCGCTTTCGCAAGCCCGTCGAACCGGGCGATCAGATCCACCTCAAGGCGACCCTGAAGCGCGCCTTCAAGGGAATCTGGAAGTTCGATTGCCGGGCGGAAGTGGACGGTGCGGTGGTGGCGTCGGCCGAGATCATGGTCGCACCCGAGACCAAGGTCCCGGGTTCCAAGAACTCCACCGGCAAGGCCACCGATCCGGCGGGAGAACAGGGATGATCGATGCGCGCGCGGTGGTCTCGCCGCAGGCGGAGATCGCTGCGGATGCCGAGATCGGACCGTTCAGCGTCATAGGGGCCGGCGTGGTGATCGGCGCCCGGACCTGGGTGGGGCCGCACGCGGTCATCAACGGTCCGACGCGCATCGGCACCGACAACAAGATCTTCCAATTCGCCTCGATCGGCGATGCGCCGCAGGACAAGAAGTACAAGGGCGAGCCCACCCGGCTCGAAATCGGCGACCGCAACGTATTCCGTGAATCGGTCACCGTGAACCGCGGCACCGTGACGGGAAACGGCGTGACCAAGATCGGCAGCGACAATCTGCTGATGGCCTATTCCCACGTCGCACACGACTGCACGCTGGGCGACCAGATCGTCATGGCGAACTGCGCCACGCTCGGCGGGCACGTGGAGCTCGGCAACTGGGTGATCATGGGCGGCCTGTCCGCGGTGCATCAGTTCACCAAGGTCGGAGATCATGCTTTTCTCGCCCACAACGCCATGGTGACCCGCGATGTGCCGCCGTTCGTGATGGCCGTCGGACGGCCGGCGGTTCCGCACAGCGTCAACTCCGAAGGCTTGAAGCGGCGCGGCTTCACGGAGGCTCAGATCCGCAATATCCGGAGCGCTTACCGCGTGCTGTACCGCTCGCGTCTCAAACTGCAGCCGGCCTTGGACCAGCTCGAGCGTGCGGCCGACTCATCGCCGGAGCTTCGGCTGTTCGTCGACTTCATCAAACGCAGCTCGCGCAGCCTCGTGCGGTAGGTGATGACATCGGCCATGCCGGCGCCGCTCAAGGTCGGTCTCGTCGCGGGGGAGGCGTCGGGAGATACGCTCGGGGCCGCACTGATCGAGGCGCTGCGGCGGCTCGAGCCGGACGCGCGGTTCTTCGGCGTCGCGGGTCCGAAGATGCGTGCCGCGGGCTGCGAGGTCTGGGAGCCGGCCGAATCGCTTGCGGTGATGGGGTTGTTCGAAATCCTCAAGGAACTGCCGCGGCTGTGGAGTCTGCTATCGCGCCTGCGGCGCTCGTTCATCGCCGCGCGACCCGACGTATTCGTCGGAATCGATGCGCCGGACACGAACCTGCGGCTTTCACGCAGCCTTCATGCCGCCGGAATTCCGACCGTGCAGTACGTCAGTCCGCAGGTGTGGGCATGGCGGCAGAGCCGGGTACAGAGCATCCACGAATCGGTGGACCTCGTGCTTTGCCTGCTGCCTTTCGAGAAGCGCTTCTACGACGGCCAGGGTGTGGCGGCGGAGTTCGTCGGACATCCGTTGGCGGATGCCATTCCGATCGACGTCGATCGGGCCTCTGCGCGCCGAACGCTCGATCTGCCCGCCGACGCCGAGATCGTGGCGCTCCTTCCCGGCAGCCGACGCGGTGAGGTGTCGCGTCTGGCCGAGGATTTCGCCGCGACCGCATCATGGCTGCTCGAGCGGCGGCCGGCCCTGGTTTTCATCGCGCCCATGGCGAGCGCTGCGACCCGCCAAATCTTCTCACACACCCTCGAGCGGACGGCGCCGCAGGTGCGCGTGACATTGATCGACGGCCACGCCCAAGCGGCGCTGATCGCGGCGAACGCAGTGCTGGTCGCCTCCGGCACGGCCAGCCTGGAGGCGGCTCTTTGCAAGCGGCCCATGGTGGTGGTCTACCGGCTGGGAGCGTTATCGGCGTGGATCATCCGCCGTTTCAATCTGGTCAAATCCAAGTTTTTCGCGCAACCTAATCTACTTGCAGATCACCGCGTGGTCGGCGAATATTTTCAGGAGCAGATCGATCCGCAGACGCTCGGAGCGGAACTTTTGGCGTGGCTGGACGATGACGGACGACGAGCCAAGCTGGAGCAGGAGTTCGTGGGGCTACACGTAGATCTCAAACGTGACGCCAGCGCGCGCGCCGCGCAGGCCATCCTCGCCTTGCTGCGGCGAAAGGCGCCGGTTTCGTTGCCATGATCTCGCATATCGCGGGTGTCGATGAGGCGGGGCGGGGCCCCTTGGCCGGTCCGGTGGTCGCTGCCGCGGTCATCCTCGGCCGCGGCCGGGGGATCGCCGGTCTGGCCGATTCAAAGATGCTGAGTGCCGCGGAGCGGCTGCGCCTGAGCGGGGAGATTCGCCGCCGCGCGTTGTCATTTGGCATCGGCTGGGCCGACCCGGCCGAGATCGATGCGCTCAACATTCTGCATGCCACTTTTCTGGCCATGCGACGCGCGGTGCTCGCGATGAATCCCTGCCCCCAGCGCCTGATCGTCGACGGCAACCGGTTGCCGCGCCTCGAGGGTCTCGGCGCTGCGCTCACGGCGCGAGCGATCATCGGCGGCGATGCGACCGAACCCGCCATCAGCGCCGCCTCGATCCTCGCCAAAACGGCGCGAGATCAATATATGGATCAAATGGATGCGCTCTATCCTCAATATGCTTTCGCAAGCCACAAGGGATATGCGACTCGACGGCATAGGACGCTGCTCGCCGAACATGGTCCGTGCCCGCTGCACCGCCGAAGTTTCGCCCCCGTGCTGACGCTGCTCGGCGGGCCGGCCGTCGTGGACGAGTGGGACGCCGAGCTGGAATGGATCCCCGATGTCGAGGACGATCCGGAGTTCGATCTGTACCGGGAGAGCCCCGCGCCGTGAGCCAGTTCGTGCATTTGAGACTGCACACCGAGTATTCGTTGCTCGATGGCATCGTGCGGGTGCCTGAATTGATGGCCGCGGTCGCCCAAGCGCGCATGCCGGCGATCGCGCTCACGGACCAAAGCAACCTCTTCGCCATGGTGAAGTTCTACAAGGAGGCGCAAGCCGCCGGCGTCAAGCCGCTGATCGGCGTCGATGCCTGGATCCGCGAGGCGGGGGAGCGCACTCCGCCCTCGCGCATCGTCTTTCTCTGCCAGAATCTCATCGGATACCGTCATCTCACGCAGCTGGTGACGCGCTCCTTCCTCGAGGGTCAATCGCGCGGCATCCCTCTCATGGACCGCGCCTGGCTCAGCGTCTCGTCGTTGGAGGGACTCATCGTTCTCTCCGGCGGAGCCGAGGGCGACATCGGGCAGGCCCTGGTGCGCGGCAAGCCCGAGGAGGCTCTGCGCGCCTTGGCGCGCTGGCAGGCACTGTGCGCGGATCGCTTCTACCTGGAGGTGCAGCGCACCGGACGCGCCGGCGAGGAGGCTTACAGCGACGCGGTGCTGGACCTCGCGCGCGTACAGGGCGCGCCTGCCGTGGCAACCAATGACGTTCGCTTCCTGCTGCGCGCGGAGTTCGAGGCTCACGAGGCGCGTGTCTGCATCCGCGAAGGCGCCCTGCTCGCCGATTCCAGCCGTGCGCGGCGCTATTCCGAGGAGCAATATCTCAAAACCCCGGCGGAGATGAGCGCGCTCTTCGCGGATGCGCCGGAGCTGCTCGCCAACAGCGTCGAAATCGCCAAGCGATGCTCGCTGGAGATCAAGTTGGGCTCCTCCATGCTGCCGGCATACCCCGTCCCGGCGGGCAGCACGACCGAGCAGTTCCTGCGCGAAGAGGCGCAGCGCGGACTCCTCATGCGGCTCGAGAAGGCCCGCTCGAAAGGCGGAAAATCGCCCGACTTCGCAGGCTACGAGGCGAGATTGGCGCTCGAGCTCGGTGTGATCTGCAGCATGGGCTTCGCCGGCTACTTTCTGATCGTCGCCGACTTCATCCGGTGGGCGCGCGAGCATGGCGTTCCGGTGGGGCCGGGCCGCGGCTCCGGCGCGGGATCCCTCGTGGCATTCGTTCTCGGCATCACGGATCTGGACCCGATCGAGCACGATCTTCTGTTCGAGCGTTTCTTGAATCCGGAGCGTGTCTCGATGCCGGATTTCGACGTCGATTTCTGCATGGAGGGGCGGGACCGGGTCATCGAGTACGTCGCCAACAAGTACGGGCGCGAGCGCGTCTCGCAGATCATCACCTACGGAACGTTGGCCGCCAAGGCGGTGATCCGCGACGTGGGACGCGTGCTCGGTCATAACTACGGCTACGTCGACAAGATTGCCAAGCTCGTGCCGTTCGAGATCGGCATCACGCTCGACAAGGCGCTCGAGCAGGAAGAGGAGCTACGGCGGCTCTACACCGGCGACGCGGAGGTCCGGGAACTCATCGATCTGGCCCGCTCACTGGAGGGTCTCGCCAGAAACGCGGGCACCCACGCGGGCGGTGTGGTCATCGCACCCTCCGTGCTCACGGATTTCACGCCGCTGTATTGTGAAGAGGGAAGTTCCACGCCCGTCACCCAATTCGACAAGGACGACGTGGAGGCCGCAGGGCTGGTCAAGTTCGACTTTCTCGGCTTGCGCACGCTCACCATCATCGATTGGGCGGTGCGGGACATCAATGCAGCGCGCGCTGCGTCGGGCGAGCCGCCGCTGTCCATGGGTACCCTCCCCATGGATGATCCCGCCACCTACCAGCTGTTGAAGAGCTGCAAGACCACGGCGGTGTTCCAACTCGAGTCGCGCGGCATGAAAGACCTCATCCGGCGTCTGCAGCCGGACCGCTTCGGCGACATCGTCGCCCTGGTCGCCTTGTTCCGCCCGGGACCGCTGCAATCGGGCATGGTCGATGATTTCATCGCACGCAAGCACGATACCACCGGCGCGACCATCGATTATCTTCA
>Ga0182030_10000603_pt1 | contig 69023 bp, 65 predicted proteins | sample 812S3MmetaG_FD_121299 | JGI IMG/M metagenome (GOLD analysis project Ga0182030, IMG submission 121299) | Permafrost microbial communities from Stordalen Mire, Sweden - 812S3M metaG (Illumina Assembly) | ecosystem: Environmental > Terrestrial > Soil > Wetlands > Permafrost | place: Sweden...
CTAATACTTTGCGGTTACTTGTCAGCCAAGCGCGGGCATTCGACTGGCGTGTCTGTAACTGAAACTCCATTTGCTGTGCAGGCCTGTCGCGGTAATAGTCGCGTACGCACTGTTCACAGCCGACCCAACCCCGAAAGGCATACATCTCCGGCTCGGTCAATTCCTTGGAGCAGTAAGCACATTGGAGGATCAGCGGCTTGGATTGCGGAGCGCTGACGCTATATGAAAGCACTTTAATCAAACGGTGCAGTAGATTGTAAACGCGCTCGATTAGGAGGATTAACGCGATAAAGATCAACGTAAAGACCAGCGCAATGGACAGTTCCCAAGCGTACAAATGCATCGCTTGCCTCTACGTTTTTTCTGACCGCGGCATGATACTCCGTTAGGCCGATTGTAGCAATTCCCGCAATGTCCGGGCTTCGACGCGAGTTTAGGACACTACGCCTTCTTGTGTGAATATCCCTGCGTGAGAATGCTAAAATAAACGGTTTCTGCCCCCTGTGATGAAGCTCCTTACAGCCGTGCCGCTAGAACAAACCCGCGAGTCTCACGTGCCCGAAACGCTGACTCGTGCGCAGGCCCATTCGCGGCCGGAGTCGTTCCCCGACGTAGTGATCGTGGGCGCCGGCCCGACCGGCTTGGCCTGCGCGATTGAGGCGGAAAAGGCAGGGTTCAAGCCGCTGGTCCTGGACAAGGGATGCCTGGTCAATTCCATTTATCACTATCCCACCAACATGGTGTTCTTCACGACTCCGGAATTGCTGGAAATCGGCGACATCCCATTTACAACGGCGCTCACCAAGCCGACGCGCCTGGAGGCGCTCGAATATTACCGCCGGGTTGCCGAGCACTATCATCTGCACATCAAGCAATACGAGTGGGTGAAGACGATCACCGGGGAAGATGGCAGATTCTGCGTGACAACGACCGATCGAAACGGCGCGATTCACGATTATCACGCTCGAAAGATCGTCGTCGCGACCGGATACTATGATCTGGCCAACCAGATCGCCGTTCCTGGCGAAGATCTGGATAAGGTCTTCCACTATTACAAAGAGCCTCATCCTTACTACGACACCGACGTCATCGTGGTTGGAGGCAAGAACTCGGCGGCCGAGGCGGCGCTGGATTTGTGGCGGCACGGGGCGCGCGTCACGCTGGTTCACCGCGGCGCGCAAATGCATCATCACGTGAAGTACTGGGTGCGGCCCGACATTGAAAACCGCATCAAGGCGGAGGAGATTCGCGCGTACTTCAACACCACAGTACAGGAGATTGGCCCCGACTTCGTTGTCTTGCGAACGCCGGACGGCACTCTACGGCTGAAAAATGACTTCGTGTTTGCGCTCACCGGCTATCATCCGGATTACGATTTTCTGCGAAGCATTGGACTGGAGCTGGCGACGGAACAGCAGCGGCCGGTATGCGATCCGGAGACGCTGGAATCGAATGTGGCCGGCATCTACGTTGCCGGCGTGATCGTGGCGGGATCGCGCACGAATGAGGTTTTTATTGAGAATGGACGGTTTCATGGGAAGCTCATCGCCAACCATTTGAGCGAGAAGCTGGGACGAGGGAATCCGAATATTCCGCTGGATGCGACGTAAATAGAGAGGAAGTCGATTCCTTCGTTTAGGATGAATTCTTGACCACAGAAGACCGTTCAAAGCATTGCTTCGCGGAGGGTATTTCAGCAATCTTCTGGGGATTTCTCTCCGCAGTTGCCGCTTTTTTCTTGATTGTTCTCGCGTCAGTACCTATCGGACTGGCATTAAGCCACATGGGATTACTGACAAACGAGGGTGGAGCGTGGGTTGGCATCAGCGTTGGGATTCCGTGCGGTATCGTAGGTGCTGTTCTTGCCTTTCTCTACACCTTGCGTCATAAGCTGAAACAATCCGGCCCTAAATAGCGTGAGGCATATTTCCACTTGACACGGGGAATACGTAACCGTATAGTTACGCGTTATGCGGAACCGTTCGGTTACATATTCGGCAGCTGCGGGAAAAGCGACGGAAGCGGCCTTTTACGCCTTGGCCGATCCTACGCGCCGCGCCCTGCTCGATGTTCTCCGCACAGGCCCGCAGGCGGCCGGACAGATCGCGGAAGCGTTTCCGATTTCGCGGCCAGCCATCTCCAAACACTTGCGGCAGCTTCGGAAGGCGCACCTCGTAAAAGAGAACCGCCGCGGACGCCACCGTTTTTATCAGCTCAACCCCGCACCTCTGAAGGCCGTGGATTCCTGGCTGGCAAACTACCGGCAGTTCTGGCAATTAAATCTCGCCAATTTGAAGACATTTGTTGAAGACGAATACGCTCGCGAGACGGGCAAGTCCCCAGGTAGAAAGAAATAACTTCAGGAGGATGGAATGAACCAACTACGCATGTTCACCGTTTGCGTTACAGTTCTGGCGGTCGTGTTTGCTGCCCCGGCGGTGCTGGCCGAGTCCGATGCCCACAAGTCATTTCAGCAACTCGCGGCTCTGGAAGGGAACTGGGCTGGCAAGAACTCTCAGGGGCAGGCAATCGAAGTGAGTTTCCGCATGACGGCGGGTGGGTCGGCGCTGATGAGCGAGATTCATGGCCACGGCCCGGAAAATATGATCACGATGTTTCACATGGATGGCGACCGGCTACTGATGACGCATTACTGCGGCGCGGGCAACCAGCCGCGCATGAAGGTCGTGGCGGCCGCTGCCAAGTCCGTCAGCTTTGAATTTGTGGACGGTACCAATATCAAGCCCGGCGACGGCCACATGCAGCGGGTCTCCTTCACGCAGCCCGATACGACTCACCACACGGAAGAATGGATCTTCCTTGATCACGGGAAAGAAACGAAGGAAGTGTTCACTCTGGAGCGCGCGAAATAAGAGTCCTCTTGCAAGTTCAACCGGAGCAGCCTATGCCAAAAACCATGGTGACGACCGACCAGGATGCGGTGGTCTGTGAACTGGAGATCGCCGCCCCTCCCGAACGTGTCTTTCAAGCACTAACGTCGCAGGATCAACTGTTTCGCTGGTGGAATGGCGAGGGAGGACCGTGCCGCGTGAAGCTCTGGGAGATGGAGGCTCGTCTTGGCGGCAAATGGCGTTGTCTGGCGTTTGACCCAAGCGGCCAAATGGTAGTGAACGGCTGCTCCGAGTTTGAGACCTTTGGGGAGATCGTGGAGTTCGATCCGCCGCGCGCACTGGCTTACACCTGGCTCGCAAACTTTCACTCCATCCCGTCTCATCGTGCTATGGTGCGTTGGGAGCTGATACCGCAATCGCAAGGTACTTTCGTCCGGATGACGCATAGCGGTTTGAAGCCGCTGCAGATTGCAACCGATTATGCCAATGGGTGGCCAGGGGTGATCGGCTCCCTCAAAAAGTTTGCGGAGGCACAGTAAAGTCATGTCATCAGCCACAACGATTGTCACTTCCGACCTGGACGCCGTCGTCTCCGAGATCGATATCGCCGCTCCTCGCTCGCGCGTTTTCGATGCGCTGACCAACGAAGACCAACTCTTAAGCTGGTTCACCGATGCTAGCTGCCCTGTCACGTTCTGGCAGATGGAGGCGCGCAAGGGCGGCTCCTATAGCTATGCCACGGAGAAGAGCAAGGTTGAGGTTAATGGCGTCAGCGAATTTGAATGTCACGGAGAGATCCTGGAGTTCGATCCGCCGCGGCTGCTGGTTTATTCATGGATCGGAAACTGGCATCTCGACAAGGAAAGAAAGACGATCGTGCGATGGGAGCTGACGCCGACTGCAACCGGGACGCACGTGAAAGTCACGCACAGCGGTCTGGCGCAGGAGCCTGCGGCGCGTAAGGACTACAGCGGTGGCTGGCTGGGCGTGGTGGAAAAACTAAAGGAATTCGCGGAGAGAGCTTGACACAGGATCGGCGCGTGGAAGAGTACTACGGGGGCTGAAACCCGCAGGTATACCGCACTCCGACAGCCATGCTCACGGCTGCGGGACGCTTCGGCTTGTCAGGTGCTTTATACTGAATCAATGTCGGGGGATGGCGAAAAGACGTTCTACCTTGAAACCTTTGGCTGTCAGATGAATGTGCACGACTCCGAAAAGGTGATCGGCACGCTGGTGCAGCAGGGGTATCGGCAGGTGGAGACCGTGGAGGAAGCGGGGTTGATCCTCTACAACACCTGCTCCATTCGCGACAAGGCTGAGCAAAAGGTGTTCAACCGGCTGAACGACTACAAGAAGTTGCGGAAGCAAGGCAAGAAGTTTGGCGTGCTCGGCTGCGTCGCCCAGCAGGAAGGCGAGCGGATCTTCGAGAAAGCGCCACATGTCGACTTGGTATGCGGATCCGCATCCTATCGCAATCTGCCTCAGATGCTGGTGCAACTGGAGAGCGCCCCGGCCGGAGAAGGGAAGTGGCTCACCGGCCTCGACGACCGTCAAACCGACCACTGCTTCGAAACCGAGTACACCGCCCGCACCAACCCCCATCGCGGCTATATCACCATCATTGAAGGATGCGACAAGTTCTGCGCCTATTGCGTTGTTCCCTACACGCGCGGCAAAGAGCGCAGCCGCACGTCGAGTTCGGTGCTGTCGGAGGCGCGGCAGTTGGTCGATCTCGGATATACGGAAATCCAACTGCTCGGGCAAAACGTAAACTCCTACCGCGATGCCGAAGGAAAGAAGAGTTTCGCTGAATTGCTTAAAGCTATAGGCGAGGTTACTGGAATTCGCCGGGTTCGCTTTACAACCTCGCATCCGCGCGACTTTGGGCGCGATATCGTCGACGCCATCGATGCGATGCCCGCACTCTGCGACCACGTGCATTTGCCCGTGCAGAGTGGCTCGACGCGGGTTCTGGATGCTATGCAGCGGCTGTACACGCGCGAGGATTACCAGGAGCGCATCAGCTGGATTCACAGCGCAAAGCGCGATATCTCGATTACAACCGACCTGATCGTCGGCTTCCCAGGCGAGACGGAGCACGAATTCGAACAGACGCTTTCTCTGCTGGACGAGGTGGGGTATGACAGCGCCTTCACGTTCAAATATTCGCCGCGGCCGAACACGCCAGCGCTCAAGCTTGAGGATGCGATTCCAGATGCTGAAAAGGTGCGCCGTCTGGCCGTAGTAAATGAAAAGCAGCGTCAGATCTCATCGGTGCGCAACCGGCGGCATCTGGGGCAAACTGTCGACGTGATGGTGGAAGGGAAGAACGAAGCCCGTGGCCAGTGGATTGGTCGCACCTCGCAAATCAAGGTGTTGAATTTTACCGCGCCGGAAGGCGTGGAATTGAAGATTGGCAGCTACGTCAACGTGCGAGTCACCAACGTCTTTCCGAATAGCCTGGTGGGAGAGTTGCAGTGAATCGTTGGTAGTCTTAGTAGTTGGTGTTCACGGAGGGCGCTGTGTAGTGTGTTATGACTGGCGTACTCGCGAGGCGTATGACTCAGGTGCTTAGGCCGGGGCTCGCGGGAGACTACACTAGACAGCAGTCGTTGGTTTTCGAGGATCTTGCAAATGGAAGTTGAAATGAAAATTCGCGGGCTGATGATGGACCCTGTCGGGAACATGCCCATCGTGCTGCTGAAAGACGTCGGCGGTGACACGGTTCTCCCTATCTGGGTTGGCGTCTATGAAGCGAATGCCATAGCGCTTGAAATTGAAAAAGTGACCACGCCGCGCCCCATGACGCACGACCTCATTAAGAATGTTCTGACGGGCCTCGATACGCTGGTCCACAAAGTGGTGGTTACGGAACTGAAGGATGACACGTTTTATGCGGTGATCTGGCTGGAGCGGGAGGGCCGCGCCATTAGCGTCGATTCCCGACCGTCGGATGCGCTCGCGCTCGCGCTGCGCATGGATTGCCCGATTTTCGTGGAAGAAGAGGTTCTTAAGCAATCGAAGCAGTCGGCGAATATTTCCGACCGGGCAACGGCCGATGAGCTGCGCAAATGGCTGGAAGGTCTCGGCGACGACGATCTCGGCAAGTACAAGATGTAAGTGCGTAATTTGTGAATTGAGTAATGTCGTAATCGGTAATCTCTCGCCTTGCCAATGGATTCCGCTGAACAACTCCAGCAGATTTACCTCGCGGGATTTGAACTCCAAACATACGATCGTTTTCCGAAATGCGTGGGCGTCATCCGCGATGGCTGCGTTGCGCTGCTCGCGCCAGGCGTGGACGGCCTGCAGATTCTTGGCACGCCCGGCTGGCGCATGGGCGAAGTGATCGGCGTTCTCACCGAAATCCAGGGCCGAAAGGTATTTCAGGCGAAAACCGAGATTGTTGAGGCCACAGCCGAGCAACTGGCGGCGCTTGAGCGCTTCCGGGAAGACTTAAAGCAAATTCTTAGGGGCGGCGGAGAAAAAGGCACGCTAAGCGGCGGATCGCCAAGGGTGATGTCATCGTGACATTATTGACATCATATCGTCGCTCATCGATTCCGTGGAACTGATTCAGTAGAAGGGCGCTCCCGAGAGGCGGATCCAGCAGCCCGAGGCCCGCCTTTGTCAATGTTTACATAATACCTGTTATCGGACATTGCATTACAAGTGCGGGGAGGATCGCCACGTTTGCCTCTGATCCGATCGGGGGCCTGTCGCCGTCCAGCAGTCCTGTGCTGTGAAATAAAAAAGCGCGGAGGGGCAGGCTTCAAAAGCCCTGCTCCTCCGCGTTTGGAATTCTCACACTAAACGGACTTCCTCAGTTTCTGTTTGGTCCACGTGGTGACGGCCGCAGGGCCTTGTGGGACGAGCCTGATGCCTTCGCCTCTCCGGTTGCGGCAGGACAAGCATCGCCGGCCAGCGTCGTGTTGGTCACGTTGTAGAACGTGTTGGGTGAGGACGTGGTGCCAGTACCGGTCCCCAAGAGGATTCCGGCGCAAGCTTCGTTGATGGTGTTGCCGGTGATCGTGTTGTTGTTGCCGCTTACGACCGCGCCCGAGCTGCACGTGTCATCCGAGTGGATACCATCTTGCGTGCTGCCATAGACCGTATTTGACGTCGCGGAATTGTTGTTGCTGCATAGATCGATGGCGTCGTCGCCTCCGCCAATGTGGTTCGAGCTTATGGTCGCCCCGTCCGCCACACCATAGGTGGGATCGGAATCTGTGGTGATCGAATACTGCGCGCTCTCCGCAGTGTTGGAGGAGGCCGTTACGCCAGCGGAAGCGTAGATCAGAATGCCGGACGAGGCCCAGTAGCCGCCAGTGTAGACATCATCAGCGACATAGTTGTCCGTGACCTTTGCCGTTGCCCCGAAACCAATCTGAATACCGTTTTGGGCGATGGCTGGCGTGGCCCCAATACCGATAACGGTGTTACCGGTGACCGTCACCTTTGGACCCGGCGCTCCCGAGCCCAGGCCGCTGGCGGTGATTCCATTCTTCTGATAGTTGCGAACGGAATTGTCTTTGATCGTGACTGCGGGAGTGCCGCCGTTACTCTCTACGTTGATCGCCAAACCATCCTGGCAACCCAGGTCGGAGCCGGTCAGAATCTGATTTCTGACCGCGTTGTTAGAGATCGTTCCTGTAGAGTTCTGGAAATAGATTCCCTGTATGTCAGTTCCACACCCTGACAATCCGTTGCCACTGCCGTCAACGGTGAGGTTCGAGATCGTGACGCTGGCCGCATCGAGTACGGCAATCTGCACCGCGTTGTGATCACCGTAGATATCGTAGACGTTCGCAACCAGGCCGCTCGATGGCGGAACCACGACGGCCGCAGCGGAGGATCCACTCTGAACCCCGGTCAACGTCAGACGCTTCTTAATTACAACCTGCTCAGGATAAGTTCCTGGGCAAACGTCAATTGTGGTGTCAGCGGCAACCGCGCTCACCGCCGCTCCAATGGTGGCGTACGATGTCAGTCCAGTCACGCAACTGCCAACCTGAACCGTGGTCGCTGCCTGGGCAATTGAAACCATGAAGCATACGGCCAAGACCATTGCTCCGGACAAGGACGCTCGTATCAACCCATTCTTTCTTTGATGCATACACTTTCTCCTTTAAACCTTCGCTTAAATTTGCGTTTGTCCCTGGAGCTCCCCTCCGCCGGTTTGGCGCGAGGCGATAGGTGAGTATAAGGTGCGTGGGTGGGACAAAATGTTGCGGGGAAGTTAAAAAGGCGCGGCTTTCCAGCAAAATTCGGGCGAATGCTTACGGCTCTATTGGTTATCTACTGAAAAGACGATGCCTGGATGAAATAATGAGCCCGCGATCCGAGTACCGATCGCTAGCAGTTGGCGCTGCCCCACGAAGACCTTGACTCGTGGAGCCCGTGACAGCTCGGGCAAATTCACTGCACGGCCAGAGCGAATCAACGCCGCAGATTCCTCGGTCGCCGTCACGCACGGCATGGTTTCCAAAAGCTCGCGAGGGTGGACGGAGAGGGCTATCAGATCCTCCGTAGTTCCCTGCTGCGCTGCTGACCACAACTCATCGAGCGTGTGCGCGTCTTCAATATTGAATTCGGCTACTGCCGTTCGGCGCAACTCCACCAGATGAGCTCCGTAGCCCAGCCGTTTGCCCATGTCGTGCGCGATCGAACGCATATAAGTTCCAGATCCCACGTGGGCTCGAAAAGTGGCATGATCGCTAGCTACATCCAGGATCGTAAACTCCTTGATTTCGACCTGCACGGCCTCGAGCTTCACCTCCTGCTGCTTGCGGGCGAATTTGTATGCGGGGATGCCTGCGATCTTCTTCGCTGAAAATGGCGGCGGCATCTGCTTGATCGTGCCCTGGAACTCGGCGGCAAGCGCCCGGATCTTTTCCGCGTCGAGAATCGTTTCCTGAGGCTCGGAAGTCGCCGTGCCATCGGCGTCGTAGGTATCGGTGGAGAAGCCGAAGCGAATCGCGCCTTCGTAGATCTTTTCGGAATGCATGTAGAACTGCGCCAGACGAGTGAAGCTGCCGGCGACAATGGGCAGAACCCCAGTGGCCGATGGATCGAGCGTTCCGAGATGCCCAACCGAACGCTGGCCAAGAATGCGGCGCATCCGATTGACAACGTCGTGCGACGTGAGACCCGGGGGTTTATCGATGATGAAAACGGCATTCATGGAATTGAGTAATTTGGTAATTTGTAATCTGGCAATTTCAAGGCATCCGATAGAAGCGGGCGGCGAGCCGCAAATCACCAAATTACAGATTACACAATTACCAAGTCCCCATGATTCCCCTTCGTGACGATCAGCCGTCGTTCTCTACGCCATTCATCAATTATTTCTTTATTGCGCTGAACTCGCTGGTCTATCTCTGGGAATTTTCGGTCGAACAGCAAAGTCCGCGCGTGCTGAATGCCTTCGTGATGCAGTTTGGCCTGGTTCCCCACCACGCAGTTGCCGTTCTTACGGGGCATTCGCACGCCAGCCCGGCCACGGCCATCATTCCTTTCTTTACGTCCATGTTTTTGCACGCGTCGTTCATGCACGTTGCCGGCAACATGCTTTTTCTCTGGATCTTCGGTGACAACGTGGAAGATTCCCTTGGCCACTTCAACTACGTAATCTTTTATTTTGCCAGTGGACTAGCGGCGGCGGTTACGCAGGTTCTTATCAATCCCAGTTCGCGCCTGCCCACGGTTGGCGCCAGTGGCGCAATTGCAGGAGTCATGGGAGCTTATTTCGTCCTCTATCCTCGCGCGCGCGTGCTGGTGTGGTTTCCACCGATTTTCTTTTTTCACGTGCCTGCCTGGCTCATGCTGGGGTACTGGTTTCTTTACCAGTTCTTCAGCGGGACCGTGACCGTAATTGCGGAGACAGCGCAAAACGGCGGCATCGCTTTCTGGGCTCATGTCGGAGGATTCGCAGCGGGCGTCATCATGATCAAATTATTTCCAGAACGCCGGCAGCGATATCGCTACGGCACGTGGTAAATAGGATTTGAGTGTAGCGCCGACACCTTGCCGGCTGTTCCGTGGGCGACTCGTCCGCGACTGTGGTTGCAGAGTTGCTGCAATTTAGTGGGCGCCGAAACTATGCTCGCGGCTCGGGCGCCGGTCCCGGCGGCAGAATCTCCGGCTCCGAACTCTTCACCTGCTGGCGCGTGACAAACCACACCGCCGCTGTCCATGTCGGAAACAGGTCGAGGCCCGGAATGAGTTCGGCCGCCAGCGATGGCAGGAACGCCCAGTGCCAGCCCAGCAGGCGCGTGAGAACAAACGCCACGAGGAGATCGAGGACCGAATCGGCAGGCGAGATCCCGCCCTCGGCAAACACCGGAAACGCCAAAATCTGCAAAGCGTCCGCGCCAATGGCGACAAGCCACGCCAGCCGCTGCTCGCGCGATCTCAAAGATTTCCAATATTCAAGAAAAGACATAGTCGAGCCCACGAACATGAACGCCCTTAAAGTTGGATGCTCCAATCAGGCATTCGGCGCGCGCCGATTTACAGTGTCCCGGCCGCTGGCCTCAATACGAGTTTTTCTACCACGGCATTAGGCGGCAATAAAAGGGCGTTGACCACAGCTTGCGCGACCGCGCGCGCAGACATCATTTTGTGCCGTGGCGCTTGCGGCCAGAGCGTCGTCCAGATATCGGTATCGGTTGCGCCGGGCAACAAGGCAATCACGCGAATGCCCTTCGGCCGCAACTCTTCGCGTAGCGTGTCGGTGAGGCCAAGCGCGCCGTGCTTGGAAGCGTTGTAGGCCGCCGATCCCGGAAATACGCACTCGGCGGCAACCGACAGATTGTTTACGATTGTACTTCCCCGCTTCATCACCGCCAGGGCGGCCTGCGTGACCAAAAACATGCCGGTGAGGTTGGTGTCGATTACCTCGATCCACGTTGGATAGGGCAACTCTGCCACTGTGCGATTGGGATGCGCGATGCCCGCATTATTGATCAGAAAATCAAGCGGACGGTGTAGCGAGCGAACCCGCGCAAACAAGCCGTCAACTGATTCGGGACTGCGTACGTCGCAGGTTTGCGACAGCACGGTGACACCGAGCTTCTCAATTTTTCTGGCGGCCTGCGCCAGCGATTTCGCGTCGCGCGCGGTCATCACCAGGTCGCAACCTTCGCGGGCCAATGCTATGGCAATTTCCAATCCGATGCCACGATTTGCGCCTGAGACAAGGGCAAGGCGCCTCGCCATCGGCAGCGTCGTTTTCTTTTTCATGGACCAAGCGTAGCCCAGGCAGCGTGCGCGCCAGAGTGTTCAATACGGTAACCGCGCTTGGACTTTTCAGGAAACGTTCGTCCGCTGACGAATGAGCGACAAGAACTCGCTTCTTGTCTCCTCTTCCTCGCGGAAACAGCCCAGCATCGACGAAGTTACGGCAGAGGAATGCTGCTTCTCGATGCCTCGCATCATCATGCACAAATGCCGCGCTTCGATCACCACACCTACGCCCTGCGGCTCGATCGTCTTCTGGATTGTTTCAGCAATTTGAGTGGTCAGCCGTTCCTGGATTTGCAAGCGCCGTGAAAACACTTCGATCAGCCGCGGAATCTTACTCAGCCCGATTACCTTGCCGTTCGGAATATAGGCCACGTGCACTTTGCCGAAAAAAGGCAGCATGTGGTGTTCGCAGAGGCTGAACATCTCTATGTCTTTCACGATCACCATTTCATCGTAATTGACCGTGAAAAGCGCGTTGCGCAAAAGCGCCTCGGGATCTTCCTGATAGCCCTTGACCAGATGCTGCATCGCCTTATGAACGCGCTCAGGCGTTCGGACGAGGCCTTCTCTGTTGGGATCCTCGCCCAAACGAACGAGCATCTCGCGAACAAGCTCTTCGTAACTGGCGCTGGTAAGGGACGTTGGCTCCGTTGTAGGTTTCATAGTATAGGCCCCGTCGTTAGTCGTTGGTCGTTAGCAAAGTCCTGATCGTCAGGCGTTAGTCCTCAGGAAAACCACAAGCACCGTTGCGAGCCACCAGACGACTGGCGACCAGCGACTAACGACTCTCTTCTCCTGCATACTCGAACGAATTCAGCATCGTTTCTTCAATTCGAACTTTCTCTAGATGAGCCTTGTCGAATCCGCGCTTCACAATTTGATAAATCGAGATGCATAGATTTTCCGTAGTCGGAACCTCTTTCGCGAATTCCGGCAGCAGGTTTAAGTTCTGGTGGTCATAGCGTTCGAGAACCTGTGTCTGCACGAAAGCATCCAGATCCACCAGATTGCAAATCATGCCTGTCGCCTGATCCACCGCGCCGCTGACCGTTACCTCAATCATATAGTTATGCCCGTGCCCGTAAGGGTTATTGCACTTGCCATAAGTTGCGCGATTCTCTTCCGCCGACATCTGGACGCTGTGTAACCGGTGCGACGCGGACAACATGTAACGCCGAGTCAAGTGGGCCTTCATGCTTCTCCGTAGAAATCGACAAAAAGATCGGGCGTTTCATAGACGCGCACGCGGTGCAATTGCGCGGATTGTAGTTTCGGGGCCAGGCGCTGCCAGATCGCAATGGCAAGATTTTCGGTCGTAGGAATCTGCGTAAAAAACTCAGGCACTTCCTTATTCAGAAATCGATGGTCGAGCGCGTCGAGCACTTCCCTGTTCATTACATCCTTTAGTTGCCGGAGATCGACCACGAAGCCAGACTTAGGATCGACCCTGCCCTTCACCGTAACTTCGAGCGTGTAATTGTGCCCATGCCCATTGGGATTATTGCATTTGCCAAAAAGACGTACGTTCTCCTCCTGCGTGAACGCCGGATTGTGATAGTAATGCGCCGCAGAGAATTCAGCCTTGCGAGTTAGATAGACCATAGTTCAGTTTCCGGTTGCCAGCATCTAGTTGCCAGTTCTAGATGACGTGCTGCAGTTTCATCACGCGCTTGCTCAGCAGCAACTCTAGCGGCGGCTCTCTATCGGCGACGCTTGCGCAGGGGGACGGGGATGATTGAATCCCTCCGTGTCGCCTGCCATACCCGAATACGCGCGCCCTTTCCACGATACACTTCCGCCCGCGTGCGCACGCTGCGACCGTAGTAACAGATACGCAAACACCGGCGGCCCCAGCGCTGTGGAAAGAACCGTTGCCCCCATGCCGAAATTCGCGCGCCGCAGACGCACATACAATGCGATCACTGGGACGAGCAGCGGAAGCGTCAACCACGCCAATAGCCAACCAACAGCGAGAAGAAATGCGCGCCGCCGTGCATGCGGAAACAACAGGGCAAGGTTCTTCGTCCATCCTTCGCGAAGCTGCTCCCAGTTGCGATACATGCGTGCGCAAACCGCGTCTCCGCCGTAGCGAAAATAAATACGCAGCCCCGCACGCCGAAATGTCTTGGCCAGAGCTACATCCTCCAGTATCTCGCCCGCAACTGCCGTATGTCCGCCGATCGAATCATACGCGGCACGCCGAACCAGTATGTACTGCCCATTAGCCGCCACAATTCCGGAACTTTGATCGCGCACTTTCGCCGGTGGATACTCGGCTGCCAGTTCGGCAAAGACGATCGGCATCACGATCTTCTCCGCAAAACTCTCGACCACTTGCTGCGGCGAGTACGACAGCATATCGACTGCTTCGCGTTTCGCCTCGGCCAGCGCCCGCGCCAACGACCCGGGCAGATGCACCGTGTCCGCATCGGTAAACAGCAGCCACTCGGCGCGCGCCGCGCCTGCGCCTGCGATCACCGCATTGTTCTTTCCAGTCCAACCCGCCGGAAACGGCCCCGGAGAAATTACCTGTACGCCGCTAAAGCGCTCTGCGATTTCGCGCGTGCGGTCCGTCGAACCGTCGTCAACTACAATAATCTCGAACGCCACGCCCGTCTGGGCAACCAGCGATTGCAGGCACTCCCCAAGGCTCGCCTCTTCATTCCGCGCCGGAATGACGATCGATACTTCGGGAGCAGCAGCCTCGGATTGTGATGCCTGACCTGAAAGACCCATCGGTTTTTCGCTATTATAGCGATGTGACCCGAACTCTTCTCGTTATTGGATTGATAGCTGCCTTGGCCGGATTCTTCCCCGGATGCTATAGCGGCAGTCATCCCGCCCGCATTGGTTCAACCGCTCCCGACTTCACGGTGCAGGATTCGGACCACACCATCTCGCTCAAACAATTCCGCGGCCAGGTGGTTGTGCTGAATTTCTGGGCCACATGGTGCCCTCCGTGCATTGACGAAACGCCGGCCATGGTGCGCATGCAGGCGATGATGAAGGACAAAGGCGTGACCGTACTCGCCGTCAGTATTGATGCCGACGATGCCGCATACCACAAGTTTCTCAAGGACTACAGCGTCAACATGGTGACCGTGCGCGACGAATCCAAAAAAGTCAGTTCGCTTTATGGGACGTTTGGCTGGCCCGAGACCTACGTCATCGACCGCAACGGTATCATCCGCCGCAAGTTCATCGGCCCCATCAACTGGACCAGCCCGGAGATTACGGATTATTTGAGCAAGCTGTAGTGGCTGCGCCTCAGCTGTTAGTCAGTCGACGATTTTGGGAATCGTTGTGGCACGCGGCATATTGGGTTCCGTTTTTTCTGGGACCTGAGACCTAGCTCCTGAGATCTACAATTTCACATTTCTCAGCCGCAGCGAATTCGTGATCACCGACACGGAACTGAAGCTCATGGCGGCAGCGGCGAGAATCGGACTTAACAGCACGCCAAAAAATGGATACAGCACCCCCGCCGCGATCGGCACGCCAACCGAGTTGTAGATAAACGCGAAAAATAAATTCTGCCGGATGTTGCGCATCGTCGCCTGACTCAACTTGCGAGCCCGCAAAATTCCTTCCAGATCGCCTTTCAGCAGCGTGATTCCACCGCTCTCCATGGCGATATCGGTTCCTGTGCCCATGGCGATGCCGACGTCGGCCTGCGCCAGTGCAGGGGCGTCGTTGATGCCGTCGCCCGCCATCGCGACAATGCGACCCTCGTTGTGCAACTTCTTCACAATCTCGGCTTTTTGACCGGGAAGGACCTGCGCTTCGAATTCGTCAATCCCCGCAAGTTTCGCAATCTTCCCGGCATCGAAAGGGTTGTCTCCGGTCAGCATGACCACGCGGATGCCCGCCTTTCGCAGCTCGCGCACAAGCCCCGGAGCCGAAGGTTTCATCGGGGCGGCGAGCGACAAACTGCCCGCAAGTTTGCCATCTATAGCGATCTCAAGGACGGTTCCGCCGGGGGCACGCGCCTGTAAGAAAGCAGTATTGCCCCGGTCGAGCACACCGACATCGACCATGAACTTACTGCTTCCCACGGCTACCCGCTTTCCGTCCACAGCGCCCTGCACGCCTTTGCCGACCACATAATGAAAGTCTGTCGGCTCTGATAGCTTCAGCCCGCGCGCTTGCGCCTCGGCCACAATCGCCGCTCCCAGCGGATGTTCGCTCGCCCGTTCAAGACTCGCGGCCAGCCGAATGAGTTCGTTAAGTTTGCGCTCGCTCTCAGCGCGATCCGCCGGGTCTAGAGGTTGAAGCACTCCCCGCTGCACTCGATCGTCCAGACGCGCTGCTTCCTCTGGGTTTGACGGCGGGGGCAGCGAAATTCCATTAAACTTCGGCTTCCCTTCCGTCAGAGTCCCTGTCTTGTCGAAGACGATCGTGTCCACCTTTTCCATCGTCTCCAGCGCCTCGGCGTTTTTGATCAGGACGCCCGCGTGCGCGCCGCGGCCGGTGCCTACCATGATTGCCATTGGCGTCGCCAAGCCAAGCGCGCAAGGACAGGCGATGATCAGCACAGCGACTGCGTTCACGATGGCATGCGCGAATCGCGGCTCGGGACCAAACATCGCCCAGACAATAAAGGTCACTACTGAAACTGCAATCACAGCCGGGACGAACCCGCCCGCAACTCTATCCGCCAGCCGCTGAATGGGAGCCCTCGTCCGCTGCGCCTGGCTCACCATTTGCACGATCTGCGCCAGCATGGTTTCGCTGCCCACGCGCTCGGCGCGCATTACCAGAGCGCCCGTCCCGTTCACCGTCGCACCAATCACCCGCGCGCCACTTCCCTTCTCGACGGGTATTGACTCGCCCGTAATCATCGATTCATCCACCGCGCTCGAGCCGTCAAGCACCACGCCATCCACGGGAATTTTCTCTCCCGGACGCACGCGCAATTTATCTCCGGGTTTTACCTGATCGAGCGGAATGTCCCGCTCCGTGCCGTCGCCCGCCATTACGCGCGCCATCTTCGGACTCAAATCCAACAGCGCTCGAATAGCGCTCGAAGTCTGGCTTCTGGCGCGCAACTCCAGCACCTGCCCCAACAGCACGAGCGTGATGATCGACGCCGCGGCCTCGAAATACACATCTGGGCGATCACTCATCGTGCGAAACGACGCGGGAAAGATCTGCGGGAACACCGTCGCGACCAGGCTGTACAGGTACGCTACGCCCGTGCCAATCGCGATCAGCGTGAACATATTCGTGCTGCGGTTGACGATCGAAGCCCAACCACGCTGGAAGAACGGCCATCCGCACCAGAGGACGACCGGAGTCGCGAGAATGAGCTCCAACCACGGAAGGCCCCAACCCCAAAGGAAGAACTGATATCGGTACCCAGCCAATGTGTCCACTTGCCGGACGAAAAAGTGCGGCCACAACATGCTTCCCATCGCGATGGCCAGCAGCGGCACGGTCAGCGCGACGCCAATCCAAAATCTCCGTGTCATGTCGCGGAGTTCGGGATTCTCCTCGGCAACCGTCGCCGTGCGCGGCTCAAGCGCCATACCGCAGATCGGGCAGGCTCCCGGTTCGCTTCGCACAACTTCGGGGTGCATCGGACACGTGTATTCCGTTTTCGTCGTCGCCAGCGCGGGCGACTCCGGCTCCAATGCCATCCCGCACTTTGGACACGGCCCAGGTCCTATCTGCCGCACCTCGGGGCACATCGGGCAAACGTACGTCCGGGAATCCGCGCCTGCTGCGCCAACTTGAGCAGCCGCCGGGCGGATTGCTCCGACTGGCGCAATAACCGTTAAAGGCGCAACTGCCTTTCGATCTCCGCTTATCGCGGCGGCCCCTGGGATTCCCAACGTCACAAGCCCCGACCCCATTGGCTTAGGCGGCGCCGCCAGAATCTTTTCCGGATTCGCACGGAATTTATCCAGACAACCGCTGCAACAAAACAAATACTCTCTTCCGCCGTGCTGCGACTTGAAGCGGGCCGTCGCCGGATTCACCTTCATCCCGCAAACCGGGTCTATGACAACGGGGTCTTGCGTGCTGAGGTCCCTCTCGGCCATGTTCTTCTGTCTTTCCTCCGTCGCTTTTTGTGTCTTCCCGAGTTCGTGCGCCCGCGCTTCGTCCCGGCTCGCGAGAGATCGCTCTTGGAGAAATCCCGCCCTTATTAGATACTCAGATGTTGAAATCGATCTTTGCGAGAAATTAGCCGAGCGATCCGCCGCCGCAACAATAATCGACGGGCAGAATCGCAGGAGAAATCAAAATGACCTATCTTGAAGCCGCCTACCGTTATCAGAATACGCCTGGGGAGAATGAACTCAGAGCCATTGACAGCATGCGCGAGGTTTACGGCATTCAGCGCGTGCAGTTCAATGAGAGGGAGCACACTGTTCGGGTTTTATTCGACGCCTCGCGAATGAAGACCGAAGCCGTCGCCAAAATGCTTCGCCAGGCTGGTATCGATGTGACGGAACAACTCGTGCTCGCCTGACGATTGCCGACCTTTTGTCTAATTGTGCGATACAGGAACTCGCGCGGAATTGCGGCTGGACGGACGCGGACAATCTCAGCGTCGACGGAAGTCGCTCAGCTCTGCCAAGCCAAAGAATAAAAGTTGCAATGGGGCACCCGGAAGGACCTCTGGCCGAAGTTGTTTCCGAAATGCCCCGTTGCGCGCCACTTCGTCTACTGGAGGACGAGCAGGTCGACTGCCATTTGCTAAGGCCTTGCCAATGCGCATTTATAGAACGCGCGAGCAGGTAGCTTTTGCGTTTGCCTTGAAAACTTTACTCGGGATAGGCGACACCTAGGGGCTGATGAGCGCCGATTTAGGAGCTGCGCTTGCGCCCGCCAAGATCAATCGGATTCATCGTGAACTGTAGGCCTAACGACGCCCAGATGAGCAGAGTGTGTTTCATAAACCGGTTTTGGGTAGGGCATGGCTTAGCCATGCCGCCTGCTAGCGCACTCCAATGCAACTTTAGCCGCTGCGGAACATTAACTGGATAACCCGAAAGTCCGTTATGAAACACACGCTCTAGTGAAACGATGTTTAGATAATCAAGATTGGTCTAAACGGATGTGCGACATGCGTTTGGGGAAATGATTCTATTTCCGTTATAATCTGAAAACGCGACGTGACAACCTGCGCCCTTAGCTCAGTTGGATAGAGCGTCTGGCTACGAACCAGAAGGTCGGGAGTTCGAATCTCTCAGGGCGCGCCATTCCTTTCAATCATTTGCCAGCCCTCCCCTCGACCGCGTCGCCCCTCGGTGTGCTTTGCTCGCCAGCATCGCGATGACGTTCTCCTTCACGGCCTTCGGTATTTCTGCGTCTGTTTCAGCGCGGTCCTCAGATCGGTTCCCGACATGGTCGCGTAACCCCGGAACATCAATCTCTGCGTCAAGGTCGGCGCACCCTTTTCGATATAGTCTCGATCGCGGTCCTCGTTCCACCGGTCTCTACGTAGGCGGTTACGGCGTCCCATGCAACGGTTTCCGCGTCGAGTTGCGAAACCCCGACGCCAAGGATGCCCCAAACCGGCAGGCGCTACACGGGTGCGGCCTGCACGAATTACAATATCGCGCAAGTAAACATGGGGAGCAATTTCGCCGCTGCACGAAACACCAAAGATCGATTCATCGAGAAAGCGTAGAGCGAGGGGTGGCACTTCTCGATTTCAGCAACGTCGTGACCGTTAACTGCTCTATAAGATGTCTCTTTTGATGCGAGGCCGGACGCCCGCGCGGGGAAGAGAAAGTGGTTCTGCGAATGCCTCTAGCTGCCATCAGCGACGAGAAGTCAGTCATAGCCCGCAAGCTTTTGTTCCTTGCGACTTTCTTCTTCTTTTCTGGGGGTTGGATTGCGGCGCTCAATCCGGCACGTCATCTCTCACAATACGGTCACACCGCGTGGAGAATCCAGGACGGATATTTCTCCGGTCAGGCACGCGCTATTGCACAGACCAAAGATGGATACATTTGGATAGGAACCGCGGGCGGACTTTTCAGATTTGATGGTGTGCGATTCATCCCGTGGGCGGCGCCTGACGAGAAAGAATTGCCCAGCCCTGATGTCTACTCCCTTTTAGGCGCTGCCGATGGCAGTTTGTGGGTCGGCACTCGTCACGGCCTGTTTCGATGGAAAGATGGCCATCTCACCAATTTTGCGGATGCGACTGGACGAATTAATGCCATCTTGGAGGACCGCGCAGGCGCTGTTTGGATTGCCCGAACGAGGATAGATCCACCCCTTGGGCCCATGTGCAAAGTTGCGGATAATTCGCTTCGTTGTTACGGCGCTAGCGACGGCCTCTCGTGCCTTTACGGAAACAGCTTGGCTAACGCCGACAACGGCAGCCTTTGGATCGGCAGTTCGGAAGCGATATGCAATTGGACACCGGCTTCATCGCGAACCTACTTGCAGAAGGAATTAGCACAGACCGAAGGACTAACCGGCGTGGGCGCGGTGGTAACGAAAGGAGATCCGGTTTGGGCTGGCATCGCGCGTGCCGGAAAAGGACTTGGACTCCAGCAATTTATTGATGGAGCGTGGAGGGACTATACGGTACCTGGACTGGATGGAACAACCATAGCGGTCAATTCGCTGCTCGTCGATCGAAGCAACGCCTTGTGGATCGGAACGGTCAACCAAGGTATCTATCGTGTTCTTGACGGAAAAGCAGAGCATTTCCGCAGTGCGGATGGTCTATCAAGCGATGCCGTCTCGAACATTTACGAAGACGTTGAAGGGGACATCTGGGTTGCCACATCGAAAGGAGTTGACCGCTTTCATGATGTTTCGGTTGCCAGCTTTTCGGCTAGCGAGGGGTTAACCACAGACTCCGTCTCTTCGGTTCTGGCGTCGCGAGGCGGCACCGTCTGGATAGGAAATGAAGGCGCGTTGGATTTCATTGAGAAGAATGGACTGTCGAGAATCACGCCGCGGGAAGGGCTGCCCGGACACGATATAACCTCTTTGTTCGAGGACCACGCAGGCAAGCTATGGTTGGGCGTCGACAACGAGCTCGCCGTTTACGATCGTGGACAGTTTCGCTTGATCCGAAGATCGAATGGAACCGGAGTGGGAGTCGTTGCCAGGCTAACCGAAGATATTGATCGCAACATCTGGGCCTACGTCGTGGGGAAAGGCGCGGGCTTACTCCGGATTCGGCAATTTCATATCGAGGAGGAATTCCCGTCGGTGCAGTACATCGTTTCGCTCGCCCCAGATCCCGGCGGTGGTATCTGGATGGGCCTCATAGAGGGCGGTTTGCAGCGATACACGAAAGGAACTTTCGAGGATTTTCCGTTTCCCAAGAACGTCGGTGCCGCGCTCGACCTGCTGGCGGACGCTGACGGTTCGATCTGGGTGGCAACCCAGAAGAATGGTTTGATGCGATGGAAAAAGGGTGATCTCGAGTTCTTAACCACAAAGAACGGCCTTCCTTGTGACGAAATATTTTCTCTAATACGAGATAAGGCAGGTTCGCTCTGGATTTATTCGAAGTGTGGGCTGCTGGAGATTGCAGATTCCGAGCTCAAGAATTGGTTGGCCAACCCAAGATCCGCAGTGAAGGTTGGGACGTATGATGTTCTCGATGGGGCACAGCCCGCACTTCCCTCTTTCCGTCCTATTTCTTCAATGTCTCCCGATGGACAGTTGTGGTTTGCCAACGAAAGTGTTCTACAGACGATCGATCCGAGCCATCTCGCATCAAACCTGCTTCCCCCTCCGGTTCACATCGAGGAAGTAGTTGCCGATCGACGAACCCACTCTCCGCAAGAGACCCTTCGGTTTCCCCCACATACCCGCGATCTTGAGATTGACTACACTGCTCTCAGCTTTGTCGTGCCGCAAAAGGTCCTGTTTCGCTACATCCTTGAGGGCCACGACGCATCCTGGCAAGATCCGGGAACGCGGCGTCAGGCTTTCTACAATGATCTGCGTCCCGGTCACTACCGCTTCCGTGTCATCGCGTGTAATAACGACGGGGTATGGAACCAAGCCGGAGCCTCCCTGGACTTTTCTATTCTTCCCGCGTACTACCAGACCACATGGTTTCGCGCATTCTGCGCGGCTGCCTTTCTGGTTCTGATGTGGGTCATCTATCAAATTCGCGTCCGGCAATTACACCACCAGTTCGAAATCGGCGTGGAAGCGCGGGTCAACGAGCGCACCCGCATCGCGAGAGATCTCCACGATACCTTGCTGCAAACTTTGCACGGACTGATGTTCCAATTTCAGGCCGTTCGAAATCTGATGCCTCGAAAACCCGACGAAGCGATGCGATCTCTTGACGATGCGATCAATGAGACCGAGAAGGCGCTCGCGGAGGGACGGAATGCCATTCAGGGCCTACGTTCTGAGCCAATTACCGAGAGCGATCTCGCGGACTTACTCAAGGCCACGAGTCAAGAACTGGCGGCTTCCGGAGCTGCGAACCCCGACTCGGCGGACCAGGAGCCGCCCGTTTTCGATCTGATTGAGGAGGGCGAGCGGCGAACTTTGTCTCCGGCCACCAAGAATGAGATTTGCCGGATCGCATTCGAAATACTGCGAAATGCGTATAGGCATTCGTACGCACACCGGATCGAGGCCGAAATCCGATACGATGATCGCATGCTTCGGGTTAGGATTCGGGACGATGGCAGCGGCATCGATCCGAAGGTGTTGAAGGAGGGTGGAAGGGCCGGGCATTGGGGATTACGAGGCCTCCGCGAACGCACTGAGAGAATGGGGGCCCACTTGGATTTTTGGAGCGAGGCTGGGGCTGGCACTGAAGTTCAGCTCTCCGTTCCTGCTGCGGTTGCCTATGAAGCATCGCGTGAGAGTGTTGGGTCAAGACTATTTCGGAAAGTGACAAATCGTGGACAGCGCTCCTAACCTGATTCGCATCCTCACGGTCGACGACCACCCTCTTCTGCGCAAGGGGATCGCGGCACTCGTAAATGCCGAACCGGACCTCAAATTGGTCGCGGAAGCGTCGAACGGAGAAGAAGCCATCGACGCGTTCCGGTCAAGCCGGCCGGACGTAACTTTGATGGACCTACAGATGCCCGGGTTAGACGGCATTGCAGCAATCAGCCGTATTCATGAAGAATTTCCCAACGCTCGCATTATCGTTCTGACGACCTACACCGGCGACACCCAGGTATTGCGAGCCCTTCGCGCTGGCGCACGCGCCTATATCCTCAAGGGACATGTGCATAAGGAACTGCTGGAAACGATCCGTGCCGTGCACGCCGGACAGAAGCGCATTCCTCCGGACATCGCCGCTGAGTTGGCGGAACACGCCATGGATGACGAATTAACCGAACGTGAAATCGACGTATTGAAGTTGGTCGCTGCTGGCAATGCAAATAAGCTGATCGCTGATCGGCTCTCGATTGGCGAAGCGACCGTCAAGAGCCACGTGTCAAATATATTGTCCAAGCTTGGCGCTAATGATCGATCCCACGCCGTAACCATTGGACTGAAGCGCGGCATTATCGAACTGGACTAGCCCCAAGAGTAGGATCGCTAGCTTCGGCCTTGAGGCTTTCGATCTGCTTGCAATTCCCTTGCGATCCGATGGGAGGGATTCCGGTAAACCAATACGAACGTCCAATTGCGCTCTCGCGTGGAGCGGTGCACCCTCATGTTATGCAGTTCTGGCGAGAAACGGCCGCCAGGCAGTACAAGCTAGCCCCGTCGTCAATACGGTGCCTTGGCTCGAAGCCTGGTCAATCGCAGTCACGACCCTGCCAATCGCAAACTTATCCATCGCAGCAGCAAAGGAGAAGAGCAATGCCATACGTTACAGTCGGGAAAGAAAATTCAGCCAACGTCGAGCTTTATTACGAGGACCATGGCTCGGGCCAACCGGTTGTCCTGATCCACGGATATCCATTGAGCGGCGCTTCCTGGGAGAAGCAAGTACCCGCGCTACTGGAAGCGGGTTACAGGGTGATTACCTACGACCGCAGAGGCTTCGGCAGCTCCAGCCAGCCGACCGCAGGCTACAACTACGACACGTTCGCGGAGGACCTTCACAAGCTGGTCACCCACCTCAAGCTGCACGATTTCACATTAGTCGGCTTTTCGATGGGCGGAGGCGAGGTGGCGCGCTACATCGGAAAATACGGCTCCAAGAGCGTGAGCAAAGCCGTGATTATCTCCGGTGTGCCACCGTACCTGCTCAAGACCGGCGACAATCCCGACGGCGTGGATGCCAGTGTATTTGCAGCCAGCGAGAAAGCAGTGGTCGCCGACCGCTACGCGTTCTTCACTGCCTTCTTCAAGGACTTCTACAACACCGACTTGCTGCTCGGTAAGCGCGTCAGCGAAGAAGCCGTCCAAGCTAGCTGGAACGTAGCAGCTACTGCCTCCGCCACCGCCAGCCTGGCGTGTATCCCAACCTGGCACGAAGACTTCCGTGAGGACCTGGCCCGCATTGACGTGCCCACCCTGGTGATTCACGGAGATGCCGACCGCATTCTTCCCATCGCGGCTGCGGGACTACGCACCGCCAAGCTCATCCAAGGCGCACGCCTGCTGGTCGTGAAGGACGGTCCACACTGCATCCCGTGGACACACACGGACGAAGTGAACGCTGAATTGCTGAGCTTCCTGGCTGAGAAGGCCGAGAAGTCAGACAAGAAAGTTGCCTGAGAGACCAGATTTCTAAGCAAGTAGCGTGAATCGTCGGACGCCGTGAGGTAAGAGCGTCATGACCAGTCCTGGTGTTAAGATCACTGCCATCGTATGCCCGAGTCGATGGAGGCTAATTCAATGAGTGCGCTGCAATCGGCAGGTGTTTTGCCTGCCGTCGCGCAAGCGGTCGCCGCGCCGCTTACTCGCGCCGCGATCTTCTTGGTCGCGACCGTAAAACCGGACCCTGACAGTCGCGCCACCGTGCGTTCGTTCTGCGGAGACGTCGCCGCGCTGGTGCGCGCGGTCGAATTCCGCGACCTGGAAGGAGCCCTTTCCTGCGTGATCGGGTTTGGGTCCGGCGCGTGGGACCGCCTCTTCGGGTCGCCCCGGCCGGCTGAACTGCATCCGTTCCGGGAGATTCGCGCCGAAGCCCGCCTTGCCGTCTCCACGCCGGGCGACTTGCTGTTTCACATCCGCGCCAAGCGCATGGATCTATGCTTCGAGCTCGCCACACAGTTCATGGCGCGTATCGGAAATGCCATTTCGCCAGTGGACGAAGTGCACGGCTTTCGTTACTTCGACGACCGCGATCTCATGGGGTTCGTCGACGGGACGGAGAATCCGAGGGGCGCTGCAGCGGTCGACGCCATACTCGTCGGCGACGAGGATAGCGGTTTTGCCGGAGGCAGCTACGTCATCGTGCAGAAATATCTTCACGATCTTGGCGCGTGGAATGCGCTCTCCACCGAGGCGCAGGAGCGCATCATCGGACGCACCAAGCTGTCCGACATCGAATTGGATGACTCCGTGAAACCGACGTCAGCCCACAGCGCGCTGACTACGATCGTAGAGAACGGGAAAGAGATTAAGATCCTCCGCGACAACATGCCCTTCGGACGGGCTGCGAGCGGTGAATTTGGCACCTATTTCATCGGTTATAGCCGTTCGCCCCGTACGATCGAGCAGATGCTCGAGAACATGTTCATCGGCCGGCCGCCGGGCAACTACGATCGGCTGCTGGACTTCAGCCGCGCTGTTACCGGAAACCTGTTCTTCGTGCCCTCCGCTACATTCTTGGAGAGCGTGACCGGCGATCAGACTGACGACGATCAAACTGAGAAAGATCAACCCGCAGTTGCGGAGACCGCTGCCACACCCCCGGAGGCTGATTCCCCTCCATCCATCTCACCGGTGCGCGACGGTTCGCTCGGCATTGGTTCTCTCAAAGGAGATATACGACATGAATAACCTTCATCGCGAGCTTGCCCCCATTTCCGACTCGGCATGGGCTCAGATCGAAGAGGAAGCATCGCGTACGCTCAAGCGCTACCTCGCCGGACGGCGCGTCGTCGACGTGCACGGACCGGCTGGTGTCGCGCTCTCCGCTGTTGGCACCGGCCACCTGCGGACGATCGCCGCCCCGGCGAAAGGCATCGTCGCGAGCCAGCGCGAGGTGAAGGCGCTGGTCGAGCTGCGTGTTCCGTTCGAACTGAGTCGCCAGTCCATCGACGATGTCGATCGTGGCGCGAACGATTCCGACTGGCAACCTGCGAAGGACGCGGCGCGGCAGATTGCTTTTGCCGAGGACGCCGCCATATTTGACGGCTACGCCGCCGCTGGCATCGGAGGTATTCGCCAAGGGACCAGCAACCCGATCATGACGCTCCCCGCCGATGTGCGCGAATATCCGGATGCGATTGCGCAGAGCCTGAGTCGGTTGCGCCTCGTGGGTGTGAATGGCCCCTATGCCGTATTACTCGGCGCCGACGCCTATACTGCGCTAGCCGAGACCAGCGACCACGGATACCCCGTCTTGGAACACGTTAAGCGGCTCGTTAAAGATCAAATCATCTGGGCGCCCGCCATTGCTGGCGCGTTCGTCTTGACCACGCGGGGCGGCGATTTTGACCTTCATATCGGCCAAGACGTCTCTATTGGCTATCTCAGCCATACCGATACCACAGTCCGCTTGTACCTGCAGGAGACTTTCACTTTCCTTCTGCTCACCACCGAAGCTGCCGTCGCGCTAGCTCCTCCCGCGAAGGCGAAGAAGCCTTGATGCCTTGATGCGTGCCTCGGATCGACCAGCGAAAATCGTTTCTGCGCTTTCGTTGGTGCTGCGTTGTTGTGCAGGGTTTTCTTCGATTTCGCCGGCTCTTCCTGACCGGCATTCGCACAGTCTAGCGCTCGATCACGGGTGCCGCAAAGCCGACTACCTGTGGTCCTATGTCTCTGTAGGATTCGCGTAGATCGAATGGCGGACCAGACACGCTAAAAGACGCCGAGCCCTACTTGGCTTTCTGACCGCCCGCAGTCTCCTTCGGCTGCTCTTCAACTTTTTGCCAGTTCGAATCGGGATTGTATCGCTTTATCGCTTTGGCCAAAGCCTCTGTCTTTTTGCCGAGATCTTTCTGATAGACCACTCCATCATCGCCAACGATGAAGGTCATCACGCCGGACGACTTGTATTCGGCAGGATAGGCCACAAAAGCGAAACCCTCCGTCATTTTGCCGTTAACGATATAACTCTTCGCGCCGCCGGAAGCATCTTTACCCTGACCTGTCAGAGCATGGAAATAGTAACCGCGATAAGGAGTCGGCGACCCGGCTTGGCCTTTGACATAGCCCTCGGCCACTGCCGCCGCCACGAGCGGCCCGATGGGACTCTGGGGCTCGCCATCGGCGGCCTTCCAATAAAGACCATTGTGCTGCCCTTCATCACTGAAGATTTTCGGGGCGTACTCGCCGCGCTGGGTGGAGTATTCTTTTTCAGCCGCCGCCAGCTCCTGGCAAACGCGGATGGCGGACATCTCGTTCCGGCCAATTCGCCTGTATAGAATTTCTTTCTTGCCCGCTTCGGTGTCGAAATACCACGTGTTGCCTTTGTGCACGAGCGGTATCGGTGTGGGCCAATTCTCGGCACCAATCACTAAGGTCGTGGTTCCATCCGGTTCTTTCACCAGACGGTGCATTTCCTGGTATTTCCGTGCGAAGTTGGCACGGCTTTCGGCGTCCTCGGTGTCGTCTCCCGACGAGACGACGCGTTTTCCGTCTGGTCCGAGGATATCGAGCATGGCCTTTTCGTCATTACTCTGCGCTGCCGTTACCAGCGCGTTGCTCGCGTCTTCCGGGGACGAAAATGTCCTTTGGCCTGGTTGCTGTGCCATTGAACGCGAGGGAAAGCACAGAATCAAAAAGATTCCGACGGCAGCTAGTTTAGCAAGATTGGCTCTAAGAAGATTGGCTCTAAGAAGATCAGCTCCAAGAACTTTGTCGAGTTTCAGCCCGGTTCGCCGCATATGCCTTCTCTCCGTTTCTTGTAACAAGCGATAGAAATTTTCCTACCTTCGATTCCCGGCACCTACCGATTACCGGCACCCACCGCCATGAAATCCGCCGCCGCGGGATCCTCCTCCGAAGCTGGCGCTTCCGCGCGACGAAAAGCTGCGGGCCTCACCGCCTCGCTGGAAGCCGCTGAAGGCGCCCGAGCGAACGCCGCTTTGACCGCGGGGTTCAGCGTATCCGCGGGCGGCGCGGTTGTTTCCTTCGAAAGGCCGGGCAGCCGCACCGGGATGATTGAAAGCCTCGCCACGGCCTGCTCCGCCGCGATAGAAGTTGCTGCGGTTATAAAACGTGGTGCTGCGGGAGGCATACCTGCTGTGATCAAACAGCACGGCGTGGTTATGCCAATCGAATCCCCAATGCCCCCAGCCCCATCCGAAGCCGCCAAACCAGCCGATTCCGAAACCGACTCCAAATGAGAGGTACGGCCCACCAAACCAGATTCCAGGGTAGGGATACCATCCCGGCCAAGCCACGACGGGATATCCGTAAATCAGCCACGGATCATACGCTGGAACGTACACGACGTCGGGGTCGGCGGGCTCGATGTCAATCGTCGAATCCTGATCCGAGACCTTGAGCTGCGGCGTGGTCTTAAGATTGCCCGCTTCTTCCGCTTTTCGGCGCATGAACTGTACTGCATCCATCACGTCTTGCTGCTGGTTGTAATAGGCATCGCCCAGGGACGACGTCCATGAAAGGTTCTTGTCCATATTTCCAAGGACAGACGGGAATGCAGCGAGCGCTTTGACGCTCGGGTCCCAAGGTTGTGGGTCCACGGCTTGACCCAGAGCTTCGCCCTTTAAATCCGGATGCGCCTGCACCCACCTGTCGGCTTCGACAACTTGCTCGGGAAATGTGGATGCCGTCAGGATCTGGGCGACCAGTGAATCCGGATACAGCGCAATGGGCGCGACCAACTGTTGCAACTGGTCGGGTGTCTGCTGGGTGTAGGGCGGCGCCGGTCCGCACTGGTCCGTGGCGGCCTGCGCCGGCGCTTGCTCGTCTTGATGCGCCGACAAAGTCTGAGGGTAAGTCACCAACAACAGGGCCGACGAAACCAGGAAAGCGGAGATCCGCTTGCCCAATCGAGGCATTGAGGCCCCTGCAGCGTGTCCGAGATCGTTCATATTCCTCACCCTCCGTTGTCGATTCTTCCTTTGAAGTCACCAACAGACTTTGAGATGACCAGGACCAGGTCGAAGCTGCACTTTTTCGTTTGATTATTTCCAAATCATCGAGCTGGATCTCCCCCAAAAGTAGGATATTCTACCCCTACTTTGGCCTGTTTCGATCTCGTTGCAATTGCCCTAACCTACGTGCGGAGGGTTTCTTGCAACGACTTTTTTCAACCTTCGCCAATGGTTGACCAGGCTTCGGTCTTTTACTCCAGCGAGTTCTGACTGGCACAATGCTCGTTCGCTTTGGAATTGTCCAGTTCTTGGCACCCCCGTTTCCACATCGATAATTCCGCAAGTCGTTGCTGCATGCGCCGGAATACTTCTCTTCGTCGGCCTATGGACACCCGTGGTGGGGACTTTGATCGCCGTCGTCGAGCTGTGGATTGCCTCGGCCTGCGTCGGCGATCCTTCGATTCCGATCGTGTTAGCAACTCTCGGTGGAACCGCGGCCATGATCGGGCCAGGTGCGTGGTCCATCGATGCCCGTCTCTTCGGCAGGAAGCACATCGAAGCCTAGAAGCGGACCTTAATTCTCACCCCCCAAAAGTAGCGCCCCTCCAACAGAGGATTGACGGATTTCAGGATTCAACTATTAGCGGTTGTTAGCGCAGGTCGGATTGTCCGACACTCATCTCGCGCCAAACACTCTTAAGCAATAACGGCCTTTCAAGTAGTGCGCCGTGATGGCTGACTAGGGTTCTTTTGGTAAGCGATAAACAAGCGAAAATTAAGGAGCGGGATATGACAGCAGCTGCAATAACGGCAATTCCTGGGCAACCTCCCATCAGTCTAGCGCACATACTTAGCCACAAATTGGAGTCGCGACCCATGTCACACGGCGCACCGATTGTGTTCGTTGTCGACGACGACGCCTCAGTACGCGAAGCGCTGGAAGCCCTAATTCTCCTCGAAGGCTGGCAGCCGAAGATTTTCGCCTCCGCCCAGGAATTCCTCGCCTGCCCGCGAGCCCTTGTTCCGAGCTGCCTCGTACTCGATGTTTCCCTTCCCGGCCTCAATGGTCTCGATCTGCAAAAGCGTGTCGCCGTCGAGCGGACCGACATGCCAATCGTCTTTATCGCCAGTCGCCCCGACGTACGCATGGCCGTCCAGGCGATGAAGGCTGGCGCGGTGGAATTCCTCACGAAACCACTCGGTGATGCAGTGCTGCTGAGCGCCATCCGGCACTCGCTCGAACGCAGTCGTGCAGCTCTTGCTCGCCAGACGCAGGTGCAGGCGCTCTGCAACCGTTACGCTTCGCTTACACGCCGGGAACGCCAGGTCATGGCATTGGTGGTCGCGGGCCTATTGAATAAGCAGGCCGCTGGGGAACTCGGCATCAGTGAGATCACGGTCAAGGCACATCGAGGCCAGGTGATGCAAAAGATGAAAGCCGGATCTCTCGCCGAGTTGGTGAAAATGGCCGCGACGCTCCCAGTCGAGGCTGCGACAGGGCCTCAAGGGACCCTGGTCTCCTGGTCATGGTGAATATGACCGGCAGGAGGGCGGCGAAGATCGCAGGCGCGTATCGAGCGTCCACGATTAAGCGACGGGCGTAGAGGATAAGCAATTGAACAATGGTAGTGACGAATACGTAAGTATCAGCCCCATCTGGGCTGATCGACGCGAGCCGCCACTCGCCGAGGCTGCCAACCCATTCAGAGGCGGCCTTGGGCGTCGCCAACTGATGCAACGGTATCGATTGATACCATTGTCCAATAGATTCTCCCCGCCACCTGTGGCTTAATTCTCTTACGCAGCGGGGCGGCACTGCCATCGCCCTCTCGCTGAATATTTAAAGAAAGGGTGGTAAAGAGATGCCGGAAGCAACCTGGAAACCTCACGAGAAACACGGACGGCTCACCATGCAGAGTGATTTGCCCGACAGCGTCTACGCCTTTCCGAAGCAGCGAAAAGAACCACTGACCGATGCACAACATGTGCGTAACGCGGTCGCGCGGTTCGATCAAGTCATCGACGTCTCCGATGCCGACCGTGCTCTGGCGTTCGCGAACATAGAGAAAGCTGCAAACTACTACCACGTCAACCTTGCGGAAACGTCATGGCACGACTTGGGCGCTCATCCTCAAAAAAATAGAAGTGAGGCTGCCGCCAGAGGCGGGGAAACGCGCGAACGCCGAGCGCAGAGCTAAGAATCTGCCAGTCCGACAGTCGTCCGGCGGAATGTTTGTGAAAGTTATGCCCAAAGTTAGGCCCAAAGTTATGCTCAAAGATAAATTCATTCGATCAGGTTGGCGATGTGATCGTTGCGGCGAACTCGTGTCAGATCTGCAGGCGGGATGGGTCGAATGGCTTGCGGCGGAGGATACAAAGGGAAAACCGAAAGTAAGCGGTTTGCGGTTAGTCCACCGCCGCTACACGAGCCCAAGATGGCGAGAGCCATTCGGCTGTCAGTATGATCCGCGACACGAATTCAGAAAGAACCGGGGCATCGTAGAGGGATTAGCTCTTGACCGGTTCGCCGGTCCCGACGGCCTTATGTTACTGCTGTCGATGCTCGCGGAACGCGAACTTCCAGCGCAAGAACTGATCGAACTTGCCAAGCGAGTCCAAATACCGGGCTACGAAGCAGTCCATGAACTGGTTCATGATGCCGTTAGCGAAGGAGTGATAGCGCCTTCTATCGCGTCAGGCTTCTACTTGCAATGCGAGATATGGGATGTGCTGAGGTGGGCGAAATACCGAACTCCAGCGAAGGCGAGCTAGGGAAGTTCTGATTAAGTCCCCGGCGTCTCCGTGCACCCCTGTGTACCCTGTGGTTTATGCCTTTTGACGACACTTAAGTCAGAGTTTGCGAACGGTTGCGTCGCTTCTCAATACATTATTTCGCTTCGCACCATACAAGGAGATGGAATATGAAAGCAGTCGTTGTCCACCAATACGGCGGTCCTGAAGTACTCAAGTTCGAAGACTACCCTGACCCGGTTCCGGGTCCAGGCGGGGTGCTGGTGCGGGTCGCCGCCACCAGCGTGAATCCGATCGACTACAAACGGCGTGCCGGGTTAACCAAGGATTTTTATCCCCTCCAGTTCCCGGGGCTCATAGGAGTCGATCTGGCCGGGACTGTGGTCAAGATTGGGCCCGGCGTGGAAGGCTTCTCCGTCGGCGACCAGGTGTTCGCTATGGCGGACAATACTTACGCCGAGCTTTGTGTCGTGAAAGCCGAGCTGCTCGCGAAAGTTCCCAAGGGACTCGATTTGATCCAGGCGGCGGCGCTGCCGCTGGTGACGGTGACCGGCAACCAGCTCCTTTCAGCGACGGGAATCAAAGCGGGCCAAACGGTTCTCGTCGTAGGTGCTGTAGGGAATGTCGGGCGTTCGGCAGTATTCACTGCGAAGCAACGCGGGGCCACAGTGCTCGCGGGAGTTTTGAAGAAACAGATAGATGAGGCGAAGACTGTGGGTGCGGATCAGGTGATAGCAACCGACGACGACACCGCGATTGCGAATCTTCCTCCGCTCGATGCGGTGGCGGACGCGGTCGGCGGTAGAACCGCCCAGAAGCTCATCGCCAAGGTGAAGCCAGGAGGAGTTTATGCGTCGGTTGTCGATCTGCCGCAGAACGCCGCGAAATATCCGTCAGTAAAGGTCGTGCACGTGTTCTCGAAATTCGACCGGAAGACGCTGGAGTTCATGGCCGAAGCCGTGCGAGATGGCAAACTAGTAATCCCGATTAGCCAAAAACTGCCGCTCAGTGAAGCGGCCGAGGCTCAAGCAGCCGCAGAAAAGGGTGGCGGCGGGAAGATATTGTTGGTCGCCTGAACTCTTTGCTTTTATCGACCGGAGGCCGCAGCCTGCTAGGGAAGCTCTGATTAAGTCTCTGGGGCCTCCGTGCCCCCTGTGGACTCTGTGGTTTGCGCTTTTTGCTGAGACTTAATCAGAGCATCCCTAGAGCTTCTTTCATAAATCGGCTTGGGGAAGGGCGCGGATTAAGCCGTGCCGTAAGTGCCCACCAAAATGCGGGCCTTCAGCCCCTGGGGGAGCGCGCCATGGCTCGAGATATGTTTATAAAACAGGCTTTAGTCATAGGCCGCTTCGTCAACCCCTCATCCCAGTAACTGGCCGGCGAGCCAGTAATCGACACTGAACCTTCCCGGTCCCGAGCAGATCAGCCAGATAAAGAAGAGCACGTACAAGACTTCCGGAAGGTAGAGGACGTCGTCGAGCCAGCTTAGAGGTGAAAGCCCTTTAGGCAAGGTAGAAAGCGCGCTGGTCAGGGTGGCGACAACCATATCGATCAATAAAGCCACGCTGGCCACGCTCGTAAGAAACCCCAGGGCCACCAACGATCCGCAAACGAACTCGACACCCGACACGAAATAAGCCGTCTGGCGGGGAAACGGGACTTTGGCCTTAACGAGCGTTTCGTAAACAGGTTTCGTGCCGCCGGCGACAAACAGTTTGTTTGCCCCGGAAATGGCGAAGAACAGCCCGATCGAAAGGCGTACCAGCAAGATGGCATATTGTTCCAAATCGCTGCTACCCAACAGCGCAAACTGGACCAACCGTTTCCAATCCATCTCTACCCCTCCGACCAAAGCCCCTCCGACCAAAGATGCGCTCTAACCATACCCCGTATCGCTGTGAATTCGGCTTCTCTGCTAATCGCGGACGAGCGTCAGCCGTACGTAAGGTCGGTGCTCTGTCCGATCTCGATAATGTAACCGTCGGGATCGCGGATGTAGCAGCGTATCTCGCCGTACTTGGGAATTGGCGGCGTGAGGAACTCGGCCCCCCGACTTTTCCATAACTCATAGCACGCTTGAATATCCGCAACGCGGAAATTCATAAAGCTGTTGATGTGATTCGGGTCGGGGACGCTGAGCGTGACCGTCGGCTTATCCGGAGTCGGCCCGCCGCCAACGTTCAGAATCATCCAGATGTTCGCCAGCTGAAGGTACGGAGGCGCGTTCCCGTCACCCATGGTCAGAATGCGAGCGCCGAAGACCTTTTCGTAGTAGCGAGCCGATCGCTCGAGGTCGGCGACGGTGAGGAAACACGCGACGCTGATCCCCTCGCGCGGGGGCATTTCATAGCTCTTCTGCTCGATTTGTACGCTGCTCGTTGACATTGACAGGCTCCAATTCCGATCAACGGTGCTCATCCGCTGATGCCGATTCTTTCGTATTCATACCTGGTGGCTATTAAGCCTGACGAGAAAAGAGAAAACAATTGGACCAAGGTATTGGGAAGCAACCCCTGTCCCCCTTATTCCTCTAAGCGGCTCGCTTCTTCTTCTCACCGAGTGCCGGTAGCAGAAGTTTCAGCAGCGCTTCATCGGAGAACGGGTTCTGACCTGAGATCAACTCGCGATCTTGAAGGACGTAGCTCGACCATGGAGCGAGCACACTTACGTCACCGCCCGCCGTACGCAAGGCGAAGTCCGGGTAGAAGAGAACCTTACCACCAATCTCCATCGGCTCCCGCTGCTGCTCTTCCGCTGTCGAAAAGATGGTCATCTTATATCCGGCATAGATCCAGCCCTGAGCCTTTGCCCGCGCTCCGGCGGCATCGCCCGCCGCCAGCGCAGCGACCACCTCCCAAGAATTGGGAAGAGCCGAGAGAAGTGAAATCGGGCCATGGCAGAGCACTGCCGTGGGCTTGGATGTTTCATGAAAGTGTCTCATCACCCTGCCAGCGTCAGGATCATCGAGAAGATCGATCATCGGGCCGTGACCGCCCGGGACGAAAACTGCGTCATATTGATCCAGACCCGATGCGATGACATCCGCGATGCGCATTGGATCTCGGAGCCCAGTCAGGCCGTCACGGAATAACATATAGTCCTGAAGCTTAGCCGCATCCCCGCCGAAGAAATCGGCGACCTCTGAATTGACATCCGGTTGCGGCGTGTTGCCTTTGGGGTTGGCGAAGGTGATTTCGTAGCCCTCCTGCATCAGGGCGCGAACCGGAACCGTCAGCTCGTTTAGATAGTAGCCAGCGCGCTTATAAACCTTGCCATCTTTCAAGGGCAAGCCACGACCACTGGAAACCAGTACCAAGACTTTTCCTTTAGTTGCCATCGTTGTTCTCCTTTTTGAAATCGAATTGGTTCTCCAGAATTGCTGTTATCAGCGGCACGTCAATTAAGCCTGAAGTGCGTCGGCGAGTCTATTGGACGAACGTATCGATTAACACCAAATTAGGGATTGGAAATATGGGCAATTGGGGGTGGGGGCTGGCTTTGTTTTTTGCGTACTCCTACAATCTAAAATGTAGCTGGGTCAGACCTTTTTACGAATCGAGTGAACTGAGATGTCGGTAGGGGGGCTGTACCTCTCGTGGCGGATTCGTCAGATGGTGCTTCCGTATGTCCGCGTCTACGGGCAGTGGGTAGAGGAACGCATCATTCCAATGTCTGAGCAGCTTCAGGGGATGGCGGAAAAAGTAGAGCAGGAAGCATACGAAAACCTCATGTCGGCACCAGTAGGTGACGACTATATGGGCGATGGATCGGAAGAGGCACAAGAGGCAAACGACATCGGGCTGTCTTTTTACGAGAACATCAGCAGCATGTATCAGGCAACATTGAACCTCTTTTCTGCTGGGTTATTTCATGTCGTGGAACAACAGCTTGCCGATATAACCAGAGACGGCGGTATCCGGAGGCCAGTGCCCAATACCAACTTGAAAGATGTTGTTGAGTGGTATGCGAAGAATTGCCAGTTAGACCTAACGCAGTTTCCTTCATGGTTGGTCATTGAAGAACTGAGGTTGGTTGCAAATACAACGAAGCACGCCGAAGGATCAGCCGCGAAGCAACTCAGGGACAAGCACCCAGAGTTGTTTCTGTACCCATCCTTAAGAAAGGAATACGCCGACAAAACCATTTATGTTTCGCCACTCTCGCTGCCGCTTGGCGGCGATGGTCTGTACGTGACGGGCGATGAGTTCCGCACGTATCACAAAGCCGTCTTGGATTTTTTTGAATGGGTAAGGCAGTATTTTGAGCATCACGGGGACGAACATTTTCCCCGCTGAGTTCGAAAGTGTTGTTTTTGCGGGCAGAACGTTACAATCTTAAGCTTGAAGGTGGTTTTTCAATGGCGATTTCCCCGTCACTTGATCCGCAGAAGACTCCTTGGAAACGAGGTGACGTGTGCACGTTAGGATTCAAGAAAAACTGCTTTGTGCTCCACCACACCCCAGAATACCTTGAAGTGCAATGGATGGATGATGGCGGAGTTGAAAGAATCCCGACCGATGCCATCGATGGCCTTCTTCGAGTAGCGCACGCGGATGGTCTTGGGCCTGACGGTCGCCGGACAAATTTGGAATATCTTCAGGTTCGCGAAACTCTCGGCTTTCTGGAACAGGGCCTCGCGGAGGGAACGAAGGCGACCAAAAGCGTGAAGGAGAGGCAGGAACTAGACCGCATGGTGCGTCGAATATTTTCCCACGGAAAGTGCAAATGGGACGCTCGACACAGGGAGAAGCTTATTGTGTTACTTGCCGACCCAGTAAGGGTTGGGATTGCGTTCAAAATCCGCGAACGAGTTCACCGCATCTTCTGCGCTGTGGAGTGATGGCGGACCGGCTACCTCCTTTGATGCGCGTTATGCCCCCGGGAATCCAAACATCAGCCACGACTGATTGGCTACCCAATGCAGGTACAGCTCCGTCAGCTGATCGAACAGTTCCTGGTCCGACGTCGCAGTTTTTCTGGCCGGTTGAAGTCCTTGTAGAGGCGTTTTCTGTTACAATGTAGGTATGTTGCTACATTTAAAGGCCTGACAACCATGAGCATTACAAAACTGTCGAGTCGAGACTTTAATCAGGACACAAGCAGGGCAAAGAGAGCCGCCAAGCGAGGCCCCGTTTTCATCACGGATCGAGGCCGCCCGTCCCACGTGCTGCTGACGGTGGAGGAGTATCAAAGGATCACGGGAGGGCAAAAGAGCGTTGCGGACTTATTGGCGATGCCTGCGGCCGCTGAGATCGAATTTGAGCCGCCTCGCCTGCGGGGTAACCTGCACGAGCCGGCGGACCTGACCTGATGTTCATCCTTGATACCAATGTGATTTCGGAATTGAGAAAGGCCCGAAAGACCTATCCAAACGTCAGGAAATGGGCCGAACACTTACCCGCGGCGAGTCTCTACATCTCGGTCATTTCAGTCCTGGAACTGGAGATCGGAATCCTCCTCATCAATCGCCGCGACAAAGAGCAAGGGGCCATCCTTCGTGAGTGGATGGATCGTCACGTGTTGCCGACATTCTCAGGTCGTATCCTTGCGATTGATACCGCTGTCGCCCAGCGATGCGCGGCGCTTCACATACCGAACCCTCGCTCCGATCGTGATGCACTCATCGCAGCCACAGCCCTGGTGCACGGTCTGACCGTCGCGACTAGGAATATAGCCGACTTTGAGCGTGCGGGAGTCGGTGTCCTCAACCCTTGGGAAGCTTGAGCAGGTCTTCGTGTTGGTCCGTCCGCAACTCGGTCATCAAGGCTATGCCCCCGGGAATCCAAACATCAACCACGACTGATTGGCTACCCAATCCGGGTACAGCTCCGTCATCTGATCGAACAGCGCCTGGTCGGACGTCGCGGTTTTCTGCAGCCGATCGAAGTCCTCGAGATAACGCTTCGTGTCCTGGATAGTCGAAGGAGAGTCGGGCGCGCCCGGCTTCTTATGACCGGCGACAACCATCTTTGGATTAAGCGCCGCTAACCGGTCCAGGTCCGCGATCCAATTCTTTCGGCTCTCGGGGGTTGTGTCGCCGACATACATGCGGCACTGGTTGTACACAACGTCGCCAGCGACGATAAGGCCGATTGACGGAACGTAGAGAGAGGTCGAATCGGGGCTATCGGTGCGGCCCTCCTCGATGATGTGCAATTCGTGGCCTTCGAGCGTGAACGTGTCGGGCTCATAGGGCTCCGGTGAGACCAACTTCGTCGGCACTTGCCCAGGAAACATCCGGCGGGCCAACCGCTCCACCGTGGGAGTGAAAGACATCTGCATGGCCTTCACCGTCTTGGGTGTTGCTATCGCCCGAGCGCCCGGGAAGCGGTCGAGGAGGATGCTCAGGCCGTAGAAGTGGTCGAAGTGGGCGTGCGTTATATAGATGGTCTGCAGGTTGCGGTTGTGCAGAGCCACCCAATCCGCGAGCGCCTCGGCCTCAGCTACTGTCCCCATTGCGTCTACCAGCACCGCGTCGTACTCGCCGAAGATTAGAGTTGCCGTGATCGGGTCAAAGCCGAACGCTTCGCCGAAGGGCTTTGGCCGCTCGCCAACCATAGTCTTCCCCGGAGCCGTAAAAACGTTCACGCTGAGTGTGTTCGACGCGACAGGCGTGGTCACGCGCGTGGCCTCTTCCAGTTCGTTTGTGACGACCATCTACTACTCCTTCCAATGTCAGAGCGAGGTACTGTCCGAGCCAAGATTGGCAGAAGCGCGACGACGAATCAATTGGACGAACGTATCGATCAATACCAAAGTATTGGCCAGACACCGCAGCCCGGAACGTCCAAGCCGGGCGATGCTGAAAAAAGAAGCGGGAGAAAGCCGTTTGGCGCGAATCCTGGGGTAAAAAGTGTTATCCTCCGCGCACTGCAAGACTAGGGCGCTCAGTCTAACAAGGAGATATCCAATGAAACAGAACGTTACGTTGACCATCGCGTCTCTCCTCTCGATCCTCTTCATGACGCTTCATCTGACCGACGACATCGTCCGGGGAATGGAGTCGGGAACGCTTTCAAGCCTGATCGTGCTGCCCATCCTCGTCATCCAGCTGTACGGAACGCTGGTGCTGGCCGGAAAGCGATCTGGATACATCATCGTCCTCCTCATGTCGCTCCTTTTATTGGTCGTCCCCGTCGTCCACATGAAGGGGGCGGGAGTCGGCGGAGCGATCGCCCAGTCTAATGGAGCCTTCTTCTTTATCTGGACGCTCCTCGCAATCGGCGTCACCGCTCTCTTCTCCGTCATCCTCTCGGCGCGCGGACTGTGGGAGCATTCGCCAAGGCGGACCACCTCTCCCGCGCAACCTCGTCTCCCCTGAACTCCATGATGCTCACGGTGTAGCACGGCTTGCCATCATAGCCAGGGAGACTTCCCTGCGCATTTGATACGAAGGTGTCGCCGATACCATGGTCCAATTGTTTTACTCCCTCGCCTCTGGCCTAATCGCAACGGTTCAGGGCGCACCTTGTCGAACCTTAGAATGAATTTCTTGTGAAGGAGACCACACCATGTCTGAACTTATGAGGAAGTCTTTGGCCCAGAAGCAACAAGAACAACTGAAGATACAAACACTCACCGCCGTGAAGCGCATCGCTGCTTCTACTATCGTTGCAATAGCCGTGGTAGCGCTCGCCATCCTCGTCGTTACGGCCGTTTACGCGCAAGGCCAAAACCGAGGACAAGACGACAATGACAAGTACTCGCTGATATCGCCGGGCGGGATCGCGTTCTCCGACTTCAGGGGATACGAGGACTGGGCCGTCGTCTCCTCCGCCCACACCGACGAAAGGCTCAAAGTGATAGTTGGCAATCCAACCATGATCAAGGCGTTCAAGGCCGGCATTCCGCTTAACGGCCAGCCTTTCCCGGATGGCTGCATGGTCGTGAAGCTCCAGTGGACGCCGAAGAAGAGCACGGAAGCTCCCTTCGTCGTGGATGTACCCGACCTCTTCAAGGAAGCTTTCGTCATGGAAAAGGACAGCAAGAGATTCGCGAAAAGCGGCGGGTGGGGATATGCAGTGTTCAACTACGACACCGCATCGGACAAGTTCACGGCCGATCCCAAAAGCCTCTCAGACTGTGGATACGCGTGCCATACGCCAGTGAAGGCGAAGGACTACATCTTCCACCCGTACCAGAAGCGTTGAACCGCGCCTGCTCCTGATATCAAGTACCCGGCGCGGACCGCCCAGCCCTCGCACCCGAGAGACGTGTCAGAGAATGGGGAGGGCTCAGACGACGAGCGTGGCCGCCCGGCGTCTGTAGAAGTCTCTCATCGAATGGGCAACGCGCGACAAGCCAGTGCGGTTCGCTCCCGAAGTGCTTCCCGGGCGAGCCTCAAGCTCTGCCGTCGCCGATTCGTCTCCACCCTAGAAGTCCTGGTCCTCGCTCGTGCACGTGCATGGAGGTCCGCCGAAGAGATAGTCAAAGTAGCACATCTCCTCCATTAGCCACTTGTCAGCCGGTGCGATGTTCGCATCACTCAGCAGCGTTTCCGTAAGGGTGTACGGTGCTGGCCCTGTCGGATACTTGTTCGCGGCGCTCTCTACGTGAGTCGCCCATGCGCGAAGTCCTGGAACCGGCGTGGTCGGGGCAAAAGTCGGGCCGCTTGGGCAGTTCTCGCCCAGGCAATTCGACGATGACACCAGCTTGATCACGCCGCGGTTCGGTGTGATGTTCCGCAGCGAGTGATTCGTCAGCTGGTTCTTCACCGACTCCGAGAGCACGCCGTCCGGAGTGATCCGGCATCCGCAACACTGTGTCAGTTCCTCGCTGTCGTCGAACACGAAGAAAACCGCCCACAAATCTCCAGCGGGTTGAGGCGCTCCCTGGTCGCCGTCGTTGATGACGCGCACGGTTGCGTCCGGAGCTCCTGGTATGTTGTTGGAATAGTAAGTGACAAAGTACGCAGTGTTGTCACCGACATTTTGGGCTGCCGCATTTCCCGACGCAATTCCCAGCGTCAAAACAATCGCCAGCATTGAAAAGAGTACACAAACAACTCTTTTCATCTCTGATCCTCCAGTTTGGTACGCCGAGGGCTGGGGGGAGGTCAGCTTGGTGGCGCTCAGTGCCAGGACTTTACTCGATTTGTGCCTGTGCAACAAAGTACCCACCTTGGTTAGATACAGCTTAGGCGCTTAGAACTACTACAAATGGGGAGTCCGCCCCATCGAATTGCCACTTGTTCCGGTATAGGAGGAGTGTGCTCAAGTTGAACTCCGACGCGGATTACAGGCTATGGTCGGGGCCGGTTTGTCCTGAAGAGGACGAAGGGCCTCGCCTTTGCAACCTGGATTGGCGCAACCCTTCCCCAGTGATCGAGCCTAGAAGTCCAAGTCTTCATTCGTGCAGTTACATGGGCTGCCGCTAAGCAGATAGTCAAAGTAGCAGAGCTGCTCCAACAGACCCTTTTCCGCCGTCCCAAGATTCGCATCGGCAAACAGTGTTTCCGTTTGGCTATACGGCGCAGGACCGTTCGGATACTGGTTTGCCCCACTTTCGATGTGAGTGGCCCAGGCTCGCAGTCCCGGTTTAGGAGTGGTCGGCTTAAATTTGGGACCTCCTGGGCACTTCTGCCCAAGACAATTCGACGATGAGATCAGCTTGATAACCCCACGCGGCGGAACTACACCACGGAGCGAGTGGTTCGTGAACTGATTCTGGACCGATTCGGAGAGCAAGCCGTCGGGGCTTACCCGGCAGCCGCAACAAGTGGTCAGTTCTTCGCTGTCGTCGAAGACAAAAAATTCCGCCCATAGATCGCCAGCAGGCTTGGGCGCACCTTCCTCGCCATCGTTAATGACCCGCACTGTCGCGTCCGGCGCTCCGGCTACATTGTTGGCATAATAATCGACAAAGTAAGTGCTGCTGTCGCCGACGTTCTGCGCCATCGCACTTCCTGAAGCAATTCCCAGCATCGGAGCGATAGCCAACAAGGGAAAAAGCACACTTGCAACTCTACGCATCTCACATCCTCCGGTTTGATACGCCGATAGGCTGAAGGACGTCAGCAGCGGCGCAGCGCGGAGAAAAGTAATTGGTCTGTATGCCCTAAATAAACTACCCACCTTGGTTAGACACAGACTGGACATTTCACACTACTACGTATGGCGTAGCACTCCTTCTCCGGACTTCATGCGGTCCTTACCATTCCGCTGTCGCCCACAATGCCACAGGAGTGTGCGGCCCTTGTGATGAGCGCTCGGCAGACGATCTCAACTAAGTGTGTAATTATCCGCTCGAGGAGGATGCATCACGAGCAGTGGGATTGGGCTGTGCTCGATAGTTCGATAGGCTAAACAGCGCGCGCAGAGGTAGTGCTTGAAAATAGAAGGGGGGAGGGCCCCAGACGACGAGTCAACCGATAAACCCGGCGTCCGGGGAAAGTTTTTTGTTTGGCCAAGCTGAAGGGCTTCGCGTTAAAGCCCTTCACCCTGTCCGTAGTTGTCCCTCACACCGCGAAAGACTAGAAGTCGTTGTCTTCCGGTGTGCAGGTGCAGGGGCTGCCGCTGAGCAGATAGTCGAAGTAGCAGAGCTGCTCGATCAGGCCCTTTTCAGCCGTCGCGAGGTTCGCATCCGCAAACTTCGTTTCCGTCTGCGTATAAGGAGCTGCGCCGTACGGATACTTGTTCGCGTTGCTCTGGATGTGGGTCGCCCACGGACGCAGTCCCGGTACCGGTGTGGTCGGGGCAAACGACGGTCCGCCAGGGCAGTTCGCGCCCAGGCAGGTCGAGGACGAAATCAGTTTGATAACGCCACGTGGCGGAACGATGCCACGGAGCGAGTTCTTCGTGAGCTGGTTCTTCAACGACTCGGAAAGCAGGCCGTCCGGGGTTACCACGCAGCCGCAGCACTCTGTGAGTTCTTCGCTATCGTCGAACACGAAGAGTTCCGCAAACAGGTCGCCGGCAGGCTGAGGTGCACCCTGGTCGCCGTCGTTGATGATGCGCACGGTGGCATCCGGAGCTGCTGCAACGTTGTTGGCATAGTAGGTGACAAAGAAGGTGCTATTGTCGCCAGCGCTCGAGTTATTCTGAGCCATCGCCGTTCCTGACACGAGCAGCGCGACAGCTAGCATTGAAAACAGCACATATCCAAGTTTCTTCATGATGTGATCCTCCAGTTTTGGTTACGCCTAGGCTGGGGGGACAGCAGGTGGCGCTTGGAGAACTCTAGCCGATTGGCATTTCTTTACAAGACTCCACGTGGGCTTAACCAGAACCACTAGGGATGTTGCGCTACTGCTTAAGGCTTAAACTTTTGGATTACTTCGATTGCGCCTTCGCTCGCATCATTCGCTCGGTCGAACGACAAATGCCGCGCCACAGTCAGCCGCAGCTCAGCCTTTGGACACCCGGCGGGACCCTTCGTGGAAATAAAAACGGCCGGCAATTGCTTGCCGGCCGTTCGCTTAAAACGAAATCACTTACACGCTAGAGTTCCACGTTTACTTGTCAAGCAGCCCCTTCGGAGCTCCGATGCCCGTACACAGGTCGTACCCCTTCGCTGCTTTGTGCGTGGCACAGCTGCCAGTGGTCACGTCCGTATAGTCGGCGGTGATGGTTCGATCAGCGTACATTTCCGTGTTTTGGGCGTTGCTGCTTGCGTTAAAGGTTCCGGCGTTATTAATGATGCCCGCCAGCGACGGTGACGCAACGCTCGTGCCCCAAACGTCGAGCCATGAATCGTAGCAAGCCGAGTTATACACCGAGACCCATGAATTTTCGCTGGAGTCGAAGGCGATATCCGGCGTGCCGCGCCAGGTTCCGACAATCGTTTTGACGCTGCTCTGGTACGACGGAATCTTTTCATACGCACTGACGCCGCCGCCGCAGCCCGATCCGCAGCTGGTTGTCGCTTCCTGCTTTGTGTAAGCGCCCTTGGCGTTGCGAACCACTTGCACGCCGCCCGCGGACACCACATCCGGAGACGCGCTGGGATAGATCACACCCGAGGCATCGCCCGACGAAGCGAAGTAAACAACATCCTTCTGCGAAAAATACGAGTCATACGTTGTTTCGCCGCTAAACTCGCTGCCTCCCCAACTCATGGAGACTTCGCCTTTGCCCCCGTGCTTGGCGATATAGGAATTGGCTGCTTTTACCGCAGCGAACATATCGGTGTTCGAGTTCGACGCCGCTTCCATCAACACGATCTGGGCGTTTGGCGCCATGGCGTGCGCCCACTCGATGTCAAGCGACTCCTCGCCTTCCCAGCCGGAAGAACACGCATCGGATGGCTTTTTCCCGCTGCCGTAGGCCGTGGTGAATGTCGGCGTCGGCAAACCATACGTACTGGAGAATGTTTTCAGATCGGCTGCGGCGCTCGGGTAATCATAGGCATCCACGATGACGATCACTCCGCTGCCGCCCGTCGAAACTTCCGTGGCCGTCGAGATCGGGCAGCCCTTAACCGGCGTGGAAACCAAGTCATAGACGCAGCTCAAAGAACCTGGGGTCTCAGCCGCTTCGGAAGCCTGTGCCCGATGGGTTAGGACGCCGCCGGGTGCATGGATAAAGTAGTTGGTGTGCACCCGTACTCCTACATCGCTTGGTTTCTCGATGCTGGAGTCAGGAACAAAGGTGTCGGGCCGAATCTGAGCGGAAGCAAAACTTGCTGCCGCAACTATCGCGATGATCAGTATCCCCGTGCGCATTGAAGCCTCCCTGGCAGTACGTTTGTGGGTTTGATTCCGAATCGGGCTTACCAAAAGTCCTCCGATTCTCATCCACTCGGCAGTGGAAGTCAACGATGTAAGCGTCTTCTTGATGGCGAGTCCGGTAAGGTGGCTCGTCAACCATCGCTATCCGCGTCAGGTTTTCAATAACTTAGCGAATCTTGCACCCTCGGGGATCCCATGGAAAATTGTTTTCACATATCATCGCCACCAGGGATCGGAATACAATCGAAACTCAATTGGCGGAGAGAATAAGGACATCCGGTTTCGTTCAATCCATGAGCACTTCTTCTCCCAAGGGATCCAGGCGTTCGGCAAAAGCGCCCGTCAGATCCTCATCTTCTTCGCCCAGAATCGAATCCTTCCCGCTCGACCGTCAAATTCTCCTCCTTTGCCTGGCGCTGGCGGCAGCCGTCTTTGTGGCCTACAGTCCCGTAATCCACAATAGCTTTGTTCACTATGACGATCATCTGTATATCACGGAAAACGCTCAGGTAAAAACGGGCCTGACGTGGGCAACCGCTGTGTGGGCGCTCACAAATTACTATGAGGCCAACTGGCATCCACTGACCTGGATGTCGCACGCTCTTGACTGCGATCTCTTCGGCCTCAACCCTGTCGGGCCGCACCTTGAAAATGTTCTTCTTCATGCTGCGAACGCCATTTTGCTCTTCTTAGTGCTCCAGAAAGCAACCGGCTTTCGCTGGCGCAGCCTGATGGTCGCGGCTCTGTTTGCGCTTCACCCGCTAAACGTTGAATCCGTCGCTTGGGCAGCCGAGCGCAAGAACGTGCTGAGCATGCTCTTCTTTCTGCTCGCATTTTATGGCTACGGCTGGTACTTGCGCCGCCCAGGACTCGGCCGATACACCGCAATGGCCTCACTGTACGCCCTGGCTCTGATGGCAAAGCCCCAGGTCATCACTTTTCCGCTCCTCCTCTTGTTGTGCGATTACTGGCCGCTTGGCCGGATTGGCCTTCCGCATGATTCCGGGTCGGTGCGCGTCTCTGCCTTCTCCAAACTGTGGAGCGGCCCACTGCTCCGCGAAAAACTGCCTCTCCTGATGCTCTCCGCCGCAAGCGCCCTGCTCACCATGGGGGCCCAGAAAGATGCGGGCGCAATCAAGACATTTGATCGCTACAGCACACCTTTGCGCATTGAGACCGCCTTGGTCGCCTATGTGCGCTATCTGGGCAAGGCGTTCTGGCCATCGAAACTGGTGGCTCTTTACCCGCACCCCACCCGCCTCTATCCAGCCTGGCAAGTAAGTGCGGCCCTCGCGCTCTTGCTGGCGATCACCGTTCTCGTCCTGCGCGCGCCCAAACAGCGCTATCTCGCCGCCGGTTGGCTCTGGTTCCTTGGCAGCCTGGTCCCTATGATCGGATTGATCCAGGTTGGAGAGCAGGCCATGGCAGATCGTTACGCCTACATTCCATTCATCGGCCTGTTTGTGATGGTCGTCTGGCTGATTGCGGATTGGGCTGCCGCTCGCCGAATCTCTCCGCGATGGCTTGCCATTCCGGCGATTGCTTGTCTTATTGCGTTAGCGACGCTGACCTACCGGCAGATCGGTTACTGGCATGACACCGAGTCGTTCTGGCGCCGCACCATCGCATTATCGAACGACAACTATGTCGCGCATGGCGAATTGGCGGGCCTGCTGCACGAGCAAGGCAAAACCGAAGAGGCGATTGAACAGATACGAACCGTGCTCGCCATCCATCCCAGCGATGTGCCCGCCAACTTTGTGATTGGGGACTATGAGAAGGACCACGGCAATTACCCGGCGGCTATTGAACGATTTCAAGCCGCCGCTCGCAATTCCCCGTCCCCAGCCGCCCGAGCGCGAGCCTACTCAAGCCTTGGGCTTGTCTACAACAAAATGGGACAGCCGCAAATGGCAAAGCAATCGTTTGAAATGTCGCTGCAGTATTTGCCCGTGCAGGCAAATGTCATGGTCCTGCTTGGCGTAATCGCCGAGAATGCCGGCGACCTGGCTGGGGCCGTCGACCAGTATTCGCGCGCCGTCAAGGTTCAAGCTACGGATGTGGGCATCCTGCTGCTCGCCCATGCCCTGCAGCAAGAAGGTAAAACCGGAGAGGCGAATTCCGTCTACGAGCGCGCCGTCCGGCTTTCCCCGAACCTCGCTCGGGCGCAGCAGCAAGCCGCAGCGCTCCTTGCAGGAAAGTGACCGTCTCTGTGCCGGATTTGTCGAAAAACTGACTGATCGCAGCGGATTACGGGCATCTCTCCCCGCACACGCCTGATTTTTCACCCGCGCATTCACTTCTGCCCTAAAAACGAAAACGTCTGTGACTCCGAAGAGTCACAGACGCTCGTTGAACAGCCCTCCCCCGAAGCCTGCTCAATTGCTACCCTAATACCTCACCGCAAAGTTGGGAATGGCTCGGATGGGCTATTGTGGAAAACTACCGTGCTCGACCGGACATGCCACATGGTAATCGCCTCGAATAAGCCCCTTTTCTCGCGGCGGATGTGGTCCCAATAGTGATCCCCTTATGAAAAGTAAGGTGTTTGCTGGCTTTTGCCGGTGTTTTTCAGCTTTTTAGGTGTGTTATTTGCCCAACCGCGCGCGGTCTCCTGGGCATCTAACCAGCCGGGGTGCCGGGCAGACCTCGCGAAATACTACGCGAAGCCCAATCCTCGTGGAGACTTCATGAAAACTGTACGATCTGGATTGAGTTTGTTGGCATGTTTAACACTGGCTGCGCTCTACAATCCTATCGTTTCCGCTCAGCAAAATCCCGGCGCAAGCGGCGCTCCGGCGCACATGGTGGTCACCGTCGAGCCGCACCATGGTTCGGAACCGACGGTGGACGTGACTCGCGCTGACGTAATGGTCTACGAAGGAAAAGAGCGTGACCAGGTCACCGAGTGGATCCCGGCCCAGGGAGATCACGCGGGCCTGGAGTTTTTCATTCTGATCGATGACAGTTCCAGCAGCTCACTCGCCCTGCAATTTGGAGATATCAAGAACTTCATCTCCGCACAGCCGGCCACAACCAAGATCGGCATTGTTTATATGCAGAACGGCACGGCTCGCATCGAGCAGAACCTTACCACCGACCACGATCTTGCTGAAAAAGCCCTTCGCTTGCCGTTGGGAGCCGGTACTTCAGGGTCCAGCCCGTACTTTTCTCTCCGTGACCTAATCAAGCACTGGCCGCAGGATGGTACGCGCCACGAAGTATTGATGGTCACGAATGGGTCTGATCCTTATTACGGGAGTCGAGACACACAAGATCCCTATCTGTCGGCAGCGATTGAGGATTCGCAGCGCGCGGGTGTTATCGTCTCTGCCATTTACGCGCCCGGCACCGGCCACTTCGGGCATAGTTACTGGCTTAGCTATTGGGGACAGTTGTATCTCGCGAAGCTTACCGAAGAGACTGGAGGCGAAGGATACTCCCTTGGTTTCATGGGGTTGGCTCCGAACTTCGCTCCCTTTCTTACTGACGCAGCCAATCGACTGAAACATCAATATCTGTTGACGTTTCTGGCAAAGCCGGAAAAGAAAGCTGGCATGCGATCTGTAAAGGTAAAGACCGAACTGCCCAACGTAGATCTGGTGGCCGCGGACGAAGTGTACGTACCGGCTTCTGAGTAATCAGCAGTTTTTGCAGACAAGAATGTCTACTTTTGTAGGGGTACTAAAGTAGACATTAGGAGGGGGTACGAAAGTAGACATGTCGTAGGGGTACGAAAGTAGACAAAAAGGCTCAAGAATTGTGTAGGTGTTTGGACAGTTCCATGACATTCTATTCTATGGCAGATGGGGGCGCGGGTCGTTTCCCATGGCTCTTCCGGAATTTCCCCACTTAGACCAAAAGAAAAGCTTGAATGGGTTCCCTCTCGTTGTCTCACCCACCCTCTCGTTGTTTTCCCTCTTCCGCTGCATTTTCTCCCGATGTTCGCTTTGAGTTTCTTGCGCCCCATTTTTCCTAACGGTGGTCTTCGATCGGGGAAAATCAAGCACCGTCCGGTTGAGAGTTTTGCGGGAGTCGGGAGCCCAGATATTCGCAAAGAGCGTGAATGTGTGGGGCAGCGACATTTGTCTCGGGTACCGGCATCCTTTCTTGCAAGTATCGCGTAAGACTTGCCCAAGGGTGCATGAATCCCGTTACGAAAACCAAATTTACCGAGCAGGATTGCTTGCACCTTCTATCCGACCGCTCACTTCCATCCGTGTAGAATCCCCTTTCGTTAGCACGTAACCTGTGATAGGAGATTACTCATGGCTGACAAACCACCGACTTCATCGCCCGTCTCATTACCCATCGGGGCCATTGAGAGAATTACCGCAGAGGAATTCGTTCGTCACGAAGTTCAAGAACGGCTACGGAAGAAGGAGACGAGCACCGATTCCAAATACTTGAAGTTCTTGAATTCCCCTTTCGGCTTGTTTCTGCTCAGTGCGATTTTCATTTCGGGTTTAAGTGGTGCGTTTCAATTGTGGGTCGAACAACTTAAGCTGATTGACACTCAACACGAAGCCCAAAAACGAATCATGTCGGAATACAAGTGGCGTCTCAACGACCTCGATAAGCTGATTTTAGACGCCAAGAATACGACTGACATTGAAGTCAGAGGCGCTGATAGCATTTTGATCTATCGGATTGCTTACGGAGCAAACGAATACCAAACATCGTTGCCCGAATTCAAGGGCGAGTCGTGGGGTGGCTTAATTACGAGATTGGATGACTTTGCAAACTCGGCGGACGCCGAACAGGCGGCGGGTGCCACAGGCGTTTTGATGAGCGGCCCATACGCAGGTCAGGACACGCACAATCGCGGATACTTCGCGGACGGAGTTCTTGAAGAGCCCGCAAAAATTCTCCATCTCTACTACGACAACGAACGTAAGAGAGTCTATAACACGTCAATCTGGCGGGTGTTTTCCCCATGACAAGCGTGGGGACAAACGGGATGTTCGCCGGTTTTCTCATCATCGCTCATGTCGACAGCCGAAAAACTGGAAAATGTCCAGTCCGTTCCCGATTTTCCGCTCGGCCGCTATCAAGAGAACGCACTTGCGGCCTTCATCCACGGATGAAAGTCTAGCATGTTCGCTTTTTATTTGCTATCATCTTCCGAGATGGGGGGGGTATTTTCGATGAAGAAATGGGATTATGAAATCACAATAGCGGGACTGAAGAGAATGATCACTCCAAGATCGGATCGCGCTAAACAGCGAACCCCAGAGCCACAAGAGTTTGCTAGCAACGATGAAGCGCTTGTGTTTGTGAGGGCTGGAGTTGCTGAGGGCTTTCTTTTCGCAAACCGGGGCTTCATTGATCGTGAGTATCGCAATGTGCGCTACCACTACTTTGTCGACGTTAATGGCAAACTCGTATCCAGCGGACAGGACAATGGACCTCCTGATCCGATGTTCGAAATCGGGGATGTTTATCCCGGTGGACCGAGAGATGGAAAGGATTTGGACATCACCGCTGTTGTCATCGGTGAGATGGCAAGAGCTAATGGGTGTGGCGTGGTGGTGATCGGCAAGGTCCGCGACGTTTCGAAAGCAAACTAAGGGTCGTCCCCCTTAGCTCTTTTCGAGACCATCCAGAAAAAACTGAGGACAGACCGCACAGAGAAAATCGACAGCAGAGGCGAACTTTTCATCTCAATTCATGGAGCCGCCTCGCGAGAAAACGGCGCTCCCTCGGCTTTGCTTCGGGCAGGTTCTCACCGCGCAAGCACGGCTGCGGACGAATCGGGATGACAAAATTGAAGGGCTTAAGCAATGGTTGAACAGTTTGCTGAAAAAGTGTCTTCGGAGTCCGGCGTTCCCTCAGCGGCTGAAGCCGTCTTTGATTCGGCGGTATTTACGGCACGAGTGGAACTCGTGCCCTTCCCCCAACCGAGTCGGGAGCCCAGTCATTCGCAGAGTGCGCGAATGACTGGGGCATCCACGTTATCTCGGGCACACGGCGTCACGATGGACTCCGGGGAGAATGCCTCGCGTCACCGCCAGCGGCATCGGTAGTGTAGGGGTCCTTCGACTCCGCGGGGCGCGCTTCGCTTACCCCGTTGCGCTCAGGATGACAGCTACCGTTGCCCAGGTTAGCGCCCAAAAAGACGGGCGCAAACCTAGCGCACAAAAAAGTCACACGCTCTCAGGAGGACATCCAGCGATGTAGTGGGCCATTTTGGCCATGCTGACTGGCGACTTGCCCATGTCTCGAAAACCGCGAGACATGGGGCAGCCACATTATCTCGGGCACGCGGCTTTGCCAATGTTGTCTCTGCGCCGATCACCATCAGCGCTAATGCAACCTCGCCCGCTATTCACGGTGACGCTCAACTCTTCGAGAAATTGATGAGCCGCAGGGTGAAAACGAACTCATCGCCCTTTGTTGTTGGTAAAGGCCACAATCGTTGACACGGCGATTACCAGACGTGTGGTAGCAACCGGTAACGCACTTTCTCGCGATAGGCTTGGTAGCCTTCCAGATCGCGGGCCAACAGCTTCTCCTCGCCGAAGATGCGCACGACTAGCAGTCCGATCAGGGCGAGGGCTAAGAGAAGGCCGGAAATGGAGCCTAGCAGCAACGCGCCACCAACGAACGCCAGACTTGCCCCAAGATACATGGGGTGGCGAACAAAGCCGTAGACGCCGGTATCAATGACGTGCTGGCCGCGCTCACTCTGAATGCGCACCAACTGCGACGCATAGGTGTTATCGGTGAACGCGCGGAAGAACGGGAAACTACCCGCGAGGAGCAGGATGCCTCCGCATACTTCGCACCACAGCGGCAGGCGGGGCGTCCAACCGAAGCGCTTATCCAGCGCCGGCACAACGATCAAAGCCATGAAGCACAGTTTTATCCCGATGAGGATAGCCACATCGGAGCTCGATTCACCGCCGCTGCCGGGCATGCGGAAGCGCTCGGCCAGCAGCGCAGGGTCCCTGGAACGAAGCCACAAGAGAATGGCGGAAGCGAGGGATACCCACCAGATGCCGAAGATCCAGCCCTCCACCCAGCGCCAATCGCCCGACAGCCATAGCAGCAGTCCGAGATAGACGACGGCAAGACCCGCCAACATGAGCCCGAGGATGATCGGTGTGGGGCGCATAGGAAGCAGCCGAGAACGGATTTAATTTGCCAGTCGCCAGCTGGGAATGAAAGGACGACGATCACGAGTTTGTGTGATAGGTGACGATGGACTCCGGGGAGAATGCCTCGCGGTATCACCAGCGCCGCCGGTAGTGTAGGGGTCCTTCGACTCCGCGGGGCGCGCTTCGCTTACCCCGTTGCGCGCAAGGAAGACAGATCTTCTTGCTGTCGTGCCGTCGTAGCCCAGGTTAGCGCCCAAAATACGGGCGCGAACCTGCGGCACGCGCCCCAAAGTGGCTTGGGGTTGAGGTGCGAGGTTAGCTGTTCGCAGTTGTTGCTGCGGTGCCTAATCCTGGCTTGAAGATCATTCCTTCGCGCGCCTTTGCGTTCATCACTACTAAAAGCGATTCGTCGAAGCGCAAATGGCGGACGCAACCAATTTCACCGACCGCCGGTTGCGCCGCCAGCCAGTCCCAATCCACCGATCCCTCACCAGCGTCGGGATTCACTGTGAAATAACCGACTTGAAACGCCATCAGGTTCTGAAAAAAGTGGCTGCCTTGCGAAGGCGTCACGCGAAAATCGCGAAAGCCGGCTTCGACAATAACGCGTGCGCCGGAGATTTCGTCCCACTCCACGGGAATCCCCAGCCACTGATCGTTCGATCCCAGCCGGCCCACTCCAATCAGGAGATAAGGCCGGTTTTCAAGGCCAAGCCTGGTATTGAATTCGGAAACCGCAGCCGCGACCTCGACACTGCGGCCGCGCTCGAAGCGATGAAAATCCACCACCACGACGTCGTTGAGATTCTGGACGCGGCCGTTGCCCAACACCATCGCGCTGCGGCAAATCAGATCCTCGGGCTTCACGTCGCCGACCCGAAGTTCTTCTTCCTCGTACGAGAACACAAGCGGCCGAATCTGTAGAAACCCAAACTCGGCGAGGCCCTCGCGTCCATGCGGCAGACTGACCGCAAACTCAATTTCAACCGGCTGCCCAAGAGCGTCTGCGCCCACTGCGGAAAGCTGTTCGAGAATCGCAGCCAGCGGAAAAACTTCCTGCTTCAGCACGGGCGCGAAGCTCACAATGCGCGTGCCGGGCCGGCTCATGCCGTCGTACACGGCGTCATTGTCGCGGCTATAAGTCGAAGCTACAAGCCCGAGCGTCCCATCCTCTTCGGCAGCGCGAAGCGCGAAGCGAACTTCACGTAACTCGGCGAGCCGGGCTTCTTCGTTTGAGTCCTTGTCGTTTGCGTCTTTGTCTTCGTCTTGCGCGTCGGTCGTTCGCGCGTGATTCAGTTCCAGCGCCCAGAATCCCGATTGCGAGTTCGACAGAATATCTCGGACAGAGGAAAACTGAACCAGGTTCTGCGGGTAGCGTGGACAAAATCGGAGGCATGTTCCGCCCTGGACAACTTCACGCCCCAAGCCCAACGCGACAGCGGCCACTCCATCTTCGGGCGCCATGGGCGGGACGGGATAAAAATTCCGCGACCTTACCACTCCCGAAAAGTCCGGATAAAAACGTTGGCCGTGCGGCTGGCCCACAACCTGTTGCAGGATGACCGCCATCTTCTCTTCTTCGGTGCGGTAGGGAGTCGCGCGTACGTACGCCTTTGCATGCTGGCAGAAAGTCGAAGCATAAGTGCGTTGGATTGCCTCGGTGAGCCGAGCCAGCCGAACCTGTATATCCGGCTGATGGTTGCCCAGCATGAAGGTCTCATACACTCCGGTGAAGGGCTGGTATTGCGAGTCCTCGAGCAGGCTCGAAGAACGAACGGCCAGTGGATACGTCACTTCCTTTAGAAACGCGAGCAAGTCATCGCGCAGAGAAGCGGGCAAAGGTGAAGCAAGAAAGCGGCGCTCGATTTCCGCGTCGTCGTTGCAGTGGATCGCGAATTCGAGGAGGTTATTTTCGGCCAGAAAACAGTCAAACACGTCCGTGCTTAAAACCAGAGCCGGAGGAACGCCGATCCTCACGCCTGGAAAGCGGCGCGAAAATCGCCGCTTGTACAGCAGATGCCGCACAAACGCCAGTCCACGCGCTTTGCCGCCGAGCGATCCGGCGCCAATCCGCAGGAAAAAACTGTCGGTGGCTTTGAAACTGGCCGCGTCGAAATCGCCAATGAGAAACTCGCTTTGCTCGTGCCGGTACTCGCCGATCGATTGGATCAGGTCCTGGCGCAATGCCTCGAGATTGGCGAAGTCCGAGACTCTCCGCGGGCGCAACTTCTGCGCCAGGGCAAATTCCGTTCGCGCCGTGAGCCAGCGGGAAAAATGGTTCCTCTCGCTGTGATATCCCAGGCTCTCGGCTGGAACCGTCATCAGCTGCGCTTCCAGCGTATTAAGGTCGCGGGCGCGTGAGACCTCGGCACCGCCGGGCATGCGGAATACGAAGTCGCCGAAAGCGCATTGTTGCGTGAGCAGCTTGCGGAAATCGCGCAGAAAAGTTGGGGAGCGTTTTTGCAGGAACGCGAAGCCCTCCGCATTGGCGCGTGCACGGTACTCGGTATGGCTGGAGTGCAGCACGATGGGAACGTCGGGAACCGCTTCGCGAATCATGTGCGCGAGTTCGAAGCCTGCGTTGTCGTCCGCCACTCCCGCGCGCGGGAACTGCACATCGGAGACCACGGCCAGCAGATTGGCGCGGTACTCCATTGCCTGGGTGGCCGCGTCCTCGTACTCAGAACACAACAGAATTTTCGGACGCGCGCGCTGGCGCAGCAGCTTATGCGCGACGTTGATGCCTTCCTGAATCACGCGCTCCGACTGGCTGATCAGCTCGGTGTAAATCACGGGCAGAATCGACGAGTAGTAACGGATATTGTCTTCCACCACCAGCAGCACGGGAACGCCCAGCGTTTTCACGTCGTGGCGCACGTTGCGCTTGTCTTCCACGTACTTGACGATCGCGATCAGAATGCGAGCATTTCCCTGCCACAAGAAAACGCGATCGATATCGGTTAATGGGTTCCGCGAGATGAAACTCTTCACCTCGCGATAGTCGTAGGCCAGCACCACGACCGGGATGTCACGCCCAATTTTCTTAACCTCGCGCGCCAGTTGGGCCGCGTTCATTCCGCCTACCGCCAGGTTGGTGACAATCAGGTTGAAACGGCTTTGCGAGCGCGCCAATTCCAGTGCCTGCAGGCCGTTTGAGACATGTGTGATTCCCGGAATCTGCTGCAGGTTGAGTTCGCGCGACTCGCCGATGAGGAGTTCGTTCAAGCGCCCGTCTTCGCGCAGGATGAAGGAATCGTAAAGGTTGGAAACGAGCAGGATGTCCTGCACGCGAAACGGCATGAGCCGGTCGAAGCCTTCAAACGCATCTTCGGCATCGAAATGCGTGTCGGGTTCGGCGGTTATTTCAAGATCGCGGAAGCGCGTGAAATCAGGCATGGGGCCAGTGTGCGCATTGTAACAAGCGGCGAGTGGCGAGCGCGGTGACGGGTGAGGTCGCAAATTGCGACCTCAAAATCCTACGGCCCTCGCTTCACCATATTCGTATGACTTGCCACACAGATCCACTGCCCGGCAAAGACCCACGTATCGGTGAACCGGCCGTAATGGTCGAAGGGCTTACCGCGATTCTTGCCTCGTGTGTGGTAGGCCCCGGTGACGACCGCGACGCCAGGATAGAAATACACATCCACATCGTCATTGACTACGGAGATGGTTTCGACCGACGGATCCTTGGCATCGGCAATGAACTTCTCTTTGTTCATTAGCGTGCCGTCCCAATCCGTATAGACAAATGTGTCGGCGACCAGACGGTTTAGCGCCTCACCGTCGCGATGGATTTGCGCCTGGTTCCAAGCGTTCTCCAGCGCGATCAGTTTGCTTTTTTCCGCTCCCGAATCCTTGCTTGCAGCCTGAGAATTGGCTGGTAGACACGCTCCCAGAAGAAGCAGGAACATTAATAGAAGCTTCATCAATACACCCAGTGGTCAAGATCGCGAAAGAGCCTGCCGGCGCGCAATGTAATCCGGCGCGCCTTGCGGCTCTACCCTTGTTTCAGCTTCAGCTTGCCCTTGTTTTCTTCCAAAAACGCCTTAAGCTCTGGCGCGGCGTCGAGTAGCCGGGTCCATTGCTCGTAGTAGAGCGTCACGGGAAAGCGGCCCAGTCCATACACACTCACGCCGCCCTTTTCGCTGACGCGAAATTCCATGGCGCCGCTTCGCTTCTTGGTTTCGACTTGTTTTTCCAATTCCTGGAGTTTTGCTTTCAACTCGTCATACGTTGGTTCTGCCATGAATAGACCTCACAGTATTTATTTTCATCATAGGTCGGAGCGCGCTTTTCGTCGAGACACGCTAGGACAGGGTACGGCTCAGTTTGAAAAACACATTCTTCCGGCGGCTAAAGACGCTGCGGGAAGATGCGGACTCCTCGCCGTCCCCTCGGCTTCGCTCGAGGCAGGCTCTCACCGCGCAAGCGCGGCTGCGGACGGCTCGGAATGACAAAATTAAAGACTCAGCGGTGCGGCTGAAGCCGCACCCTTTCAAAACAGATTCAGTCCGAGCCACTACGCCGGGCAAACGTCTCTCTGGTGCCGATCTCGATTGTCTTGCCGTCTGCCGTTTTGCCTTACCAGACGCGGCAGGCTTTGGCCGGCATCATGGGCTGGCCAACTTTGCAGCCAAATGCCTTTCCGAATTCCGGCGTATTCACCAGTACTCCGTTGGCGCGGAATCGAGCGGGAGAATGCGGATCGGTAGTTGCGACCAGCCGTTCCAGTTCCGGCCGCCACTCCGAGCACCAATCCTGCGCGAACCCCAAGAACATCTGCTGAATCGGCGTGTATCCGTCCTCTGACTTTTTCTCCAGATCGGTTCCAGACGCGCTGGCCCTCGCCAGGTACGCGAGGATGGTTAGCCGCATTCCGCCGTTATCCGCCGTGTTTTCGCCGAGCGTGAGTTTTCCATTGATCTTGGTATCTCCCACGCTGAATTGCCCGTACTCGTCGACAATGCACTGCGCCTTCTCTGTGAACTTCTCGCCGTCTTCCTTCGTCCACCAATCTTCCAGATTTCCGTGGCCGTCGAATTGGCGCCCTTCGTCGTCAAATCCATGCGTGATTTCGTGCCCCATGAACAGGCCAATGTGGCCGTAGTTGACGGCGTCGGGTTCGCTCGCATCGAAGAACGCCGGTTGCAGCACGCCTGCAGGAAAATTGATGTCGTTCATGCTTGGGTTGTAGAACGCGTTCACGGTAGGGGTAGAAGTCAGCCACTCTTCGCGGTCCACAAGTTTGCCGATTTTCTCCAGTTGCCGGCGCGATTCAAATTCGGTCGCACGCAAATTGTTTCCGAATGCGTCGCCGCGCACGATCTCGAGCTTTGAATAATCGCGCCACTTGTCCGGATAGCCGACTTTATTGGCGATGAGGTGCAATTTTTCCTGCGCGCGTTTTTTGGTTGCCGCGCTCATCCAATCGAGCGACTCGATATCGCGATCCATTGCCGCTTCGATGTCGTGAATCATCTGCAGGGCTTTCACTTTGCTCGACGGCGAAAACTGCTGCACCACGTATGCCTTGCCTAAAGCTTCTGGAAGCGAAGCATCGGTGCTGCGCACACACCGCTTCCAGCGCGGCTGCTGCTCGGGAGTACCCGACAGCTTGCGGCCGTTGAAATCGAATTTCTCCGCATCCAAAGCCTTGGGCAAAATCGATCCCGGAATCGAAGCTACCAGTTGCCAGCGCAAGTAAGCTTTGATGGTTGGAAGATTGGTCTCGGCGATAACACGGTTCATGCCCTTAAAGAACTCGGGCTCGGCCACGTTAATCTCGGCAAGTGCGGGCGATCCGCTTGACGGATAAAAATGCTCCCAGTTGAAAACCGGGGTAAGCGCCTGCAGTTCCTTCGCCGGCATCATGTGATAGACATTGTGCGGCTCGCGCTGGGAAGTGATATCGAGCGAGACTTTTGCCAGTTCCGTTTCCAGCTTCATAATCGCCGCGGCATCGCTGGCGGCTTGCTTCTCGCTCGCTCCAAGCAACTTCAGGATGTTGGTGATGTGCTGGACATACTGGTCGCGAATTTCCTTGTCTTTCGCTCCCTCGCGCAGATAGTAGTCTTTCTCTGGAAGACCCAATCCGCCCTGCTGCACAACCGCGATCGACCGCGTCGCATCCTTGAAATCCTGCTGCGATCCGAATCCGATAAACGCATTCACATTGATCAGCTGATAATGGGCGAGCAGTTCCGGCAACTGATCCTTACTCGTAAGCGCGTCGATCCGGTCCAGTTCAGGTTTCAGCGGCGCCAGTCCCTTCTTCTCAATCGCCGCGTCGTCCACGCAACTGGCGTAGTAGTCGCCGATCTTGGTCGTATTCGCGTCCCGCCCGGCATCGTCGACTGCCGCTTTATCCAGAATTGCGTGAAGAATTTGCTGGTTGTATTGATCGAGGTTATAGAACTGGTCGGAGTCTGGAGAGTCGGGGGGAATTGGATGCAGCTTCGCCCAGTTGCCGCAGGCGTACTGATAGAAATCCACGCAGGGGTCGGCCGCCGTATCCATTATAGTTTTGTCAATTCCCGGGATCAGCGAATAGGTATGGGGAGCGGCAGCGGCCGCGGGATTTGGTTGTTGGGCAAAAAGTGCGCTCACACAGAGCAAGAAGAGAACGAGAATGTGACCTGTTTTCATTGAAGGCATAATCCTCCACAAAAGCCGGGGGCGCCGGCGAAAGTCATAGCTCAGAATTAAAGGGACCAATTTAGATCCCTAAAAGGTTAGCACGGCGGGACTGAATCGGAAGCGCCGATGAATGCATTGCAGACAGCGAATGAATATAGGATTGATGTCCCCTCGTGAACGAATTCGCGATCTCCCGAAAAAGAAGATCAAACGCACGGCGGAAATCTATCCAACCGGAATCTATCCAAATTGAAGAACCGGGCGAAACGATGCCTTGTGATAGAACTATCTTCGCCCTGGCAGTTCCCCTACAGTTGCAAGTTTCTACACACTTTCCAAAACGTGGTGGACTTAACCTGCAATCGTCTTTGTCTCAATCACTTACGTAACCGGCTCGTGCTTCAAATGGAGACCTACATGCTAGACTATTATCCAACGCATTGGATGCGTCATTCAGTCAAACAAGGGGAGTATTGTGCCCAAGAAGAAAAGTCCGTTTGAAAGTGTCTTTGTCCTGCTGCTGCTGGGATTGCTGGCCGGTGCGGTAGGAGGCCTGGGAGTTGGCCTGTTTCAGTTGCGCGCTTTGTCGCAGTCTGCCGCCGCTGCATCCTCAGCGACAAAGTAGAACCGCATTCCACCGCTTTTCGGGTTGATGATGAAGCGTGCGGCAACGGGACCGAGCCCGCGACATCATGGACACATACAAATGGTCAGCAACTGACCCCGTCCCTGTCCGCGGCGGTGTTTTCATTTCTTTCCCCTCGGCATTCGAATCGGCGAGGGTGGAATTCGACAAGAGGGGCCTACCGTACGATCAGTGGTCGCCCTCGTTTTTCACCTCTTTTAGATCGATCCCCACCTGCTCGGCTTTCTTATAAAGATGCGAGCGTTCCAATCCTAATGCTCGTGCCGTGTTCGAGACCTGGTAGCGATTGCGCTTCAGCTCCGCGAGGATCGTCTGTTTTTCAAAGGCGCGCACGCGTTCGGCGAGCGGACCGGCTCCTACTGAGGTGGAATCGGGCGCGGCAACTGAAACGGGCAACGCCAGTTCCACGGTTTCAGCGTCGACTTCATCGCCGGTAGCCAGCAGCATCAGGCGCTCGACGGCATTTCTCAGTTCGCGGACATTACCCGGCCATGCGTGCTCCTGTAGCGCCGCCATCGCGTCGGCAGTGAAAAGCATGGGTTTCCATCCGTTGATGGCCGCCACTTGTTGAGCAAAGTGCTCGACTAGCGCGGGGATGTCTTCGCGGCGTTCGCGCAGCGGAGGCAGGCGCAGCGGGAAGACGAAGACGCGGTGAAATAAATCCTGCCGGAATTTGCCCTCCCGGACTTGCGCTTCGAGGTCGCGGTGAGTGGCGACGATGACTCGCACGTCCACGGTGATAGCGCGCTCGCCGCCAATGCGCTCGACCTCACCCTCTTCGAGCACGCGCAGCAGCTTGGCTTGCATGGTGAGCGGCATGTCGCCGATTTCGTCGAGGAAGATGGTGCCGCGCTGGGCTTGTTCGAACTTGCCAAGATGGCGGCCCGCGGCGCCGGTGAACGATCCTTTTTCGTGGCCGAACAATTCGGATTCGATTAGCTCGGCCGGAACCGCGGCGCAGTTCAGCGTGACGAAGGGACCGCCTGCCCGCAGACTGAGCTCGTGCAACGTGCGAGCCACGAGTTCCTTGCCCGTGCCGGTTTCGCCTTGAATGCAGACGCGGGTTTCGCTGGCGGCTACGCGCTTCACCTGCGCCATCACGCGGCGCATGGTCTCGCCTTTCCAGACGATTTCGTGTTTACCGAGACGGCTTGCCAATTCGCGGTTTTCGCGCTCGAGGCGGCCTAGCTTCAAAGCGTTCTCGACCGTCAGCAGGAGTTTCTCGGTGGAGATCGGTTTTTCCAGAAAATCGAGCGCCCCGAGACGAGTGGCCCGAACGGCCATTTCGATGTGGGCCTGGCCCGACATCATGACCACGGGAGCCGTCACGCCTTGTGTTTTGAGTTCTTCGAGAAGCGTGAGCCCGTCTTTACCGGGCATGACCACGTCGGAGAGTATCAAGTCGAAGGATTGCGATTTAGCCAGTTCCAGAGCCTTGTTGGCGCTGTCGCAGACGACGGCTTCGTGGCCTTCCAGACGAAACGCCCGTGAGAGCGAAGCCAACGTATTGGCTTCGTCGTCGACGATTAGTAAGCAGGCTTTTTGCAGCACGGTGATTAACCTCAACTGAAATGCAAATCCAAATCTACCGCAGAGACGCCGAGTGCGCCGGGTAACCGCAAGGAAGTTCGATGCGAAACGCCGTTCCTTTTTCTTTCGTGCTTTCCACGGAAATCTTGCCGCCGTGGTCACTCACCACCGACTGCACAATTGCGAGGCCGAGTCCGGTGCCATGCTGCTTGGTCGTGTAATAAGGAGTGAACAAGCGTTCGCACTCTTCCAGAGTCAGGCCGGAGCCGGTATCGGCGACCGACAGTGAAACTCGATTGTCCGCGGCTGCGGTGCGGATGGTCAGGTCGCCGCCTTGCGGCATGGCGTCGATGGCGTTGAGCAGCAGATTTTGCAGCGCTCGATGCAGCAGATCGGGATCGGCGGAAATTTCTGGCAACGAATCGGCTAGCTCGGTATGGACGACGATTGGATTCTTCTCTCGATCGCCGCTCTGCAATTGAGCACGAAAAACTTGCAGCACGGATTGCACTACGTCATTCAGTTGTATCGATCTGCGCTGCGGCTGCGGCATTTTAGAGAATTCGCTAAAGCGGCCAACGATGGTTTTCAGGTTGTTGATTTCCGCCAGCAGGGTTGCGGTGCTCTCCTGAAAAACTTCCTCGAACATTTCGGGCGATTTTTGTTTTGCGCGCAAAAGATTCTCGACCGTGACTTGCAACGGGAAGAGCGGGTTCTTCAGTTCGTGAGCCAAGCGCCGCGCCAGTTCACGCCACGCGGCCACACGCTCGGCTTGAAGAGTACGGTCCTTTTGCTGCACGAGATCGGCGGTCATGCGGTTGAAAGACGCGGCCAGTTCGCCGAGTTCGTCGCTCGATTCGACTTCGACTTTTGCGGTAAGGTCGCCGGCGGCGACGCGGCGCGCGGCTTCGGCTAGCGACTCAACCGGACGGGTGACGCGGGCGGCAAACCACAGGCTGGCCAAGACGGCCACGAAAATTCCCACGCCGCCGACCAGCAGGGCGGCGGAGACGATCCGTCTTTGCAATTCGACCAGGGGACGCCGCGAGCTGCCGACAAGCAAAACACCCAGGAGTTGCCGGCTGGCCTTGTTTGGATTGGGGCCGGTTAGCGGAACGGCGTGAAAAACTTCAGCATCGGCGGAATCGGACGTCCAATGAATCACTTCCCGCGATGGTTGCAATGTGTCGCGGACTTTGGCAACCAGCGGTGCAATCTTATCGGATCCAGCAGCCGGCCCGTTCAGATCCAGCAGTGAGTTTGGGTTCCATTGTGCGTCGAGATTTTGATATAGCAAAACGCGGGTTCCATCCGGAATTTCCAGCGTCGATAGAAAAGCCTGGTCGAGCTTCTCGCCGCCGATCACGTACAGAGGCCGTTCTCCGATACGGGCCTCGCGTACAGCAAACAGGCCGAGGGTTGCACCATCCGGCAGTTCTTCACGCTTGAGAAAAGCCTCAGTTGGATAGACCGCCGCAGGAGGGGTGGTTTCGGAGGCCGCGGTTTCAGGGCCCGCAACGGCGAGGACTGCGGGTTCGGGATAGCCGAACTTCGCTTCCCATTGCGCCGACGAGAGAATGACACCGCGATAGTCGACAAGTTCGAGAAAATCGAGCCGCTGCTGACTCGCCAATATGCGCGCGTCGCCTACGGAATCGCCCGACTCCGCCGCGCCGCGGTTCATATCGAGTGCGATGCGCTGCACGGTTTCGCTGGCGGCGATCGATTCGACTTTGCGCGCAACTTCCAGCCCCCGCTGTTGGAACTCGGACTGAAACTGGGCGGCGACGGCCTTCGCACGCATCTGGTCGGCCTGCTCGAACGAGCGCCGGATCGTGCCATAAACAGACGCCGAAATCACTACAACGCAGAGCAGCACGGTCGTTGCAAACAGCAGAAGGAGTTTCTTGCGGAAGTTCATTGCGGGGCCACATCCGGACGTGAATCGCTAAGCCATACATCGGCGAGTGAAGCGCCAGCCTCGTTCCATGTCCCCAGCCGGTCTGCTTTCCAGTTGCGCACGCGCTCGCTGGCTGCGCTCGCTACCGGCAAATGGAAAAGCGGGATCACCGGGTATCCATCGAGCATCTCGCGCTCGGCTTTGTAGAGACCGTCGAGTGAATCGCTGCGCGTTGCCGGAAATATGGGCTGGACCAACTTCAATTGCCGCGCGACTTCGTTGAGCGCGGTAGCAGGATCGGGGCTGGGCAGCGCGATGCGGGCTAAACGGATATCCTCCGATCCGGACAACGATACCTGCAGAGTGATGCCAACTTCACGCGCGTTGAGCGCAATGCGTTCGGCAATCAGTTGGGCTTGCGGATCCCTCGGATCATAGCTGAGACTGAGTGCGGGTTGGCGCGTCTCCGCGAGCAAAGCACGTGCGCGTTGCGGATTTGCCTGGACCGGAAAGACCGCGCTGTAGCCCGTCATCCAATTGGGAAGGATGCTGGCGGCAGCCTCGCCCGCGCCCTTCAAAAGCACGGACTGGATAGGCTTGCGATCGATGGCAAGCGCCAGCGCCTCGCGCAGGCGGGCATCTTGCGCCTTTGAGGTCGCGGAGAAAACCAGCGCCAGCAACTCCACCGGCAGAGATGATGATGTCGTGTCGTGACGCTGCGGCTCGATGGTTGCCTGCGCCGCCGCTTCAATCACGTCAGCCTTGCCCAACGTGAGTGCAATGGCTTGGTCGCGCAGCGACTTGCCGAATTCTATTTCGACCACATCCACAAAAGGACGCCCCGCCCAACTCGCTTCGTTCGCGGCAAGCTTGAGCAGTTTCGCCGGTTGCCAATCCGCGACCAGGAACGGCCCGGTGCCGATGGGAACGCCGTGACCATCGTACTTAAGAACGAGATTCCGCGGCAGCGCGAGCTCGGCAAGCAGCAAACGCAAGGGAGAATCACTCTCGATAAAGAGCGTATCCTCCGAAGCGCGCACATTCCAGTTGGGATGGATTGCACCCAGAATCTGCGCCATGGCGGCTGCGGTGGCTGCGCTTCCATCATGGAACTTTACTCCGCGGCGAATTGTGAATTGCCAATGGCCGGCGCTCGGGTCGCTCTGCCACGCCACGGCCAAAGCAGGTTGGGGACGGTCCTGTGCATCGACGTTTACCAGCGTATCCCCGACAAGCGTGAGCGTCCGAGCCGCGCTCCAGTAGCTGGTGGTAGGGGCAGTCGCAGGAATGTCGAGTGAATCGGGCGCCGATTGCATAAGCACGCGCAGCGTCCCGCCATAGTGCGCACGAGTCTCTGCCATGGTCGTGACGGTTGCGGTGGCAAGCAAGCTAATTACCGCAAGAAATCGATATGCTATACGCCTCATACCATCCTGTGTCTTTCCGCTTTACGATTGCCGATGCGCCGCCGGAGCTGTCCGGCCAAAGCGCAACAATCCGGCCGTCGAACTTCACCGCTGAACTGACTGCCACCGGCTCGCGGTCGGCAATCTCGAATGCATGCAAGCCGTCGCGCTCCGCATCGCCGCTTTCCGAGACAATTAACTGTGCGCCGGTGCCACAACTGGAATGAACCGCAGCCAAATCGCTGCCCCAGTTCGCGCCGCGAATCACCCGGTCGGTCATTCCATCGACAAGGTGCAGCGATCCATCCACGGCGATAAACGCCCAAAGTGCGTAACTCGCCCGCGGTAAGGCGGCGGCAGAATAGAAAATGGGAACGTTAAGAATCTTCCCGATGCCGGGGGCGAGCGCGCCAGTAAAAAAATTGCGGTTGGGCGCAAAGAAGGCCCGCAGGCCTCCATCCTCGGACGATAAGCGCCAGGGATCGTCGCTGTCGTTGCAAGCGAGGGTAAGCGGCGCGGCGGCGCTGGAACGGCAAAACGTGCCCGGCAGGTAAACGTCGAACAGGTGGTCCCGGCGTAGCAACAGGCGTCCGCGCAGATCGCGGGGAAAGACACGCGAGTGAGCGATGGGCATAGAGGTTTCGAGTTCCCAGCGTGCGGACTGATTCGCGCCTTGCCGGCGATAGACGGTAACCATTCCGTCGCCGAGCACGAGCAGGCGCGGGGCGCCGGGCATTTCAACGAGGGCGGCGTCGAGCATCGGCGGTTCTTGCGCGAACACCAGGGTCGTTTTGAGCACCATTGGCGATGCTGGGTTCAGTGGCGTTCCCTGGGTGCGCGGCAACGACACCAGGGCAACTTTCTTCTCATCGGATCCAATAACAATCTCGGCCGTCCAGACGTATTCGCGCAGACTTTCGGAGAGCACAACCGTGACCGTACCCATTGCCTGCTCGGCGTTTGCGGTGTGGATGCCTTCGGCGCTCAACTGGGCTTCGAGTGTGCTGCGTACTTCGCGCACGGATTTGTCGTCGAGTGAGGAACGGTTAGTGACATCGAGCGCAAATGTGCCGGGGCCCGAAGCGGTGACAATCTTGTGCGCGAGTTGGCGGGCGGTGTCTCCCAGGTTCGAAGCAAACAAGGAGGATGGGAAAAAAATGGCCGCGAGCACGAGGAAAATCGCACAACCTGGCCGCGGACCGCTGGACGCGCGCACTCGCATGTCGGAGATGTGCCGATTATAGCGCTTAATGAATAGAGGTCTTGTCATCTCATGTCACTCAGGTGCTCTCGCAAGCAACGGTCAATAGCGGCGCTGGCGGATATGGTTGATAGTGATTGAAGCAGGATGATCCGCAACGCAGACCATCCTGCCATGTAAAGCGCCGATTCATGTTTGTGGCTATTGCTGAGACTTTCCTTCGGAAGTTTCCACGTCTTCCGCCTGACTGACGTGGTTTGGCGCGCCCATGCCACGCAGCACATCATTCGTGAAGAAAAACTTGCCGTCAGCCGGCACCATCATGATCTGCAATTTGTCGGAGAGGCGTTCGGCAACGATCTTGTTGATCAGCAGCGGATTCTGTTTCAGGATGGCGCTCTCGCTTGTCATGCGCTCAGCGTCGGCAGCCGCGGTCAAGCGTATGCGTTCGGCTTCGGCTTGCGCCAGCAGCTTGCGGCGTTCCATCTCCGCCTTGCTGTCGATAAGCTTGGCCTCGCCGGCCGCCTCGGCATTCTTCACCGTCGCTTCCTTGCGTGCTTCCGCTTCGAGTTTTGATTGCTCGATCTGTTTCTGTTTCAGCGGCAGCGTGTACTGCATGGCGTCCGATTCGCTCTTGGCTTGCAGCACTTTCACGGTGGCTTGCCCCTCGGCTTCCTTTACCTGTTGCACTTTGGTCGCTTCGGCGTCGGCCTCCGCTATCTTTACTTGCTTCTGATGAATTTCGGTCTCGACGCCCATGCGATCGTTCTCTTGTTCCTTCAGCAGCAGAGACTCCAGACCCTTGGCGTACTCTTGCGGAAGTTCGATGTCGCGCAGCATGACCTCCTTCACAACAATGCCGTCCGCCGCCAATCGTTTGCGGATTAGTTCGGCCGAGCGCTGGCGGACTTCTTCGCGCTTGGACGAAAAAACTTCGCGCACCGTATAGCTGGGCACCAGTTCACGCCATGCCGTAGCGACCACGGGCGGAACAATTTCCTTTTCCAGAGGCTGCGGCAGATTGGCCTCAATGTAATCGAGACGCTTGGGGTCGATCTGGTAACGCACGGTGATTGCGAGGCCAAGTGTGAGGCCTTCCTTGGCTTGTACATGCAATGGTTCGCCTTTCGCCTCTGCTTTAGTCGGAGAACCTTCGCCGATCCCAGTGGTGAAAAGTTGATCACGAGTATTGAAGAGTTCTACATGCTCGACCAGCGGCACAACGAAATGCACGCCAGGATACAAAGCTCCGGCAAGCGTTCCCTTGGTCTGGCTGACTCGCACCCCGGCCATTCCGCTGGGGACGATCACGATGCCAGCCGAGATCAGCAATGGAGCCCACGCCAGCATCACAAGCGCAACCGGCGTACGCCAACGAAAATTAGGAGGGGCTTCTGGAGCAATGCCTGCCTCCGGGTCCACACTGAACCGTTTGCGCCGGTAGGCAAGTAACAGGTAAGCGTCGTAGGTGAAAATTCCAAAGGCGATTGCAAACATCGCAATCCCCGCGGTAAGCAGCAAATACTTCAGTAACAGCATAGTGGTGCCCCTTTCAGTTCTTTCGTCCTGGTTTAGGAACTTCCGGACGGCGGGCAAACGCCACCCGAACGATTCGTCCGAAAATGAGTTCTTCGATTAGCAATGCGGCGGCCAGAGAGAAGGTCAGACCACCGATAATCACTAGAAGGTGCAGCATTGTTTCCATAACTTGCCTCCATAATTCGGACCAGTCGAGACGATCCGGCCTTTCGCTGCAAAAGTCGGCTTTTACCGTCCGCCGCCGGAGCCCGATCTGGTTTCGACTCGCGCAATCGTTTCGGTCGCAGCATCGCCTCTACTCACCAATTCCGGTACAGTGCCAGTCCCAAACACCGCCGCGATCTGTTCATCGCGTTCCCCGCGAATCTGAACCGCATCGCCCACATCGACCAAGGTGAAGAGTTCCTCGATATCCCGCTTACCCATGCGAATACATCCTGTCGACTCCGCTTTACCGATCGAACGTGGCTGATTTGTTCCGTGAATGCCGTAGCCTTTCGCGCTCAACCCCATCCATCGCGTGCCGACAGGGTTGCCCTTGCCAGCTGCGACGACATGGCCTTTGTGGTAGTACGTTGGGTTGCTGACGCGTGTCACGATTTTGAATTCGCCGACCGGACTCGGTGTGGAACTCTTGCCTACCGCGACGCGATAAATGCGAACGACTTTTCCGTTCGCGAACAATGCCATCTTGCGGTCGGGGATGCTGACGAGAATCGATCGAACCGCGGCTTTGGAGAGTTCAGGAATCTCGAGGCTGGGCGCGGCGGCAACGGACGTTTGCAGTGCCGCGCTTGCGGTGGTCATTGTTATTACTGCCGTTAGCGCCGCTACGGAAATCCAAAGTCCCTTCCACCGATTTGCTTTGCCGCTCGCTCGCTTCATCGCGCCGCTCCTGTTTGCTTTGGACTGCGTACGCTAAGGGATAAGCAGGCCGTGAGCCGGAAGCGAAGCAACTGAAAAGACGGAGGTTACGCTCGCATGATGGGGAGCCTTCGTGTCTGGATCAACAATCGTGTGTCAGGCGTGACACGGGGATTTGCGCTACCAGGGTGAATTGTTCGGGTGGAGTTTTGTGAAGAGTGGCTGTCGTCTGAAAAAGCCCTATTCTTGTGTCGATCTTCGCCGTTGAGTTAGTAATTTCACAATCGGCAACTAACCGGATAGAGTTTCAACGCGAGAAAGGTGACACGAGCTGCATTGGTAAGAACTTACTCGTACTTACCAACCCATCTGTCGCATTCGCTCGAGAATGAGCGCGCTGTAGCGATTCATGCGCTCGGGCCGTCGCTTCAGCGGAGCGGGCAGAATCGCAGCGAGCCGCGCCGCCTGCTCCCGGCCGATATTCCGGGCCGCGGTGCCCTCATAGTAGCGAGATGCCGATTCCACACCATAGATGCCAGGTCCCCATTCAACTACGTTGAGATAGATCTCGAGGATGCGCCGCTTGCCAAGAACAAATTCGGCGACCGGCACAAGCGTGAACTCCGCGCCCTTGCGGAGGACGGAGCGGCCGGTTCCGAAAAACAGGTTCTTTACGAGTTGCTGCGAAATGGTGGAAGCTCCGCGAGCGCGGCCGCCGTCCAAATCGTCTTCGGCAGCGATTTGGATTTCGTGCCAATCGAACCCGTGGTGCTGGTAGAAGCGAGCGTCCTCCGCGGCGATGACAGCGTGCTGGAGATCGGGCGAGATCTGGCTGAGCGGAACGAATCTGTAGCGTTCGCGATACGGAGCATGGCGAAGCCAGGCTTGCAGGCGGCGCTGGACGTGCACCGCGGTTGTCGGTGGGTTGACCCACCGGGCGGCCAGCAGGATCAACCCGGCAAGCGACCAAAGAAGAAGGACACCGATGGCAAGCCATTGAACAAAGGATCGGAGAAAACCTTTACGAGGCGGTTTTTTGCGGAGGTTGTTCGCCTTCTTAATCACATTTCGGCCGCGTAAGTGATTGGAAAAATGGAGCGGGCGACGAGGATCGAACTCGTGACATCCAGCTTGGGAAGCTGGCGTTCTACCGCTGAACTACGCCCGCTTGACTCCGCAGAATTTTCTCAGTAAGACTATCACTCCGCCACAGTTCGACACAATGTTTGCCGCGGTACTGGGTCAGTTTGAAAGACACATTCCTCCGGCAGCTAAAAGGGCGATTGATTTTAGACGGTTACGACACGGCTGAAACGGGTTGCGTAAGAAGCACTTTTCTGGGCGTGAGTCTGACCTCAGCGGCTTTGAAACCGATCCTGATGGGCTCGCGTTGCGGCGCATGAAGGCGCGTCGCTACAAATCCCCACTCAAGCCGAAACCGGGCTTGTGCGGGCGGCCAGCCCAGAACTCGATCGATCAATAAAAGGAAATGACCCCGGATGTCCGGGGTCATCAACGTGGTGCAGCTCTCTGTCAACGTCAGTATTGGCGGTGGTGGAGGCGATGTCAAGTTACTTGGGGAGATTATCTCTGCGTTCTCTCCCCGGATAGAACTTCTCCACAAATGGGAGAATGGACCCGGCGGGATTCGAACCCGCTGATCCCTCGGCTTCGCTCGGGATTTCGGCTGCAGGCTCCCGCTTCGCTCACGCCTGCAAGACCGCCTCAACTTTGACAGAGAGCTGTGCTACCGTTGCACCACGGGCCCTGGTAAGAGTGTCGCGGACCACGCGGCTTCCCGCTAGGCGGCCAGTCACACCGTTTTTTGACGTTTTCAAATCGGGAAAGCGCAGCCGAGAGATGCCCTATCGAGCGATTAAGATTTTGCCGCGCTCGTACTAGAGTTGAAGATGCTTGGCAGGTGGCGTACCAACTGGCAACGTTATGAGCCCCGGATGACTACCGGGGCTTTTGGTTTTTGCGCGGAAGTCCACCTCTTTGGGAGTGACTACTTTCGTGGAATTGCGAATGCTCGACGCGAAGCGGATATTGATTTCAAGCAGATTGCGTCTGGAGGACGTTGCCAGTGGGTACTGGACGCTGTTTGCCGAACAGTCGAGTGGCTTAGTCAGCCATTACGGTTCAACTCCGTCGTCCTCCGCACGGCCCTCGACTTCAGTAATACCTGTCAGGTTTGCTTAGCGACGTTATAATGACTTTGTTTGGCAGACAGCGTACCGACTGGCAATTGTTCAAGCCCCGCCTGACTAGCGGGGCTTTTGGTTTTTTGTGGGGACATCCACGTTTTGAAATACGCTCCGGGTGCAGGCCCTCAGCGGCTGAAGCCGCGATGTTAGTTGGTAGCCATTCGGCACGACTGGAAGTCGTGCCCTTCCCGGCGGAATCCAGAACCCACGATGCATGCGGTTGTGGAATCCCACTCATCGCAAAAGGCGCGATGAGTGGGGCACCTGTGATGTTTCAAGACGTTGTCCATTCGATCGGGACCAGAGAAGCTGATTGTGACGAGCAATCCAGTTTCCGAGGTCAGACCGAATGGACATCCATCAGAATGCCCGACTCAC